>Ga0207754_100023_pt1 | contig 184239 bp, 198 predicted proteins | sample A23E1SouthBayCA_FD_187728 | JGI IMG/M metagenome (GOLD analysis project Ga0207754, IMG submission 187728) | Aerobic enrichment media microbial communities from Eden Landing Ponds, California, USA - A23 E1 (SPAdes) | ecosystem: Environmental > Aquatic > Marine > Unclassified | place: Emeryville... | reverse complement strand
CGTACGTCTTCACGACCGCGCGGTCGTCACCAGCCATACGCTCACTATTCCACCCCGGCGAACTTCAGTGTTCCCCACACGTGGATAAGACACCTTATCTTCTCGTGCAGCCCCGGATTCGGGGGGTGATTGCGGTGCCGGCTGGCTGGAACGGGAATTATTCGTACCAGATTCGCGGATTAGCTCGCTCAGGCCTGTAGTGCCGTCTGGCGTCATATTTCGCCCTCCAGTGCGAGGATGTACGCGGCGATGAGCGCGAGTTCCTGCGTGTCGAGTCGGTCGCGTTCGGGGTCCTCGACGTGGAAGCCGACGCGCCGGCCGATGCGCTCCATCAGCTCGCGTCGCGTGTCGGCGAGCGTGAGCCAGTCGACGACGCTGGCCGGGTCGGTGTCCTCGCGGATGAACGGCGGGAGGTCGGTGGGCTCCGGGCGGGTCACGCATCGCCGACCTCCACGGTCGCCATGACGGTGACGTTGCCGCCGGTGCCTTGCTCCACGTCGTCGAGGCTGCCGTACTGGCTGACGTGCTCGTTGTCGAGGCGGTCCTCGGGCGGGTAGGCTTCGAGGTTCCAGCCGACGTAACAGGTGTCGCTGGGGAACTGGACGCCCCAGCCCATGAGGTCGGCGTCGGTGTCGACGCGGGTTCGGTCCTCGTCGAAGAACACCGCGAACACGGTCACGTCGACGCTCACGCGGCGTCACCTCCGGCGGCCGTAAACTCGTCGCCGCTATACCTCTCGGCGTCGTCGGGACAGTAGTCGCAGTTGGTCATGCGGTCACGCTTCCGAGATCCTGCTGGTCCTCGTCGGTGCGCCGGCTCGTCTCCGGCTGCACGTCGCGGAGGTCGTCGGCCCACTCGGCCATGTACGCCTTGACGGCCTCGACGCGCTCGTTCAGCGTCTCCACGTCGGGCGCGCTGACGGTCGTGTTGATGGTGTCGCGGTCGTCGGTCGAGGTGCCCCGCGTGATCTTGACCGTCGTCGAAAACGCGTCGTTGTCGCTCATGGTTCGTCTCCGTCGTCAGAACTATCCTCGTCGCCCGCGTCCGTCCGCTCGGGGGCCTCCGGTGCACTGGACATGTTAGGCGGCCCCCTCCTCTGACTGCGGGTTCTTCGTCTCGGTAGCGCTGCGTGCGAGTTTTTCGGTCGCGGCCTCGCGCATCCACTCGCTCAGATTCTTTAATTCGCCCTCTTCTGCCGCTTGACGGCCGATATCCCGCTTGATATCGGCTTCCAAGTCGTCTGGTAGTCGTAGCGATATCTGTTGCATCGCGTCTCGTTGTATTACAGCGTATCAAATAAATCTATTGCACACAGTAACTAACCATACGTTGTAATAATGTGCAAATGCATAACTGTGCTACTGTGCTACTCCCCCGTATGAGTGCCACCCACGACAGCGAGGACAAGAAATCCATCTCGCTCCGCGTCCCTAAATCGGACTTAGAGACGTTTATGCAGGCTCTTCGGCGCGCTCAGGCCGAGGGCATCGTTCCGGTCGATATGTCCCGGAGCGAAGCCATACGGCGCTCGATGCTGGCCGCCGCCGAAGACCCGACACTGCTTGCTGAAGCGGACGAATGAGTGCCACCCAATTCGCCCGCATTTCACCACGAGGTCGCACGGGCACTTGTACCGAATCCTGCCGCGTAGTGAAAGTGAAACTAGAGCCATGAGAAAGTGGGAACACTCTCTGGGGACGCATCTAGTCGCAGGCCCCGGTGTACACTTCGAGGTGAAGCGCCACGTGAAAGACGTGTCCGACGGTTCGCTGTACTACGCGTTGGAGATGAAGGGAGGTTACCCGGGAAGTGGATTATGCGAGTTAGAGCCGAAAGAGCGTGTTGAGGCGGACTACAAGACGAAAAAGGAGCACGACGAGGATAGCGGTAAACCCTTTCTAGGTACGGACGTGGAACCGAACACGCCGACGGTCCACCGCGACGACCTCCCCGACGACTTCGACCTGTAGACCGTTTCTCACGCGATGACGGGGTAGATGACCCGCGCAAACAGGACGTCGAGCGGCGTCGCGACCGGGAACGCGTGTTCTATCACGTCGTCGAGGGCGACCGCGACGCCGACGACCGCGAGACCGCGTGCTCGGAGCGGGTACGCGCCCCAGATGCCGCCGGGCCAGAGGATGCCGACAGCGGCGAGTGTGAGGCCCGCCAGCGCACCGAGTGCGCCGACGGGCGGATAGTACGGCCACACGGTCGCGAACGCGAAGAGCGCGACGAGCGCGCCGACAGCGGCGAGTAGGGGCTCGCGGTGCGGGTAGTTGTCGCTGACGACCCACACGACCGCGAGCACGACGAGCACGCCGACATAGAGGTGATGCGGCCCGAAAATCGCGGAGTCCGGGACGGCCTCGTGGGGGAAGCTCACGCCTCACTCCCTCCGAACCGCCGCTTAGCGGCATCCAGAAGCCGGTTTGTCCACACGGACGGTCGGGTAAGGAGCGCCGCGACGAACAGCGCGTTCGGCGGTCCCGAGCGCGCCGCCCACTCCAAGGCGACCGCGAGCACGTCACTCACTGTCCTCACCTCCGCCGTCGAGGATGGTCGGCCGGATGGCGTCGATCTCGTGCTCGGGCACGTCGAGGTCCGCGCGCAGCTGCTCGTGGTCGACGCCGCGGTGCTCGCGTGCTAAGGCGACGACGGCCGCCGCGACTTTGCCGAGGTCCGCCCTGATTTCGTAGCGCAGCATCACCAAGACGGCCACGAACGTCGCGGCGTCGATTGGTGAGCCGATAGCACCAATCTCAATCATCACTCGCCCTCCGTGACGTTCTCGGCGAGCCCGAACACCGGCCGGAGCACGTACCCGAACACACCGACGACGACTGCCGCAACGAGCACCCACACGGCCGCAGACCAGTTTGTCGGCCGCGTCGGGTCGTCCTGCGACGGGTCAGAGTTATACCCGAACCAGTTGCCGAACGGATTGAACGATGGCCCGATAAGGTCGTGCTGGTCCTCCTCATTGCCCCACTCGCCGGAGTAGTCAAACACCCAGTCGTAGCCCTCACGCGGCAGGCCGTCGAGCACCGCGTTCTCGCGGTCGCCCGAGAGAACGCCCGACGTGAACGACGGGATGTTGTAAAGCAGGTCGTCGGTCGCCTCGACCGGGTCGCCCTCCAGATACTCGTTCGTCGAGTTCGTCACTGCCGACATGGGCGTCAACTGGTACGCGTCCTCCGCCGGCTGCGGCAGCATCGGGCTGTCGGGCGTGACGCTGTCGACAGCATCGCCCGCGCCGTCCGCAAGCTCCCCGGGAGAGAGCCCGGAGACGCCGGGAATCCAGTTACCCACTCCCACCACCCCCGCCGGCGAGCGCGACGACCGCGGCGACCGCGGCGACGACGACCGCGACGACGGCCATCATCGACGACTGGCCGCCCGAGCCCGACGGCACCGGAACAACGTCCGGCATCGACGGCAGGTCATCAGCGGTCAGCTCGAAGTCGTCCGCGGAGTCGGGCTCAGGGCTCGGGTCCGACGCGTCGGGCTCGTCTGGCAGGTCGGTCTCGTGGCCCAGCAGCGTCTCCTCTTGCTGGCCGTCGCCGTCCGGGTCGCTCAGGCCGGCGAAATACGCCGCCGGGTCAGCGAACCCGCCGTCGTTGCCGTCGCCGTCCGTCGCCTCCGCAAGGTCCTCAATCGGCTGCAAGGGGTCCTCCACGACGCTGTTGCCGGTGCCGAGGCTGTGGTCGACCCCCCACGGGCTCGTCACGCTCTCCTCCTCGTCGTGCTGCTCGTTTTGCTCCTCGATGCCCGCGCTCGTGCCGTCCTGACCGAGCGGCATCAGTCGATACCTCCGTCATGCGGCCCCGTCAGGGCCGTGCTGTTGCTGTTAGTCATGTTAGTTGCCTCCGCTCAGTAGTGCGGCCGCGCCCGCCGCGACCGCGACCGCGGCGCCGACGACGAGCTGCCGCCGCGACGGCGACGGCGACGAACTGGACTCGTCGCTGTTGAGTTGGTCGAGCGTCCCGTCCTGAGCGTCCTCCAAGAGCGCGCCAGCGTCCGGGTAGTCGTCCTCGAAGTTCGGCGCGAGCGCGTACCCCTGCTCGTTATCCGCGTGGACGAGGCCGGGCTGGTCGGCGGGGTCCGGCGTCTCCTCGTGAGGCTCGTCCGGGATAACCGACTCGTCGCGGTCCCCCAGCGGGTCGTGACCCTCTGGAGCGGCAACCAGCGCCGTCCCCAGATAATCAGTCTTCCCACCCCGGGCGAGATAAAAGTACACTCCCCCCGGGTCCAGCTTGCTCGGGTCGATTTGGATGTAGTCGCTGTTGACGATGCCGCCGCCAGCGTCCGCATCGACATCGACGGACCCGACTTTCCGCCCCTCCTCTGTCGGATTGTTCGTCCGCGTCTGCGATAAGATGACATCCCCGACGACGTCACCTCCGAACGGAGTTGTCCCCGAGCCGTAATCGCCGGGATGACTATTGCCAGTCACTTGCACGCGGCGGAGCGTGTTGCCGACGTTGAACGTTCCGAAATCGTGGATGCCGTTAACTAACTCAGCCATTATTACACCTTCATGATGAACGCGAGTGCGTAGTACGGCGGCCGGTTCTCGTGCGGTTGGTCGCCGCCCGAACTCGTCGTCTCCATGGCTGTGTCAGGGTCGTACTCGCTGGTTGCCGAGCCGATACTGGTCGTGGACCCAGTCCCGTAGTCAGATTCCGACCACTCCACAGTATGGGCGTGGCTCGCTATCTCATCCTCCGAGAGTTGGACCTGCTCGCTGCCGCCGGTATCACCGCTGGCGTAACTGCCGCCAGCGCCAACCACGAAGCGGCCGCGGAGGTCCGGCGTGCCGTCCGAGCCGTCGCACAGCGTCCAGCCGCTCGGGACGTTGCTCGCGGACCCCGACCACATCGTAATCACTCCCGACGGCATCGGGTCGTGGTGGGCGTCCGCGTCCGACGCATGGTCGTCTAACTCGCCCTGCGTCGCCACGTCAAACCCGAGCATCGCCTCGGTGACGCTGCTGGCGGCGACCCGCAGGCGGCCATCAGCGTCCAGCGTCAGGCCATCCGCGGCGGCGAGGTCCAGGACCTGCCCGCTGGACAACCGCATCGGCCCCTCCACCGATACGGGGTTGTGGTGGGCGTCGCGCGTGATGCCCGCGAGTTGCGCGTGCTCAGTTACGGTCAGCTCCCGCGTGCCGCCGCTGTCGTCGGTAAAGACGAGCGCGCGGTCGCCGTCGACGTCATACCACGACTCGCCCTCCTCGGCGTCCGCCGGCTTCCCGGCCTGCACGTAGTCGTACTTCCATCGCACGGGCGGCGGGCTCACGTCGCTCATTCGCCGGCCCACCCCCCGCAGATGAGTTCGCCCGTGCCGTCTGGGTCACGGAGCACGAGCTTGTCGACCTCCCACTTGTCCCAGACGCCGAGCGACCCCTCCATCCGCAGGGAGATGACGCTGCCGCCCGTCGTGTGGATGTCCACGACGTGGTTGCCGGCGGCCGTGAACGTGATTTCCTGCATCGTCGCGGCCGGATTCACGGCCAGCGGGAAGCTGTTGCCGGAGTCGCCGCCGGCCGCGTAGTCGTTGCCGTCCGGGTAGTTGTCGGTCTCGACGGTGCCGGTGGTGTTCGTCGCGAGCGTGCCGCCCGTCCCGCTGACGGTGTTGTTGAACTGCTTGTCGCCCATCTCAGAACCACCCCGAGACGAACGAAAAGAGACTACGGCTCGCGCCGCCCTCGCGGTCGAGGGTCACGTCTACGGCGACGTCGTAGGCGTGTTCTCCGTCGACGTTCACGACCTCGACGCCGACGCGGTCCTCGCGCTCGACGCTCTCGGTCGGGTGGAAGCTGTAACGGTCACCGTCACCGTCGATGTAGTCCTTCCCGACGAGGTCGACGAGCGGCACGCGGTCGGTGTGGTTGCCGCCGACCTGCGGCTCGACGAACGGCAGCACGCGGAGGTCAAGCCGCGGGCCGGTGTAGATGCGCACGTCGACGCGGTCGACGGTCGCCGCTTCGGCCACCTTCTTGGTGAGCGTCTTCGACGAGTCGGGGCCGACGCGTTCGGCGAACCTGACGGTCTTGCGGTTGCTTGTGTTTGCACTCATAAATAGTTGAATCCGGGGCGTTAGCCCGACTGCGAGTAGTACAGCCGGCCCTCGCAGGCCGACGGGTCGATTTCCACGCCGTCGCTGGACGGGTCCGCGACGACGCGGAACTCCAGGTGTCGGCCCGGCTTCGCGTAGGGGCCGAGCGCGGCGAGGATGGGGCGCATGGTGCGGTCGCTGGCCTTCGCGTCGGCTAGCTCGCCGAGCGCGTCGATAGTCGTCGACGCAAGCACGCGCCGCTGTTCGGAGTCGGTGATGGCCGCCACGAGTTCGCCCTGAATTGCGTCACCCGCGGCGCCGGAGCCGTTCCCCGACGCCTTCAGCACGGCGTAAATGAACGCTTCAGCGTAGTCGCGGTTTGTGACGCCCGCGCCGAACCACCCGACCTTGTCCTGCGGAATCTGCTTGCTCCAGACCGTTACCTCGGTCTCCGCGACGAGTGTCGCCGCGTCGAAGTTGCTCGGGAGCACCGGGAACTTCTGGCCGACCTGCGCGAGGTCAGGCGCGTGGGTGAGGTCGCGCGGCATTCAGACACCCCCCGTGCCGCCGTCGCCATCCTGTCCGGTCGCCGGGTTCGTCCCGAGGATGGTACCGAGGAACTGGTTAACAGTCGATGCAGCGTTCTGGCCGATGCTGTCGGCCATGTTCCAGATAGTCGCCCCTGCGATGAGGGCGATAACCGTCGCGAAAAGCGCGGCCGGGTCGGTGAGGTCGACCTCACCGAGTCCGAACGGGAACTTCGCGACGGTTGCGTCGTCAAGTGCCATTGCATCAGCACCATACCGCCGTTGCATCTTATCACGGAGTGTAGTGGTCGCCACTGAGCTAGTCCCGACCACTCAGCCCCGACCACTAGCCCGGAATCAGCAGACGGCGAAGTGTCGGGGACTGAGGTAACACTAAATCACTAGGCAACAACACCTGTTATGTGGCCATTATTGGCTTCGCAGGCTTCGCGTTAGGGACGCTCGCGGCGTATCTCCGGGCTTCGCAGGCTCGGCGGTTCATCGCGGCGGTATTCCTGACGGTGAGCCTTCTGGAAGCAGGATTGACTGTTAACGGCGTCGTGCAGTGGCTCACGGGGCTGGTTCCACTATGAGCGGCGGGAGCGTCCACCCGGACGGCCCACGCAGCCAGCAGTGTTCGCACTGCCTGCTATTCTTCAGCCCTCAGGGGATTTCCAACCACGAACAAAGCTGTAACTGGAAAGAGGTCAACGTCGAAGAATTCGCCGAACGAGTGCTTAGCGACACTGAAACCAGCGAATCCGGCGGTGACGAGCCCGCGGACGCTGTCGCGAACACTGAATCGGCTGACGGCGAAGAGCCGGGGACTAGCGTCGAGGACGCCCCGGACACTAGTCCCATGGACGTCCTCGACACTAGCGCGAGCGCCGACGCGGACGCCGCACGCACGGACGGCTCGGGGCTCGGTCTCGACGGGCCGCCCGAAGCGCCCACCGACCAGGGCGACGAGCCCGACGACGGAGACCTCGACGACGACCGCGACGAGCTGGAGTGCATCAAGTGCGGGGACCCGCTCGGTGTGACCGACGACGATCTCCGCGAGCGCTTCGGCGACGGACCGGCGTTTCTGACGTGTGAGTGCGGGAAGGAAATGAGGTGGTCCGCGTGACCGTTGAGCCGGCGGACGCTGTCGAGGCGACCGACGAGGCAACGGAGGCGCACGCGGCCGCCGAGGGCGTCAACGCCACCGAGACGAGCGGCACGGGGTCGTCCTCGACGCTCCGCGATATGCTCATGTCGACCGACCCCGACGAGTCCTTAGAGCACGTCGAATCTCCGTGGGACCCCGAGGTCGGCGGCATCGACCGCGTGTACCGTGGAGTCCGCAAGATGGCCGGCGTCGATGGTCTGCCGGCTATCGCAGACCTCACTATCGGCGTTGCTGAGTTTGTCGTCGGCCGCGACCTCGGCGGTGGCGGGGACGAGGGCGGCGGTGGTGAGGACACGGGCAACGAACCGACGCCTGCGGAGCCGACGCCCGGAGGTAGCGAATGAACCTGTCTGACTATCCGAAGGCCGCCATCTTCGCGATGGCTGTCTTCGGCCTCAGCGGCGTCCTGCTCGGTTCTCTCGTGTACGTTCCGCTCGGGGCGTCGCCGATGCTCGCCGGCGCGCTCGGTGCCGCTACAGTGTTCTTCACGCTGAACGTCGCGCTCGGTCGGATGTACGCGGACGCCCTCGGAGGCGAGCCACTATGACCCACTGGGCTGACGACTCAGGCCACGTGTGGAGCGTCGGCCGCACCCAGACGGGGAAGACGACGACCGCGCTGGAAGCGTTCGCGGAGAACAACCGCGTCAACATCTGGGTGAATGCTCGCGGGAAGGACCGCGTCGACGGTGTGAAGTCGCTCGCAGACGGCTCATACAAGTCCCTCAAGGGCGTCAAGAAGGCGTTTGCCCGCAACGAGTACCGAATAGAGTACCTGCCGGCCGACCGGCAAGAGGGCGTCGTCGCACTGAAGAACTGGCTCTTCGAGGTCGCCGAGCGTACCGACCGCGAACTGCCGGTGACCGTGTTCCTCGACGAGGTCCACGAGGTCGCGCCCCAGTCGGGCAAGGAGTACGGGAACTTCCCGCCACGTGACGCCGTCCGAGACTTCGCGAAACGCGGCGAGAAGCGGAACCTGAAGGTCTGGGGTATCTCGCAGGACCCGGTCGCCTTCGACAAGGAGAGCCTGCGACAGCGCACGTACCTACTCGCCTACGAACTCGCCCACGAGCAAGCGAACTACCTTGCGGACTACGGCGTCGAGGTCGCGACGGTGAACGACCAGCCGGAGTACGCGGGCGTGCTCTACCACGCGGACGGCAGCGAACTCGCGACGCGCGTGAAGGCAAAGGAGGCCTACGCGTGACCGCGTTCCCTGCCGACGAGCGCCGCGAACTCTTGGGCGACGAGCTCCCCGAGACCTGCCGGCGCTGTGAACTCTCCGAGCAACGTCCGCGCATCCCCGGACAGTTCCTTTGCCCGACCTGCGCTCGGGAGGTGTGGGGCGACGAGAAGACGAACCGCGTTATCAGAGAGACGCGAGAGGCGCACGGTCTCGACGGCGCGGGGCACTAGCGATGGACGGGCGGAACTCCGACCGAGGCGCGACAGCGGCCCATGCGGTTGCGGACCGCTACGGCCTCGAAATCGAATCGACGCCCTGGTACGACGCCATCCACCCGGAGACGGGGACGAAGTACGAGGTCAAGGCTACCTCGCGGCGGCTCGACGACGGGAGCACTGGCCGGTTCCGACTATGGGAAGGCCAGCATCGGAGTCTCGTCGCGAGTGACGCACAGGCGACCGCGTGGTACGCGTTCGTGCGGCTCTCTCAGTCCGGCGACGTTCTCGACGTACAGCGACGCCGCCCCAGCACAGTGACGCGTCTCGTGCGGGAGCGCGGCGGCTGGTACGACGCCGGCCACGAGGGGAAGGACGGACGACAGTTCAAGCTCGCGCACGACGCTGTTTTCTGAACCCGCGCGAACCCCTGCGAACCGGGTTTGCGTCTGAGCGCACGGGGTCGCGCGTCGAGAATAGCAGTTCCCCGAATATGGCCACGAGACTGAGAACTCGTGTGTTCATATCGGGAGTGCCGCCGTACTTCTGAGTAGCGTAGTAGTAAGCAGACCGAGAAGAAAACAGGAATTTCGGGCCGATTCGGGGGTTCCAGTGACGCGCTCAGGAACCCGTTTCGGGGTTCGTGGCTACGAGTCGTCGGCCCGATTCTTCACTTCACGAACGATTTGCTCCCGACAGTACGTGCACAGGTCGAACCGCGTTCGCCGCCAGTCCGGCGTGTCACGGGCCGGGCACACGTACTTCCGCAGGCCGACACGGAACCGGCCGAACAGCGACCGCTTCAGGACTAACGCGAGGTATCCGCAGTCCTCGTCTATCTTCTCGCCGCAGACGTCGCACTCGCGGAACTTCCGGCGGGTCACTCGTCGTTCACCTCGACCTCCGGCCCCTGGTAGTCGACCGAGATTTGCCGCGTGCTGATGGCGTCGGCCAGCTCCCGAGCGACGCGCGGCGGGAGGTCCTCGTGCTGGAGTGCGTCCTCGACGTTGTCGACGAGGTCGCCGACAGCGTCGCAGGACTTCACGACGGCCTTGCTCTTGTTGCAGCCCCAGTAGTCGGCCGCGCTCTGGATGGCGTCGAAGCGGTACGCGAGCCCGTCGTCGGGGTCCGTGCGGACGCGCACCGACTTCGGGACGTCGTCGCGGTTCATGCTGTCACCTGTTCGTAGGTCTCTCTGAAGATGTCGAGACCGCACGGGTAGACCTCGCCCTCGACGCCGCGGATGATGACGTAGCCGCCGTGCTCTTCGAGGTACTCCTCCGTGACCTCGAAGTCGCCTTCCAGCGTCTCGACGGTCTCGGTGTCGTAGTACGGGCCGCGGAACTCGACGACGACGGGCTTTTTCCGCGCTTCGCGCCAGTCGTCGCGGTTCATCGTTCACCTCCGCCGATGGCGTCACACCGGGAGCACGCGAGCGCCTCGCCGCCAGCGACCGGCACGAGTTCCCGGCGAGCGTCGCAGTTCTCGCAGTAGCCGTATTCAGTCGGCACTCTGCGACACCTCCTCGCCGGCCTCTGCGAGCGCGTCCATCCGCTCGCCGACCTCCTCGACGTCGTCGGCCTCCGAAGCCGACCGCGGCCCCTCACGCGCGTTCTCAGGCGGCCGCACAGTCAACACGACGTCGTGCATCCGCGGCCGAACGTCGATGTAGCCGAGACGGTTCAGCGGCTCGAACACAGAGTACCGCAGGTCGCCCTTCTTCAAGCCGACCTGCTGGGACAGCTTCGACTTCGCCGGCCCCAGCGGAATCGACTGGTCGACGCCCACCCGGTCACGGAACCACTGATACGCCGCCCGCTGGTCGTCTGTGAGCCGGTCGTCGCCGACGCCCTCCTGTTGCAGCCGGTAGTACCGCAGCGCCTCACGAACCGTCTCCGACTTGCTCGCGCGGTCGTCGAGGAACGCCTCCAGGTCGTCGTCGTTGATGCGCGCGCTCACTTGCGTCACGCCGACCACCCCCCGAGCCTCGCGTGCGTGCGCGTCCGCGCGCTGCCTCCTACGGAGGCATAATATCGCGCGTTCAGATGCGTACGGGCGGGATAACTACTGTATCCGGCCACGGTGGGGGTTTGTGATACAACGGGGAGAGACGGGGCTACGGTTGCTGTCTCTGCCGTCAGCGACCGAATCGCGTGTGATACGGATTCGGCGACTGTAACACACGCCGTCATAGCGACCCCTCCGGGCGACCGAAGGTTCGCCCATCCGCGCCCGCGGCCGCCTCGACGACCTCGCCACCGTCGGTCATGGCGCGGTCGGCGTCCGCCTCCGTGTCGGGAACGTCGATGCTGTCCCCCTCGACGGACTCCGGCGCGACGACCTCGGCCTGCCGGAGCGTACAGAGGTGCGCGCACGGCCCGTCGCTGTACTCGAAGCCCTTGCAGTCGCACCAGCCGACGCGAGCGCCGCGCTCCGTGCCGATAGCGCACAGATGGGGCTCGCCGTCGGGGAACTCGACGCGCCAGCCGTAGCGGTTCAGAGAGTCGAGGTCGGCGTCGCCGCCGTCCTCGACGGCGCGCCGCCAGGAACCCGTTTGGTCGTCGCGCTCGGTCAAGAAGTCGAGCGGGAGCGCGTAGTCTCCCAGCTCGTCTGTGAGTTTGTCGTCGGCGCGCCGGAGAAGGTTGCCGACCGTGCCCGGGCTGCGTTCCGTGACCCGCGCGAACTCGCGAACGGGCATCGACCCCGGCGCGCGGCAGGCGCGGAACGCCTCCCGCTCGGCATCGGTCAGGACGCGCGCGACGGCGTCGTCGACCTCCGCGAACGTCATGCGGAGAAAACCCCCGTAGCGTCGTCGCTACAGTGCGGACAGACCTTGTGCGGGATGCCGCCCCGCGTCGACTCGACAGTAAGCCGGCCGCCACAGTCGCCACAGTAGCGGTGGCTCACGCGGGGACACCTCCGAAAACAGGGGCGGGGTTAGTTAGCGGGCGGGACGTCGAGGTCGTTGTTGTCGTGGTGGCGGTCGGTCCTTGTGGTGGACGTGGTGGATTCGCGGTCATGGTCCTCTCTGGCTTGTCGGTAGCGGTGTATCTGTGCGAGCGGTACGACGAGGGTAGGCCGACACGCCAGCGGGCACGTGGGGCCGTGAGACGCGCTAAAATCCACGAATAGCCGGGGGTGCAGTACGACACCTTATCCCTGAGAACAGCACTCATAATGGCAGTAATGTAGTACCATAATCCTGCATTAGACTCTTGAAGGTACTACTTAGATAGATACTATTTTCAGATTCATAGTCCCACATTACGAGATATGAATTCACCTGCTCGGTCAGCTTTTCGAGTCCTCGCGCGACCGAGTCGGTCTCCTCGCGTTAATGCTTCCCTCACCCGAGGGGACGGAGTTCGTACAGCCCGCGTCAGTTGACGAGCGCTCCCAGAAACCTCGGTTCGCGCGGCTCCACACGAGTGGTAATCGTGGACTCTTCGGGCTGGCGCTCACCCGCTCCCCGTCCGACGATGGCACTCCACCTGACTACGCTGCATTCCTCGATTCGAGTGGCTGGCGTGAGTCGCCAGGAAAATACGAACGTTGAGACCGAGGCTTGGTTCGGTCGAACGCCCAGCTCGAATACCGGCGCTGCGACGAGTCACGTCACGATGTTCCCGATGTGGACCCACCGAGCCGACAGGAATCACTCTCGGCACCGATTTTGACTAGGTCGTCGAGAAGCCCTACGGCTGAAATTCGACAGCGGCCAATCCGGTAGACTTCTCCATCAAACTTCGTCGAGGACGAGGTCACGCTCTGTCTAACTCCGCGAGTGGCAGTTCGTACGGCTGTCGCCGTGCGCGACGATAGCGATTGCGTGATTGTGTGGTGGCGCACCAGAGACCATCGACACGCCAGTTCCGCGACGGATCGTCAGTACGAGCGGGACTCGTAGACGGACGCCACGTTATCTGGGTCGTTTCGAGTAGAGTTCGAACACCGAAAGGAAGGCTGAACAGTTGTGACGTCGTGGAATAGCTCTGATCGGCGGAATAGGCGCAATTTCCAACTATTCTATTTGTCGTCGCAGTCATCCCGTCGCGGCTCGACAGCCGAGTCGGTGGCCGTGTGTCTCTCGATGCAGACGGGTATCTCAGAGTGACTGACTCGAACGGCTTCCTCACTCTACCGGGCCAGGTCGCATCCAAACTGGTCGCACCCAACTCTCGCAACGAGTAAATCATATACTGCTATACTAATACCCGATGGCAGGGACCGAACCCAGCGTAGCCGATACCGTGCTTGCATTCCCGAGTAGCTTCGAGGCGCCCGCGTAGCGACCGCGCAGCGGTTCTCCCGAATGGGTTCGTTCGGAACTCCCGGGCGCCGAACGTATTCGGCGTTCGTTTCGTTTTCCGGCCGCGAACTGGGCGTTCAAACTCCTTAATGTGGTGGTATTCATCCTAATATTGGCTGGATGGGGTTCCATAGACGGTATTATCGCTCGAACGTTAACGCCTAGCTTAATGTAGTTGGTACTTCTCGATTTTGGCGTGTCGATGTGGCCTTACATTCAGGATAGGGTCGGAACAGTAGACGAACGGTTTCGTGAAATCGAATTCGCTGGACGTTCGGAGGAAACAGGGGTGGCGGAATGGCGCTGATTCGGATGACGAAGTACCGGACGCTGCTGCTGGCGACCGTCGGGTTCAACTTCTCGTTTCTCATCTGGTTCTCGTTCGCGCCGTTCACGGAGCCGATGGCCAGCGAGTTCGGGCTGTCGCTGGCGGAAATCGGCCTGCTCGCCAGCGCGAACATCTGGCTGGCGCCGTTCGGGCGGGCGCTCACCGGCTGGCTCTCCGACAAGTTCGGCGCGCCGTCGGTGTTCGCCATCGTGTTGGGGTACGTCGGCGTGTTCTCCATCGCGTCGGCGTTCGCGCAGTCGTACGCGGTGTTCTTCGTCGAGCGGCTCATCGTCGCCACGGCGGGCATCACGTTCGTGGTGGGCATCCAGCACGTCGCGGAGTGGTTCGAGGAGGAGAACCTCGGACTCGCGGAGGGCATCTATGCGGGCGTCGGGAACGCCGGCGCGGCGGGCGGCGCGCTGATTCTCCCGCGCGTGTTCGGGACGAACTGGAGCGGCCCGCTGTTCTCGACGAACTGGCGGGCGGCGTTCTTCTACACGGGCGTCGTCTCGATGCTGCTCGGCGTGGCGTACTTCACGCTCGGGGAGGCCGCCAAGACCGAGCAGAAGCGGCAGGCGACCAAGGACAGCGCGAGCTTCTCCGGGTGGGTGCACACCGCGACGCGGTACGGGACGCTCGTGCTCGCGCTCGCGTACGTGATGACGTTCGGGTTGGAGCTGTCGATGAACGGCTGGCTGGCGACCTACTACCGCGAGGGGTTCGGCACGAACAGCCTCGTGTTGGCGAGCACGTTCGCGGCGACGTTTTCCGTCGCGGCGGGCCTGCTGCGGCCCATCGGCGGCTACGTCAGCGACCGGCTGGCGCGCGCCGAGCGCGACATCCTCCCGGTGTTCACCGGCCACTACCGCGAGCAGTGGACGTTCACGGCGATGTCGTTCGTCGTCGTGGCGATGGTCGGGATGACGCTCGCCGGGCTGTCCGGTGAGGTGTTGCTCGCGGTCGCGGCGGGGTTCCTCGTCGGGATGGGGTGTGCGTTCGCGGAGGGCGCCATCTTCGCGCAGGTACCGGCGATGTTCCCGAACAGCTCCGGCGCGGTCGCGGGCGTCGTCGGCGGCGTCGGCACCATCGGCGGCATCGTCTACCCGCTGGTGTACTCGGCGCAGTTCCTGCCGAACCTCCACGTCGGGTACGCGGTGGTGGCGGCGTCGATGGTGCCCATCCTCGCGCTGACCGCGTGGGTGTTCCAGCCGAGAATCGCCAGCGTCGCCCACGAGGCCGGCTTCGGGTCGTCGACGTCCTCGGCGGTGGAGCCGTCGGGTGACGACTGATGCGGACGGGGCTGGTGCTCGCGGGCGGGCACTCGACGCGGTTCGGGGACGGCGACAAGGCGACGGCTCCCGTGGACGGCGCGCCGATGGTGCGCCGCGTCGCCGAGCGGGTCGCAAGCGTCACTGACGAGCTCGTGGTGAACTGCCGAGAGGCCCAGCGCGGACGAATCGCGCGGGCGCTGGACGGCTTCGACTACCGGCTCGCGGTCGATCCGGTGCCCGACGAGGGCCCGGTGGCGGGAATGCGGACGGGGATGCGGGTCGCGCGCGGCGACGCGGTCGCCGCGGTCGCCTGCGACATGCCGCTTGCCGACCCCGGCCTGTTCGAGCGGTTGTTCGAGCGCGCGAGCACGGCGGCCGTCCCGCGGGCGGACGGGCACTTGCAGCCGCTGCACGCCGTCTACGACCGCCACGCGGCGCGGTTCGCGTGCGACCGGACGCTGGCGAACGACTCCCGGCGGCTGGCCGACGCGCTCGCGCGCCTCGACCCGGCGGTCGTCAACGTCGGGATGGACACCCAGTTCACGAACGTCAACACGACCGAGGATTTAGTGGGCGTCTGTGGCACACTCAGGGGGTAGCTGGCAAGCATATCTGTATAAGGTCATTTAACTTCTGACGTTCGTCTACATACCTGTATCATAATTCGGGGTTTTCAACGCTGACCTTTATTATCTAGACGAGAGACTGGTTCAACCGCACCAAAGACGACGGTCGTCCGGGTATTCCCGGATAACGAGCCCAATCACACACTACGATGGCACACAAGAAAGAGGAGTGGAAGGCCGAGCAGTACGGGGACGAAGTCAGAGCACAGCTCGAGGAGTTCGCCGAGCGCGGGTGGGACGCGATTCCCGAGGAGGAACACGACGAGTGGTTCTCCCGGTTCAAGTTCTGGGGCGTCTTCCATCAGCGCGGCGGCCAAGAGAGCTACTTCATGATGCGGCTGACCAACTGCGGGGGCGTCCTCGAACCCGACCAGCTCCGGGCAATCGGGGAGGTCGCCCGCGACTACGCGCAGGGGCCCGCGGACAACCCCGAGTTCGGGAACGGGTGGATCGACCTCACGACACGCCAGTCAGTCCAACTCCACTGGCTGAAACTCGAAGACATCCCCGAAATCTGGGAGAAGCTCGAAGCCGTGGGCGTCTCCTCGCGCTCGGCGGGCGGGGACACGATGCGAAACATCTCGGGGTGTCCCGTCGCCGGGAAGGCCGAGGAGTACGTCGAGAGCCGCGAGCTGTTGGACGAGATTCAGGACGGCATCCGCGGGGACGACGACCTCGCCAACATGCCCCGGAAGTTCAACATCTCGGTGACGGGCTGCCGGCAGGGCTGCGCGCAGGACGCGCTCAACGACGTGGGCCTCGAACCCGCGCACAAGCTTATCGACGGGGAGGAAGTCACGGGCTTCAACGTCCGCGTCGGCGGCGGTCTCGGCGGCCGCGAACCCCGCACGGCGCGCCCGCTCGATATCTTCGTCACGCGCGAGCAGGCCTACGACACGGTGCGCGCGTTCGTGGAACTGTACCACGAGGAGGGCAACCGCGAGAACCGCTCGAAGAACCGCGCGCGCTTCTTCGTGGACGTGTGGGGCACCGACGAGATTCGGGACGCCCTCGACGAGCGGCTGGACTTCGAGTTGGAGTCCGCGGGCACGGACTTCCGCGGCGAGTACACGTACAACGCGGGTAAACCGACCGAGCGCGGCGCTCACGACCACGTCGGCGTCTACGACCAGAAGGACGGCGACAACTACGTCGGCCTGAGCGTCTCGCTGGGCCGCCTGCGCGCCGACGAGGCAATCGAGCTCGCGGACCTCGCCGACGAGTACGGCAGCGGCGAGGTGCGGCTGACGCGCCGGCAGAACCCCATCATCACGGACGTGCCCGACGACAGCCTCGACGACCTGCTCGCGGAGCCCCTGTTGGGCAAGCACAAGCCCGAGCCGAACGCCTTCGAGCAGGGCGCGATGGCGTGCACGGGCACGGAGTTCTGCTCGCTCGCGCTCACGGAGACGAAGGCGCGGATGGCGCGCCTGCTGCGCTGGCTCGGCGACAACGTCGAAGTGCCCGACGACGTGGACCGCATCAAGATGCACTTCTCGGGGTGCACCGCGGACTGCGGGCAGGCGATGACCGCGGACATCGGCCTGCAGGGGATGCGCGCCCGGAAGGACGGCGAGATGGTCGAGGCCGTCGACGTGGGCGTCGGCGGCGGCGTCGGCGAGGAGCCGACGTTCATCGACTGGGTGCACCAGCGCGTCCCGGCCGACGAGCTCCCGGGGATGATTGCGAACCTCGTGCGGGCGTTCGCGTCGCTCCGCGAGGACGGCCAGACGTTCCGCGAGTGGGTGGAGGCGACCGGCCACGAGACCATCGTCGAACTCGCCGAGCCCGAGGAAGTCGAGGGGTACACCGACCCCTGCCTGTACGACGCCAAGCAGTCGTGGTACCCGTTCGCGGAGGGGGACAGTCCGGCGCCGACCGCCGCCGACGGCACGCCGCTGGCAACCGAGAGCGATGACTGACGACGCGGCGGCCTCGACGGCGCCGATGGACGTCGCGCCCGAACTGCTCCCCACAGAGCCCGACCCCGCCGAGGTGGAGGAGGCGTGAGCGAGCCGGTCCAGACCACGTGCATGCGCTGCGCGGTCGGCTGCGGCCACCTCACCGACCGCGTGGACGCGGGCTACGGCATCGGAACCGTGCGCGGGGACGTGACCCATCCCGTGAACCGCGGGCTGGCGTGCTCGCGGGGCGTCGAGGAGACCAAATCACCCGAGGGGACGTGGCTGACGCGGCCGCTCGTGCGGATGGACGGCGACCTCCAACCGACGACGTGGGACGTGGCGCTCTCCCGCATCGCCAACGAGTTCGGCGCCGCGCTCGAACGCGACCACGACAGCGTCGCCGTGCTGGGGAGCGGCCAGCAGACCAACGAGGCGGCGTACGCGCTCGGGAAGCTCGCCCGGGGCGGCTTCGGGACGCGGTACTACGACGCCAACACCACGCTCTGCATGGCGAGCGCGGTGACGGCGTACTACGACGCGTTCGGGAGCGACGCGCCCCCCTGTAAGTACGACGACATCGAGGACGCGCAGACGCACGTCGTCTGGGGCGCGAATCCGGCGGTCGCGCACCCGGTGATGTTCCGCTGGATTGCGGAGAGCGCGGGCGACGACGACAGCGACCTCGTAGTCGTGGACCCCGTGGGCACGAAGACCGCGCGGCAGGCCGACGAGCACGTCGCCATCGAGCCGGGGACGGACCTCGCGCTCGCGCGCGCCGTGCTCGCTCGCGTCGTCGAGCGCGGCGATGTCGACGGTGAATTCGTCGAAGAAGCGACCACCGGGTTCGACGAACTCCGGGCCGACCTCCCGGACCCCGAGGACGCCGCGGCGACCGCGGGCGTCGGAATGGAGACCGTCGAGACGCTCGCGGACGCGTTCGGCGAGCGGACGCTCGTCTACTGGGGGATGGGCGTCAATCAGAGCGCGCAGGGGACGGAGACGGCGGGCGCGCTCGTGGACCTCTGTCTGGCGACCGGGAACCTCGGTCCCGGCACGGGGCCGTTTTCGCTGACCGGGCAGGCGAACTCGATGGGGACGCGGGTGTGCTCCTCGAAGGGGTCGTGGCCGGGGATGCGGTCGTTCGCGGACCCCGACGAGCGCCGCGTCGTCGCGGAGGCGTGGGGTGTGCCCGTGGACCGCCTCCCGGACGACCCCGGGCCGGGGCCGGTCGGCCTCGTGAACGCCATCGACGACGGCCCCGTCGAAGCCGTCTGGACGGTTGCGACCAACCCCGCGGCTGGCCTCCCAGACGCGTCGGCGGCGCGCGAGCGCCTCGACGACGCGTTCCTCGTCGCGCAGGACGCCTTCCACACCGAGACCACGGAGCTCGCGGACGTGGTGTTGCCGGCGGCGACGTGGGGCGAGTCGGAGGGGACGGCGGTGAACATGGAGCGCCGCGTCTCCCGCGTGCGGGCGGCCTCCGACCTCGTGCCGGACGTGCGCACCGACCTCGACATCATCACCACAATCGGGGAGCTGCTCGTGCCTGGGCTGCTCGGCGACCCCGACCCGCGGGACGTCTTCGACGAGCTCGCGGCGCTCACGGCGGGCACGCAGGCGGACCTCTCGGGCATCAGCTACGCCCGCCTCGACGACGAGCAGGCGGTCAGGTGGCCGGCGCCCGACGCCGTCTCGCAGGGCGGCTACCGCTACTACGACGACGGCGACTGGTCGTTCCCGACGCCCTCCGGGAAGGCGCGCTTCTCGACGGGCCGCCACGAGAGCGTCCCGGAGCCGACCACCGAGACGTACCCGCTCACGCTGACGACTGCGCGGGAGGCCGACGGCTACAACACGGGCGTGCGCTCGCGCGGCGAGGACGCTCCGGCATCGCCGCTCGCGCGCGTGCACCCGGAGACCGTCGAGGGAGCGGCCATCTCAGCGGACGCCGACAGCGCGGTCGTGGCGTCCCGGCGCGCGAGCGTCCCGGTGCGCGTGACCGTGGACGACGCCGTCCCCGAGGGACTGGTGTGGCTGCCGATTCACCACCCGGAGACGAACGCGCTGACGCTCCCGGAGACGGACCCGCGCTCGGACGAACCGAACTTCAAGCAGTGCGCGGTCTGCCTGCGGCCGGCCACGGAGGAGGTCGCCGCGGGCGCGCTCGGTGACGCGAACGCGACCGCCGACGACTGACGTTCCCGGTGCCGGGAGCGTTCGAACCTACTTTTTCGTCTCAGAGAACGCGCTCATCGACTCGGAGCCGTCGGTCGGCCTGAACTAGTCCGCTGGCTGGGAGCGCGCGCCGTCGGCGACCCGCCGGAGTTCCGCGCGGATGGCGCGGTGTTTCGCCGCGAGGAAGCCCCCGAGGATGAACACGAACCCGGTCGCGGTGGTCGCGGTCACTTCTTGCCCGAGCACCAGCCGGCCCGCCAGCGCCGCGAACACTGGAATCACGTACTCGATGAAGCTCATCTCGATGGGGCCGAGTTCGTCCAAGAGGACGAAGTACAGGAGGAAGCCGCCGGCGCCGGCGACCGCGGCGAGGTAGACGACCGCGCCGAGCGCCGAGACCGTCCACGTCGCGTCCGCGAACGACTGCCCGGGGAGCGCGAGCACGGCGACGTGGAGGACGACCGCGCCGACGGCCATCATCCACGCCTGCGTGGCGAGGAACGGCAGCGACGGGTCGCGGCTGTGCGTGAGGACGGCGGCGAGCGCGAACGCGAGCGCCGACGCGAGCACGAGCGCGACGCCGAGCGCGCTGTCCCCGAGGTTCGCGGGGTTCGGGTCGGCGATGACGACGACGCCGGCGAACCCGAGCACGACGCCGAGCGCGGTCGCGGCGGTGAACTGCTCGTCGGTCGAGACCAGCCGCGTGAGCGCGGGCGTCACCACGGGGATGAGCCCCAAGAGGACGGCGGCGACGCCGCCGGCGACGTACTGCTGGCCGGCGAACAGCAGCGCGTGGTGGACGCCGATCATGAGCGCGCCGCCGACGAGCACGTAGGCGTAGTCGTCGCGGGTGCGCGGTCGGAGGTCGGTGCCGGAGGCGGCGACGGCGACGAACAGCAGGGCGGCGGCCACGTCGAAGCGGACCGCCGCGAACGGGACCGCGGGGAGGTCCGCGAGGCCGACGTCCGTCGCCATGAACGCCGTCCCCCAGATGGCGGCCAGCAGGAGGTACTTGGCCGCGGTTCGGTAGCGACTCATTCGTGAGGAGGTCGCCGCCGGATGGTGATACGTGCGTCGAAGCGCGCCAGCCTCACGCCGACTCGACGCGCGCAGCCACGGCGTCGAGCGCGTCGTCGGCGACCGCCACGTCGTCGGCGAGGCTGAGGAAGCCGTGGGCCATCGACGGGTACTGCAAGTGCTCGACGGGCGTGCCGGCGTCGGCGAGGCTGTCGGCGTACGCGTGCCCCTCGTCGCGCAGCGGGTCGTGGCCCGCGGTGACGACGGTGGCGGGCGGGAGGTCGGCGTGGTCGGCGCGCAGGACGCTCGCGTAGGGGTTCGCGGCGTCCACGGGGCTGCGACAGTAGTTGTCCCAGAACCACTCGACGTCAGCGCGCGTCAGTAGCGGGCCGTCGCCGTGCTCGTCGTAGGAAGAGCGCGTCGTGTCGTGGTCGGTCATCGGGTAGAGGAGGTGCTGGGCGGCGATGTCCGGGCCGTCGAAGTCGCGGGCGCGCAGGGCGACGGCGGCCGCGAGGTTGCCGCCCGCGCTCGTCCCCGCGACCGAGACTCGCTCGGGGTCGCCGCCGAACGCGCCCGCGGTCTCGGTCGCCCACTCTAGCGCGGCGTAGGCGTCGTCGAGCGCCGCCGGGAACGGGTGTTCGGGCGCGAGCCGGTAGTCCACGCTGACGACGACACAGCCCGCGCGCGCCGCGAGTTCGCGGCAGACGCCGCCCACGGAGTCGAGCGTCCCGAGCGTCCAGCCGCCGCCGTGGTAGAAGACGACGACGGGCGCGGGCCGCGCGGGGTCGTCGTGGTAGACGCGCACGGGCACGTCGCCGGCCGGCCCGGAAAACGAGAGGTCGCGGACGAGCGCCACGTCGCGGCGCTCGTCGGGCGTGAACACGTCGTCCTCGACGCGGCGCGCGCTGGCGACCGAGAGCCGGTGCCACTCCGGGACGCCGGCGGCCTCGATGGCCGCGACGGCGTCCGCGAGTTCGGGGTCGAGTGCGGTCACGGCTCGGTCGACGCGTCGCGGCGATGTGAACGTTGGCCTCGCGGCCGAACGCGGTCAGTCGTCGGTCGCCGCGCCGCGGCCGCCCGCGACATCGGCGTCGACGCCACGGCCCGCGCTCCCGCTGTCGTCGGCCACGTCGAACTGCGCGACCAGCGACTGCAGGGACTTGGCGGACTCGGAGACGTTCTGGATGTTCGTCGTCACCTCGTCGATGGCGGCGGTCTGCTGCTCGGTCGCCGCGGAGACGTTGCTCGCCTCGGCGGCGGACTCCTCGCTGACGCTGGACACCTCGTCGACCATCGCCACGACCTCCTCCGTGGAGACCGCTTGGTCCTCGGTGGCGTCCGAAATCTCCTCGACGCCGCGGCCGGCGTCGGTCACCGCCTCGGCGATGTCGTCGAACATCTCGATGGCGCCCGCGATGGTGTCCGCGCCGGTCTCGACGCGGTCCTGCATCGACTGCATGTCCTCGACGGTGTCGTCGGTGCTGTCTTGGATGTCGTCGATGAGCGCTTCGACCTCCTCGGTGGCGTCGCCGGCCTCCGCGGCCAGCGTCTTGATTTCGTTCGCGACCACGGCGAAGCCCTCGCCGGCCTCGCCGGCGCGCGCGGCCTCGATGCTCGCGTTCAGCGCCAGCAGGTTCGTCTGCTCGGCGATGTCCGTGATGAGGCCCACGATTTCGTTTATTTCCGCGATTTGGTCGTCCAGCTGTTCGACCTGCGCGACGGCCTCGTCGGCCTCGGACTCGATGGCGGAGATCTCGTCGGTGGCGTCGGCGGCGTGGTCGCGGCCGCGGTCCGCCAGTTCGACGGCCTCGTTGGCCGTCGCCACCACGTCCTCGGAGGAGGACGCGACCTCCTCGATGGTCGCCGAGAGGTCGTTCATCTCGTGGGACACCGACTGGAGCTGTTCGGTCTGCTGGTCGGCGCCGCTGGCGATCTGCTCGACGGCCTGCGCGGTCTCTTGGCTCGCGGACTTGATTTCCTCGGCGCTGGCGGCGGTCTCGTCGCTGAGTTCCGCGAACTTCTCGGCGACGGCGCGGACCTCCGCGAGGCTGTCCTCCAGTTCCTCGACGCCGGCTTCGAGGTCCACCATGACCTCGCCGTACTGGCCGGGGAGGTCGGTGTCGATGTCTTGGTCGAGGTCGCCGTCGCGGAGCTGGCGGCTGACCTCGCCGAGCTGGTCGAAGCTCCCCGAGAGCTGCTGGACGCCCGCGTCGAGGTCGGTGAGCACCGCGCCGTACTCGCCGGGCAGGTCGGTGTCCACGTCGGTGTCGAGGTCGCCCTCCCGAATCCGGCGGCTCGTCCCGCGAATCTCAGTGAAGCCCGACTGGAGGCGGTCGATGCCGCCGTCGAGGTCGGTCATGATGGCGCCGAACTCGCCGGGGAGGTCCGTATCCACGTCTTGGTCGAGGTCGCCCTGTTCGAGGCCCGCGCTGACGTCGCGGAGTTGGGCGACCTGCTGGCGGAGGTTCGTCCGCATCGCCTCGAACGCGTCGACGAGCTCACCGATTTCGTCGTCGGGCGCGTCCACGTCGGTGCCGTCGTCGAAGCGGCCCTGCGAGAGCGCGGTGGCTTGGTCGCGGACTGCCTCGATGGGCCGCGAGAAGTACCGCGCGGCGTAGTAGCCGAGCGCCACCACCGCGGCGATGATGACGGCGACGAGCACCAACAGGAGGTTGCGCGCGTCCGCGGTGCGGCTGTCGACGGCGGCCGCGAGCGCGTCCGCGGGCCCGGTCACGTCGGTTGCGGGCACCGTTCCGAGCAGCGCCAGCTGCTTGTCCCCGAACTGCAGGGGGGCGTACGCCGCGTAGAGGCGCTCGGTCTCGCCGTCGGCGGTCGTGCGCTCGAACGTCCGCAGGCCCGTCTCACCCGCGAGCACGGTGTTCTCGGCGTCGCCCGCGAGCGTCCCGGCGTACGACTCGTTCGTCAGCGACGCCCCCGACGCGACGACCGACTCGTTGGGGTGGCTGACGACGTCGCCGTTCTCGTTGACGACGCTCAGGAAGCCCGAATCGCCGACCGTGATGCCGGTGGCGATGTTCGAGACGATGGAGTAGTCGAAGCGCAGCGACACCACGCCCGCGAACGCGCCGTCGTAGTACACCGGCGTGGCGACGTAGACGACCCGCTCGCCGTCGACGGTCTGCACGTCGCTGACGTGGACTTCGCCGTTCGGCAGCGACTCGGTGTTCGCGTACCAGTCCGTGTCCGCGTACGACGTGTCCTTCACCGTCTCGGTGGCGACGGTCCCGTCCGCGGTCCGGTGGGCGCGGACGACGCCGTCGCCGCTGTCGTCGGTCAGCACGATTTCGTCGTACGCCGGCCGCTGCTCGCCGTCGACGGAGACAGTGCGGCTCTCCATGTAGCTGCGGAACGAGTCGCGGATGCCGTCGCGGGCGTCCGCGACGGCGCTGGTCTGGAGCTCGTAGTAGTAGACGTTCGGCGCGAGCACCCAGTCGAAGTCCTCGTGGTACGTGTACGCGATGAACTTCTGCTCGACGGGGTTGCCCTCCTGTGTCGTGTCCTCCCAGCCGTACTCCGCGACGCCCCAGTCGTCGCCGCTGCGGACGGCGTCGTCGGACTCGACGGTCGACTCGATGTCGTCGAACACCGACAGGCCGGCGTCCTCGCGGAGGCTGTAGCCGTCTTCGAGGCTGTGGTGGGCGACGATTTGCGAGTCGAGGCGGGTGACGTACGCGTAGCCGGTGTCGCCGATGTAGCCGGGCTGCAGGGCCTCCGACAGCGTCCCGCTGGGCTGCGTGAAGTCGCCGTCGGTGCCGAACAGCCGCTGTTCGACCTGATTCTTGACGGCCCGCTGTTCGGACGCGGTGAGGTCGCTCCACGCCCGGCCGTCGTACTGCTGGTCGAGCAGCTGCGCTTTGGTGGTCTCGACGGTGGAGTGCAGCTGGAGCGCGATGTGCCCGACCTGCCGCTGGCTCTGCTCCCTGATGAGCTCCATCTCACCGGCGCTGGCGGCCTCGTAGTTCTGCACGGGCGTCGACGCGGACAGCGAGCGCGCGTCCACCTCCCGGACGCTCAGGATGTTCTGGAACTCGCTCTGCCGGGACTGAATCGTCGCGTTGAGCTCGCCCGTGATCTGGTCTTCGAGCTGCGCGGTGCTCTCCTGTTGGGCGTACGAGCCGACCGACTCCATGTTCTGGAGGCCGGTGACGCCGACGGCGGACACCGGCACCAGCGAGATGACCAGACAGAGCGCGATGAGCTTCGTGCGAATCTTCATGGCTCACGCTCGCGGGTCGGCAGACGCGTCGGCGGCTCGCCGACGCGGACAGCGCCTGTGGTGGTCGTGCGCTCGGTACGGATACGGCCTCTGACATCAGCCATGCCCCCGCCGACGCCAGACCTCGTGAATAAAGCTTCCGTGGGGTTCTTACCTACGATAACCCCGTGATTACATTTTCGACACGAACGGCGTTGATACCGGCGCCGCGACCGATGAAGTCCCCGCCGAACTGCGACAGAACGCACTTGGGCCTCCGCGCGGATTGCGAGGCATGGACGAGTTCGACGCGTCGCGGGCCGCCGCGCGGATGCGGGACGCCGAGTCGTCGCTGACGGGGCTGCGCGAGCGCTTCACCGTCTCCGAGGACACTGTCTACATGGACGGGAACAGCCTCGGGGTGCACGGGCAGGACGCCGCGGCCGCACTCGAGCGCGCCGTCGACCAGTGGAAGGAACTGGGCATCGAGGGGTGGACGGAGGCGGAGCCGCCGTGGTTCGAGTACGGCGAGCGCCTCGGCGACCGGCTCGCCGACGCGGTGGGCGCCAAACCCGAAGAATGCGTCGCTGCGAACTCCACGACCGTGAACATCCACGCGCTCGTCGGGACGTTCCTCGACGCCGCCGACGGCACGCGCGTGGTCGTCAACGAACTGGACTTCCCGACCGACCACTACGCGATTCGCTCCCAACTCCGGGCACGGGGCCTCGACCCCAGCGAGCACCTCGTCGTCGTGGAGAGCGAGGACGGCCGCACAATCGAGACCGACGCCATCGCGGCGGCCGTCGACAACGAGACGGCCATCGTCTTCATGCCGTCGGTGCTCTACCGGAGCGGCCAACTCCTCGACGTGGAGGCAATCACGCGAATCGCCCACGAGCACGACGCGTTCGCGGGGTTCGACCTCGCGCACTCCGTCGGCGTCGTCGACCACGACCTCCACTTCGACGGCGTGGACTTCGCGGTGTGGTGCAGCTACAAGTACCTCAACGCCGGCCCGGGCGCAATCGGCGGGCTCTACGTCCACGAGCGCCACTTCGACCGCCGGCCCGCGATGGCGGGCTGGTGGGGGAACGCCGACGACACGCAGTTCGACCTCGCCGACGAGTTCGACCCCGCGCGGGGCGCCGCCGCGTTCCAAATCGGGACCGTTCCCGTGTTCGCGGCCGCGCCGCTGTTCGGCGCGCTCGACGTGACAGAGGCCGCGGGCGTCGGCGAACTCCGCGACCGCTCGGCCGCGCTGACGCGGTACCTCGTCAGCCTCGTGGACGAGCGCCTCCCCGAGTGCGAGGTCGGGACGCCCCGCGAAGCCGAGCGCCGCGGCGGCCACGTCGCCGTCGAGCACCCCGACGCCGGGAAACTCAGCCGCGCGCTCCGCGACCGCGGCGTCGTCGTGGACTTCCGCCCGCCGAACGTCGTGCGCGTCGCGCCGTCGCCGTACTACGTCGGTTTCGAGGACGTGTGGCTCGCGGTCGATGAGCTGCGCGCGATTCTGGACGCCGACGCCCACCACGCCTACGGCGAGCGCGACGAACAGGTGACGTGAGGGCTACGTCCGGAACTCGAAGCGCGCGCCGCCGGCGTCGCTGGCCGCGACCGAGACCGTCCAGTTGTGGGCGTCCGCGATGCTCTTGACGATGGCGAGCCCGAACCCCGTGCCGTCGTCATCGCCCGTCGCGCCGTACTCGAAGACGCGCTCGCGGCGCTCCGGCGTGATGCCGGGGCCGTCGTCTTCGACGTAGAAGCCGTCCTCGCTGTCCAACGGGCCGACCGTGACGGTGGCCTCGGGGCCGGCGTGGTCGACCGCGTTCCGGAACAGGTTCTCCAGCAGCGAAGTGAACCGCGCGGCGTCGACGCGGAGCGTGCGGTCGCCCGCGACCGCCAGCGTGGCGTCGGCGGTGTCGACGTTCTGCCACGCGTCCGCCGCGGCGTCCGACAGCGAGTGCTCGCGGACGTCGTCGAGGCTGCGGCCGTGGCGCGCGAGCGCGAGCACGCTCTCGATGATTTCGTGCATCCGGTCCAGCGACTCCTCCGTGCGCCGGAAATACTCGTCGTCGCCCGTGCTCTCCGCGAGTTCGAGGTAGCCACGGGCGACGTTCAGGGGGTTGCGGAGGTCGTGGCTGACGATGCTGGCGAACTCCTCCAAGCGGTCGTTCTGGCGCTCCAGTTCGCGCTCGTGTTCCTTCCGGTCGGTGATGTCCGTGTACATCGCGTACCCGTGGATGTTCGGCTCGTCGAGGCGGAACGGCACCACGTCCAGCAGGAAGTCACGGGGGCCGGTCGCCGTCTCGCGGCGCACCTCGACGTTGATGTTCTGGCCGTCCACGAGCTTCTGGTTGTACTCGTCGGCGGCGCCCTGCTCGTCGGCCGGGATGATGTACTCGTCGATGTTCTCCCCGAGCAGCTCGTCCTCGCTGTACCCGAACACGTCCTCGAAGGCGGGGTTGACCGCGCGCACGATGGGGTCGCCGTCCTCCACGACGAAGCTCGCGGTCGGGCTGGGGACGTTCTCGAACAGCGCCGCGAGCCGGCTGTGCTCGCGGCGCAGGTCGGCCTCCCGACGGCGGAGCTGGCGGACGCGCTCGGCGCGGTCGAAGGCGGCTTCGGCGTTCGTGGCGAGCACGCGCACGAGGTCGCGGTCGGTGCTGTCGAAGCTCTCGCTCTCGGTGGAGCCGATAATCACGACGCCGTGGTCGCCCAGCGGGTGAACGATTTCCTCCCGAATCCGGGTCTCTGGGTTGTGGACGTTCGGCTGCTCGCCGACGTCGGTGAACGACTCCGGCTCGCCGGCCTCGTAGACGGACCACGCGAGGCTCTCGCCGCGTCTGAGCGTCGGCGCGCTGTCGCCGGTCACGGGGTCGGAGACGGACGCCGGACGCAGTTCTCCGCTGTCCTCGTCGGCGAAGAACACGCCGATGTACGGGAGCCCGAGGAGGTCGTTGGCGGCTTCCACGACGACCGCCGCGATGCCGTCGCGGTCGTCCTCGGCGAGCATCCGCCGGGTGGCGTCGTGGAGGTCCGTCAGCGACCGCTCGCGGTGGCGCTGCTCGGTGACGTCGTCGACGACGGCGAACGCGTCGGGGCCGTCGTGGCGGCGGAACGGCTTGACCGTCACCTCGAAGATGCGGTCGTCGTCGCCGGGCGGCCGGGTTTCGAAGGTCTTCGCGCCGTCCTCGGGCGCGAACTGCTCGGGGTGGGCGTCGAAGAACGCGGTCAGCGACGCCCCGCTGAGCGCCGCCTCGTCGACGCCGAGGACGCGCTCGGTGGCGTCGTTGACCAGCCGGACGTGGCTGTCGCCGTCGTCGGTCACGTCGTAGAGGACGAGCGCGTCGTCGTTCTGCTCGAACAGCTCGCGGAAGCGCGCCTCGCTCTCGCGGAGCTCGCGCTGCGAGCGGATGCGCTCGACGGCCTGGTAGGCGTGCGACGCCAGCAGCTCCGCGAGCTCCACGTCCTCGTCGTCGAAGCCGTCGGGGTCGTCGACGCCGGCTTGGAAGACGCCCACGTCGCCGATGGGGGCCGTGACGACCGAGCGCGGCGCGCCCGCGGGCGGGTCCGTCACCCGGTCGTCCTCGCGGATGTCCGCGACCACTTGGGTGCGGCCGGTGGTGTAGGCGTCCCCGGCGACCCCCTCGTCGACGGGAACGTAGTCGACCTCGGGCTCGCGGCCGCTCCAAGACCGCACCGCGAGCACGCCGTCGGTTTCGGCCTCCACGACCGCCGAAGAGAAGTCGAAGGAGGCCTCGGCGGCGTCGACCATCGCCTCGAAGACGGCGTCGACGTCGTCGGCGCTGGCTACGTCGGTCGCGTACGAGAGGAGGGCGCTGCGGTGGTCGCGGTCACTCGTCATCGGCGGAGAGCCGGCGGAACAGGACCTCGTAGTCGTCCTCGTCGAAGTCCTCGGTGACGTCGTCGAGGCGGCCCCGCAGGTCGTCGAGGCGCTGTTCGAGGGTCTCGAACTCCGCCGACTCGGTGACCGTCGGGTCGTTGGATTCGGTGAGCAGCGCGTGCTTGCGGGCGGCCGCGAAGTACCGCTGGACGGTGTCGTCGTACGCCGAGCGGCGGACCAGTCGGTCGACGGTCTCGCGGAGGGTGTCGCGGTCGACGGGCTTGCGGAGGTAGTCGTCGAAGCCGAGGTCCACGATGTCCAGTTCCGGCTCGACGGCGGTCACCATCGCCACGCGGCAGTCGAGGCCGCGCTCGCGGATGGTTTCGAGGACGTCGTCGCCGGAGACGCCGGGCATCTGTCGGTCCAAGAGGACCACGTCGACGTTCTCGTCAAGGGCATCGATTGCGGCTTCGCCATCGTAGGCCGTCTCGACGGCGTACTCCTCGCGGAGCCAGATGGCGTAGAGGTCCGCGAGGCCTTCCTCGTCGTCGACGACCAACACTGTGGGCTCGCTGGCGGTCGGTTCGCCCGTCTCGTCCCCTGTCATAGTTGTCCGCGCAACGCGGGTCTGCCGGACTTTCGACGTGTACCTATTTATCACTTGTTGGTGGGCCGGATTTTGGTAAGCCTAAAATAATGCGGGGGCGTACCCGCTGGCATGTCAGGGCCGGCCGCGCCGTACACGCTCGACGACGTGACCGTCGTCATGGGGACGTACAACGAGGAAGCCGCAATCGAGACCGTCCTCGACGACATCGACGACGCGACCGACGGCCGCGCGGCCGTCGTCTGCGTCGACAGCTCCGACGACCGCACGCCGGAAATCGCCCGCGAGCACGGCGCCCGCGTCGTCAGACAGGAGCCGCTCGGCTACGGCGTCGCCGTCCGCTCGGCGCTGTACGAGGCCGACACCGAGGTCGTAATCACGACCGACTGCGACGACACCTACCCGATGGAGCGCATCCCGGACTTCCTCGAACGCGTCAACGACGGCTACGATGTCGTCAGCGGCGACCGCCTCTACTGGGGCGCCGACGGGATGCCCGCGGTCAACCGCCTCGGGAACGCCGCGTTCGCCGCTGTCGCGTCCCTGCTCGTCGGCGAGCGCGTCCACGACACCACCACGGGGATGCGCGCGTACCGCCGCGACGTCATCGACGCCATCGACTGGACGCAGAACACCGGGCTCTCCGCGGAGCTGCTGCTTCGGCCGCTGTGCCGGGACTACGACGTGCTCGAACTCCCCATCGAGTACGACGAGCGGCTCGGCGAGACGAAACTCGACCCCCTCGAAGGCGGCGCGGAAATCGTCGGCTCGATTCTGAAGGTCTGCGCGCAGGAACGCCTCCGTGGACTCGTCTAATCCTACGATGTCTTACTATTCGAGATTAGCTGTTCTGGGGCGATAGTATAAGCTACTCGGGCGCGTAGTCATTGTATGGCTCGGATTACTGATACTCGCGGCGCGGCGGAGACGGAACCGGTCGGACTGCAGGCGGCGTACGCGGTCGTCGACCGCCACGTCGGCACGTGGCTCCCGCTGGCGGCGAAGCTCGCGGTGTTCTACGCGGCGTGGCTCGGGCTCGCCGTGGCCGTTCGCTCGCTGACCGCCACGCCCGAGCTCCTCCAGTTCGCCGCCATCGCGTACTGGTTCGGCTGGCTGTTCGTCGTCGCCACCGCCCTCGCCGGCGCGTTCGTCGTGCTGACGAGCCTCCTCGACCAGTACCGGCTCACCGCCCGGCGGGCGAAATACTGACTCACTCGCTTCTCACGGACGCGTTCACGTACGCGCCCTCGGGCCCGACGCCCGGCACATACGCCGCGCCGCCCTCGCAGTTCCGCAGGTCCGTGCAGAGCTCGCGGTACGGCGTCAACGTCCGGTAGCCGCCGTCGGCCCGCTGGACGGGGAACCGGACGCGGTACGCGAACCCCGCGCCGTAGCCGCCGTCGACGTGCGCGTCCACGGTGACGCTCGCTGACTCGTTCAGCGGCACCGCCGCGCGCTCGCCGCCCGCGACCAGCAGCGCGCGCCCGTCTGCGACCCGCACGTCGACGTTCGCCGCCGACGCGTTCTGCGGCGCGAGCGTGAGGTACGCCTCCGCGTCGCCCGCCGACAGCGTCAGCGTCACCGCCTCCGTCCACGACGGCAGGCCCAGTTCCGCGGCCACGGTCAACGCGTCGCCGCCCGCGACCCGGACTCGGCGGAGGTCGGGGTCGACCGGCTCGCCGCCGTACGGCGACCACGACCCCCGGAAGACGTAGCGGTAGAGCGCGCGGTCGGGGTACGCGTCCGCGACGGCGAGCTGGCGCTCGTCGAGCGCGTAGACGGTGCGGCCGTCGAATCCCGGGTCGTTGCGCAGCGGCTGGAACGGGTGGTTCAGCCAGTCCCCGTACGGGTCCGGGAGGAAGACCACGCTGTCCGCGGGCGGCGCGGGCTCGAAGGGCTCGTAGGCGGCCTCGTAGTGCTCCGTGAGTTCGGCGTTGTCCCGCACCTGCTCGGCGGTCGCGGCCGCCGCGACGCCGCCGAGGACGGCGCTCCCGACGAGCGCGACGGCGACGACAACCGCGACCGCGCGCTTCGTGGAGAGGCGGCTCGCGGCCGCGTCCCGGAGGCGGTCGACGCCCGCCAGCAGGCCGGTCGCGGCGAACGCGCTCACGGGAACGAGCAGGTCGAAGTGGTAGTACGGGCCGAGCGTCGTAATCAGGCCGTTCGGGTCGTCGATGTCCCCGAGGACGTTGAAGTTCCCCCAGAAGTAGACGTTCCCGACGACGACGCTGGCGGCGACGCCCGCGAGCACGGCCTGCCGCCACGACCACCCGCGGCGCTGCGTGGCGAGCGCGCCGAGGGCCGCCAGCGGCACGCCGAGCGCGCCCAGCGGCGCCCACTCGGTGACGAACTGTGCGAGGACGCTGGCGTTCGCGCGAAGCGCGAGCCCGGGGGTGTAGTCGATTTCGTGGTTCAGTATCTCGCGGTGGCCGAACCCGAGGCCGTCCAGCGGCGCGAACGCCTGATACGGGAACACGAGCGGGTCGCCCGTGACGGCGGCGTTGTACGCGAGCGCGGCGCCGACGCCGCAGAGCCCGAGCGCGGCGGTCCCGATGCGGCGGCGGAACAGCGCGGAGACGCGGCGCTCGCGGAGCGGGACGCGCAGGGTCCAGACGGCGTGCGCGACGAACGGCGCGGCGAACAGCACCGCCGTGTAGGGCCGCGCGAAGAACGCCAGCCCGACGGCGGCGCCCGCGACGGCCGCCCAGCGCGCGCTCTCGACGCGCTCGGCGCGGAAGTACGCGAACGCGAACGCGAGATTCAGCATCGTCGTGGGCGCGTACGGCAGGAAGACCGCCGACTGCACGAGGAACAGCGGCGAGCACAGCACCACGGCGCCCGCGAGGACGGCGGTGCGATGGTCGAAGGCGTCGCGGACCACGCCGTACAGGAGCGCGACGTTCGCGGCGGCGACCGCGGGCAGCGCGTATCGGAACTTCCCGGCGAGGTCACCGAGCGCGAACACCGCGGGGACGACGGGCGCGTACTTCGAGTAGAGGCCCCGCGGCGACTCCACGAAGAACCACGGGCGGAACGGCCCGTCGACGGGCGGACGCAGGAACAGTCGGCCGTCGAGGAGCATCGCGGCCTGCTGGAGGTAGACGGCCTCGTCGTGGTTCGTGGAGTGGTACGGGAAGACGGCGACCGAGAGCGCGTACGCCGCGACGGCCGCGACGACCGCGAGCGCGGCGGGCGCCGCGTACGGATTGTCGCGGACGCGGGCGGCGAGGCGGCGCGCGCGCTCGCGGCTCATCCCTGCTTGGGGTACCACGACAGCGAGTGGTCGGCGACGAGGTCGACGGCCACGGGCGCGCCCACCGTCATGTCCTCGGCGTGGTTGTGCAGGCAGCGCACCACGTCGCCGTTGTCGAGTTCGACGTGGTAGATGAACGACGGGCCGGTGTACTGCCGGCGGACGATGGTGCCGTCGGCGTCCGCCTCAGTCGCGGGGACGGCGCGGAGGTCGTCGGGGCGCACGAGCACGTCCACCATCGCGCCCGCGTAGCCGTCCGCGAGCCCCTGCAGGAGCGAGCGGTCGTAGCTCCCGATGGACGTGTCGACGGTGCCGGTGCCGACGCGCGCGGAGAGGAAGCCGGCCTGCCCGAGGAACGACGCGACGAACCGCGACTCGGGGTGCTCGAACACCGCCTCGGGGTCGCCGACCTGTTCGATTTGGCCGTCGTCGAGCACCGCGACGCGGTCGGAGATGGAGAGCGCTTCCTCTTGGTCGTGGGTGACCGAGACGGCGGTGACGCCGGCCTCCTTGAGGATGCGCCGGACCTCCTCGCGCATCTCCACGCGCAGGCGCACGTCCAGATTCGAGAACGGCTCGTCCAGCAGGAGGATGTCGGGTTCGGGCGCGAGACTGCGCGCGAGCGCGACGCGCTGCTGTTGGCCGCCCGAGAGCTGGTCGGGCGAGCGGTCGCCCATCCCGGGCATGTCCACGAGGTCGAGGAGGTCGTCGACGCGCTCGTCGGCGGCGTCGTCGTCGCGGTCGGTCAGCCCGAATGCGACGTTCTCGCGGACGGAGAGGTGCGGGAACAGCGCGAAGTCCTGGAAGACGATGCCGACGCCGCGGGACTCCGCCTCCACGAACGTCGACGGGCCCGCGACCTCCTCGTCGGCCAGCGAGATGACGCCCTCGCTGGGGCGTTCGAGGCCCGCGAGCATGCGCAGGGTCGTCGTCTTCCCGCAGCCCGACGGCCCCAGTAGCGTGAGCAGTTCGCCGTCGCGGACCGAGAGCGTGAGGTCCGAGACGGCCGTCTCGGTGCCGTATCGCTTGGTCACGCCGTCGAGCTCCAGCACCGTGTCGGCGGCGTCGGTCGGTCCGTCCGTGTCGGGCTCGACCGTCGCGTCCGTCGTGAGTTCGCTGTCAGCCATTGTATCGTTCCTGTGCGAGGATGACGACCATCGAGAGCGCGGACACGCCCACGAGCACGAGCGCGGGAATCGCGGCCGCGCCGTACGAGCCGGCCCCTCTGACGAGCCAGATGTACGAGACGAGGGTTTCAAAGCCTATCGGACTCAACATCAGCGTCGCCGGAAGCTCCTTCATCGTCGTGAGGAAGACCAGCGCCGCGCCGGCGGCGACGCCGGGCGCGATGAGCGGCAGCGTCACGTTCCGGAACGCGCCGAGCGGGGAGCGACCGAGCGTGCGCGCGGCCTCCGTGAGCTTCGGGTCGACTTGGAGGACCGACGACCGGACGGTGCCGACCGCCTGCGGGAGGAAGCGCACGACGTACGCGAACACGAGCAGCGGCACGGTCTTATACAGCGACTGGGTGAACTCCGTGGAGAGGTACAGCAGCGCGAGCGCGACGACGACGCCGGGAATCGCGTAGCCGACGTACGTCAGGCGGTCGGTGAGCGTGGCGAACAGCGACGTCGAGCGCGCCGCGTAGCCGGCGACGGGCAGCGCCAGCAGCGACGCGGCGAGCGCGGCGGCGGCCGCGACCTTCAGGGAGTTCCACGCGACCACGGGCTCGAACTCGAAGACCGCACTGCCGGCCTGCTCGAACCACCACGCCAACACGCCCAGCGGGACGCCCAGCGAGAGCACGCCGACCGCCGCGCAGAACGCCAGCGCCGGCCACTTCCACGCGCCGAGCGTGATGCGGCCGGGCTGGCGGGAGCCCCGGGAGACGTAGGAGGCGTCGCCCTCGCCGATGCGGGATTCCAGCGCGAGCACCACCGCGACGACGGCGAGCAGCTGCATCGACAGCAGCGCGGGGTAGCCCTCGGGGACGCCGAGGCTGCGCTGGGCGACGTATATCTGCTGGGTGAACACCTCGTAGCGCATGATGGAGGGCGTGCCGAAGTCCGAGAGCGCGTACAGCGCGGCGAGCAGCGCGCCCGCGGTGACGCCGGGGAGAATCTGGGGGACGGTGACGCGCTTGAACGCCGCCCACCGCGAGTGGTTGAGCGTGCGCGCGGCCTCCACGAGCGTGCCGTCGAAGGAGAGCAGGGCGGCCCGCGTCGTGAGGAACACGTAGGGGTACGTGAACAGAATCAGCACGAGCGCGGTGCCGTGGAGCCCGTAGATGGCGGGGATGCGCTCGACGCCCAGCGGCGCGAGCGCGTCCGCGAGGTCGCCCCGCGGGCCGAACGCGGAGACGAACGTGAACGCGCCGATGTAGCTCGGGACGACCAGCGGGAGCGCGGCGACGACCGTCCAGAAGCGCCGCCCCGGGAGGTCGGTCTGGACCGTGAGCACGGCCAGCGGCACGCCGACGAGCACGCAGCCAAGCGTCACCCAGAACACGAGCACGAGGCTGTTGGCGAGCACGCCGAGGCTCCCGGTCTCGGTGAGGAGGCCGGCGAGGTGGCCGAACCCGTAGTTGGACGCGCGGACGAGCAACCCGACCAGCGGGAGGGAGACGAACGCTGCGACCGCGCCGGCCAGCACGGCCAGCGAGAGCCCGGGCTCGTCGTCGCCACCGACCGCGTCCCGGAGGCGCGCGAGGCGCTCGCTGCCGGCCATCTACGAGAGGATGCCGACGTCTTCGAGGAGTTCGATGGTGGGCTGGACGTCCGACAGCGACTGGAGGTCGAGCTCGGGCGGCGACAGCTCGTCGATGGTCGGCAGCGGGCCGACCGGCTCGACGCCGTCAATCATCGGGAACGCGAACCCGCGGGTGGCGAGGAACTCCTGCGCTTCCGCGGAGAGCAGGTGGCGCACGAACAGCTCCGCGAGGTCTGGGCTGGCGGCGCCGTCGAGGACGCTGGCGCCAGCGGTGTTGACGAGCGCGCCGGCGTCGTTCTCGGTGAACGCGAGGTCGAGGGGGGCGTCGGGGTTGCTGGCGAACACGAGGATGGGGTAGTAGTGGTTCGTGAGCCCGAGGCCGACCTCCCCGTTCGTGATTCCTTGGGAGACAGTGGCGTACTCGCTGTCGTAGCGCGCGGGGTTCTGGTCGAGCATCGCGTTCAGCCACTCGCGGGTGCCGTCGTCGCCGCGGAGCTGGCGCATCGCGGTGACGAACCCGTGGAACGCGCCGTAGGTGGGCGCCCACCCGAGCGTGCCGGCGAACCGGTCCTCGGTGGCGATGGCGTCGACGCTGGTAGGGATGTCCGACGCGCTGAACTGGTTGGTGTTGTAGGGGACCGCGCGGGAGCGGCCGGCGACGCCCGCCCACTGCTCGGTGACGAAGCGGTCGTCCCCGACCATCGAGGTGGTGTCGCCGGACAGCGCGGTGGTGGCGCCGTTGTCCGCGACGTACGCCAGCGAGCCGGCGTCGACCGACCAGAACACGTCCGCCTGCGTGGTCCCGCTGTCGTGCTCGTCGACGATGACGTTCGCGAGCTGGGAGGACGGCTGGGTCTGCGCGGACGCCTCGAAGTCGTCGTAGTACCGATTCAGGAGGTCGATGAGCGTGGTGTACCGGCCGCCCTCGCCGCCGCCGAGGTAGACGGCGAGCTCGCCCTCGAGGTCGGGGAGGTCCTCGATGGACGTGCCGCCGGGCGCGGGCCGGTCGGAGACGATTTCGCCGGAGCCGCGGAAGTCCGCGAGCGTCGGTCGGTCGCTGCTGTCGCCGCCGTCGCCGCCGAGGATGCTCGAACAGCCGGCGAGCGCCGTCGTAGAGGCTGCGCCCGCGGCCGCGAGGAACCGGCGCCGCGTCGAGTCGCGTCGCTCTCTCATGTGTCGAATTAGGCTTGCCTAAAACTCTTATACTTACCGGTTCGGTCGGCGCGCTCAGTCGTCGGCCACCGCGGTCGCCCGTTGCTCGGCCAGCGCCGCACAGCAGTCCACCCAGTCCAGCAGGTACTCCCCGCACTCCGCGAGGAACGCGCCGTTGTTGTACTCCTCGTAGTCGCCGGCGACGAGGCGCTCGCCCACGGCGCGCGCGACCGCCGCGTACGAGCGCTCCTCGGGCTCGACGGCGTCGACTTCCTTCCAGAAGTGCTCGTTGAGTTCGAGGCCCGCGACCTCGTTGGCGAGGTCGTCGAACGTCGAGCGCGGGGCCTTGTTGTGCTCGCACAGCGGCGCGCCGTTGTAAATCTCGCCGCCCACCACGTCGGCCGCGCGCTTCAGCAGGACGCCGCTCCAGATGTCGTCGAAGCGCCCGACCTCCCACGCGTTGTCGTCCATCGGGAACTGGTAGAACGCCGGCACCACCTCGCGGCGGAACGCGAGGTTCATCGAGCACACCGTGAGGTAGTCGCCCTCCGCGGCGACGAAGTCCCGCTCGAAGTCCTCGAAGCCGGTGCGGGTCTGAGCCTGCCCCTGCAGGTCGCCGTCCATCAGGATGCGCACCGCGTCGAGGTCCGGGACGTTCGTCCAGAGGCCCTGCGAGGCCACCACGTGCTCGGTCTCGGTGGTGTCCGTCTCGATGTCCTCGTCCATCGCGGCGTAGGGGTAGCCGCGCGGGTAGAGGTCCGCGTCGGACTGGTAGAGGACGTTCACCCAGCGCTCGTCGGAGGACACCGCCTCGACACTTCCCTCGTGGGCGAGGTTGTCGAGGTGCGCGCCGAAGAAGTCGAACTCGTCGTGGGGGAGCGTGTCGTCGTCGATGAACACGCCGTACTCGAAGTCGTTCGCCCACAGGTAGAGGAGGCCGAAGGAGGTCTGGGCGTGGCTGGCCGCGGGAATCAGGTGGTCGTACTCCGCGATGCCCTGCTCGGCGAACCACTCGTCGCGCGCGTCACCGTCGAAGACGGCGCCGGCGACGCCCTCCTCGTCGAGCATCGCGCGCATCCCGTCGGTGTCGCAGAAGTCCTCGGTGACGAGGACGACGAACAGGCGGTCCAAGTCGAAGCCGTGGTCGCGGGCGTTCCGGAAGTACGCGCGCAGGCACTCGTACTCCCGAATCGTCGGGACGACCACGCAGACGTCTCGGCTCATCAGTTGCCCCACTCTATTTAGGCCGGCCTAAAATGCGTGTCGGTGTCTGAGCACCCCGAATCCGTCAGGTGAGGCCCGCGACCGACTGCTGGAGGCGCACCGTCGGCGGCACCAGCAGGCCGCCCAGCAACACGAGGAACACGTAGAAGACGCCGTCGGCGACCGCCGGCGGCGCCACGAACGACAGCGCCTCCGCGACCGCGACCCCCGTCGCGCACACCAACACGAGCAGGAGGTGGCGCCGCAGCGTGTCCAACACCGTGCCGTGGGCGAGCGCCTCCAGTCGCTCGCTGAACGCCACGCCGTACGCCGCGAACCCCACCGCGCCCACCGCCTGCACGCCCGCCGCGACCGCCGGCTGGTCGATGAGCACCACGACCAACCACTCCACCGCGACGACGACCACGAGCCCGAACTCCAGCCGCCGCACGCGGTCCAGCGAGACCGCGCGCTCGTCGGGCGACGGCGCGAGCGCGCTGTTGAAGTACACCTCCCGGAGCGCGAACGTCAGGAACGCGATGGCGACCAGCAGCGAGACGTCCGCGAACGCGCGCACCACGCGACCCCCGCCCACGGTCGCCGCCAGCCCGAGCGCGCCGAAGGCCGCGAACGCCACCCCGAGGTACGTCAGGTACCCCCAGAAGTCGTCGTACCCCTCCAGCCGGTCGAGCGCGTAGTTGCGGACCGCGTAGTAGGTGAACGCCAGCCCCGCGACGACGACGATGCCGTGACCCGCGAACGCGACCGCCAGCAGCGTCTCCGCGGCGGTCATCCGCCCACCCCGTCGATGTCCGCAGCGAGGTCGTCGAACGCCCGCTGGAAGTCAAGCACGGTGGCGAACCGCGCGGGCTTCTCCGACGCCAGCGCCCGCGCGAACAGGTCGTCGGCGGCCTCGGGGAGTGCGGGGTTGTGCTCGGACGCCGGCACGCGGTCGTCGCCGCCCGGCGGCTCCCCGGTCAACAGGACGTACGCGAGCGCGCCCAGCCCGTACACGTCCGTCGCTTGGTCGAAGCGGCCGTACGTCTCCGGCTCGTGGTGCTCGGGGGCCGCGTACGCGCTCGGCACCGGCGGCGTCCGCACCGCGCTCGCGGCGTGTGCGAACCCCCAGTCACCGAGCAGAGGCGCCTCCCACGTCAGCGGCCCCGTCGCCACGAACCGCACCGCGCCGGGGTGGAGGCCGCCGTGGACGACGCCCCGCGAGTGGGCGTGACTGACCGCGCGCGTGAGCACCTCGACGTTCCAGGCGGCCTCCGCGAGCGTCGACGGTGCGCCGCGGTCAGCGAGCGTGTCGCCGTCGTCGTAGCGGGTCGCCAGCCAGCGCGCGCCGTACCCGAGCACGGCGACCACGTGGTCGTGGTCGTCCACGCCCGCCCACTGCTCGACCGCCTCCGCGAACGCCGACGCGGCCGCGCTCTCGTCGGTGTGAAGCCGCCGCACCGTCGCCAGCCCGTGTTCGAGCACGTCCTCGTCCACGTCCGCGCGGTAGTCCGTCGTGAGCACGCCCTCCCGGAGCCGGAAGTCCGGGGAGACGTCCTCCCGGTCGAGTGTCACCGCCGGCGGGTCCGGTATCTCGTCGGGCCGCCCGCCCGCCGACGCCTCGTCGGCGTCCTCGTCGGCGCGGACGGGCGCGTGCTGGCCGAACGAGACGTGGACCGGCCGCGAGCGGTCGTCGTCGCCGTTCGTCTCGACGACGGTGACGCCGTCCGGGAACAGCTCCGCGTACGCCGGGTGCGAGCGCACGACCACCGGGTAGCCGGCGTCCTCGGCGCGCGCCGCGACTGCCGCCGTCACTTCTTCGACGGCCTGCTCGGCGTACCGCTGGACGAGCGCGTTCTCCGAGTGCGTGAGCCGCGCAATCGCGGACAGCCCCGAGGAGGCCCGCGCCGGGTAGGACTTCGTGACGCCGGCGACCGCGACCACGGCGTTCTGCTGGACGAGCGGGTCGTCCGCGCTCGTCAGCGACACCAGCTCCGAGAACTCCACGGAGAGGGCGTCGGGCTGGCGCTCCGCCAGCTCCGCGAGCACCCACGTCGCGCCCCGCCGCACCCACACGTCGTCGTCTCTCACGGCGGCGCGCACGTCGTCGAGGACCGCGCGCACCTTCGTCGGCTCCCTGTCGACGGCGTCCACGAGCCGCCACGCCGCGCCCGCGCGCTCGTCGGCGTCCTCGCTGTGGAGGCGCTCGGCGAGCGCGTCGACGCCGTCGGCGTCCACGGACCGCCGGAGCGACGCGATTCGCTCCTCGTCGACCGAGTCGTCGGTGTGGCGTTCCATTCGGCTGCTATCGGTCAGTCTTCGCCGGCGCTCGCATTGAAGGTTCGGCTTTCCCCGGCTGTCTGCCGCCGCACGCGTCGCGGAGAACCAGACTCAGCTACAGCCAGCGGGAGAACACGGACTCCCCGGTGTCCCGGTGGACGGTCAGCACGGGGCCGGACTCGCCGTCCCGCTCGACCTCGTCGGTCGTCGACCCGAACAGGAACCGCCGCAGCCGCCCCTTCTGCGGCGCGCCCAGCACCGTCACGTCGTGGTAGCTGGCGTGCTCGATGATCTCCCCGGCGGGGTCGGCCGCCGCGACGACGTGGTGGTCGACGTCCACGTCGTCGTGAAGGCGGTCCTCGTAGGCGTCAAGCAGCGTATCGGCGTCCCCGCGCTCGGCCTCGTCGGCGTCCTCGCCGACGACGTGGAACAGCTCGATCCAACAGCCGGCGGCGCGCGCGATGGCTTCCGCGATGCGCGTCGCCAGCCCCGAATGCGGGCCCTTCGCCACGGGGACGAGGATGCTGGACGGCGACTCGAAGGCGTCCATGCGCGTCCCGACGACGGTGTGACAGCCCGCGGCGACCGTCTGCTCGTCGCGGCCCCGCGAGAAGAACCCGCGTTCCGCGCGGTCGACGACGGTCGCCGTGATGGAGTGCGTGTCCACGAACGAGTCCAGCACGCCCGCCGAGAACTCGGTCTCGAACTGCTCGACCGGAATCGAGAACTCCTCGCGGAGCGCCAGCTCCAACTCGGCCTCGTGGCGCAATTCGTCTGGGTCGGCGGACTCGCCGCCGGTGGCGTGGAGGATGTACAGTTCGCCGTCGCTCCCGAACGTGATGCTCGCGCCGAGGCGGCTCGTCTCGGTGCGGTTCGCCGCCTCGCAGAACGGCACGAGAACGCGCTGCTCGTCGGCCGGCCAGTCGACGCCGTCGTGGTCGAGCACCTGCGGCCACGGTCGGTCCTCGGAGTTGATGCTCATTACCCACGCTGTTCGGCCGAGCGCGTAATAAACTGTCTCCGTGCGTCCCACGCGCTCGAAACGTCCGAACGAGCGGTCCTCTCGCCGCCTTACTGGTCGGCCAGCCACGACAGGGCTGCTTCGTCGCTGGCGAAGATGCGGTACTCGAAGCCGGGGTCGATGGCGTTGAGCTGTTCCTCGATGCGCTCGTTGTCCATCTTGGCGATGGCGGAGTCAGCGTAGACGCCGGCGCCCGCGCGAACGCCGTTCTCGATGAGGTTCGGCACCCACGTCTCCGCGAGCCACCGCTTGTCCGCCTCGTCGTGGGCGGAGATTGATTGGGCGTTCACGACGTACCGCTCGGCGCCGTGGTCGAGCGCGACGTCCGCCCACTCGCGGGCGATGTCGCGGAGTTCCTCGCCGGCGACGTGCTCCTCGTAGGTGAACACCGGGATGCCGCTGTCAGACAGTTCGACGGTGTGTTCGGCGGTCTGTTGGATTGTCTGCATAACAACCGGAAGACGCCGAACCCCTCACTTAAAAATTGGCGGCTGGTTATTGCTCGTGATACTCGTGGCGGCTCGCTTTCACTAATGGAAAGTTCAGTAATATCTGTTTTCTATGGCTGTTCGTCTATTAACTACGGAATTTAGAGTCCGTTCATACTGTAATAGGGTTCTTTACGAAACGAATGAGAAGAGTGATACGGGCGCGCTCGGAACACAGAGGCGATGGAACAAAGCGACGCGGACTCGCTCGAACGGGCCGACGGCGACCGCTTCCGCTACCTCTTCGAGAACGTACAGGACGCCGTCGTGGAGTTCGAGCTGCGCGACGGGGAGCCCATCGTCGAAACCGTCAACGATTCGTTCTGCGAGCTGTTCGGCGTCGACCGCGAGCGCGTGGTCGGGGGCTCGCTGAACGACCTCATCGTCCCCAACGACTACGCCACCGAGAGCAGCCGCTTCGACCAGCGGACCGCCGCGGGGAAGGCCAACCACGCCATCGTGGACCGGCGCACCGAGGACGGCCTGAAGACGCTGCTATACCGCGGCATCCCCCACGAGGGCGGCGAGCGCGGGTTCGCGCTCTACACGGACCTCACCGACGACATCAGGCAGGAGCGCGAGCTCGCGGTCCTCAACCGCGTCCTCCGGTACAACGTCTCCGAGGCCGTCGACGGGCTGCTGGACCGCTCGGCCGCGCTCGTCGACGCCGCCGACGACCCCGAGGTGGTCGAGCCCGCGCGCGACATCCGCGAGCACGCGCTCGCGCTTGAACGCACCAGCGAGGAAGCCCGGGACGTCGAGCGCGTCCTCGACGCCGACCCCGACCTCGAACCGACCGCGCTCGACTCGGTCGTCGACGACGCCCTCGACGACGTGCGGCTGGCGGAGTACGCGGATGTGCGCGTCGATGTCGCGGACGCCCCCGACGTGCTGTCGGGCGGCCACCTCGACCGCGCTGTCGCCGCGCTCGTGGACAACGCCGTCCGGTACGCGAACGCCCAAACTCCCACCGTCCGCGTGAGCGCGCGCAGCGAGGGAGACGTGGTGGCGTTGACCGTCGCCGACGAGGGACCCGGGCTCCCCGAGCAGGAGCGCCGACTCCTCGTCGGCGACCTCGACCTCACGCCGCTCGACCACGGGAGCGGCCTCGGCCTGTGGCTGGTGCGCTGGATTGCCACCGCCTACGACGGCGACGTGTCCTACGAGCGCAATGACGACGGCAGCGAAATCACGCTCGAACTCCGCCCCGCCGAGCCGTAGCGCGGCCGCGCCGCGAGCGCGAACCTGAAAGCGTAAAGGCCCCGCTCCGAGACGGACGCGTATGGACCGCGTAGCAATCATCGGTGCGTCGATGACCGAGTTCGGCGACCGCGACGCGTGGGTGCGGGCGTTGCTGGCGGAGGCCGGCGACGCCGCCCTGCGGGACGCGGGCGTCGACGGCGACGACCTCGACCACCTCTACGTCTCGAACATGGCCAGCGGCGAGTTCGAGGGACAGACCGGCGTCCCGAACGCGCTCGCCCACGACCTCGGCGCGCTCGGCGCGTACACCCAGCGCGTCGACCAGACGAGCGCCTCCGGCGGCGCGGGCATCTACGCCGCGTGGCAGTCCGTCGCCTCCGGCGCCAGCGACATGACGCTGCTCGTCGGCGGCGAGAAGATGACCCACAAGACCACCGGCGAGGCCACGGACGTCATCGCCAGCCTCACGCACCCCGTCGAATACAAGCACGGCGTCACGCTCCCGAGCTTCGCCGGCCTCACGGCGCGCAAGTACCTCGACGAGTACGACGCGCCCCGCGAGAGCCTCGGGAAGGTCGCCGTCAAGAACCACCGCAACGGCGTGGACAACCCCCACGCGCAGTTCCGCAAGGAAGTCGACTTGGAGACGGCCCTCGACAGCCCAATCGTCGCGGACCCGCTCCGGCTGTACGACTTCTGCCCCATCACGGACGGCAGCGCTGCCCTCCTCTTCTGCCCGGAGTCTGTCGCCGAGCAGTACACCGACGACTACGTGGTGGTCTCCGGCATCGGCGGCGCGACCGACACCCACGTCGTCCACGAGCGCGACGACCCCACGACGATGCGGGGCGTCGTCGAGTCCGCCGACATCGCCTACGAGATGGCCGACCGCGGCCCCGAGGACGTCGACTTCGCGGAGCTCCACGACATGTTCACTATCTTGGAGTTCCTCCAGAGCGAGGACCTCGGCTTCTTCGAGAAGGGCGAGGGCTGGAAGGCCGTCGAGGACGGCGTCACCGACCGCGACGGCGACCTCCCCATCAACACGTCCGGCGGCCTCAAGTCGAAGGGCCACCCGCTCGGCGCGAGCGGCGTCGCACAGGCGTACGAACTCTACGTGCAGTTGCTCGGCGACGCCGGCGACCGGCAGGTCGACGGGAGCGTCGGCCTCGCCTGCAACGTCGGCGGGTTCGGCAACTGCGTGACCACCACCATCCTCGAACAGCCATGAGCTTCGACGCACACCGCTGCCCGAACGGCCACGTCACGTACCCCGGACACACGCGCTGCCCGGAGTGCGGCGAGGAACAGACCGAGACCATCGACCTCACCGAGCGCACCGGCACCGTCGTCACGTGGACGACCTCCACGGCGACGCCGCCGGGGGTCCGCGAGCCGAACCACCTCGCCATCGTCGAGTTCGAGATCGACGGCGAGAGCGTGCGCGCGCTCGGCCAACTCACTACCGCCGAGGGCGTCGAAATCGGCTCCGAGGTCGAGCCGGTGTACGAGGACGAGCTACGCGACCCCGAGGCGGGCATCCGCGAGCCCGCGAGCCACGAGTGGGACGGCTACCGGTTCGAGCCGGTCTGAGCGCACACAGCTACGCGTTCGGCCAGCCGCGACTCAATTTCTCCGCCGGTAAATTCGGACTGAGACTTCTAGCGAAACCAAACAAACGGTTATATTACTGGGTTGTAGAGATTTGCGTGGGGGAGTAACATGGAACACAGCCCTTGGTACGAGATAAATTGGCAGCGTGAGAAAGCGATAGAGAACCCGGTAACGTCGCTCGACGACCTGAAAGACGGCTTCATCGAGCCGTTCTTCGGCGAGCTATTCGACGACCCGAAGATTCCGCTTTCCTACTACACGAAACCGTGCGCGTGGGCGAGCGACTACCCGCTGACGTACAGACGGGCGATGGTCTACCTGAACCCGAACGAGGGTCACCTCGCGGACTACAGCCTCGAAGAGTACGCCGTTGCGGAGTTCGGCTGCACGTACGAGACGTTCGAGAAACTCGTCGAAGACGGCTGGCTGGTCGTCCTCCTCGACGACCGCTCGGAGTACGACCTCGAGACGAAAACCGAGATCAGCGACCTGTTCGACAACCTCGAGGTCTCGTCGTACGGATTCAAGCCGCGACCGCGCTACGTGAATCTAGTCGACGTGGCGCTCGGAGCGGGCGTCATCGAGCAGTCCAACGACGATCTGGACGACTACGTTCGTGCGAGCGGCGCCGACCACGATTTCGTCGACATCGATGCGACTATCGAGGAGGCGATGAAGTCGGAACCGTGGGCGCATCTTGAGGGGAGATTCGGCGACCTCTACGGCGTCGGGGGTCGGAAGCGTCGGAAGTACGTCACCGAGCGGGCACTCAAGCTGCGGCTCGTCGGCGATGCACTGGACCGAGAGGAGTTCCGAAAAATCGCCTCGAACATCGAGACGCTCGTAGAATCGGGAGTCGACGACGAGAATCTCGTTCGGCCCGTATACACCGCGTGGAACCACGTCGGAACGCCGATATTCTACTCCGACCAGTCCGGTGATACGGACATCGGGCCGGGACCAGCCAACCTGTATCCAGAGCGAGTCAAGGAGATCTTGAAATCACACATAGAGTTCAACGAGCCGAACAGGCTCGAAGACCTCACGGACACAGTCACAGAGAAGGTCGTTCCGCGGGCGATGGGTAACCTACCTAAGCAGGAGATCTGGTTCGAACAGTCGGCTGGGGGCGCAGATGTCAGTGACGTGCTGTCGTTGCCACCGTCCACGGATGCGTCGCTGTCGGAGCTACGCACGTCCCGTGCCGAGGCCCACCACCGCTACTACAATGGCGTTCGAGAAGCGCTTCAACAGAAGATCGAACACAGTGACGACGAGGATCGGGAGGACTTGGTTGATCTGCAAAACAGTAACGTCGAGCGGAAGTTCAGGTCAGTCGGCGTCTCGGCGAAGCTCGGCAAAATGTTTGGGTGGGCCGGTATCGGAACGGACATAGTGACTCTCCTCCCGGTATTCGAAAGGACCGCTCCCGCCGCCAGCGTCGGGGCGGGCATGGGGAAGGTCGTTACGAACTGGTGGAAAACCCGTCAGCCGGAGGAGATCGAAGCCATCCCGAGACCGACGTACAAGGAGAACATCAATCTCGGGCGGATAAACTCGTGGCGAGTTCCGTACCGCGAAGCCGACGGTGTCGCCGCCGACGGAGGACAGTTCGGCATGGACCTTGAGCCGGGGACGTACGTGTCCCAGTGGGAGATCGAGTAGCCACACTACTTGGACTGTAGTGTGGCGCGCTCTCTGTTGCGGAGAGACGGATTATGACTCCTCGCCCGCCTCGAAGTCGGACGCCGAATAGAGGCCGTGCTCCGCGATGAGACGGTCGCGGATTTCGCCGATGTCGCCCGCTTCGATTGGCGCAAATAACCGACGGTTGAGTGTCATGCTTCGTCCCTCAGTCAACTCGGCTGTTGACGTGTCGGCATCGTAGCAGTCCGGCGAGACGACGTCGTAGGCGTCCCCGAAGCAGTTCTCGAAGACGAACACCGAGCGGGCGACGTGGTAGCACGAAGACACCAGTCGAATCGTCGACGTGTCCACCTCGTCTTCGATCAGCCGACGCGAGAAGTACGCGTTCCCGACGGTGTCGCGGCTATCCTCTTCGAGGAGGATGTCGTCGGGGTCGACGCCTCGCTCCTCGACGGCGTACTCCGCCATCACTTCGGCTTCGGTGCGTGGCACGTCCGGGTTCGACTGCCCACCGGAGAAGACCAGCGCTTCGCGGTCTTCCTCCCGGAACGAGCGAACGCCGACGTCCACGCGTCCGCGGAGTTCGTCGTGAATCTCTGTCGAACGCAGACGGTTCCCGAGTACGACAACGACCATCGTGTCGGCCGTAACGCGCTGCGTCTGAATACGATTGCGTTCTGGTGTTGCGGGAACCCCACAGGTCGTTCCGCGGGAAACGCTCCTAGAACGCGCGGTGGTACTGCACGGGCACGTCGACGGCGTCCTCGCGGCCGAGTTCCTGCGCGGCGTGCAGCGGGAAGTAGGGGTCGCGGAGGAACTCGCGGCCGACGATGGCGACGTCCGCGCGGTCGTTGCGGATGACGGCGTCGGCCTGTTCGGCCGAGGTAATGCCGCCGACGGTGCCGACCTTCACGTCGGTGTCGCGCTCGCTGCGGATGTGCTCGGCGAACCGGAGCTGGTAGTTCGGGCCGACCCACTCGATGTCTTGGGCGGGGTGGATGCCGCCCGAGGAGACGTCGATGAGGTCCGCGCCGACCTCGTAGAGGTCGTCGGCGAGGCGGGCGGACTGCTCGACGTCCCACGAGTCGCGGTCGTCGAGCCAGTCGGTCGCGGAGATGCGCACGAAGACCGCGTTGTCCTCGCCCATCTCCTCGCGGACGGCCTTGGTGACCTCGCGGACGATGCGGGTGCGGTTCTCGAAGCTGCCGCCGTACTCGTCGTCGCGGTCGTTGGTCACCGGGGAGAGGAACTCGTGGAGGAGGTAGCCGTGGGCGGCGTGGACCTCCGCGATTTCGAAGCCGGCCTCGCGGGAGCGCCGGGCGGCCTGCCGGAACGACTCGATGACTTCGTCGATGCCGTCGGCGTCGAGTGCTTCGGTCGCGGGCGGCTCGCTCTCGTAGGGCCACGGCTCGTCGGAGGGGCCGACGACCGTCCAGCCGCCGTCCTCGGGATGGACGGGCTCGGAGCCCTCCCACGGCCGGGACTTGGAGGCCTTCCGGCCGGCGTGCGCGAGTTGGATGCCCGGGGTCGCGCCTTGGGACTTCACGAAGTCGACGACCGGCTCGATGGCGTCGCGGTGCTCGTCGCTCCAGATGCCGAGGTCCTCGGGCGTGATGCGGCCGCGGGACTCGACGGCGGTCGCTTCGGTCATCACGATGCCCGCGCCGCCCGTGGCCCGGGACCCGAGGTGGACGCGGTGCCAGTCCGTGGCGAGGCCGTCGCGGGCCTCGACGGAGTATTGACACATCGGGGACACGACGAACCGGTTGCGGGCGGTCACGTCTCGCAGCTCCAGCGGCGAGAAGACGTCGTCTGTCATCGTCGGAACGTAGCGCCGCCCGGGGTTTAGCCGCGGTGGAGGAGGGGGTGTTTGCCGGCTTCGACGACGGGGATTTTATCGGCCGCCGAAAACCCCGAATATTTATCGGTTCGGTGGGCGTCGGTACAGGTACGATGACAGATGGTTCCACGGCCCGTGGGTGGGTCGACGACCCTGCCACCTTCGCGGCCGCCCTTGACGACCTCAAGTCGGCGGGGTGTCTGCTCCTCGTCCTCGAAGCCGGCGGCAGCGACGCCGGCGGCGACGGCTGTCGGCGGCTTCTCGGGGGCGACGACGGCCGCGCCCGCAAGCGGGTGTTCGTCCGCAGCGACGCCGACACGCACACCACCAGCTCCACGCCCACCGGCGACGACCCCGACGAGCGCACCGTCGTCTACCGGTCGGGCGCGCGCGACGCGACCGCCGCGACTCCGCCGGAGCCGTCGCTGCCATCGTCGGCGGTCGCCACCGACGTGGACGCGCTCGCCGACCGCGTCGCGTCGGAGGCCGAGGCGCTCGCGCCGCTGGACGGCTACGACCCGGGTCAGTTGCGCGTCTGCATGGACGCGCTCGGCACGCTCCTCGACGACGACGACCTCCTCAGCGTGTTGGAGTTCACGAAGGCGCTGGGCGACCTCGCCCGCGAGCGCGACGCCATCGCGCACGTCCACGTCGGCCAGCACGTCCCCGGCATCGCGGTCGAGGGACTGCTCGGGCAGTTCGACGCGGTCGTCGAAGTCACCGGCGACGACGACCCCCGGCAGCGCTGGCACCTCCCCGACGAGTCGCTGTCCACGCGCTGGCTGGAACTCTAATCCTCGTCCGCGGGGTCGCTGTCCGCCCCGTCGGCGTCGTCGATGTCCATCCCCTCTGACTCCGGCGCGTAGTATTCGTCTTCCTCGCCATTCTCGTCTGCGACCTGTATCTCGGCCTCTACCTCGATGGTGACGCCGGGAGCTTCCAACTCCGCCTCGAACTCCTCCTCCTCGCCGGCTTCGACTTCCAGCTCGGTCGAGTCGACCGCCACTTCGACTTCCGTATCGACGTACGTGTCTGGCACACTCGGAGGGTCGCCGCGGCGGCTCGTAAAGGGTGTGGCCGGCGCGTCCCGACAACAGTGAAAACGAGGCGACGGCGGCGAAAACGAGGTCGGGGGCGCGGTTAGAACGTCTCGTAGTGGAGCACTTCGTCGACGTCCCGGCGCGGGAGGCGCTCGGGCTCGTCGCCGCCGCTCGGGCCGACCGCAATCAGGACGACCGGAATCGCGTCCTCGGGGAGGTCGACGAACTCGGCGGCGGCGTCGAAGTCGAAGCCGGTCATCGGCGTCGCGGTGAGGCCGCGGGCGTGCGCGGACAGCAGGATGTTCTCCGCGGCGAGGGAGGCGTTCCGAATCGCGTAGTCACGGCCCGCGCGCTCGGACTCGTAGCTCTCGGCGGTCCGCTCTTTCATCCCTTCGCTCTGCTCGGCGTCGATGCGGCCGGCCTCGACCCACTCGTCGACGACGCGGTCGACGGTCTTCGCCTCGGTGTGGCCGGCGACCAGAATCGCCGTGCCGGCGTCCTTGACGTGCTGTTGGCCGTTGGCGATGTCCACGAGTTCGTCGAGGCGGTCGTCGTCGCGGACCGCGATGAACTCCCACGGCTGGAGGTTGAACGACGACGGCGCGAGCGTCGCGTCTTCGACGATGGCTTCCAGCGTCTCCTCGTCGACGTCCGCTTCGGGGTCGAAGTTGTGCCCCGAGCGGCGGCTGCGGAGCGCTTCGATGGCGGCGTCGGTGCGGGACTGCAGGCTGGCGTCTGACATACCCGTCAGTAGGGCACCCCGACGTAGGGGGGTGACGTTCCCAGCGCGTCCCGCCGATTGGCGTACGTGAGCGACTGTCACGCCGGCCGCGACCATCGACATCACTTTCCCGCTCGGCTGACTATCCGTTCACCGATGGCGGACGCTCACCCGTTCAGCGGCGAGCCGGCGACCACGCGGGAGGCGATAATGCAGGCGACGTTCCGCGCGCTCCGCGAGCACGGCTACGCGGGGCTGACGATTCAACGCATCGGCGACCACTTCGAGAAGAGCAAGTCGCTGCTGTACCACCATTACGACAGCAAGGACGAGCTCCTCTTGGACTTCTTGGAGTACATGCTCGCGGAGTTCGAGCGGGCGACCCCGGACGACGACCTGCCGCCCCGCGAACACCTCGACGCGGTTCTCGACCACGTGCTCGCGGCGAAACTCCCCGACGACCAGCGGGCGTTCACGCGAGCGATGGTGGAACTCCGCGCGCAGGCCGCCCACGACGAACGCTACCGCGACCACTTCACGCGCAGCGACGAGACGTTCCGCGAGGAGCTCGCCGGCATCGTCCGCAGGGGCGTCGAGGCGGGCGAGTTCCGCGACGTGGACCCCGAGGAGATAGCGTCGTTCGTGCTCGCGCTGCTCAACGGCGCGATGAACCAGCGCGTGACCGCCGACGACCCGCCGACGGCCGCCGTCCGCGAGGAAATCGAGGCGTACCTCCGGTCGCGGCTGTTCGGGGACGCGTAGCTGGACCGTGTAACTCTCGTCGTGGTCGTCGACGCGTCCCGATGGTGCGGCGGCCCGGGAACTATCCGCGCCGGGGACGAACGCGGACGCGATGAGCTTCGACCCGGAGCGCGTCACCACGGTCACCTTCGACTCGTACAGCACGCTCGTGGACGTCGACGCCGCCGAGCGCGCGCTCGCCGACCGCGTGCCCGACCCCGAACCAGTCTCGCGGCTGTGGCGGTCGCGGTCGCTGGCGTACACGTTCGTCGCCAACCAGATCGACGCCTACCAGCCGTTCTACGAGATGAACCGCGACGCCCTCCAGTACGCGCTGGACGCCCACGGCGTCGACATCACGACGGAGGAGCGCGACGAGATTCTCGCTGTCTACCACGAGCTCGACGTCTTCGATGACGTGCGCGACGGCCTCGAAGCGCTCACCGACGCGGGCTACGACTGCTACGTCGTCTCGAACGGCAACCCCGAGATGCTGGCGTCGATGGTCGAGCACGCGGGCATCGGCGACCTCCTCGAAGACACGGTCAGCGCCAACGAGGTGGAGACGTTCAAGCCCGCCGCGGAGCTGTACCGCCACGCCGCCGCGCGGACGGGGACGCCCATCGACCAAATCGTCCACGTGACCGCGGGCTGGTTCGACGTGCTCGGCGCCGGCCACGCGGGGATGCAGAGCGCGTGGGTCGACCGCAAGGACTCGCCGTGGGAGCCGTTCGCGGGCGACCCCGACCTCACAATTACTGATTTCCACGGGCTCGTCGACGCCCTCGAAGCCTGACTCGGGGACGGCGCGGCGCGTGGTATCCGCCTCAACCCCGAGTTATTTGTCCCCACACGACACACTCCGGGACGATTAGATGACCACCGACGAGACGAGCGTCGAGCCGCAGGTGGTCGGCGACGCGCTCGACCGGATTCAGTCCGCGGCGACGGTGCTCGGGGTCCCCGCGGAGACGACCGAGACCGCGGTCGCGGTGTTCCGCCGCCACCGAGACCAGCGCGCGGTCCACGCCCACGACGTCGAGACGACCGCCGCGGCGTGCCTCTACGTCGCGTGCAAGGTCGAGCGCGTCCCGCGCACGGTCGGCGAGTTCGTCGACGCCACGGACGTCGACCGCACCCAGCTCCTGCGGCGCGCGAAGGAAGTGACCAGCGAGCTCGGCATCGACCTCTCGGGGTTCGCCGACGCCTCCCAGTACGTCGACCGGTACGCCGACGACCTCGGGCTCCCGGAGGGCATCGCGGACCGCGCACGCGAAATCGTCGACCACTGCGAGGATGCCGGCATCGCGGGCGGGAAGTCTCCGAGCGGGTGGGCGGCGGCTGCAATCTACAACGCCTGCGTGGAGGCGGACATGGACGTCCGACAGGACACGCTCACGGAGCTGGCGGACGTCACGCACGTCACCATCCGGAACCGATACAAGGAGCAACGCGAGGTACTGCGCGAACGGAACCCGCCGCCCGCGACGGCCGCGGCCGCCGTCGACTGGTACTGCGAGTACCTGCCCGCCTCCGAGTACGTCGCGGACACCGCCCGGGAGCTGCTGACGGCCGCCGCTGACTACCGGCCGGTGGACGACGAGCCGGCGGCGTGGGCGGCCGCCGCGCTCCGCGTCGCCGGGGAGCGCGCGGGCGCACCCATCGGGATGAAGGCGCTGAAGACGCCGTCGGGCTGCTCGTCGTCGGCCATCCACGAGCGCGCCAGCGACCTCGAAGCGCTGTAGCTCAGTCGAAGACGCCGACGAGTTCTCGCTGCTCCGCCAGTACCTCGGGGTCGAGGTCCGCGACGAGCGTGCGGTCGTCGCGGTTGAGCGCGGCGCCGACGGCGCCGTCCGGGCGCACGACCGTCGACTTCCCGGCGTAGTCCACAGCACGTGCGCCGGGGAGTTCGCGGCGGCCCGTGCGCCCGCAGCCGACGACCCAGCGGACGCCGTCGAGCGCGCGAGCGCGCAGGAGGAGCCGCCAGTTCTCGCTGTGCGGGCCGGGCCACGCGCCGACGACGAACAGTGCGTCGACGCGCTCGCGGGCGAACTCGGCGCTCACGTCCACGAAGTTAAGGTCGTAGCAGGTGACGACGCCGGTCTCCCCGGCGGGCGTCTCGACGGTCACCGCCTCGTCGCCGGCGGCGAGCACGTCGGCCTCGCCGCCCCAGAGGTTCCGCTTCCGGTAGAAGGTGCGGTCGCCGTCGGGCGTGACGTAGGCGACGGTGTTGTAGTAGTCGCCGCCCGCGTCCTCCACGAAGCCCGCGAGCACGCTCACGCCGTAGTCGGCGGCAGCGGCAGCGAGACGGTCAAGTTCGTCGCTGTCGCGCGCGAGCGCGGCATCGTGGACGCGCTCGTCGGCGACGAACCCCGTCAACGCGTACTCGGGGAACAGCGCCACGTCCACGCGGTCGTCGAGGGCGGCGAGGCGCTCGCCGACGGTGGCGAGGTTGGCTGGCGGGTCGAGGTCCGCGAGGTCGGTCTGACAGGCGGCGACGGTCGGTGTCGGCACGCGCCGGAGTCCGCGCGCGGCGAGCAAAAAGCCGACGGACGCCGTTAATACGAATTTGAGTAAAGTCTTTACCCGGGGCGGACCAACACGTGCGTATGGAACGAGAGGCCATCCGTCGCCGGGAACGCCTGTACGTTGGCGGCGAGTGGGTCACGGGGCCGGACACTTTCCCCGTCACCGACCTCGCCGACGGCGGCACGTTCGCCGAAGTCGCCGCGGCCGACGCGGACGCCGCCGACGACGCCCTCGCCGCCGCCGAAGCGGCGAAGGCGACGCTCCGAGACACCACCATCCCGCAGCGCTGCGAGTGGCTGCAGGCCATCGCCGACGGCCTGCGCGACCGCAAGACCGAGCTCGCAGAGGTCATCGTCCGCGAGGCCGGCAAGCCAATCTCGTCGGCGCGCGGCGAGGTCGACTCCGCCGCCGAGCGCTTCGAGCGCGCGAAAGAGGAGATTCGCCACCTCAAGGGTGAGTACCGCGAGGGCACCACGAGCGGCCACGAGGGCTGGGAGGCCATCGTGAAGCACGAGCCGGTCGGCGCAGTGCTGTGCATCACGCCGTACAACTACCCGCTGGCGACCACCGCGCTGCAGGTCGCGCCCGCGCTCGCCGCGGGGAACGCGGTCGTGCTCAAGCCCGCCAGCAAGACGCCGGTCAGCGCCGCTATCCTCGCCGAAATCGTCGACGAGGCCGGCCTCCCCGACGGCGCGTTTAACTTCGTGCCCGGCAAGGCCAGCGCCATCGGCGACGAGCTCGCCGGCGACGACCGCGTGAACGCCATCGCGATGACCGGCTCGTCGGGCGCCGGCAAGCACGTCGCCTACGAGTCCGGGATGGTGAACCTCCACATGGAACTCGGCGGGAACGCGCCCGCCGTCGTCTTCGACGACGCGGACCTCGACGACGCGGCCGCGGCGGCCGCGAAGGGCTCGCTGAAGTACGCCGGCCAGCGCTGTTCGGCCGTCTCGCGCGTGCTCGCCCACGAGTCCGTCCACGACGACCTCGTCGAGCGCATCGACGCCGGGATGGACGACTGGGTGCAGGGCGACCTCTTCGACGAGGACACCGACCTCGGCCCGCTCATCAGCGAGTCCCAAGCCGACTGGGTGGAGGAACTGGTCGACGACGCCGTCGAGCGCGGCGCGACCGTCGTCCGCGGCGGCGAGCGCCACGAGCAGGCCGACGGCGTCCACGTCTTCGAGCCGACGCTCCTCGCCGACGTCCCGCAGGACGCGCGCATCGTCGACGAGGAACAGTTCGGGCCGGTCTGCGCGGTGACGACGTTCGACAGCGACGACGACGCGCTCGACGTGGCGAACCGCTCAGACCTCGCGCTGGACGCGTGCGTGTTCACCAGCGACTACGACCGCGCGATGCGGATGGCTGAACACATCGACGCAGGCGCGGTCCGTATCAACGGCGCGCCGTCCCACGGCCTCGGCGACATCCCGTTCGGCGGGAACGAGGACTCGGGCATCGGCCGCGAGGGGCTGGACTCGACCATCCACGAGTTCGTCCGCAAGAAGTCCATCATTCTGTAGTCCGGCGGGTCGCCGCCGCCACGACCGCCCCCGCGAGCACGAGGGCGCCGGCGGCGGCGAACGCGCCGACGTAGCCGAGTTCGGTGGCGAGCGCGCCGCCCACAACGCTCCCGATGGCGGTTCCGAGCCCGCCCAGCGCCGTGTACGCGCCGAGCGCGCTCCCCCGCACTGCTGGCGGCGCGAGCCGCGCGACGATTGTCGTGCCCGTGACGGCGACGACCGCCCACGTCAGACCGACCGCGACGAACAGCGCGACCAGTCCGGGGAGCGCGAGCGCGCCGAGCAGGGACGCGAACGCGACCGCGGGGAACAGGAGCACGCGGGCGGCCAGCGCGAGCGTCTGGAGGGCGGCCGGGCTCCGGACCGCGGTGGCCGCGCCGACGCGCTCGTAGGCGAGCGCGGACGCCGCGCTGGAGACGACGAACAGCGCGAACACGTTCCCCGAGGCGAGCCCGAGGTCGGAGGCGAGATACGAGGGGAGGGGGCCGAAGAACACCGCGAACCCCGTGAAGAACAGCGTGGCGGCCGCGAGGTAGCCCGACAGCGCGGGCGTCAGGCGGGCGGCGAGCGCGCGCGGGTGGAGCCGGCGGAGCGCCCAGAACGAACGCACGCCGGAGAACGGGGAGAGCCGAGCGGCCTGCCCGGCGCCGCGCTGGAGGCGCTCGATGGAACCGGTGGCGCGGCCGAACCGCGCGGCGGAGACGTCCGGGCGGCCGGGCAGCCAGCGCCACGCGAGCACGGTCGCCGCCGCGCACGCGCCGGCGGAGGCGTAGAAGAACCACCGCTGGGCGGTGACCGGGGCGACGTACCGGCCGGCGACCGCGGTCCACGCGGCGCCCGCGAGCAGGCCGGCGAGCCAGCCGTAGCCCTGCCACGCGTTCAGCACGCCGATGCGGCGGTCCCAGTCTGCGTCGGGGTGGCCGGAGACGACCAAGAGTGCGAGCACGGGCGCGGCCGCGGCGACGGCGAACTGGAGGGCGGCGTTGGCGGCGACGACCGCGGGCAGCGACCCTGCGAGCGGGAGCGCGAGGAACGCGACCGCCGAGAGGCAGAGGCTGACGAGGAGGAACGGCTGGTAGCGGCCGGTGCGCGTGGAGAGGCTCCCCCATGCGAGCGCGCCGGGGATGCCGGCGAACGCGGCGGTCGCGGCGACGACGGCGACGACGAACGCGTCCGCGCCGAGTTCGATGGCGTACAGCGGCACGAGCACGGACGCGGCGCCGACGGCGGCGTAGCCGAGACTCCACGCGGCCAGCCAGCGGTCCCCGGTGTCGAGCACGCTCGAACCCTCGCGGGGCGGCGACAAATCGCTTACGCGACGAGCAGCGGGAGCATCGCCACCGCGCCGACGACCAGTCCGGCGAGCAGTTCGCGGCGGCCGCCGTTCGGGAGGCGGCGGCCGACCTCGCGGGCCTCGGGGACGAACTCGGTGAGCACGAGGAACACCATCGCGCCGCCCGCGAACCCGTAGCCGATGGGGAGGAGCGAGCGCGCGAACTGGACGAACGCGAACGCCAGCACCGCGCCGATCGGCTGGGGGATGCTGGTGAAGACGGCGACGCCGACGAGCTGCCAGCGGCGCGCGCCGTGCTCGTGGAGCGGAATCGAGACCGCCAGCCCTTCCGGGATGTTGTGGATGGAGATGGCGATGGTCATGAACACCGCCAGCAGCGGCACCGAGAAGCCGAGAACCGGGTAGCCGCCGGCCAGCCCCATGTCGGCGAACGAGACGCCGACGGCGACGCCCTCGGGGAACGAGTGGACGGTGAGCACGCCCGCGATGAGCACGAGCTTCTCGAGGTCGGCCTGCGCTATCTCCCGGGGCTCGAACTCGTGGTCGTCGATGAGCCGTCGCGCGACGACGACGAGCGCGACGCCGACGAGCGCGCCGGCGGCGACCTCCAGCGGCGTGCCGTAGTTGAGCCCCTCGCGGAACAGCCCGAAGCCCGACGCCGACAGCATGATGCCGGACGCGAGCCCCCAGAGCGCGACGCGCCAGCGGTCGTCGACATCGTCGACGAAGAAGAAGGGGAGCGCGCCGAGACCGGTGGCGAGGTCCGTCAGCAGGCCCGCAAAGAAGACGAACGCGAGTGCACCCGTCAGTTCCATGGCCGAGGCTACGAACGCTCGCGGAATAGTCCTTTCTGTTCCAGAAAGAAAAATTTGGGAAACCTAAAACCGTTCGAGTGAAGGGGCCTCGCTCGAAGGCTCGACGCATGGACGAGCAAGCCCGCGTCGCCGCGTTCCTCGACGACAACGACATGCGCGCGCCGCCCGCCAACCGCGTGCTCGACCTCGCCAGCGAGGTCGGCGAGCTGGCGAAGAACGTCAACGAAGCCACCGACTACGGGGCCAGCGGGGGCGCCGACGTCGAGCGCGACGAACTCGGGGACGCCCTGTTCTGCCTGCTCGCGCTCGCGGACGAACTCGACTACGACGCCGGCGCCGCCCTCGACGAGGCGCTGGCGAAGTACGACGACCGCCTCGCCGAATCTGGCTCCGCAGGCTCGGACGCGTAGGGTTCTCGCCTCGCGGGAGCCGCGGACGGTTTTAAGCCCCCGCTGTCCCTCGGTCCAAACGAAGATGGAAGACGACGCAAGTGGGCTGTTCGCGCCCGACCGTGTCGCCGTCGTCGGTGCGACCGACCGAGAGGGAGCCGTCGGCCGCGCCATCGTGACGAACCTCGCCGACTTCGACGGCGACGTCGTCGCCGTCAACCCCAGCCGGGACGAAGTGCTCGGCTACGACTGCTACCCGGACCTCCAGTCCGCCCCCGACGCCGACCTCGCGGTCGTCGTCGTCCCACCGACCGTGGTGGTCGACGCCGTCCGCGACGCGGGCGAGGCGGGCGTCCGGAACGTGGTCGTCATCACCGCGGGGTTCAGCGAGACCGGCAGCGAGGGCGCCGACCGCGAGCGCGACCTCGCCGCCGTCGCCGACGACTACGACCTCAACCTCGTCGGCCCGAACAGCCTCGGCGTGCTCTCCACGCCGTCGGAACTGAACGCGACGTTCGGCCCGTCGAACGCGCTCCCCGGCTCACTTTCGTTCATGAGCCAGTCGGGCGCGTTCATCACGGCCGTACTGGACTGGGCGAACGACCAAGGAATCGGCTTCAAGGACGTGGTCAGCCTCGGGAACAAGGCCGTCATGGACGAGACGGACTTCCTCCGCCAGTGGCACGACGACCCCGAGACGAACGTCGTGCTCGGCTACCTCGAAGGAATCGAGGACGGCCGCGAGTTCATCGACACCGCCCGCGAGGTCACGCAGGACACGCCCGCGGTCGTCGTGAAGTCCGGCCGCACGGAGGCCGGCGCGCAGGCCGCGTCCTCGCACACCGGCACCATTGCGGGCAGCGAGGCCGCCTACGAGGCGGGCTTCGAGCAGGCGGGCGTGGTGCGCGCCGAGAACGTCCAAGAACTGTTCGACTACGCGCGCGCCCTCGACGGCCTCCCGCTGCCGGACTCCGAGGAGGTCGCGGTCGTCACGAACGCCGGCGGCCCGGGCGTGATGGCGACCGACGCCGTCGGCGACGCCCGGCTCTCGATGGCGTCGTTCACCGACGACACCATCGACGAACTCTCGGGGATGCTGCCCGAGGAGGGGAACGTCTACAACCCCGTGGACGTGCTCGGCGACGCCGGCGTCGGCCGGTTCGCCGACGCCCTCGACGTGGTGCTCGGCTCCGAGGAGGTCGGCTGCGCGGTGGTCGTCGCCGCGCCGACCGCGGTGCTGGACTTCGCGGAGCTCGCGGAGGTGCTCGCGGAGCGGCAGGCCGAACACGGCAAGCCCGTCGTGGCGTGCCTGATGGGCGGCGAGCGCACCGAGCAGGCGTCGGACGCGCTCGCGGAAGCGGGCATCCCGAACTACTTCGACCCGGCGCGCGCAGTGAGCAGCCTCGACGCGGTCGCCCTCCAGCGCACCATCGAGGGCCGCGAGTACGAGGCGCCCGCGGAGTTCGACGTGGACCGCGAGCGCGCCCGCGAGATTCTGGAGACCGCCGCCGACCGCGACGACCGCCGACTCGGCGTCGAAGCGATGGACCTGCTGGACGCCTACGGCCTCCCCACGCCGGAGGGCGAGGTCGTCGACGACCCGGCGGCGGCCCAGCGGGTCGCCGAGGACATCGACGGCGACGCCGTGATGAAAATCGTCAGCCCGGACATCCTCCACAAGTCCGACATCGGCGGCGTCAAGGTCGGTGTCCCCGACGACGAGGTCCGGGACGCCTACGAGGACCTCGTGACGCGCGCGAAGAACTACCAGCCCGACGCGACCATCCTCGGCGTCCAAGTCCAAGAGATGGTCGACGTCGACGCGGGCACGGAGACGATTCTCGGCATGAACCGCGACCCCCAGTTCGGGCCGCTCGTGCTGTTCGGGCTGGGCGGCATCTTCGTCGAAGTGCTCGAAGACACGAGCGTCCGCGTCGCGCCCGTCTCCGAGCGCGAGGCCGACGAGATGATAGACGACCTCGACTCGGCGCCGCTGCTGCGCGGCGCGCGCGGCCGCGAGCCCGCCGACGAGGCGGCGATCACGGAAGCCGTCCAGCGGCTCAGCCAGCTGGTGACGGACTTCCCCGCGATACTTGAACTGGACGTGAATCCGCTGTTGGCGACCGCCGACGGCGTGCAGGCGCTAGACGTGCGACTCACCATCGACCCCGAGCAACTATGAACACGCTACTGGTCACATCCACCGAAGCAGGCACCGGCAAGACCGCGGTCGCGCTCGCGCTCGCGCGACTCGCCACCGAACGCGGCGCGGACGTCGGCTACATGAAGCCCAAGGGCACCCGGCTGGAGAGCAACGTCGGGAAGACCCTCGACGCCGACCCGATGCTCGCGCGCGAACTGCTCGACCTCGACGCCGAGATGCACGAACTGGAGCCCGTCGTCTACTCGCCGACGTTCGTCGAAGGCGCGATTCGCGGGCGCGAGGACCCCGAGGAGCTCCGCACGCGCGTGCAGGACGCCTTCGAGGGGCTCGCCGAGGAGAAAGACTTGATGATCGTCGAGGGCGCCGACGACCTCGCCACGGGCGGCATCGTGGACCTCACGGACGCCGCGGTGGCGGAGCTGCTCGACGCCGACGCGCTCGTGCTCTCGACGTACAGCGAGCCCGGCGACGTCGATGACGTGCTCGCGGCCGCCGACGACCTCGGCGAGCGCTGCGAGGGCGTCGTGTTCAACGCCGTGCAGGACGCCGACTACGACGACGTGGAGACGGACGTCGCGCCGTTCCTCGACGGCCGCGACGTGCCCGTGCGCGGCGTGCTCCCGCTGGACGACGACCTCGCGGGCGTCACCGTCGCGGACCTCGCGTCGGAACTCGGCGCGAACGTGCTCACCGACGACGGCGTCGGCACCGACGAGCGCGTCGAGCGGTTCCTCGTCGGCGCGATGAGCGGGGAGGCCGCGCTGAGCCACTTCCGGCGCACGAAAGACGCCGCGGTCATCACGGGCGGCGACCGCGCGGACGTCCAGACCGCCGCGCTGGACGCGCCCGGCGTGACGTGCCTCGTGCTCACGGGCGGCCACCGGCCGTCGGGCGCGGTGCTCGGGAAGGCCGCGGAGAACGGCGTGCCCGTGCTGTCCGTGCAGTCGGACACGCTGACGACCGTCGAGCGGGCCGAAGAACTAGTCCGGGGCGGGCGCGTCCGCGACGAGCGCACCGTCGACCGGATGCAGGAGCTGCTCCACGACCACGCGGACGTGGACGCGCTGCTCGACTAGACGAGCGCGTCGGGGTCGACCCAGACGACGAACCGGTCGTCGCGGCGGACGACGCCGCGGGTCGTCTCCGAGGCCGCCGAGTCGTCGACGTCCTCGGGGTCGACGGACTCCACCTCGTGGACGTCGTCGACCAGCAGGCCGGTGCTCTCGTGCTCCGAGAGGACGACGATGCGGCTGCCGTCCGGCGTCCCCTCGACGCCGAGCCGGACGCGCGGGTCCACGACCGTCGTCGTCTCCCCGCGGAGGTCGACGACGCCGACGACGTTGGCGTCCGCGTTCGGAATCGGCGTGACGTCCTCGGTGGCGTCCACGATCTCGTCGACGTGCGCGATGTCGATGCAGTAGCGGTCCTCCCCCAGCGAGAACTCCAACACGTCGGTTCCCGTTGTCATACCGGCGAATCTGCCGCCAACCGAATTAAGCGTTGGGTCTACGCGCCGAAAGTGTTAGCTCGAAAACCGTTCGTCGCCCCGTCGCCGGATTTCGCGGCGCTGCGACACGACAACCCCGACACTCTTTTTTCCCTCCACCATCATCATCAGTTCGATGGACCCGGTGGACGTGTTGCGGGTACTCGGCAACAAGTACAACGCCGAGATTCTCGAAGCAACTCACTCCCCGAAGTCGGCCCAAGAGCTCAGCGAAGAGCTCGACATCCCGATTGCGACCAGCTATCGACGCATCGAGGAGCTCAACGAACACGACCTCCTCAAGCTCGAAGGGAAGGAGCTCTCCGACGAGGGCCGCCGCACGAAGGTGTACCGGCGGCAGGTCGACGAAATCACCGTGAAGTTCGGCGTCGACGAGACCGAGATCGAGACGACCGAGCGCACCGAAGCGAAGAACGCCCTCGTGGACGTCTGGAGCGACCTCCGCTCCGAGCAGTAACCCAGTATGCAGTGGGATTCTACGAGATAATAATCGCGGGGACATCTTTATAGAGGGGCTGGGGGACGTGCGTACGAGTCACGGCCACATGCGCACTATCGAAGCCATCTACCTCGTCTTCAGCGCGACCCTCGCTGCCGCCGGCCTCAGCATGGTGGCGTTCGCGGTCCGCGCGTACCTCGACACCGGTCGACACTCCATGATGCACCTCTCGGCCGGGTTCGCGCTCGTCGTCACCGCCGCCATCGGCACGACCGTCGTGGCGTTCGTCACCGACTTCGAGCACACGCGGACGCTGCTGACCGCGAACTACATCCTCACGACGGCGGGCTACATCTTCGTGATGTACAGCATCGTCACGCCGGAGCGCTGACCGAGGCTACGAGAACTTCGACTTCACGCGGTCGTACAGTTTCACGCGGCGCTCGGAGGTCTCCTCGTCCGCGTCCAACCCCGCCTCCTCGATGAGGTCTTCGAGCGGAATCTCGTACACCGGCCCCTCCTCGTCTTCCTCGCTCTGTGCTTCGGTTTCGCCGGTCTCCGGGTCCACCCACTCGAAGCGCGTGGGCTCCGGCTCGGCCGGCTCCATCCCGACGCTGTCAGCAAGCTTCGCGGCGAGGCGGTCGTAGGCGCGCGCCGCCGGGCTCTCCGGCTTCAGCGACACCACCGGCCGGCCCTTCCGCACCGCGAGCTTCACGGCGTCGTCGTGGGGGACGCTGACGGTCACCGCGTCGGTCGTCCCGAGCGCCGCCGCGATGCCCTCCACGTCGTCGAAGCCGCCGTCGCCCGTGCGCGTGAACACCGCGCCGACCACCGGCTTGTCGAGCTTCCCGACGAGTTTCCCGGTCTTGGTCGCGTCTGTCAGCGAGTTCAGCTCCGCGGTCGTCACGAGCAACACGCCGTCCGCGACGCTCATCGCCATCGCGATGTCGTAGCTCAAGCCGGCGCCCGCGTCCAGCAACACCACGTCGTTGTCCTCGCGGAGGTATTCGACGACCCGGTGCAGGGACTTGGCGTCGGCGCGCGCGAACTGGTCTAAGTCCGTCGAGCCCGGCACGAGCGTGAGGCCGTTCGTCTCGTAGGCGGCGTCGGCGGGCGACGCCTCGCCGCCGAGCACGTCGTGGAGGGTGACGTCGGCGTCGACGCCGAGCAGGCCGGCGAGGTTCGCCATCCCGAGGTCGACGTCCACGACGGCCACGTCGAACCCGTCGTCGGCGAGCGCCACGCCGAGGTTCGCCGTGGTCGTCGACTTCCCGACGCCACCCTTCCCGCTGGCGACGGCGAACACGTACCCGTCGCCTCCGGCCTCGTTCATCGTGGCAGAGATAGCGGACTACGATACATAAGTGTGGCTCCGCGCTACACCGCCAGCAGCGACCCCACGAGCCGAAGCGTCAGCGACCCGATGATAGACGAGACCCACGTCAGCACCACGAAGTGGATGTACGCGTTCACCTTGTGCCCGCCGTCGACGACGCGAATCATCAACGACGACAACACGGCGTTGACCAGTACCGTCACTACCAGCAGGTACTGGATGAGCTGGATGTCGTACATCCCGGTGTTGATGAGGTCGTCGACCGGCACCGCGGAGTTCGAGAAGTTCAACCCCAGCCCGGAGATGACGTCCACGATGCCCAGCCCGATGAAGAACGCGAACGTCGCCGCCGCGGTGATGCCGTACAGCACGCCCACCATCGTCGACGCGGCCTGATTGCGGCGCTGGCGCAACTGCTGGACCTCGCCCATGTTGCCCGAGATGAGGTCGCCGAGGTGCTTCGGGTCCCCGCCCATCTGGCGGCCGATGAGGTACATCTCGCTGAACTTCTGAATCAGATACGAGTGGGCGTCCGCGGTGAAGTACCGCCACGCCTTCTCGGCGTCCAGCCGGAGGTTCAGCCGCTTGTAGAGGTCGTCGATGAGCTCCGTGAGCGCGCCGAAGTTCTTGTTCCGCAGCGTCTCCAGGACACGGGTGGTCGTGGTCTGGCGCGCCGTCTCGCTGGCGCCCAGCGCGCGGATGAAGTTCGTGAACGCGTCGTCGCGGTCCTTCACGCGCTTCTCCTCGGCGCGCGCCACCAGCCCGGGGACGAGCAGCGGCGTCGTCGGTATCGCGGCGTACATCGGGAGTGGCACGGTGTGCGGGTCGATGCTGGTCCACCCGAGGAGCACCACGAGCGTCCCGGCGACCAGCGCCAGCGACAGCCCGACGCCGATTCCCGTGGCGATACGCAGCCGCCACTCCGCCCACGTCGTCCGGTTCTCCGGGAAGTACCACAGCGGGTCGCTGGGCGCGACCGTGTAGATGGCGTACAGGAACCCGATTTGGATGAACGAGTACAGCACGACGACCGCCGACACCGTCATCGTCGGGTCCGTCCCCGACAGGATGGGCAGCACCGTGGCGAACACGAGCGCGAACGTCACGGACAACACCATCGACAGGTAGAGGTCCTGCATCACCTGCAGGTTCTCCAGTTGCCCCTCGTAGACGGTCGCGTAGTTCCGGATGATGGCGTCCTGCTCGGAGGTCAAGTAGGCTTCGAGGCTCTCCCCGGAGTTGATGGTGTACGCCAGCCGGTCGAGGAAGTCCGCCACGAGGTCGCTGGGCACGGCGTTCGCGCGCATCCGGCAGGCGTCGTCGAGGCTCTGGTTCCACGCGTCGATGAGCTGGACGATGCGGCGGGACTCCTCGGCGAGCGGCCCGTACTCGTACTCGTCGCCCATCCGCCGGAACACCTCCACGCGGTCGATGTTCGTCGTCGACAGGATGGTCATGTGCGTGACGAACAGGTGGAAGCGGTTCTCCATGCGAGTGCGGCGCTGGTCGCGCTTGATCTTCGGGTAGAGGACCGCCGTCACGACCCCGAGCGCGCCGAGCATCGGAATCGGGACGGCGACGAACATCGGCAGGTCCACGACGAAGATGGCGGCGATGGACGCCAGCAGGAAGACGACTGCGGGGACGATGACGACGAGCGCGTACGTGTACGCCGGCATCGCCATCTGCCGGTAGGACTCGACGACCGAATCCACGAGGTCGCCGAGTTCCACGTCTTCGAGCGTCCCAGTTGGCTCGACGTCGACGTCCTCCGCGGCCATACTAGAACCCGCGAGTGATGGTGAACGGCAGCCCTTCGATGCCGTCCCGTTGGAACGCCTCGATGGTCTCGTTGAACTCGTGGTACCCCGTCAAGTCCTCCTGGATGATGCGCTCCATGATGTCGGCGCGGAAGTCCAGCTCGTCGTAGATTTCGCGGGTGTCCGCGTACCCCAGCAGCGTCGCAATCTGCTCTTCGAGCACGTAGGAGTTGTTCCGGCCTTGGAAGACGATTTCGTCCTCGACGGGGTCCCAGTAGAACGCCTGCCGGGTGACGACGCCGCCCATCTCCTTGGAGTACCCCTCGATTTCCTGCACGGAGGTGACGCGGCGCAGCACGTCGTCGCCCTGCTTGACGCGGTTCTGGAACAGCGCCACGTCCGCGTTGTCCATGAACGTCTCCGGGACGTTGATGGGCTCTCCCGTGAAGCGCTGAATCATCGAGACGATGTCGCTGGCGTGGAACGTCAGCATCACTGGGTGGCCGGTCTGGGCCGCCTGGAACGCCATCCGGCCCTCCTCGCCACGCACCTCACCGACGATGATGTAGTCGGGGCGCGAACGCAGCGCGGCCGCGACGAGGTCGAACATGTCCACGTCCGCGGAGTTCTCGCCCTGCCCCTCGCGGGTGAGCAGCTGCTGCCACGTGTCGTGGGGCGGCAGCACCTCGGCGGTGTCCTCCGCGGTGTAAATCTTGGAGTCCCGCGGGATGAACGACATGATGGCGTTCAGCGTCGTCGTCTTCCCGGACGCCGTCTCCCCGACCACGAAGACCGTCTGCTCGTTCTCCAGACAGAGCCAGAGGTACGCCGCAAGCTCCGGCGAGAGCGTCCCCCAGTTCGTAATCTGGCCGACCGACAGCGGCACCTCGTCGCCCTGACGGATGGTCAGCGAGGGCCCCTTCAGGGAGACGTCGTCGCTGTAGATGATGTTCACGCGGGAGCCGTCCGGGAGCGTCGAGTCCACGATGGGGTCGGAGTCCGACACCGGGTCGCCGATGCGCTCGCCCATGTTCCGCAGCCAGCCGTCGAACTCCTCGGGCGTCCCGAAGTCCACGGTCGTCTCCAGCATCCCGAACGTGCCGTGGTCGACGTAGCAGTGGCTCGGGCCGATGACGTGAATGTCCTCGTTGTAGGGGTCGCGCATCACCGGCTCCAGCGGCCCGAACCCGACGATGTCGCGGTTCAGCTGGTAGCGGATGTTCTCGTACGTCGACTGCGTAACCGGAATCCGCCCGAACCCGAACGCCTCCTCCAAGGCGTCCCGGACCAGCGGCGCGGCCGCGCGGAACTGCCGGGCGGCCTGCTTGGGCGCGGTGGCGACGCGGCGCGCGCCGGCCTTCACCTGCTGGCTGGAGAGGTCGCCCGAATCCAGCGACATCTGCCCGCGCTCGTCGCTGACCATCCGGTCGGCGATAGAAGAGGCGTCGAAGTTCCGCACCAGCGTGCCGAGGTTCTGCGGGAGCGTCCGCATCCGCTGGAAGACGCCGCCCTCGTCGTCGTCGTTGATGCGGACCGTCTCGTCGAGCAGTTCCTCGATGCGGTCGTCGTACTCGGCTTCCTGCTCGGGCGCGGGCTTGTTGACGGACTTCTCGAGGATGCGCTCGCGCACCTGATCGAACACCGCGGCCTCCGGGCCGGAGAGCTCCGGCTCGATGGTGTAATACTTGGTGTCCTTCCCGAGGTCGCCGTACACGTGGCAGTAGATGGGGCCGCCGACGGGGTAGAGGACGTTCGGCTTGTCCGCCTCCCACTCGTCCTCCGGCTCGTCGATGAACTCCGGGAACTCCCCCGTGAACTGCTTGAACCGCTGGAGGTACTCGCGCAGATGGGTGTTCCGACTCGCGGTCTCCCGCAGTTCGTGCCCGATCTGACGGCTCCCGTGGTCTGCCATAGTGGTGTGCTCGTGCTACGCTACGCTCCGACTCTCGATGACTATACCGGTTCCGGAGCGCACGGAGTACCCGATCGTGTCACCGACCTGCTCGCCCATCCCCGCGAACCGCCGCACCGCGATCGAACGGCGGACGTCGTTGCCGACCTCCGCCATCTGTAACTCGAAGTACACGTCCGCGATGGAGCGGAACGGGCCGATCGCTTCCTCGTCTACAGTACTGGGGTCCACGGTCAAAACGATGACCTTTCCTTTCGAGACCAAGTCCCTGAAGAAGGAAATGATTTCCAGCGCCGCTTGGCGCTCCTCGTTCTGCCGGACGAGCGCCTCGAACTTCGGGTCGTTGCGGAGGATGGCGTCGAACGTGTCGATGATGACGACGTCCGCCTCCCACATCTTCTCGGCCTCCATCAGCCGCTTGAGCAGCTGCATGCGGTTGCTCTCCTCGTCCTCGTTCCCCCGGAGCGTGCTCCCGCCGGAGTCGACGTCCGCTTGGAAGAACAGGAGGTTCTCGTCGAGGAGGTGCTCCTCGACGTCGTAGCTCAGCGAGTGCATCTGGTCGATGAACCCCCGCACGGTGAGCTCAGTCGACACCAGCGTCACCGAGTGCTGCTCCTCGCAGAGGCCGTACGTGAGCCGCTGGCTCAGCGCGGACTTGCCCGCGCCGTAGTCGCCCTCCACGAGAACGATGCTGCCGCCGGGGATGCCGCCCCCGAGTTCGTTGTTCAGTCTGTCGTGTTCGTCGAGTCCGAGCGAGTAGAGGTTTCGCGTGCTCATGATGTTCTGAACTCCAGCAGTTCCTCGTCGCCGTTGACCGTCACGACGACGCGGTGGTCGCCCGCCGAGAGGTTCCGTTCCAGCGTCACCCGTACCACGTCCCCGCGGCGCCACTGGCCGCCGCCCAGCACCGTCACGCTCGACGGAGAGATGTACTGGCCGTCCACGAGGATGTCGAACGTCCCCGGCCTCGCCGGCAACGCCTTCGACCCCGTGTTCTTCACGAGTAACGTCACCGTGTCGTTGCTGCCGTCGTAGATGGCCGACGGCGTGCCGGGGTCGCTGATGAGTTCGACGTCCGTCCGTATCTGCTCGCTGACGTCAACGCTACGGTCGCCGAGCGCGCCGCTCAACCGCTGGACGCCGTTCGTCATCGTCCCCGCGACCGACGCCGCCACGAGGATGCTCGCGATGAAGATGATGAGCGTCGACGAGGAGACGCTCGCCATTCAGGCCACCTCCGCGGTCGTCGTAATCCCGCCGGCCGTCACGACCTTCACGCGGGACCCGTCGGTTCCGACGTCGAGCGTGACGTTGTACGTCTCCCCGGGCAGCCACAGCGACGTGTCCGACTGGCCCTCGACGTCCCAGTCGACGTAGCTGTCCCGCGGCTGGAACTCGCCGTCCACGAGGACGTCCGTGTCGTCGACCGACAGCGAGGTCGACCCCTCGTTGGTGACGTTCACCGTCACGTACTCGTTGCCGGTGGCGTTGTACGTCGCGTCCGTGACGTTCACGGCGGTGTTGCGCTGTTCGAGCATCCGGTCGTCGTAGCTGTTGTCGGCGTCCTGCACCCGCTCGTACCCGTTGTACGCCGCCGAGTAGAGGATGCCGACGCTGACGAACGCGGCAATGAACAGGATTGCCGCGGACCCACTAACGCTGAATCCCATTCCTGTGGAGGTCGTCGAAGCGGTCGACGATGGCGCGCTCGATGTTCTCGCTCGCCAACTCGTCGATGTAGTCGAGACTCTGTAAGTGGTCGTCCATCGTGAGGTCGGTCGTCCCGAACTCCTCGCGGTAGAGGTAGTCGGAGTCGGTCAACCCCTCGAGGTAGTCGAAGAGGTGGTCCCGGACCGGCTCGCCGATCCAGCCGATGCGCTCGTAGTAGTTCAGCGTCCGGACCGTGTTCTTCGGCCCGAACTCCGAGAGCAGGTAGTCCAGCCACTCCAGCGCGACGACGTCCGCGAGGTAGCCCGTCGGCGGCTCCGAGAGGTGCGGCTCGTCGCCGTCGGAAGCGAACCCGAGGCCCGGCGCCGCGGGCGCCCCGCCACCAGCCTCGTCGACGCCGGTGGAATCCGTGGACTCTGCTTCGTCCTCCTCGGGCTCGTCCTCGAACTCGAAGCCGTCTTCTTCCTCCTCGGGCTCGTCGTCCTCGCGGGCGTCGGCTTCGGCCCCGTCGCCTTCGAGGTCGGAGTCGTCGAACCCCAGCTCCGAGTCGTCCGCCTCGACCGTCGCCGGTTCGTCGCCGCCGTCTTCCGCCGGCGGCTCCTCGTCCTCCTCCGCCCAGTCGGCGTCACCGGACTCGTACTCCTCTTTCAGCTCCGCGAACGAGGTGCCGTCGCCGCCGCCCCCGTCGTCGCCTTCGTCGTCGCCGTCCTCCTCGCCGAAGCCACCCATCTCCTCGTCCTCGTCGTCGAACTCCCCCATCTCGTCGCCCTCCTCGGCGAATTCCCCCATCCCATCGTCTTCGTCGTCGAACTCGCCGAACTCCCCCATCTCGTCGTCACCCTCGTCGAAGTCGTCCTCGAAGCCGGCGTCGTCGTCGAGGTCGTCCATCCCATCGTCTTCTTCCTCGAAGGCGTCGTCTTCGAAGAAGTCGTCCGCGTCCGCGTCCGTAATGTCCGCGTCGAGGTCCTCCTCGGCGGCGTCGTCGCTCCCCCCGTCGTCGTCGAACAGCCCGAAGCTCTCGCCCCCGCCGCCGCCCATCGCGTCGGCGTTGACGTCGTCGACGAACGGATTGACGCCGCGAGTCACCATCTCGTATATTTCGAGGAGCTTGCGGACGTTCTCCTCGACGTCCTCGACGCTCTCGCTGATCTGTTCGTTCTCGCTGCGGACGGTGTTGGCCTTCGACGCGACGTTCGACACTTCGGTCTCGAGCTCCTCGATGCGGTGTTCGAGCTCGTTCACGGACGCGTCTTGGGCGCCCGCACCACCGCCCCCGCCGCCGCCACCGTCCATGTCGTCGAAGGACCCGAACTCGTCGTCGAACTCGTCGTCGTCGAACTCGTCGTCGAACTCGTCGTCGTCGACGCCGAACTCGTCGTCGCCACCGCCGGAGTCCCCCGACCCCTCCTCGTCGTCGTCGAGCCAACTGGCCATCCCGACGGCCAGCGCCCCGAGCTGGACGAAGACGAGCGCAGCCGGGGTGAGGTGGATAAACTTCATTCGGAGTGATACAGGTGCTCCGGACGTAATTAATGTTCTCCCCCAGTTCTCAAAACCAACAATTGGTATCGCGGCGCCTGACGCCGGCTGTGGCGGCGCGAGCGCGTCGGAGAGCAGCCGAGCGGCCTGTACGAACGCCGAGAAAGAGCCGCTACTCCATCGACGACAGCCGCGCGATGAACACGAGGCTGAGCACGTGGTCGGTCATCTCGAAGTCCGAGTGGGCGTCCTCGTCGGCCGGTCCCCCGAACCCGCGGACGTGGTCGCGGAGCTCCTCGGCGGCGTCCTCACCCACCCAGCCGATGGACTCGTAGTAGTCGATGGCGTTCAGCGAGCGCTTCACGCCGCCGCGCTCCAGGAGGAACTCCAGCCACTCGAACAGCGTAATCTCGGCGGCGTACTTCCCCGGCATCGTCTCCAAGTACGGCCGCTGGAGGGTCTCCTCGCTCGCGCTGGAGTGCATGAACAGCAGCTGCTTGAGCTGACCGGACCGAATCGCCTCGTCCGCGGTCTGCTCGTGTTCGGTGAGCCGCTGCTTGAGTTCGCGGATGTTCTGGCCGTCGCTCTGCCGGGCCGCACTGCGCAACTCCTCGGGGTCGTACTCGCGTGGGTTCAGGGTCATTGAGTTTCCTCGGTGAGCCGCTCGTCGCTGGACGTCAGCTGGTCGACGCTGTCGTCCAGCTCGCGCACCGCCTCGGACTGCTCGGTGGTCGCCTCGACGATGCGCTCGGACGCGTCCGCGGCCTGCTCGGCCTGCGATTGGACCTCCTCGATGGTAACGATGACGTCCTCGACGGTGTTAGCCTGTTCGTCGTTGGCGCGCGCGACCTCCGTGATACCGGTCGCCGCCTCGTCGACGGCGTCCGCAATCTCTTCGAGCGCGGTCAGTGCGTCGTCGATTTCGTCGCCCGCGCGGTAGATCTGCTCGTGGGACTCCTCGACCGCCAGCACCGTCTCGTTGGCCTGCTGTTGGACCTCGTCGATGCTGCCCGCGATGCGTTCGGTGTGCTCGCGGGTCTCGTTGGCGAGCTGCTTGACCTCGTCGGCGACGACCTCGAATCCGCTGCCGGCTTCCCCGGCGCGCGCGGCCTCGATGTTCGCGTTCAGCGCCAGCAGGTTCGTCTGGTCGGCGACCTCCGCGATAACGTCGACGACGTCCTCGATTTCGTCCATCTTCTCCTCGAGCTCGGAGACGCTGTCCACGAGGTCGTCGCTGATTTCGATGACCTCGTCGGTCGCCTGACTTGCGCCCTCGCTGGCGTCGAGGCCGTTCTCCGCGGCGGTCTGGGCCTGCTCGGCGGCGGCCGCCACTTGGTCGGAGCTGGCGGCGACCTCCTGCATGCTCGCCGAGAAGTTCTGCATCTCGCTGGCGGCGTCCGAGAGCATCTCGTTCTGGTCGCCGACCGTCTCCGCGATCTCGTTGGCGTCCTCGGTCGCGCGCTGAATCGATGTCGCCAGCTCCTGCGTGCGGCCGTCGACCTGCCCGACGAGCCGCTCGAACTCGTCGGCCATCCCGTTCAAGTCGTCGACGACGCCGAGCAGGCGTTCGTCGATGACGCCGTCGTGCTCGAAGGACGCCCGGCGCTCCAAGTGGCCGGCCGACAGCGCGTCGATGGTCGAACTGAGCTCCGAGACGAGCTCCTCGACGGCCTCCGTGCGGCGAACGGCCTCGGTGCGGTCCTCGACAGTCTCGACGACCGCGACGAGTTCGCCGCCGTCGAATATCGGCGTCGCGGTGAACCGGATCTCCCGCTCCTCGCCGTCCGCGGTCACCATCGTGCTGGAGTCGACAAACCCGCCGTCGGTGGCGTCAGCGGGCTCGACGCCGAACTCGCGGCCCGCGCTCTCCGGGGCCTCGATGACCTTGTCCGCGAGCGTCTGCACGCGGCGGCCGTCCGGATAGAACCCCTCGCTGGCGTTTTGCAAGCCGATGGCTTCCTCCGCTGGGCACTGCGTGAGGTCGGCGAGCGCCTCGTTCCACGCGACGACCTCGCCGTCGGCGTCCAGCATGAACACGGGGACGCCGACGCCGTCGAGCAGTTCGTCGTCCTCGACGTTCAGCTCTTCCTCGCCGCCGGCGGCGCCGAACGCCTCGACGCCCGCGGCGGCGTCCTGTACCACGGCGTCCAGCCCGGTCCGCAACTCCGCCTCCGCGCGGTCGAGGGACTGCTCGTCGAGTCCCTCGTCGCGGAGCCGGTCGAACACCGACCGCACGACGCCGTCGACGGCGGCGTCGTGGGCGGCGACGAACTCCGCGGCGTCGACGCCCGCAGCCTCGTAGGCGGGGACGTACGTCGCCGTCTCCGGGCCGGTCTCGTCGAGCAACCCCCCGAGGTGGTCGTGGGCCTCGTCCGGGAGGCTGGGGTCGAGCCGAGCCCCCTCGACCTCGTAGCCGTCCCGGACCGCCGCCGCGTGTCTGTCCTGATCGCCGAAGGAGAACTGGCCGGTGTCGGTGCCGCCGTCCGTCGCCGGCTGCTCGGACGTCCGGCCGAGTAGTTTTCGAAGCGTACCCAGCATTCGTGGCCGAAGACGTGCCAAGTAGGTATAAAAGGTTTCCCCCACGGTTACCAATTCTTAGAATCGCTCGTTACGCGTGCGTGAAGACGACTGTACGGTCTGACTCTCGGACGATGCAGACATCCACGGACGGCCCGGGCGACAGCTGGCACGCGCGGTCGGTCGTCGCCAGCGCCTCCGCGAACGGCTCTCCGCACGCGGGACATGGCACACCGTCGCGGTTCTCGTACACTTGCTCGGTGCCCGCGTCCCGGAGCAGTTTCAAGCGATGCCTGACGGCCTCGAAATCGAATCGCTCGCTCATGCGTGCGAACACGACTCCCGGGTTTTAGGTCTTAGCGGACCGCTACTTCGGTTTTCACGGCTGATAACCGGGGGCGTACCTTTTAGTGTAGTTCCGGATTTGTTGAGGGTGAGCCCCAGCAGTCCCGCTCGGGAACGGGGCAACGAAACCACACACAATGTTCGAATTCATCAACGACGAAGACGCCCGCGGTCAGGTGGGGATTGGGACGCTCATCGTGTTCATCGCGATGGTCCTGGTCGCCGCAATCGCCGCTGGCGTCCTCATCAACACGGCCGGCGTCCTCCAGACGCAGGCCGAGGACACTGGGCAGGACAGTACCGACCAAGTCGCAAACAACATCAACGTCATCGGCGCGGTCGGCGAAGTGAACAACATCAGCGAGTCCAACGTCGGTGTTTCCAACACCAGCATCTACGAGCTCCGTGCGACCGTCCAGAAGTCGCCGGGCGCTGGCGACGTGGACCTCGCGGGCCTCTCGATTCAGTACGTCGGCCCGGACGGCTTCGGTAATCTCGTCCACATCAGCGAGAAGAACACCTCGCAGAACAACGTCTCGAACGCGTACTTCGTGCAGGCGATCACCGCCGAGACCGAGGAGGACACGGTGATGACCTCCGAGAGCGACCGCTACGAAATCGTCATCCCGTCCGGTACGTACTGGAACAGCAGTACTGAGACCATCAAGGACGCCTACGACGGGAACAACGTCACGGTCGACTCCTACGACTCGACGGACGACATCGAGACTGATCTCAGCTCCGTCGACGTCGACAACACGGACCTCGACCTCCTCGAAGAGAACGAGCGCGTCGAGCTGACCATTACGACTGACTCCGGTTCGCAGCGCTACGTGAACCTCCGCGTCCCGTCCTCGCTGGTCGGTGACGAGGGCGGCACGGTCACCCTGTAATCTAGACCAATGTTCGAATTTATTACCGACGAAGACGAGCGCGGTCAGGTGGGGATTGGGACACTCATCGTGTTCATCGCGATGGTCCTGGTCGCCGCAATCGCCGCCGGCGTCCTCATCAACACGGCCGGCGTCCTCCAGACGCAAGCCGAGGACACCGGCCAAGACAGCACCGACCAAGTCGCAAACAACGTCAACGTCATCGGTGCGGTCGGCGAAGTGAACGACCAGAGCAGTCTCAGCAACTACAACCAGACGAGGGTCTACGAGATTCGCACGACGCTCCAGAAGTCGCCGGGCGCTGGCGACGTGGACCTCGCGGGCCTCTCGATTCAGTACGTCGGCCCGGACGGCTTCGGCAACCTCATCCACGTCAGCGAGAAGAACACGTCCGCGGACACGCTCGAGAACGCGTACTTCGTGCAGGCGATCACCGCCGAGACCGAGGAGGACACGGTGATGACCTCCGAGAGCGACCGCTACGAAATCGTCGTCCCCACCGGGACGTACCTGCAGAACGCGGACAACACGTCCGGTGCGGCGACCTACAACAGCTCGAACGCCGACCAAGTCCTCGTCGCTGACAAGGAGTACGACGCGGACACGGACATCGAGCAGAACCTCACGTCGAGCACGTACGACATCGACAACACCGAGCTCGACCTGCTGTCGGAAGGCGACACGGTCGAGCTGACGATCACCACCCCCTCGGGTTCGCAGCGCTACGTGAACCTGCAAGTCCCCGACTCGCTGGTCGGTGACGAAGGCGGTACGGTTCAGCTGTAATCTAGACCAATGTTCGAATTTATTACCGACGAAGACGAGCGCGGTCAGGTGGGGATCGGGACGCTCATCGTGTTCATCGCGATGGTCCTGGTCGCCGCAATCGCCGCCGGCGTCCTCATCAACACGGCCGGCGTCCTCCAGACGCAGGCCGAAGACACCGGCCAAGACAGCACCGACCAAGTCGCAAACAACATCAACGTCATCGGTTCGGTCGCCGAAATCTCGGAGACCGACGCCGACGCGCCGACCATCGTGAACACGACGGACCAGTCCGTCGACCAGAACTTCACGACGTTCAACAACTCGAGTATCAGCGACCCCGTGGGTCACACCGTCACGCTCGCCGTCCAGAAGTCTCCCGGCGCGGCTGACATCGACCTCGCGGGCCTCTCCATCCAGTACGTGGGTGGGGACTCGTTCGCGAACCTCGTTCACGCGACCGAGGCCGACTCCCCGGTCATCACGAACGTGTCCAGTGAGGCCATCATCGAGCCCGGCGACAACGGTGACTCGGCCTACTTCGTCGGCCAGATTACCGCGGAGAGTGAGGACACGGTGATGACCTCCGAGAGCGACCGCTACGAGCTCATCATCCCGCTCCAGCAGGCGTACAACGCGAGTACGGCTGACTCCGGTGCGGTCGGTGAACCCATCGAGGACTCCCTCAACAGCGGCGAAGGCTACGACAACAGCAAGCTCGGTGTGCTCCAGGAGAGCGCGAACGTCGAGCTGACCATCACGACGGAGTCCGGTTCGCAGCGCTACGTGAACCTCCAGATGCCCGACTCGCTCGTCGGCGACGAAGGCAGCACGGTTCAGCTGTAATCGGTTCCGCTCGCGGTTTTCATTCTTTGCGCGCGACGACGTCGAACAGCGACGGCAGAAGGTCAGCGAGACGTTGCGCGTTATTCGGCGGTGTTCGTCGGTTCGGCGGTCGTCGAGTTGCCGGCGGTCTCGTTAGCGAGCGCCTCGTCCGTGTAGGAACTGCCGAACACGGTGTTCAGGGTCTTGTTTCCGTCCCACTCGCCGCTGTTGTACTTCTCGACCCACTCGCGGCGCACGAGATAGCCGTCCGGCTGTTCGGCGGGCTCGCTGGGGTTCTGGATGTGGGCGTGAACGACGTCGGCTTTCTCGCCGCCCTGCGAGACGTACTCGGCGTACATGCGGACCATCTGGCCGACCTCCCGGATGTGCTGGCGCTGCGGCGGGACGTCTTCGACATCGTCTGCGCGCGTCCGGTACGAGACGCGGACGGCGTCGTCGTCGGGCTGGTAGACGAACTCGGTGACGTCGAGGCGGGCGTTCTCTGCGCCGCTGTTCTCGAGGATGTAGTGGAGCTCCGCGAGCGACGCTTTTCCGTCGTCGTTGGGCTGCTTCGGTTCGATACTTCGGTTCTGGGGCTCGTCTGAACCGCCGAGGACGGCGTACCCGACACCGAGCACCGAACCGAGACCGATGCCCGCCGCACCGACGACGACCGTTCGTCGAGAGACGCCGAGAACCGAGTCGTCCCCGTCACCGCTCCCAGCGGGGGCCGTGTCCGCCGAGTCGTCTTCGCTCATGCGCCCGGATAGGCGACTGCGGGTATATGTCCCTTGGGTACCCGTTCGCGTCGTCCACACGCGGCTTCGAGCTGTCGGAACGCGAGTCGAGAGACGAGCGGGAGGCGGGACACCACCAACACCGACTTATACGTTCTCACCGTACAGTTCGGGTAGTGCCATCGCTGTACGGGCTCGAACGCTCCGGGGACGTCGAGAAGCTCGTCGAACTGCTGCGGGAGAGCGAGAAGGAGACGGTTCGGCGCCGCGCAGCCGAGATTCTCGGGAACCTCGACGAGCCGGGGTCGGAGGGATTGGACGCGCTCGTGGAGGCGATGAGCGACGAGCACCCGACGGTCCGTGCGGCCGCTATCGACGCGCTCACCCAACAGGAGGCCGTGGAAGCCCTGATGAAGGGGCTGGGGCAGTCGGTCCCGGAGTCGGGCGCGACGTGGGCGCAGGCCGAGGCGTTCGTGGAGAGCCTGGACGCCGAAACCGTCGAGCTGCGGATGGCGTCGGCGAACGTGTTGGGGCTGCTGGGCGTCGAGGACGCGGCGAGGCCGCTGGCCCAGCGCTTGCAGGCCGAACCGGAGGCGGAGGTCCGTGCCCGGATTGCGCGCGCGCTGGGTCGCGTCGGCGACCCGGCGGTCGCGGGCGTCCTCGTCGACCACTTGGAGGGACAGCCGCTGGGCGTGCGCCGGGAGGCCGCGGAGTCGCTCGGGCGACTGAACGGCCCGACCGCGCTACAGGGACTGCTGCAGGTCGTCGACGACGACAGCGAGGAGATGCGTCGGACCGCGGTGAGTTCGCTCGGGCAGTTCGAGAACGCGAAGCCGGTGGATGCGCTGGTCGAGCGGCTGGGCGACGAGAGCGACCTCGTACGCCGGGCGGCGGTGTTCTCGCTCATCGAGATTCTGTCGAACGTGCCGCCGGACCGCAGCCACGAGCTCCGCGAGACCATCGTCGACCGGATGGCCGCGCGCAGCGACCCCTCCATCGTGGCGTCGCTGGTGGAAATCATCGAGGAGGGCACCCAGATTCACCAGCGCCGGAACGCGGTGTGGATGCTGGGCCGCGTCGCGGGCGCCAAATCCACGAAGATGGACGCCGTGGCGGCGTTGCGGGACGTGCTCGGCGAGGACGACGACCTCATCTCGCAGTTCGCGGCGACGGGGCTGGCGGAAATCGGCGGGCGGATGGTCGAGACGGCGCTGCTGGAGGTCATCGAGGCCGACGAGTACGGCGAGGACGCCACCGCGATGGCGGCGTTCGCGCTCGGGAAGGTGGGCGGCGAGCGCTCCCGGAAGCGGCTGGAGAAGCTCGTCGACGAGACCGAGAACGCGGAGGTCCGCCGGCGGGCGTTCTCCGCGATTTCGAAGCTCGGCGGCCACTCCTGACCCGCGGTGACGCGACCACGCCCCGCGCCCGTGGCCCGATTTCAAATCCGAGAATCGCACGCAAAACGTTATATGCGCCAGCGGAATAAGTTCCGCAAGTAATGAGTACGGACGCGTCGGGCCGGCACGCAAGCGACGGGGTTGGGACGCCCGCACGTCCGCACGGAGAGACGGAATGAGCGAGTCCGAGTACAAGATTGCCGACGGCGCGGGGAAGTTCCTGCAGGCGGTCAAGGACGGTCGGCGGATGAAAGACGCCGAGTGGACGAACGGCCGCATCCTCCTGTCGAACAAGCGCGTCGTCCTCGCCGGCAACGACGGGAAGCGCAGCCTCCCGCTGTCGGAAGTGTCGGGGCTCAGCGGCCGCCACGACGTCAACCAGACGGTCGCGCAGGTCAGCGACTACGTGAGCATCCGGATGAACTCCGAGAGCGTCGTGTTGGTCTCGATGGGTGAGAACACCGAGCAGTTCGAGACCAAGCTCTACGGCGCGCTGCTCGACCAGACGGAGCTGCTCGTGAAACACCCCGCGGTGAAGGGCGGAGTTGTGCAGGACGAGTCCTTCGAGCGAGCGCGAATCAAGGTCGACGAGAGCCAGCTGAGCGTGGCGATGCAGAGCGGGTCGTTCGTCTCCGTGGACTTAGACGATGTCGGCTCCGCGGAGGCGGCGTCGCTGGACGTGCAGGGCGAGAAGAGCCCCGTGCTGAAGGTCGAGCACACCGTCGAGGACACGAGCGTGCAGACGTACTTCTCCAGCGACTCGCACACGTGCTCGATTCTGGAGTCGCTGTTGACGAAGGAGGCCGAGAAGAGTCAGGGCGCGGTCGACCTCTCCGAGACCGAGAAGCGCGTGCTGATGGCGCTGTACTCGGGCGTGTCGTCGTTCGAGATTCCGGACTTCCTCGGGATGGACGTCGACGAAGTCGAGTCCATCTTCGAGCGGCTCATCGAGGTCGACGTCCTCGAAGAGGTACGCAAGCGCCGCGAGGTCACGATGAAGACGCGCGGCCGGAACATCGCCAGCGAAGCCATCAACGAGGAGTAGCGAAGTCTGTTTCGGCCACTGCGGTCACATGTTGACGTCTTCGATGTGCTCGCTGACCGCCGCGCGCCCCATCGACGTGAGGTTGACGCCGTCGTCGTCGCGCACGAGGTCTTTCCCGATGAGGTCGTTGAGCAGCATCGTGAGCTGGCTGGCGTCGACGCCGAGGACGGTGGCGAGGTTGGCGCTCGGGCCGCTGGAGTAGATAGCGACCAGCGCCTCGATCTCCTCGTCCGTGAGTTCCACGTCGCCGAGGTCCTGCTTGAGGTGGGTGTACCGCAGGCGGATGAAGCGCCCGAGGAGGTTCATCTCCCGGCCGGAGTCGAGCGCGAGCTCGGTAGTGACGGCGCCTGTCGAGTCCATGTGGCGCACGGAGAGCAGCGGGCGCGTGGTCCCGCCGAGTTCGCGCTCGACGCGCTCGAAGTGCGTGACCGTGGAGATGTCGATGGCGGCGTCGGCGCCGCGGATTTCGACGGTGCCGGGGGAGACCGACAGCGCCCCCGACTCGAACGGCCGGTCGGTGACGCGGCCGCCGCGGCGCGCGGGGTGTTTGACGTGGACCTTCGACCCGTTCAGCAGCCCCTTGAACACGAGGATGACGAACCGCTCGACGGTGTCGCCGGCGCCCTCGATGACGGCGACGTGGCGCTCGCCGTCGCGCTCGTAGGCGACGGTGACGGTGTCGTCGAAGAACTCCGCGAGGTCGCCGGGCGCGGTGTCGTGTTGGACGTCGAAGACGCCTTCGAGGGGGATGGTGACGCGGTCGCTGTCCGTGGCGAGCACGATGCGGCGCTTGCTCATGACGACGCGCCCGCGCACGGGTTCGGCGTGCGTGGCCGTGTCGGGAATGAACGACGTGACGAAGTCCGCGATTGCTGATTCCGACATAACCCCCTCAGTTACCAGTAGTTGGTCAGTCAGGTAGAATAAGCGTTACTCCTCGGCGGAGTCGTCTTCGGGGAGCCGCCGGTAGATGCGGATGCGGGGGTCCGCGGCTTCGAAGCGCTCTTTGACGCCGCTGGGGAGCGTCTCGGTCTGCCCGAGCACGAGGTGGCCGCCCGGCCGCAGGGAGGCGCTGACGGTGTCGAGGATGGGGCGCTTGTACTGCTTGTCGATGTAGATGCAGACGTTCCGACAGCACACCAAGTCGAAGCCCGACTTGGGGTCGTCGGTGATGAGGTCGTGGCGCTCGAAGGTCACGAGCTCTTTGACGTGGTCGGCGACGACGAACCCGTCGTCGCCGCGCTCCTCGACGTACGCCATCGGGTCGTCGAGGAAGCCGAGCTGCTCGCGGATGTCCGCGGTACGCGTGCTCTGGTAGAAGCCTTGGCGGGCGCGGTCGAGGGCGTCCTCGTCGATGTCGGTGGCGAGGATGTCGATGTTCCGCGGGGAGAGGCCGGCGTCGAGCGCGAGCATCGCGATGGAGTACGGCTCGCGGCCGTCGGCGCACGCGGCCGACCAGACGGACACCGAGGACTGCTGTTCGGCGGTCTCCACGAGAATGTCTTCGAGCGCCGCCCACACTTTGTTGTCGCGGAAGAACTGCGTGACGTTGACGCTGAGCGTGTCCAGCAGTTCCGCGCGCTCGTCGGGGTCCTCGCGGAGCACGTCGAGGTACTCCGCGTACGTGTCGGCGTCCCGGCGGCGCATGCGCGCGGAGACGCGGCGGTCGAGGTAGGCGTCGTCGTAGTAGCTGGTAGCGAACGTCGTCTCGCGCTCCACGAACTCCAGTAGGTCTTCGAACTCTGTCAAATCACGTCCACCCCGTCGACGCGGTCTATCCGTACGTCACCGTTCGTCGGGGAAAAGGTCACCGACCGGCCCGTGCTGCCGCCCGTCTCCGAGGCGAGCAGCGGAATCCCGGCGTCGTCGAGCGCGCGCTCGGCGGCCTCGACGTTCCGGTCGCCGATGGCGTCCCCGACGGAGATGTCGAGCATCGCGGAGCCGCCGACGAGCTTCGCGGCGACGCTGTCGGGGTCGGCACCCCGGCGGTACATCGCCGCGAGCATCTCGTCGAGCCCGGAGTCGACGTACTTCGCGGGCGTCTCCGCGGGCGACGGCGCGGCGGGCAGCATCGCGTGCAGCAGCCCGCCGACCGCGGCGCCCTCGTCGTAGACGGCGACCGCGACGCAGGAGCCGAGACCGCTGGTGACGAGCGTGTCGTCGCCGTCGGTCACCCGCCAGTCGGCGACGCTGACGCGGGCCTTCCGCGTCTCGCTGCTCACGGCTGCCCACCCCCGTACTCGGGCGGGAGCTCGGGGTCGGCGTCGCCCGCCGACAGCGCGCCCGCGATTTCCGCGACGGTGTCGGCGTCCTCCGGGCTGGGGAACGCACAGACCCGGCACGTGAGGTCGTCGCTGAGCGCGACCGTGGCGTCCACGACCGCGACGGTGTCGGCGTGGCGGCCGTACGCCGCGGCGACGGTATCGAGGACCGCGCGGCCGTCGTCGTGGACGTGCGAGGGCGTGGAGACGTCGATGGTGGTGTCGAGCGCGTTCGCCCAGCCGTCGAGGACGCCGCTGGCGGTGACGTTCCCGAGCTCCGCGATGGCGCTCTCCGCGAGCGCCGGGTCGGGGTCGCTGCCGGGGACGAGCGCGTCCGCGACCGCGCCCGATTCGTCCTCGTCGAACAGCACCGCGAGCACAGTGCGGACGGGGCCGTCGCTCTCGAAGACCGCGCCCTCGTAGGCGGCGTCGTCGAGCAGCGACGGCACGTCCTCGACGGGCACGAAGTCGAAGTGCGACTCCACAGCATTCGGGTCGATACCCGTCATCGCACCGAGGTGGTCGGCGACCGCGTCCGCGCTGGTCGCGGTCAACTGCGCGTACGCCGCCAGCGCGTCCGGCGACAGTGAGTCGTCGCCTCCGAGGTAGTCGACGAACTCGTCGGCCGCGGGCAGCACCGCGAACCGACAGACGCCGTCGACGCCCGCGAGGCGGACGTGGCTCTCGAAGACGAACGCCGCGCCGTCTGCGACCGCGGCGTCCCCGACGAGGGACTCGTCGTCGGCGGGCTCGGGCGGCTGGATGTCGATTGTGCCGTCGGCGTCCTCGGCCCAGCCGTCGACGAACCCGCTGGTGAGAATGTTCGCCACTTCGGGGAGCGCGCCGCCCCCCATCCCGGTCTCCTCGGCGACGCGCGCCGCGAACGGCTTCTCGAAGGAGACGAGCGCGCGGCCGGCGAGCGCGCCGTCGAACGGCACCGCGATGCGGGTCGCCGCGTCCCCGAGGAACGCCGCGAGCCCGTCGGCGTCCACGAGCGTGGTCCGCGAGAGCTCGCAGTGCGCGGGGACGCCGGTCAGCGTTTCGAGCGCGTCGGCCGCGCGCCGGCCGCCTTCAGCGCCAGTGTGGCTGAACGACGCCAGCGAGTCGAGGTCGACGCGCATCAGATGCTGTTTATCATCGCGACGAACTCCTCGATGTCCGGGAACGAGTAGATCTTGGCTTCGATGTCCGCGTCTGGCGCCGACAGCGTCGCGTCGAACACCATCGCGATCTCGTGCTCGCCCGGGTCGACGCAGTGCGCGACGATGTCGTCGCCGGACGCCCGGAAGAGGTTCGGCGTGGAGATGTCGATGGTGCGCCCGAGCACGTTCGCCCAGCCGTCGATGAACCCGCTGGTCATGATGTTGCCGACCTCCTGAATCGCGGAGCGCTCCATGTCGCTGTACGCGCCGCCGTCGCTGTCGATGCCGCCCATCATCGTGGAGGCGACGCGGCGCGCGCTCGCGTCGTCGAACAGCACGAGCACGGAGCCGTACGGCTTCTCCGTCAGGGGGACGTTGACGCCGACCTGCTTCTGGTTGCCGAGGTGGGCGCCGAGGTCTTCGACGTCGAGGACGTTGATTTTCGTAATCTCCATCTCCGTCTCGACGCCGGTGAGCTGGCTGAGGTTGTCCGCGACCGTCGAGGCGCCCTCACGGGCGAGTTCGTTCACCGTCTGTAACCGCCGAATGTCTATCATCGTGCTCATGGTTAGAGAGTCGACACGTCGAGGATGGTGACCACGTCGCCCTCGCCGAGGACGGCCGCGCCCGACAGCCCCGGAATCCCGGAGAGGATGCCCTCGAAGGGCTTGACGACGACCTCCTCTTGGCCGCGCACGTCGTCGCAGTGGACCGCGACCTGCCGCTCGGTGTCGCGGATGCGGACGAGCATCCCGTCGTCCTCGCGGGTCTCCTCGGGGACGTTCAGCGCGTCGCCGAGCCGCACGAGCGGGTAGACCGTCTCGTCGTACGTGATGACCTCCTCGCCGTCGACGGTCTTCACGGGCTTCATCCGCGAGATCTCGTCGACGGTCTTGATGGGGATGCCGTACTCCTCGCCGCCGCTCTCCACGAACAGCACCTTCACGATGGCCACCGTCACCGGCAGCGTCATCGTGAACGTCGTCCCCTCGCCGGGGACGCTGGACACCGACACCGAGCCGTCGAGCCGGCTGACGGTGTCGCGGACGACGTCCATCCCGACGCCGCGCCCGGAGACGTCCGTCACTTCGTCGTTCGTGGAGAAGCCGGGGTGGAAGACGAGGTCCTCGACCTCCGCGTCGGTGAGTTCGTCGACCTCCTCGCGGCTCATCACGTCCTTCTCGACGGCCTTCTCGCGGACGCGCTCGCGGTCGATGCCGCCGCCGTCGTCCCGCACTTCGATGATGACTTGGTCGCGGTTGCGCTCCGCGGACAGCGTCACCGTCCCCTCGGGGTCTTTCCCGCTGGCCTCCCGCTCTTCGGGCGGCTCGATGCCGTGGTCGACGGCGTTTCGCAGGAGGTGCATCAGCGGGTCGCTGATTTCCGTGAGGATGGTGCGGTCGAGTTCCACGTCGTCGCCCTCCACGACGAACTCGATTTCCTTGTCCTGCTCGCGCGCGAGGTCGCGGACGAGCCGCGGGAACTTCCCGACAATCTTCTTCATCGGGACGAGCCGCATGTCCATCACGGTGTCTTGGAGGCTCGCGGAGATCTTGTCGAGCTCGTCGAGCTCGTCGTCGACCTGCCGGTCGCTGCCCTCCATGCCGCGGCGGAGCTTGATGCGCGTGGTCACGAGCTGTTCGACGAGCCCGTGCAGTTCGTCCAGCTGGTCGACGTCCACGCGCACGGACTGAATCTCCGTGTCCGTGGACGCCATCGGCGAATCGCCGTCGTCCTCGCCGTCGTCCTCGTCGTCCTCGTCTCCCTCGTCACCGTCGTCGGCGCTGGCGGACGCCGTATCGGACGCCGCTTCGCTCGCTTCTACGTCCGCGGACTCGGCGCTCGCGTCTTCTTCGGCGTCACCGGCTTCTCCGCCGGCTTCCGCCTCGCCGTCGGCGGCGTCGGTGAGTTCGGTGACCGTCGCGTCGTCGAGCTTCGGGAACGAGTGGACACTCGCGGCCACGTCCGCCACGTCGCTGGCGACCACGAGGTCGAAGCCGTCGTCGTAGTCGCCGTCGTTGATGGCGTCCGGGCTCGGGTCGGTGCCCAGCAGGTCGAACTCCTCTTGGGCGGCCTCCAGCACGAACATCCCGTCAACGCCCTTCATCTGCGAGTCGCCCATGTCCACGTGGACGTGGAAGACGCGCCGGTCGACGGCCGCGACCGTCTCGCGGTCCACGATTGCGAACGGGTCGACGTCGAGGTCGTCCCCGTCACCGCTGGCGTCGTCGGCTGTCTCTTCGTCCCCGCCGGCGGCGTCGCCGGCCTCCTCGCCGGCTTCGTCGAGCACCGCGCGGACGGACTCGACGGTGTCGGAGACGTCGCGCTCGACCTCGCCGTTGGCCTCGATCTCGTCGAGGCACGCCTCGATCTCGTCGACGCCCTCGAAGATGCGGTCCATCCGGTCGCCCGTCACTTCGAGGTCGCCCTGCCGCATCGCGTCCAGCAAGTCCTCGACGGCGTGAGCGAGGTTACTGGCGTCCTCGAACCCCATCGCGCCGAAGTTCCCCTTCAGCGTGTGGGCGGTCCGGAAGATGGCGTCCATCGCCTCCTCGTTGCCGGGCTCGGATTCGAGCTCCAGCAGCGCGTTGTTCAGATTCGTTACGTGTTCTTCGCCCTCGCGCACGAACGCTTCAAGGTAGTCGTCCATTCAGGTACTCCTCCGTATCGCGTCGGTGATTGCTTCGGTGAGTCGGTCCGCCGGCAGCACCTCGTCGACGCAGCCGGTCTCGATGGCGCGCTCCGGGATGCCGAACACCGCGCTGGTCGCCTCGTCCTGCGCGAACGTCGCGCCGCCCGCCTCCTTGACCGCGCGCACGCCGTCGGCGCCGTCCGTCCCCATCCCCGTCAACACGACGGCGACGAGCGGGTCCGTGATGTGCTCGGCGGCCGACTCCATCGTCACGTCGATGGCGGGCCGGACGCTGTGGCGGCGCTCGCTCTGGTCGAGGCGCACCCGGAGGCGGCCGTTCGAGTACCCCGATACCTGCATGTGGTAGTCGCCGCGCGCCACCAGCCCCTCGCCGCCGCTGATGCGGTCGCCGTCCTCGGCCTCCTTGATGTCGTACTCGCTGCTCTGGTCGAGGCGCTTGGCGAACCGCGAGGTGAACTGGTCGGGCATGTGCTGGACGACCAGCACCCGGAAGTCCGCCTCCCGGGGGAGCGCGCCCAGAATCGACTCCACGACGTTCGGGCCGCCCGTAGACGCCCCGACGAGCAGCGTGGGGTTGTCGACGTACGCGGCGTCGGTCGCCGGCGTACTGGTCGACGGCGCCGACTGCTGGACGTCGTGGCCCGCCGTCGGGTCCGCCGCGGCGACGTCCTCGACGGCCGCGACCAACTCCTCGCTGTGCCCGGACAGCTCCGTGGAGATGGTGCCGCCGGGCTTGGCGAACGTGTCCACGGCGCCCTTCTCCATCGCCTCCAGCGTCGCGTCGGCGTCCTCGGTGGTCAGCGCGGACAGCATCAGAATCGGCGTCGGGTGGCGGTCCATCACGGCTTCGACCGCCTCGATGCCGTTCATCTCCGGCATCTCCACGTCCATCGTCACCACGTCCGGGTCGAGCTCTTCGACCTTCTTGACGGCCTGCTTGCCGTTGGCCGCGGTGTCGATGACCTCGACGCCGCCCTCCTCGAGGATGTCGCTGATGACCGTCCGCATGAAGTGCGAGTCGTCGACCACCAGCGCCTTCGTCATGCCGCTAAGACGTCCGAGATGGCGTCCATGACGCTGGGCTTCTGGAACGGCTTCGTGATGTAGCCGTCCGCGCCGGCCTTGACGGCCTTCTTCATTTTCTCCTCCTGTCCGATGCTCGTGCACATGATGATGTGGGCGCTGGAGTCGTGGTTTTTGATCTCCGAGGTGGCCTCGATGCCGTCACGAATCGGCATCACGATGTCCATCATCACGAGGTCGGGGTCGTACTCCTTGTACATCTCTACGGCTTCGACCCCGTTCTCTGCCTCGTCCGCGATTTCGAACTCCTCTTCGAGAATCTCGCGGAGCAAGTTCCGCATAAACTCCGAGTCGTCCACCAGTAGGACCTGCTTCGCCATGCTTCCTCCGTTTGGGGAAGGGGCTAATAAACCCTCCTCACCGATTATCAGCGCTGATTGTCGCCGTTTTCGGTGTCGGCGACCGCGTCGATGAGGCGGTCGATGTCCAGCCACAGCACGAGGTCCACTTCCGCGTCCTCGATGTCGTCGTCTTCGCCGAGTTCTTCGGCGAGCTTCCGGATGACGCCTTTCACGAGGTCGCGCTCGACGGCCGCGGTGCCGATGCGGCTCACGTCGTCGCCCGTGTCCACCTGCGCCTCGGAGTAGTCCGAGACCTCCGTGACTTCCGCGACCCGCAGGCCGATCTTCTGCTTGTCGTCTGCGCGGTCGAGCACGAGAATGTTGTCGGAGGCGAGGTCGCCCTCGATGGCGAGGAACTCCCGGGGGTCGACGATGGCCGTGGTCTCGCCGCGGAGGTCCATGACGCCCTCGACGGCGTCGGGCGCCCGGGGCACGCGCGTGACCTGCTTGGATTCGACGATGCTGTCCACGGCGTCGATGTCGATGGCGCAGACCTCGTTCCCGAGTTCGAACTCGACGACGTGGGCGGCCGTTTCGCCCTGCCGCTCGCCGCCCTCTAAGTTCATCATGGCTGTGAGACAGACGACCACCGATAAAACCCTTTCGCGGCGGTTATCAGCGCGGAAAACCGGGCGGCTACTGGCGCTTCGGGAACACCAGCCCGTCGTTCTCGGAGACCGCCTCCACGAGGTCCGCGATGGAGTCCTCTGGCCCGAGGTCGTGGGCTTGGAGGTACGCGACGAGCCGCGAGGTCGGGTACCGCGCCTGCACGCTGGACTCGGAGAGGAGGATGCCGAGCGCCTCGTCGACGGGCGTGCCGGCGGCGACCTGCTGGGCGTACCAGACGAGCAGGCCGTCGAACGCGGCGCCGATGTCGTCGGTGGCGAGCTGCTGGTGGTTGACGGAGTCGCCGGACTTGGCGGCGATGCGGTAGGCGTACTCGCTGTCGTGCTCGTCGAGCTCGTCGACGAGCCACCGCTTCACGTCCCGGCCCGTGATCTCCCCCGCTGTGGCCGCCTCGACGCCAGAAGACTGCTCGGGCGCATCGTTGGCCTCGGGCTCGTCGGCTTCGGACTGGTCGGTCTCGGGCTGGCCGGCGTCGGCGGTGCCTTCGGTGGCCGTGTCGTCGGTCGTGTCGCCGTCGTCGGTCGTGTCGCCGTCGTCGGTCTCGGTGGCGTCCGGGGGGCCGTCCGGGCCGATGACGTACCGGTCTTCCCCAATCGAGGCGACCTCCTCGCGGGCCTCGATGTCGAGTTCGTCCGGGGAGAGGACGGTTTCGTCGGCGTCCGAGTCGCCGGATGAGGGCATACCTCGGCGTTGGCCGCGCGCGGTCTAAAGTCTATCGCGGGTACTCGCCGCCGAGCGCCGGTCGACTCGACGCGGTTCGACGCCCGTGGACTTCCGGCACGCCAAATATTATCACCCAATACACTTGGTAATCTTTATGTTCTCTCTGTAATTTAGTGGCTGCTGGTATGACAGACCATAGCAGGCGGCGCTTCCTGAAGGGAGCGGGACTCGCAGTGGGGGGACTGACGCTCGGCGTGACGTCCGCGGCTGCGGGCAGCCGTGACGACAAGCGGTTCCTCGTAGACCTCCAGCAGGTCGACCGAAGCGACGTGCCCGACGACGTGGAGGTCGTCCACGACATCTCCGAAATCGACCTGCTCGCGGCCCGGGGCGACCCCGACGCCGTCCCCGGCGCGGACGCGACGGCGCCGGACCTCGCGGTCCAACTGGACGACGCGGGGCCGGCCGTCGAACACGGCGGCCCGAAGGCCAGCGAGCGTTCCAAAAGCCACAACCACGACGGCGCGCCGTCCAACAGCGAGTACCAGTGGGACAAGCGCGTACAGGACGTGAACAACGACCTCACGGACAAGCCCGGCGGCGGCAAGTCCGTCCACGACACGACGAAAGGCGAGGGGACGCGCGTCGCCGTCGTGGACACCGGCGTCTACGACGGCCACCCCGACCTTGCGGGCGTCGTCAACGCCGACCTCTCGGAGAACTTCACCACCGACGACGGCGACTGGCGGCCGAACGGCGCCGGCGACCACGGCACGCACGTCGCAGGCATCATCGCCGCGACGAACGACAACGACGGCCCCGCGGGCGGCGTGCTCGGCACCGCGCCGGAGACCGAAATCGTCTCCCACCGCGTGTTCTCCGGTGAGGCCGGCGCGTCCGGCGACTCCATCGCGGCGCTGGTCGGGGCCGCCGAGAAGGGCTGTGACGCCGCGAACTTCAGCGTCGGCTACCCGCCGCTCGACCCCGAGACGCCGGGCGTGGACCTCATCGTCGAGGGCTACCGCCGCGCCGTCGAGCACGCCCGCGAGAACGACATGGTGTTCGTCAACTCCGCGGGCAACGCCGGCGTGGACATGACCCCGGAGGGCGTGCTCAGCCTCCCCACGGAGGTCGAGGGCGTCTTCGGCGTGAGCGCGACCGGCCCCATCGGCTACGGCTGGGGCGGCAAGCACGCCGACAACGAGGCGAAGTGGCTCACCGGCAACCGCCTCGACCAGCCGACTACCGAGCCCGCGTTCTACACGAACTACGGCGACGCCGTGGACGTGAGCGCGGCCGGCGGCAACGCCGACCGCGACGAACTCCAGTCGGGCAACGGCGACGCGTACAACGACCTCGTCTACTCGACGGTGTACGAGACCAACGACGCCGGCGAGCCCGAGCCCGCCTACGGCTGGAAGGCCGGGACGTCGATGGCCGCGCCGCAGGTCGCGGGCGCGGTCGCGCTCGTGCGCTCGCTGCGGCCGGACGCCAGCGCCGAGGAAGTCGAGGCACTCATTCGGGAGACCGCCAGCCAGCCCGCGGAGGGCGAACTGTACCACGGCGACGGCCACCTCGACCTCGAAGCGCTCGTGAAGGCCGCCGAGTAACCCGGCCGCCACCTATCTTTTTCGCGGCGCGCGTCGAAGACTCCGACATGAGCTGGTACGCTGTCGAGTCGCTGGACGAGGCGCTCGACGAGACGACGTCGCTGCTGTGGCCGTTCGACGCCGGCGTGTGGGTCCGGCTGGCGGTCGTCGCGCTGTTCGCGGGGCTGTCCACGCCGCAGGCGCCGACCGTCTCCGTGGACGCGCCGCCGCAGGCGGTCGTCGAGTACGCCGAGACGGTCACGCGGCCCGCGTTCCTCGCGGCCGCCGCAACGGTGCTCGCGGTCGGCGTGGTCGTCGTGCTGGCGCTCGCAGTCGTCGGCTCCGTGATGGAGTTCGTGCTCGTGGACGCGCTGCGCTCGCGGCGCGTCCGCATTCTCGGGCCGCTCCGCCGGCGTCTCGGCGCGGGGCTGCGGCTGTTCGGCTTCCGGCTCGCCGTCCTCGCCGTCGTCGCGGTCGCGGTCGCCGCGGTCGTCGCGCCCGTGGCGCTCACGGCGGTGACGGGCGCCGTCGTGTGGCTGCTCGCGCTCGTCGTGACCGTCCCGCTGTTGCTCGCCGTCGGCGCGCTCGCGGCGCTCGTCGCGGAGCTCACGACCGCGTTCGTCGTGCCGCTGATGGCCGAACACGGCGACTCTGTTCTCGACGGGTGGCGCCGCCTCTGGCCGACGCTGCGCGCGGAGTGGCGGGAGTTCGGGGTGTACGTCCTCGTGAAAGCCGTCCTGCTGGTCGGCGCGGGCGTCGTGTTCAGCATCGCGGCCGCCGTCCTCGCGGTGCCCGTCGGCCTCGCGGTCGTCGGGGCGGCGGTGACGCCGGTCGCGCTCGTCGCCGTCGCGGTCGCGGCGCTGGTCGGGTTCGTCGTGCTCGCCGCGGTCAGCGTCCCCGTGATGACTGCGCTCCGCTACCACTCGCTGTGCACGCTGTCGGCGTCCGAGGTCGAGTTCACGCTGCGGTGAGCGCTGACAGCAACTCGATTGCCAGCCCCTTGTCGAGCGGGTCGTTGGCGTTCCCGCACTGCGGGGACTGCACGCACGCCGGACAGCCGTCCGCGCACTCGCAGGCCTCCAGCATCGACAGCGTGCGCTCCGCGAGGTCCGCGACCGAGTCGAAGCCCGCGCGCGCCAGCCCGACACCGCCCGGGTAGCCGTCGTAGATGAAGATTGTCGGGCGGCCCGTGTGCGGGTGGACGGGCGTGGAGAGCCCGCCGATGTCGCCGCGGTCGCAGAGCAGCTCGGTGGGGAACATCGAAATCATCGCGTGCTCGGCGGCGTGTATCGCGCCCGGCAGGTCGCCCGCCGCGCGCAGTTCCGCCTCGATGTCGGTGGGCACGGTGTAGTAGAGCGCGCGCGTCTCCAGCGGCTGCGGCGGGAGGTCGAGGCTCACCGTCGCCTCGGTCTCGCCGCGCTTGGCGTTGCGGCGCTCGTAGCCCGTGACCTGCTCGGTGAGCGTGACGTCCGCGAACCGCACGGGCACGTCCTCGCGGGCGAACGGCGCGCGCTCCTCGCGGTCCTCCCGGACCTCCATGTCCTTGTCTGTGAGCACGCGCGTGTAGTGGTCTGCGTACGTCGGCTGGAGGTCCGCCACGTCGTTGCGGAGGTCGAGGTCCACGACCTCGTAGCGCTGGCCTTGGTGGTGGTAGATGGCGCCCAGGTGGGCGTCCCGGAGCGCGTCGGAGAACTCCATCGACGCCACCGTGTCGCCGGACGGGTCGAGCAGTCGGACTTCGCGGTCGTCGATGGAGCGCAGGCTCATCTCGTGTTGGGGGCTGCCGTCGCCGGCGTACGTCCAGCGGACGCCGGCGTCGGTCTCGCGGCGTTCGAGCACGCCCCGGCTTTCGAGTGTTCGCACGCGCTCCGCGAACCGCGGGAAGTACGCCTCGTCTTCCGGAGAGAGCCAGTTCTCGCGGGCGGCGGACGCGAGGTGGGGGTCGAGCAGGTGCTCGTTGGCGGGGTCGACGATGGCGTCCTCGGGGTCGCCGTCGAACAGCTCCTCGGGGTGGGCCATCACGTACTGGTCGAGTTGGTCCTCGCCCGCGACGAGCGCGACGGCCGCGGGGTCGGTGCCTCGTCCCGCGCGGCCCGCGCGCTGGAACGTGTTCATCTGCGTGCCGGGGTAGCCGTCGAGGAGGACGGCGTCGAGGCCGCCGACGTCCACGCCGAGTTCGAGCGCGCTCGTGCTCCAGACCCCCCGCAGGCTGCCGTCGTGGAGGCCGGCTTCGAGGCTGCGGCGGCGGTCGTTCGTGAGCGCGGCTTGGTAGGCCGCAATCTCGCTGGCGAGGTCGTGCTCGCCGCGCTCGCGGAGGTCGTCGGCGGTGCCGGTGGCGTTGCGCTCGGCGCCCTGCCGGGAGCGCGTGAACGCCAGCGTCTGGTGGCCGCGCGTCACGAGGTCGGCCATCAGGTGCCGCGTCTCCACGTGGGAGGAGCGCCGCCGCCCCTCGCCGCCGGCCTCCTCGGGTGGATTCCACAGCAGCCAGTGACGGGGGCCGCGCTCGCTGGTGTCGTCGTCCACGAGCGCGAACCAGTCCTCTGGCTTGCCGGTGACGCGCGCGGCGTGCTCGACGGGGTTGCCGATGGTCGCCGAACAACAGACGAACTGCGGACTCGCATCAAATCGCTCGCAGACCCGCTGGAGGCGGCGTAGGACGTGGGAGACGTGGCCGCCGAAGACGCCGCGGTACTCGTGGACCTCGTCGAGCACCACCGTCTCCAGCCCGGAGAAGAACCACTCCCAGAGCCGGTGGCCGTGCGGGAGCAGCGCGTAGTGCAGCATCTCGGGGTTCGTGAGCAGGACCGTCGGCCGGCGGTCCCGCACCGCCTGCTTCTCCGAGCGGGAGAGGCGGCCCGTGTACGTGTCCACCTGCACGCGGCTGCCGAACCCGAGGTCGCCGGCGAGCCCCGACAGCGTGTCGGCTTGGTCGGCGACGAGCGCGTTCTGCGGCGCGACGTACAGCGTGCGGCCGCCGTGGTCCATCGCGCGCTCGAACGCCGGCACCGTGTACGCCAGACTCTTCCCGCTCGCGGTCGGCGTCGCCACCACCACGTCGTCGCCGTCCCGCACCGCGCTGACGGCGTCGGCTTGGTGCTCGTAGAGCGCGTCGATGCCGCGCTCCGCGAGCGCGGCCTCCAGCCGGGATTCGAGGGGCACGTCGCGCGTGCTCGCCTCGCGGCCGGGGAGCGTGCGCTCGTCCACCAGTTGGCCGTCGTAGTGCGGTCGGTCCCGGAGCCAGTCGGCGAGGTCGTCCACGCCCGTGCGTCGGGGCCGGGCGGCCTAACGGTTTCCGGTGGCGGCGGGGCCGCCGCGAGCGACAACTACTTTCCCACGGCGGGACCGAGACGGGGACATGTTCCCGCGGCTGGAGTACCTCGAATGGATTTCCGGACGCCCGGAGGTCGCGCTGTACGACCTCGCGTCCAGCGACCTGCGCGGCGACCGCGACCACGAGCCGGAGGCGGTCCCCGAGCCGCTCGCGGGGCTCTCGGACCCGCCGAGGGGGGCGACCCTCGAAACCCAGATTGCCGGCGAGTACGGCGTCGAGCCCGAGCAGGTGTTGGTGACGCCGGGCGCGACGATGGCGAACGTCGTCGCCGCCGCGACCGCGCTCGAGCGCGACCCCGGCGGCGAGGACGACGCGGAGAAACAGCGCGTGCTCGTCGAGAAGCCGACCTACGAGCCGCTCGCGGCGACGCCCGCGGCGCTCGGCGCGGACGTCGACCGGTTCCTGCGCGGCGACGTCTACCGGCTGGACGTCGAGCGCGCGGCGAACGCGCTCACGGACGCGACCGACCTCGTCACGGTGACGAACCGCCACAACCCCAGCGGCTCGCTGGCCGAGCGGGAGACGCTCGCGGACCTCGCGGATGCCGCCAGCGACGGGGGCGCGCGCCTGCTCGTCGACGAGGTGTACGCGCCGTACGTCACCCAACCCCGGGACGGCCCGTTCGGCGGCCCGAGCGCCGCCGGGCTCGACGGCGCGGTCGTCACGAACTCGCTGACGAAGTTCTTCGGCCTCGGCGACCTCCGCATCGGCTGGCTGGTCGCCGACCGCGAGTTCGTCGACCGCGCGCGCTCGGTGTCGATGCACTTCCACGGCGTCGCGGACACCAGCCGCGCGCTCGGCCGGCGCGCGCTCCACAACCGCGACCACCTCGCCGAGCGCGCGCGCACCCTGCTCGCGGAGAACACGGAACTGTTCGAGGCGTTCCTCGCGGAGCGCGACGACGTGGAGGGGTTCCTCGCGGAGGGGTCGACGTTCGCGTTCCTCGACCCCGAGCACGTCGACGGGAACGAACTCGCGGCCACCGCGTGGGACGAGGGCGTGCTCGTCGTCCCCGGCCGGTTCTTCGGCGAGGACGAGCGCGTCCGCGTGAGCCTCGGGCGCAACCCCAGCGAGGTCGCGCCGGCGCTCGACGCGCTCGGCGCGATTCTCGACCGCTTCCAGTAGCGGCGTCGGACGCCCGCGGGACGCGACCCTCGAAGACTTATGGGGCGCCGCGACAATCACCACGACATGGACTCCGAAGCAGACGAAATCACCTCGCTGGTCGGCCGCGAGGTGTACTCGAACAACGGCGTCTTCGTCGGGGAAGTCGAAGACGTCCGGCTGGACCTCGACACGGAAGTGGTGAACGGCCTCGCGCTCAGCGAACTCAACCCCCAACTGTTCGCGGACACCGAGACGGGCAAGAAGGGCGTCATCGTCCCGTACCGGTGGGTCCGTGCGGTCGGCGACGTCGTCCTCATCAACGACATCGTCGAGCGCTACGAGAGCCCCGACGAAGACACCGAAGTCGCGGTCTAATCTTCTCGCCGCCCGCGGCGTTCCGCGCGTGCTTCCGGAGACGAACGGCGTAAGGCGCCGCGCGCGCTGGGCGGACACATGGAAGTCGTCGGCCGGTTGCTCGCGCTGCTGGCGCTGTTGCTCGTGGGGACGGGGCTGCGCGTCGCCGGCGTGCTCGACGCCGCGCGCACCGCGCGGCTCAACGACGCCGCCTACTACGTCGCGCTGCCCGCGCTCGTGTTCATCTCGACGTACGACCGGGACGTGGCGGCGCTCGTCTCCCCGTCGCTGTTGGTCGGCCTGCTGTTCGTGCTGTTCGCCACCGCCGGGGTTGCGTGGCTCGCCCACCGGAACCGGCCGCGGCGGCCCCGCCGGAGCGTCGCCGTCACCCAATCGTATCACTCGAATCTGGGCTACCTCGGGCTGCCGCTGGTCGCCGCGACGTTCAGCGACGACGTGACCGCGGTCGCCAGCGTCGTGCTCGGCGTCGTCTCCCTCGCGCAGGTGCCGCTGACGGTGTTCGTGCTCACGACCGTCAGCGACGCCGACGCCTCGCTCGCCGAGGAGGTGGCGAAGCTCGCGCGCAACCCCGTGTTGCTCGCGCTCGTCGCGGGGCTGGTCGTCGGGTCGGTCGGCCTCGCGCTCCCGGGACCGGCGACCGCGGGACTGGACGCGCTCGGGACGCTGGCGCTCCCCATCGCGTTGCTGTGCGTCGGCGCGTCGCTGGACCTCGACCTCCCGGACGTAGACGCGGGCGCGACCGGCACAGTCGTCGCGCTCAAAGTCGTGTTGATGCCCGCGATAGCGTGGGCGACGTTCTCACTGCTGAGCGTCGATACGGCGACGTTCACTGCGGCGGTCGTCATGCTCGGCACGCCGACCGCGGTGTCGACGTACGTGTTCGCCACCGAACTCGGCGGCGACGAGTCGTTCGCGTCCCTGAACGTCTTCGTCACGACGCTGGCGTCGGTCGGGACGCTGTTCGTGCTCATCAGAGCCGTCAGCTAAGTGGAGAACGAGGCGGAGAGGGTGGCGGAGGGGGAGGAGTGGAGGGAAGCGTCGTCAGGCGCCGTTCGAACTGCTGGAACTCTCGGATTCGACGCCCATCGCGTCGAAGAGCTTCTGCGTGACCGCCTCCTCGGTCAGCGAGAGGAGCGTCTCGCGGTTCTCCTCGGTCGCCTCGATGCCCGTGAAGATGCCGAGCGGAATCTCCGCGGAGGCCTGCGTGGAGTGGCCGGCGGCCTCCCCGATGTTCTCGAAGGCGTCGCTGAGCACGCGCCCGATGTTCAGGCGGATGTCCTTCGAGCGCGCGGCCAGATAGATGGTGTCCTCGACGATGCCGAACACCGCGGTCGTCGTGATGCCTTCGAGGTTCAGGAGCTGGGAGGCGGCCTGTGAGAGGGCGTCTCGGTCGCTGATGAACCCCGCGTTCGAGACGAGGTGGCTGCCTTGGACCTCGCGGTTGGCGATGGCCTCCGCGAGCACGTCCAGCGTCTCCGGGCTCATGTTCGGGGACTCCACCTGTTCGAGGGTGTCGTGGTCCGCGAACGGGTAGAGGTACGCCGCGGCCGTCAGGTCCGCGGGCGTCGTGTCCCGGCGGAAGTCCAGCGTCTCCGCGCGAATCCCGTAGAGGAGCGCGGTCGCCACCTCTTGGCTCACCGAGAGGTCGAACTCCTGGATGTACTTCGTGAGAATCGTCGAGGTCGCGGAGACGTTCGGCCGCACGTCCGCGAACTCCGCGTCGAACGCCTCGTCGACCTCGTAGTGGTCGAGGAAGATGTCGACCTCGCGGTCAAGCGACACCTCGCCGGCCTTCGCCGGGTCCACGAGCGCGACCGTGTCGTAGTCGTCGATGTCCACGTCCGCGTACGGCGTCAGCTCGATGTCGAGCAGATTGACGAACGCGCGGTTCTCCTGATGGCCGATGTCCCCGAAGTAGAGGATGTCCGCCTCCACGCCGAGGTGCGCCGCGATGGCGTTCAGCGCCGCCGCCGCCGCGATCGAGTCCGGGTCGGGGTTGTCGTGGGTGACGATTGCCAGCCGTCCCTCTGTCCCCTCGATGACGTCCGCGAGCTGGCGGGCCTTGTACTCCAGTTCGCCGGACTCGAGCGCGCGCAGCGCCGCGTCAGCGATGACCGACGAGGGGTTGATGACGACGTCCGCGCCCAACTCGGTGAGCTCGTCGCTGGTCACGGGGTCGCTGGCGCGCACGACGACGAACTGCTCGTCGTTGCGCTCGCGGATGTTCGCCACCGCGGCCTCGTTCGCCTCCACGTCCGAGGCCATGATGAGGACGACGTCGCGGTCCGCGACCAGCCCCGCGACCTCCTCGTCGCGGATGTCCGCGACCTGCGCGTTCAAGTCCTGGTCGCGCAGCGCCTCCACGCGGGACTCGTCGCGGTCCACGATGAGGACGTCCTTGCCTCGTTCGACCAACTCCTCGGCGACCGCGTGGCCGACGCTCCCACAGCCAAGAATGGCGTACGTGGACATCGAGGAGATGGTTGCCCGGCTGCTCATGATGTCAACGGATACCGGCGGCCGTCACTTAACCTTCCCGACCTCCCGCCAGCGAGACGCTCGCCGCCGCGTCCGCCCGACGCCACGCGGCGTCCCGCCGATCCCAGCCTGCCCGTCGCCTCCGGGTTCCGTCGCGGGACCGTCGTCTCGAATCAGAACGTATTTGAATCACAGCGCCAAACGATGGGATGCGTTGGGCCGGTAGCTCAGTTTGGCAGAGCGACGGACTCTTAATCCGTCGGTCGCGTGTTCAAATCGCGCCCGGCCCGCTTTTCACTAACTCTCACTGTAGAGCGGCAGGACAGCCACTCTGCGGGAGTCTAACACCGGCAAGCGATTTGAACCCGGTCAGGCCAGAACGGACGGGACGAAGTCGACTCCTGCTTCACTCGCGTCGGCTGATGGGATGCCGGTCAGTCCGGTCGCACAGCCACGGGGCGATGCTGGAGCGACCGGTACGGCCGCTCGAATGCAGCAGATAGTGCCAACTTCTCTGCCTTTCGTCGAAACGACTTAACGTGGCGCTTCTCTCTAGTGTAGCAGAACACGTTTGTCGCAGATGGACCGAGAAACCGCTCCGGTGGTCCTCGTCGTCGACGACGAGACGGACCTGGCCGACTTGTTCACCGCGTGGCTTTCCGACGATTACACCGTCAGGACCGCGTACAGCGGGCAGGCGGCGCTGGACGCGCTCGACGACTCGATAGATGTCGTGCTGTTGGACCGTAGGATGCCGGACCTCTCGGGGGACGCGGTGCTCACGGAGGTCCGCGAGCGCGGCCTCGACTGCCGCGTGGCGATGGTGACCGCCGTCGACCCGGACTTCGACATCGTGGAGATGGGCTTCGACGCGTACCTCACGAAGCCGGTCACGAGCGACGAACTCCGGGACACCGTGGAGACGCTGTTGACGCGGAAGCACCACGACACCGCGGTCCAGCAGTATTTCCAGCTGGTGACCAAGCGCGCGACGCTGGAGGCCCAGTACGGCGAGGACGCCGCCGACGACCCGAAGTACGAGGCGCTGCAGGCGGAAATCGACTCGCTGGAGCAGGAGGTGGACGCGCTCGCGAGCGAGTTCGACGAGGACGACTTCGAGGTGGAGCTCCGGCGCATCGAACAGGGCGGCGGTGACGGCGACGCCGGCGTAGGCGGGGATAGCGAGGGGGCAGCCGACGACGGGGAGACGGACTGATGACGGACACCAAAGACCGCGTTTCGACGGGCGTCGAGGGATTGGACGAGATTCTGAACGGCGGGTTCGTTCCGGGGCGGGCGTACTTGGCGCGCGGGGAGCCCGGCACCGGGAAGACCATCTTCGGCTACCACTACCTCGCGGCGGGCGTCGAGAACGGCGAGACGGTGCTGTACGTCAACCTCGAGGAGGCCGTCGAGGACGTGCAGGCGAACGCGGCCGCGGTCGGGTTCGACCTCGACGGCGTGGAGTTCTTGAGCTTGACGCCGGACAGCGAGGTGTTCACGGAGAGCCAGTCGTACAGCCTCTTCGCCGCCGACGAGGTGGAGGCGGACGCGTTCAACGAGGCCATCGTCGAGCGCATCGAGGAGCTCGACCCGGCGCGCATCTTCCTCGACCCAATCACGCAGCTCCGGTACCTCTCGGGGGACGACTACCAGTTCCGCAAGCAGGTGTTGGCGCTCCAGCAGTTCCTCGCCGAGCAGGACGCGACCGTGTTGTTCACGTCGCAGGCGACGCCCGCCAACCCCGACGACGACATCCAGTTCCTCGCGGACGGGACGCTGGACCTCGAACGCGACCGCTCGAAGCGCACTATCTCGGTACCGAAGTTCCGGGGCTCGGCGACCCAGAGCGGCGAGCACACGTTCCGCATCACCGACGACGGCGTGCGGGTGTTCCCGGAGCTCCAGCCCGGCGCCTACGAGCAGGAGTTCGTCGCCGAGTCCGTCTCCGCGGGCGTCCCCGAGCTCGACGAGCTCCTGCACGGCGGCCTCGAACGCGGCACGGTCACGGTCGTCAGCGGCCCGAGCGGCGCTGGGAAGACCACGACCGGCACGCAGTTCATGAAGGAGGCCGCGGGGCGGGGCGAGCGGTCGGTCGTCTACCTCTTCGAGGAGAACCGCTCGACGTTCCTCTCCCGGTCGGAGGCGGTCAACATCCCCGTCCGGGAGATGGTCGAGCGCGGCACCCTCGCCATCGAGGAGATGGACCCGCTGGAGCTGACCCCACAGGAGTTCGCGGGCATGGTGCGCGAGGAGGTCGAGCAGCGCGACGCCGAAATCGTGATGATAGACGGCGTCAAGGGGTACAAGCTCGCGCTGGCGGGCAACGACGAGTCGCTCGTGCGGCGGCTGCACGCTCTCGGCCGCTACCTCAAGAACATGGGCGTGACCGTCGTCTTCGTGGACGAGGTCGCGCACGTCACCGGGGACTTCCAGCCGACGGAGGTCGGCATCAGCTACCTCGCGGACAACATCGTCTTCCTGCGCCACGTCGAAATCGAGGGCCAGTTACAGAAGGTCATCGGCGTGCTCAAGAAGCGCACCAGCGACTTCGAGCGGACGCTGCGGCGCCTCCAAATCACCGAGCACGGCATCAAGGTCGGCGAGCCGCTCACGAACCTCCGCGGTCTCCTGACGGGCACACCGGAGGTCGTCGAGGACGGCCCGCCGGACCGGTAGCCGACAATGTCCGAGCCTCGCAAAGACGGCCGCACCGACGCGGGCACCGACGACGAGCGGTTGTGCGTCGGCGTAGTGCTGGACCACGGCCGGAACCGCGCGCTCCTCACGGAGTGGCTGGACGCGACCTACGACGTGCTCGCGCCCGAGGCCGACGGCGTTACGTTCGAGGCGCTCGCGGAGCGCGCGGACCTCCTGTTGCTGGACGAGCGCGCCTACGAGCGAATCGCCGACCGGGTCGCGGCGTACCGGAACCGGGAGGTGTCGCTGTTCTCGCCGGTGTTGTTGCTCGCGTCCAGCGACGACGCGCGTGGGTCCGTCGACGCGTGGGCGAACGTCGACGACGTGGTCTCCACGCCGGTCGAAAAGGCGGTCCTGCACGCCCGCATCGACGGGTTGCTGTCGCGGCGCCGGCTCTCACGGGAGCTCGCCGCAAGCGAGGACCGGTTCCGCACGCTGTTCGAGACGAGCCCCGACCCGACGGTCGTGCTCGACGACAGCGACCGCGTCGTGGACAGCAACGCCGCGTTCCGCGACCTCGTCGGCGTCGCCGGGGACTGCCGCGGCCGGTCGCTGCCAGACTTCGACGCGTTTCCGTCGGGGTCCGTCGAGGCGGTGTGCGGAACGGGCGACGGCGACGAGCCCGGGGGTTCGTCGGTCGTCCCGGTGCAGACGGCGACCGAGCGCCGGTACGTGGAGTGCGACGCCAACGACCTCGCCACCACGCCCGACCACCGCATCCTCATCCTGCGGGACGTGACCGAGCGCGTCCACCACGAGCAGGAGCTCCAGCGGCAGGTCGACCGGCTGGACGAGTTCGCGGGCGTGCTCGCCCACGAGATTCGGAACCCGCTCGGCATCGCCAGCGGCTGGCTCGACCAAGCCGAGCGCACCGGCGACCCGGAGGCGTTCGACCGCGTGGAGACCGCTCACGAGCGCATGGACGACCTGATAGGGGACCTCCTCAAACTCGCGCGGCAGGGCAGCGTCGTCGGGGAGCGCACGTCGGTCCCGCTGGCGGAGCTGGTGACCGACTCGTGGGGGAACGTGACGACGGGAGACGCGACCCTCGACGTGGACTCGTCGCTTGCGGGCCGAACGGTGACCGGCGACCCCGACCGCATCCGGGAGGTGTTCGAGAACCTGTTCCGGAACGCGGTCGAACACGGCGGCCCCGAGGTCTCCGTCGAGGCCGGCGTGACCGAGGACGGCCGCGGCGTCTACGTCGAGGACGACGGGGTCGGACTGAGCGCCACGGACCGCGAGCAGCTCTTCGAATCGGGGTACACGACCGCCGAGCACGGGACGGGGTTCGGGCTCGCCATCGTCGAACAGATCGCGGAAGCGCACGGCTGGACGGTCGCCGCGACCGACGCCCCCGGCGGCGGCGCGCGGTTCGAACTGCACGGCGTGCTGGACGGCGACGCGCCCACCGTCGAACCCGCGTAGTTTTAAGCCCCCGTCGGGCGTCGTGGTGAGCATGTACCGCGTACTGGTACCGGTCGACGACGACGTAGACCGCGCGCTCGCGCAGGCCCGCTACGTGGCGAACCTGCCCGACGCCGCCGAGAGCGTCGAAGCCATCGTACTGTTCGTGTTCACCGGCGACGCCGACGACCTCCCCGAGGACGTCCAGCAGTTCAAGTCCGCGAGCCGCATCCAGTCGGTGCGGCGCGCACAGGAGTTCCTCGAAGACGCCGGCGTGGACGTGCAGGTCCGGGACGACTCCGGGGACACCACCGACGACATCATCGTAGAGGCCGACGAGTACGACGTCGACGCCATCGTGCTTGGCGGGCGGAAGCGCTCGCCCGCGGGGAAGGCAATCTTCGGCAGCGTCACGCAGTCGGTCATCCTGAACGCCGACCGTCCGGTAGTCGTCACCGGCGAGGACGCCTGAGTCCGCGCTCCGCGACTGTCACGCACTTTTCGAGCGGTCGAACCACTCGCGAATGGCGCTGGCAATGGACGAGTGCCAGCGCTGTGGCGACGAGTTCGAAGCGTTCGAGGACTCCGTGGCTGCGGGCAACCGCTACTGCAGTCTGCGCCGCGAAATCGAAGGAAAAGCGCTCTGAGCGGCCGGACTCAGGTTATTCGTTCTGCGGGCTGTAGTTGGGCGCTTCGTCCGTAATCATCACGTCGTGGGGGTGGCCCTCGGTCTGGCCCGCGGCGGAGACGCGGACGAACTCGGCGTCGGCCTTGAAGTCCGGAATCGTGGCAGCGCCGACGTAGCCCATGCCGGACTGGATGCCGCCGACGAGCTGGTGGAGCTCCTGCGCGAGCGGGCCCTTGTACGGCGTGGCGGCCTCGACGCCCTCGGGGACGAACTCCTCGTCCTCGTCCTCTTCTTTGAGGTAGCGGTCGCCGCCGCCGGACTGCATCGCGCCGACCGACCCCATGCCGCGGTACTGCTTGTACTTCTTGCCGTTCATCGTGATGACGCGGCCGGGGGCCTCGTCGGTGCCGGCGAAGTACGAGCCCAGCATCACGGCGTCGGCGCCCGCGGCGATGGCCTTCGCGGCGTCGCCGGAGTACCGGATGCCGCCGTCCGCGATGACGGGCACGTCCTCGGGGTGGGCGACGTCAGCGACCTCGGAGACGGCCGTAATCTGGGGCATGCCGGCGCCCGTGACGACGCGCGTCGTGCAGATGGAGCCCGGGCCGATGCCGACCTTGATGCCGTCCGCGAAGTCGACGATTTCCGCGGCGGCCTCGCTGGTGCCGACGTTGCCGACGACCACGTCCGCGTCGACGGTGCCGGTGATGTCGCGCGCGGACTCGATGACGTTCTCGTTGTGGGCGTGCGCGCAGTCGATGAACAGCACGTCCGCGCCGGCGTCGTCGGCGGCGGTCGCGCGGTCCTCCTCGAACGGGCCGACGGCGACGCCGACGCGAAGGTGGCCGTCGTCGTCGCGGGCGGCGTTCTCGTGCTCGCGGCGTTCGAGGATGCCCTGCATCGTGACGAGGCCGACGAGGCGGTCGTCGGCGTCCACGAGCGGGACGCGCTCGATCTTGTGCTCGTACATGAGTTCGAGGGCGTCGCGGGCGTCGACGTCCTCGTCGGCGGTGATGACCTCGTCGGTCATCGCCTCGCGGACGGTGTCGGACTCGCCGACTTCGAGGTACGGGCGGATGTCCGTGCCGGAGATGATGCCGAGCACGCGGTCGTCGTCGTCGACGACGGGCGCGCCGGAGACGCCCTCGTAGTTCATCATCTCGTCGACCTCGCTGACCGTCTGCTCGGGGCGGGCGGTGACGACGCTCTCGCGGTCGATGACGAGCTCGTCGGCCTGCTTGACGCGCTCGACTTCCGCGGCGGTCTCCTCGACGTCCATGTTGCGGTGGAGGACGCCGAGACCGCCCTCGCGGGCCATCGCGATGGCGAGGTCGGACTCCGTGACGGTGTCCATCGCCGCGGAGAGAATCGGCGTGTTGAGTTCGACGTTCCGCGAGACGCGCGTGGAGACGTCGGCGTCGTCGGGCTCGACGCGGCTCTCGGCGGGCCGCAGGAGCACGTCGTCGAAGGTCAGCGCCTCTGGTACGCGGAGTTTCTCGGAGAATCGGCCGTCAGTCGAAGGGTCGTGCGCCATGTAAATCGTCGCGTCGCCGCCGGCAAAAACGTTCCGAGATTGGGCGAACGTGCGTCAACGAGTCCCGTGGGTCCGGTGGTGTCGGCACGTCCGTGCAACGGGGACGCGCGTTCCGCGTCGAGCGGGCGCTCACAGTCGTTTCCGCCGACGAACGCGAGCCGTTCCGCCGCCCGCACCGTCGATTCCTCGGCTATCGTTCACGCGCCCCGACGGACGGTAGCCCGATACTTAAACGAGGGTTTTGGTCAGCCATCACGTGGGGGCGCGTCTCACGCAATCTTTATGCGTGCCACCCTAATGATTGTACATATGGACTCCATCAGTCCCGAGGCAGTGCGTACCGCCGGTGACCACACCGTCGACTCCGCCGCACGCACATTTTTCGGCAAACTGATGGACACATTCTGGCTCGGAACGCCGGCACTCCCGCGACGCAATCCCGCGCCGTCTCCGTCGCGGGCGTCCTCGCATAGCCGGGCCGACCGAACGCCGTCCAGATTAAGCCGGTAGTACATGAGTAGCTCACGCCACCCCGTCGCCCTCCGCCTAGAGCAGTATGTGGGCGGCGACACGCGGCTGCTCGCCACGGTGATGCTGCTCCCGCTGGTGGACGGCATCTTCGCCGCCCTCGTGCTCGCCGGCGGCCTCGAAACCTACGTCGGTATCGCCCAGATCGGCCTGCTGGTCTTCGGCGGCAGCGCGACGCTCGCAGTCATCCTCGCGGAGATGGAGGAAGACCAGCGCTCGCAGGCGACCACCGTTCTCGTCGTCGGGACGCCGCTGGTGCTGGTCGCCGCCGCCGAAGCGGCGCTGGCGCCGACCATCGCCACCATCGTCGACATCCCGACGTTCGAGCGCTTCGCCGCCATCGTCATCCTCGCTATCGCCGCGAAGACCGCCAGCTCCACCATCGGCGACTACCTCCCGTCGCCCGGCATCATCATCGGGCTCGGATTCGTCGCGTCCGTCCAGCCCGCCGGCGCCCACCTCGAACTCGCCGCCGACCCCGCGCTGATGCTGCGCGCCGCGGCCGCCGGCGGCGTCGCCGTCGGCTTCGCTCTCGCGGTCGTCGCGCTCCAGCCGTACCTCCGCACGGTCGTCGACATCGACCGCTTCCGCTTCGGGAGCGCCGTCGCGCTCGGTACGCTCGCGCTCTCCGTGTTCGGGCTCGTGCCCTCGCAGTCCCCGCTGGTCGTGTTCGCGGTCGCCGGCCTGCTCGCGTTCGACCCCGAGGAGGCCGACGTGGAAACCCCGGACGTGCCGTCGGCCGTCGACGACGGTCCCGACGGCACCGCCCCGGCCACGCCCGACGGCGGCAGCGACCCCGACGACGACGAAGGCGCGTACGGCTACCCCGGTGAGGACGGCGCCGAAGAACGCGCGCCGTGGCTGTAAGTCGGCGAGGAGAAGCCTTTAGCCGCCCGCGGCCGTCCCGCCGGTATGTCCGACAACCGCGTCGTCGAAGGCCGCATGGTCACCCCGAAGAAACTCGCGGAGCTCGTCGAGGGCGAGTCCGTGATGGACGCCGAACCCATCGAGGACGCCGACCGCGACTGCCCCGACTGCGGCGGTGACGTCATCTCCGTCGGCTACATGCCCTCCGTGACGGAGTTCGTCACCGGCTACAAGTGCCAAGACTGCGAGTGGAGCGCCCGCGAGGACTAACGCGCCCAGCGCACGTCCTCGACGTCGTCGCCGCTCGCCACCACGTGTCCGACCACCTCGCCGTCCTCGCAGTCCTGCACGTCCACCCGGTCGTAGGCCGTCGCCACGACGTCCCGCAGGTCCGCGTCCAGCGCTTGTGCTTCCTCGACGCCGAGCCGCATCTTCCCGCCGATTTCGCGCACCACGATGGGGTACTCGGTCATGCGCTCGGGTTCGCTCTCGGCCCGGAAAGGCCAATCGCTACGCGCGAACCTCGTAGTGTGTGACCGACTCCTCGTAGCGCGCGAGCAACTCCTCCGCGCGCTCGGGAACGTGCGCGTTCTCGTAGTCCTCGCCCGCGAACGCCGCCACGGCGTCCCACGACGCGAACCGCGAAATCGTCACGAACGCCACCTCGTCGCCGGCGTCCCGGCGCAGCACCTCGAAGCTCTCCAAGCCCTCGACGTCGCGCTGTGCCTCCGGGAACACCGTCTCGGTCACGAACGCCTCGTACTCGTCGGCGTCGGCGGGCTCGGTCCACCCGCGCCACACGCGTGCAATCACGGTTCCACTGAGTAGTGGCTGGCCCTTGTCGATGACGGAGGCCGGACGCCGAATCGAAACGCACTTAGGACAAATCGCCGTACGAACGGACGCGAGGGGCTGTGGCCAAGCCAGGAATGGCGACTGACTCCAGAGGCCACGCGCCCGGGACGAAATTCCAGACTGGTATACCGAGCGGCCGACTGATCATCGGTCCGCGACGACGACCCTCTGGAGTTCCGAGGCGCACCGGAGATATCAGTCGATCGGGGGTTCAAATCCCTCCGGCCCCACTCTTTCGTCGACTCGAACCGCCGAGCCCGAGCTATCGCCGCGTTGTAGCCTACTCGACGCGACGGAGCGCTCTCGACACTATTCCGCCTCGGCCTCCCGAACGGACAGAGGCCCGCCACAGTCCCGACACCGGTACTCGTCGGGCTGTTTCACGAGCTTCGATTTCCGGTAGCGCGCCAGTTCGGTCCCGCAGTCCTCGCAGACCACCCACCAGTCGGGGTCAGCGAAGCGCTCGCAGTGCACGGGCGTCCGCAGTTCTGCCGCGAGTTCGCGGAAGGCGTCGCCGTGGGTGGGGTCGTCGGCTTCGTTGAGGCGGTGGACGTGAATCAGTTCGTGGCGGACGACCGCGGCGGTGGCGGTCCACCCGCGCTCCCGGAAGTGCTCGAACGTCAGCGAGACTGTCTCGGGGTCGCCGTCGCGGTACTTGACCGCGCCGGCGCGGCGCTTCGCGCGGGTGCTGACGTCCCAGTCGAGCGCGCTCACGTCCGCCGAGAGGTCGCGGGCGTCGACGACCCGGCGGGCGTAGACTTTCGCGGCGGCGAGGAACTCCGCCGCAGTGGCGTCCCGGCCGACGGCGTAGCGGTCCGTGTCGGGTGTCGGTGGCGCAGGCATCGATGTCGCGTGTTCGCGGCTTCGAGCGGACGGGTGGTAACGCTGTGGGTCGCCGTTGCGTCGGGAGTGAGTCGGCCGAGCGCGTCTGAGATTCGACGCGACCGTGGCGTTCTCGTGGCCGGACGGACAGGCGTCGGTCTCGCGCACCCATTGGCACAGATTTGGAACGCAATCCACAACCGATATACCTCCGTGGGGCCGAGTGTCGGTAACCGTGACGAACACGCAGGTCACCCTCGTGCAGCTGGACAACTACGGGCCGTGGACCGTGACGCCGTCGCCGCGGCGCGAAGTCGACCTCCAGACGATGCAGTCCCGCCTGTACGCCGACCTCTCGCAGGCGTTCGGGATGCGGGACGGCTACGTCTTCTTCACGCGCTTCGACAACATGATCGCGGTGAGCAACGGTCTCGACCTCGAAGACCACGCCCGCATTCAGGAGTCGGTGCGGAACCGCTACCCCGTCACCGTCAGCCTCTCCATCGGCACCGGCGCGTCGCCCGCGGACGCGCTCGTGGAGGCGACCGCCGCGCTCCAAGCGCAGGGCAGCGCGCAGGACGCCGACCGCCGCGAGGCGCTGCTCGGCCAGCCAATCGACGAGAGCGCCCGCACCGACGACGACGTGCAAATCGCGCACTTCGACGTGGTCGACGCCACCGGCACGTACACCGACGAGCTCGACGCGTACTCGTCGTTCATCAACATCGAGCAGGGGTACGCCGCGCTCATGCAGCACATGCACGACGCCCACGACTCGCTGTCGTTCTTCGTCGGCGGCGACAACATCATCGCGGTCTGCCCGTCGCTGACGCCCGCCGACTACGAGGAGGCCATCGAGTACGTCCACGACACCGCCGGCGTCGACGTCCGCGTCGGCGTCGGGCACGGCGTCTCCCCGCACGACGCCGGCATGGGCGCCAAGCACGCCCTCGAAGACGCCCGCGAGCACGAGACCGACGTGGAAGTCGTCCCCGAGCCCTGACCGGACCGGCCGTTTTTTGCTCGCCCCGCCCGAACTGCGCGTGATGGTCGACGGCGAGCGACTCCCCGGCGCGCCCGACCGCGAGGAGCGCATCGTCTTGCACGTCGACATGGACTGCTTCTACGCGAGCTGCGAGCGCCGCCGCGAGCCCGAACTGCGCGGCGAGCCGGTGGTCGTCGGGATGGGCTACGAGCCCGGCGAGACCGTGGGAGCGGTCGCGACCGCAAGCTACGAGGCCCGCGAGTACGGCGTCGAGAGCGCGCAGGCCATCGGCGCGGCGTTGGAGCGGCTCCCTCGGAAGGCCGACGAGCCAGAGAACCCCGATGCGGGTCACTATCGGCCCGTGGACCTCGACTTCTATCAGGACGTGGGCGGCGACGTCAAGGAGATTCTGTACGAGCTCGGCGACACCGTCCGCGAGGTGAGCATCGACGAGGCGTACCTCGACGTGACTGACCGGACCGCGTGGGAGGTCGCGGACGGGTTCGCGCGCCACGTCAAACAGCGCATCGCCCGCGAGGTCGGGGTGCCCGCGAGCGTCGGCGTCGCGCGCGACATGAGCACCGCGAAGCTCGCCAGCGACTACGACAAGCCGGACGGCCTCGTGGTGGTCGAACCCGACGAGGTCCGCGAGTTCCTCGCGCCCATCGACGTGGCGGACGTGCACGGCATCGGGCCCGTTCGCGCGCGTGAACTCCGCGAGATGGGCATCGAGACGGCGGGCGACCTCGCGGACGCGGACCCCTACGAGCTAACGGAGCGGTTCGGGGACCGCGGCCGCGACCTCTACCGGCGCGCCCGTGGCGAGGACAACCGCCCGGTCGAGCCCCGCGGGAAGCCCAAGAGCCTCTCGCGGGAGTCGGCGTTCGACGGTGCGACCGACGACTTCGAGCGCGTGCGCGAACAGGTCGCCACACTCGCCGAGGCCGTCGCGGACCGCGCCGCGCGGAAGGACGCCTTCTACCGCACTATCGGTGTGAAGGTGGTGACGCCGCCGTACGACGTGCACACGCGCGCCGAATCCCTCCCCGGGCCGGTCGACGACCCCGACCTCGTGGACGACCAGACGCAGGACCTCCTCGGGGAGTTCGAAGGCGAGTCCGTGCGGAAGGTCGGGGTGCGCGTCTCGAATCTGGACTTCTCGGAGCGCGAGCAGGCGAGCCTCGACGGCTTCGCGGGCGACGCCGACGGCGCGGCGGCCGACCGCTCACTGCGGGACCGTCGGACCAGAACAGGGGGCGGCCGCGACGGCCAGATTTCGCTGGACGAGTTCGAGTGAGCGCCGTTCTACTGCCGATTTGCTCGCACCTAATTTTACAACGCTGTAATAATTAATCGTAATCCCAATAAAAACTTTTTTGATGTGCTGAATTCCCCCGATTAATTGGAATATATGGCAATCGAATTCGCACACAGTCCACTGCTCACGTTCGCGGTCGGACTGGCCGTGGTCGTGTTACTGTTGGTCGTACTGGACCTCCCCGCGTTCGTCGGGCTGACGATTGCGGCGTTCACCGTCGGCCTCGTGAACGCCGTCTTCGTCCCCGACTTCGCGGTGGCGGACGCCGCCTCACAGACCGCGACCGCGTTCGGGAACGGCATGGCCGGCATCGGTATCCCCATCCTGATGGCCGCCATCATCGGGAAATCGATGCTGGAGAGCGGGGCCGCCCAGCGCATCGTCCGCGGGTTCCAAGGCCTCGTCGGCGAGGAGAACTCCGACATCGCGCTGTGGGGGAGTAGTTCCGTCCTCGCCATCCCCGTCTTCTTCGACAGCGTGTTCTACCTGATGGCGCCGCTGGCGCGCTCGATGCGCGCCCGCGTCGGGAAGAACTACGCGCTGTACCTCGTCGTCGTCGGCGCCGGCGCGGCGACCGCGCACGTCTTCGTGCCGCCGACGCCCGGCCCGCTGGCGGTCGCCAGCGAAATCGGCGTCGACCTCGGCACCACCATCCTCGTCGGCGTCGTCACCGCGATTCCGGCGGCAGTCATGGGCGGCCTCGTCTACGGCCGCTGGATTAACGCCCGCCTCGACATCCCGCTGCGGGACGCGATGGGCACCACCACCGAGGAACTCGAGGAACGCGCGCAGCGCGACACGCGGGACCTCCCGGGCGTCCTCGAAGCCATCGCGCCCATCTTCCTCGCGGTCGTGCTCGTCGGCTCCGCGACCGCCGTCGGCACCTTCGAGGAGTGGTTCCCCGTGCTGGAAGTCGTCCAGCCGTACGTGGCGTTCGTCGGCGACAAGAACGTCGCGCTCACCATCGCCGCGCTCGCGGCCGCCGTCACCTACCTCCGCTGGAGCGACCTCTCGCGGTCCGTCTGGGAGGACGAACTCACGGAAGCGCTGAAGAGCGGCGGCAACATCGCCGCCATCACCGCGATGGGCGGCGCGTTCGGCGCGCTGCTCGCCGCCTCCGGCATCGGCCCGTACATCGCCGACGCGCTCCAGCAGTTCGGCATCGGCCTGCTGGTGACCGCGTGGCTGGTCGCCGCCGTCGTCCGCATCGCGCAGGGCTCCGCGACCGCCGCGATGCTCACCGCCGCCGGCATCATGGCGCCGCTGGCCGGCCAGCTCGACGTCAGCGCCGCGTACCTCGTGATGGTCATCGGCGCGGGCGGAAACATCTGCTCGTGGTACAACGACTCGGGCTTCTGGCTCGTGAAGGAAATCGGCGGTCTCACGCAGGCGGAGACGCTGAAGACGTGGACCGCGCTGACGACGGTCATCTCCGTCACCGGCCTGGTGACGGTGCTGATTCTGTCGTCGCTCGTGCCGCTGGCGTAGCCCGCATCAGCCACCGACCACCCACATTCCACACTACACACTCATGGACCGCGCACTCGCAGTCATCGACCCGACCGACGCAGCGAAAGACCTCCTCCGGGAAGCCGGCACGCTCGCCGCCGGCGTCGGCGCCGACCTCGTGGTGATTCACGTCACCACCGAGGACGAGTACGGCGGCCGCCGCGAAGCGATGGAGGCGATACCGAACAGCACCGCCGACTACACGCCCGACGACGCCGAGGCCGGCGCCGCGCAGTTCGCCGCCGACCTCGCCGACGAGATTCTCGGCGACCTCGACGTGGAGTACGAGACCGCCGGCTACCTCGGGAAGAAGGCCGAGAAAACCCTGCGCGCCGCCGACGAGTACGATTGCGACCACATCTTCCTCGCGGGCCGCAAGCGCTCCCCGACCGGGAAGGCCATCTTCGGGGACGCCACGCAGAAGGTCATCCTCGACACCGACGGCCCGGTCACCGTCGTCACCGCGTAACCCGCTCGCTCGTTTTTCGCCGCGTCAGTCGCCGCTGGACGCCAGCGTACCGAGGAGCGCGAGACCGAGGCCGACGAACACGCCGAAGTAGACGATTGTGGTGCTCTCGATGCCGCGGCCCCCGTACCGGAGGAGGTCGTGGACGAGGACGAAGCCGCTTGCGAGGATGACGGCGATGCCGAACAACAGGAGGTCGCGGGCGGCCATACCGGCGCGTCGGCCGTCCCCGACTTCAGCGTTCCGCGTTACGCGAGGGGCGCGACGAGGTCTTCGAGCGCTTCCTTCGGGTCGTCGGCCTTCGCCACGCCGCTGGCGAGCAGCACGCCGCTGGCGCCCAGTTCGCGCGCGGCTTCGAGGTCGTCGCCCGTGGTGATGCCCGCGCCGCAATACACGTCCACGCTCGGGTCCACGGCCTCGGCGGCCGCCACGGCGTCCTCGACGATGTCCGGGTCCGCCTGCGAGACCGGCGTCCCGGTGCCGATGAGTTCCGGCGGTTCGACGGCGACCGCGTCCGGGCCGAGGGCGGCGGCGGCCGCGACCTGCTCGGGGTTGTTCGCGCACACCACCGTGTCGAGGCCGACGCGCTCGGCGGCGTCGAGGCTCCCGTCGATGTCCGCGAGCTTGCGGCGGTGCTCGGAGTGATTGAGGAGCGTGCCGACCGCGCCGTTGTCCGCGACTGACTCCGCGAGCACGCTGCCCGTGTGGCTGCCGTGCTCGACGGGGCTGACGTGCTGGGCGTACGTCGTCGCGCCCGTTTCCGCGACCCGCGCGAGGTCGGCCGGCTGCGGGGCGACGGCGACGGTGGCGTCTGTCTGTTCGGCGACGTCGGCGGCGGCCTCCGCGACCGCGACCGGGTCGCAGGGGTAGGCCTTCAGGTTGACGAGTACGAACACGTCTACAACGCCGTCCTCGGGGGCGAAAAAACTGTAGGTTCGGTGGGACTCTTCGGCGGCCGCCCGACGCGCGAGTACGAGCGCTTAGTTGCCGTCGCCCTTCCGGCGGACCTTGTCGCCGAGCGTGAGGCCCGCGCTGTCGCTGCTCGACGACCAGTCCTCGTCGGCGTCCCCGCCGGCCTCGGTCAGCGAGATGCCGAGCTTGCGTTCGAGCTTCTCACGGACGTCGTCGCTGGGGAGGCTGTCGCCGCGTTCGAGCTTCCGGATGACGCTGGCCTTCTCGTTGAGGTCGTCCGCGAGCTCCTCTTGGCTGAGGCCCTCGCTCTCGCGGGCCTTCCGGATGCGGTCGTCGTAGTCGCCGGCCAGCTCCTCCATCTCGTCGAACATGTCGCGGCGCCGGCGGCCGCCCGAGGAGCCGCCCGACGAGGAGGAACTAGAGTTGCCCGAGGACGAGCTAGATGAGGACGTCGAATACTTCGTGCTGGTGGTGCTGGAGGACTCCGTCTTGACTTCCGTGCCGAAGTCGGCGCAGTCGTCGCAGACGTCGATCTCCGCCCCCTCGATTTTGACGGTCTTCGGGGACGAGACCTCCTTGCCACACATCTCGCACTGAGCCATACGAACGGGTAGCCGCGGCCCACGCTTAAATGGCACGCCGCCGGCGCTTCAGGTCAGCTGGCGCCACGCGGAGACGAACCGCTGGACCGCGGTGAGGTGGCCGACGACGGCGAACAGCGCGAGCAGCCACGCGGCCGGCGAGAATCCCCCCACGGAGGGGACGAACGCGGAGAGCCCGCCGGTGACGCCGACGAGCGCGAGGCGGTCCGCGCGCCCGAGCAGCCCGCCGTACACGCGGTCGAGGCCGACGGCCTGCGCCTGCGTTCCGAGGTAGGACGTGAGCAGAACGCCCGTGACGGCAGCGAGCCCGAGGTCGTAGCGGCCGATGCCAGCCGCGAGCCCGACGACGACGACCACGTCCGCGTACCGGTCGAGCACGTGGTCGAGGAGGTCCCCCGCGACCGAGTCCGTGCCGAGTTCCCGCGCGAGCGCGCCGTCCAGCAGGTCCAGCCAGCCGTTCACGACGACGCAGAGCGCGCCCACCGCGTACAGCAGGGGGGTCGCGCCGTAGAACGCGGCGGCGGCCGCGACGGCGAACACGAACGCGACGACGCTGACCGCGTTCGGCGTCGCACCCACCGCGACGGCCGCGCGAACCCACGGCCGCAGCAGCCGGTTCGCGAGGTCGCGGTACCCGTCCAGCGTCATAGGTACTCCGTGAAGTCGACCTCGCCGGCGGACGGTTCGCGGTCGCCCGCGAGCACCGCCGCGATGTCGTCGGCGACCGCGTCCGGGTCTCGGCCGGTGGTGTCGATTTCGTAGACGTTCGACCGGCCGTGGTCGCGGACCGCCTCCGAGAGGATGACGTCCAGTGCCTCGCTCTCGGCGTTCTCCTCGGCCTTCTCGCTGGACTCGCCGCGGTCGAGGAGGCGGCGCTCCAGCTCGCCGGGCGCGCACCGCAGCACGACCACGCGGTCGGCGTCGAGCAGGTGCGAGAGGTGCGACTCCACGAGCACGTCCTCGCGGCCGTCCAGCCACTCCCGGACGGCGTCGAGGTCCGCGACCTTGCTGTCCCGGACCTCGTCGACCTCCGTGTAGAGGTCTTCGGCCTGAATCACGTCGTTGAGGTGGACGATGTCGAGGTCCGTGTCGAGGCGCTGGGTGGCGGTCGTCTTCCCCGTCCCGGGCGTCCCGGTGACCGCGACCCTCACGCGTCCAGCACCTCGTTGAGCACGGCGACCGCGCGCTCGGTCTCCTCGCGGGTGCCGCAGGTGATGCGGACGTGCTCGGGGAGCCCGAAGCTCGAACAGTCCCGAATCAGCACGCCCTCGCGCTTGGCCGCCTCCGCGACCGCGGTGGCGTCGCCGACGTCCGCGAGCACGAAGTTCCCGTGGCTCTCGTAGGTCCGCGCGTCCAGTTCGTCGTGCATGTACTGGCGGGCCCACTCGACGCTCTCGACGGTCTTCTCGACGTGCTCGTCGTCGTCCAGCGCCGCGGTGCCCGCGCGGCACGCGATGGCGCTGGCAGCGAACGGCGTCTGCACGCGAGCGTACGCGTCCGCCCACGCCGTCGGCGTGAGCGCGTACCCGAGGCGGACGCCCGCGAGCCCGTACGCCTTCGAGAACGTCCGTAGCACCGCCACGTCGTCGCGCTTGTCCAGCAGCGAGACCGCGGAGGGCGCGTCCGTGAACTCCCCGTACGCCTCGTCGACGACCACGAGCGTGTCTTCGTCGGTGCCGTCGGCGACCGCCTCGACTTGGTCCAGCGTGAACCGCTTCCCCGTGGGGTTGTGCGGGCTCGTCAGGTAGACGACGCGCTCGCCGTCGTAGGCGTCCAGCACGCTGTCAGCGGTGAGCGCGAAGCCGTCGTCGGTCCGCACGTCGTACTCCGCGACCTCGCCGTGGTGGAAGCGCGCGCTCATCCCGTAGTACGTGAAGCCGGGCGTCGGCACGAGCACGCGGTCACCGGGCGCGAGCGCGGCCCGCGCGAGGTAGTCGAGCGCGCCGTCGCCGCCGTTGCCCACCCACACCTGCTCGTCGTTGACGCCCCACTGCTCGGCGAGCGCCGCGGTGAGGTCGGCGTGGACGGCCTTCGGGTAGCGGTGGACCTCCGAGGCGGTGTCGCGGATGGCGGCCTCGGCCTTCGGACTCGGGCCGTGGGGGTTCTCGTTCGAGGAGAGCTTCACGAACTCCCCGGGGTCGCGTCCCAGCTCCCGTGCGACCTCCTCGATGCCCCGACCGGCCCGGTACTCCACGTGGTCGGAGAGGTCCCGTAGTTCCATGCCCGAGGAGAGTGGCGCGCGGGCCTTAAGACTGCCTTCACGGAGCCGTCCGCCGATACCCCGGCGTTTTACGACGACCCAGTCACTACTGGCGGGTATGGCAGTCACCGAGACAGTCGTGTACGCCCTGCACTTGTTGTTCGCCGGCCTGTGGACCGGAAGCGTGCTGTTCGCCGCCGCGACGCTCCCCGGCGTCGCCGGCGGCCTCCCCGCCAGCGCCCGCGACTCGTTCGTCGGCGCGCTCCGGAACGTCTCCCGCGCGAGTTCCGCCGTCCTCCTCCTCTCGGGCGGCTACATGCTCACGCTCGCCGGCTACACCGACGGCGGCACGCTCACCGGCACGGGCCGCGGCCACCTCGTGCTGACGATGCTCGTGCTGTGGCTCGCGCTCGCCGGCCTCACCGAAGTCGCCGCCGGCAAGCTCGAAGACAGCGAGGACGCCTCCTCCATCCTCTACGGCGCGTCCGTCGTCGCCGTCCTCCTCCTGCTGGACGCCGGCGCGCTCGCCAGCGGCATGTTCTGAATCGCTCCTTTCTGCGCTGGCCGCCGCGACCGTGAGAACTAACGTCGTCGCCGCCGGCCGTTCCCGTATGAGTCGTTATCGCGTGACGAGCGTCGCGGACGTCCACGAGGAGGGCGGGACGGTGTTCACGGTGCGGGACGAGCACGGCGGCGACGAGGAAGTGTTGCTGGTGCCCTGCGAGGACGGCGTCGAGGCGTGGGTGAACCGCTGCACGCACGAGCCTCAGCGGCTCTACCGCGAGGGCGTCGGCGCGGTCGTCCGCGACGACGAGGTCGTCTGCCCGCGCCACGGGTCGATGTTCGACACCTGTAGCGGCCACTGCGACAACGGCGAGGCCTCGGGCACGACGCTCGTGGACGTCGAAATCACCGTCGAGGACGGCCAAGTCTACCTCACGGACGACGACGTGCAGTACCTCCACGACGGCCTCAAGCAGGACGACGACGGCGGCGACGGCCCGAGTTCGACCTCCCACCTCCAGTTCTGACCCGCCGGGCGCGCACGGTCAGTCCCGCCACGCCGCCCGGAGGAAGACGAGGACGCCGCCGAGCATGGCGAGGTTCCCGAAGAACGCGAGGCGCTCGCCGCTGGCGTCACCGTCCTCGTTCCAGAAGTCGTGCATCGTCGCGGTGACGGCGGTGAGGAACCCCGCGGCGGCCGCGGTCGCGGCCCGCGGGAGCCGCCACAGCGCGATGGCGACGCCCGCGAGCACCATCGTCGCGGACGCCAGCGGCGCCAGCACGTCGGGCATCGGCACGCCCGCGGACTCGGCGTACTCGACGGTGTCCTCCACGTCGCGGAAGTCCTCGCTGGCCTGTGCGGCGAGCCCGAGACCGAGCGCGACCCGGCCGAGCGTGGACAGCGAGCGGTCGTCGTCGGTGGTGTCTGTCATCGTTGCGTCGTTTTCGCGGCGGCGACAAAAGCCTGCTTGCGGGTCGCGGCGCTGTCGGAAGCGCAGACGGTATGACCCCCAGTCCCCTCTGTGGGGGTAAGATGAAACACGTCAGCGTCATCGGCTGCGGGAACATGGGCGGGGCGTTCGTCCGTGGGCTCGCGGCCGCCGGCGGCTACGAAGTGACGGCAATCGACCTCGACCCCGACGCGCTCGACGGCGTCGCCGACGCCGCCGACGCGACGACTACGGACAGCGCGGCCGCGCGGGACGCGGACGTCGTCGTGCTCGCGGTCAAGCCCAGCGTCGCCGCGGCGGTGCTCGACGACCTCGACCTGCGCGCCGACCAGACCCTGATTACGCTCGCGGCGGGCGTCCCCCGCGCGTTCGTCGCCGCGCAGACGGACGCCAACGTCGTCCGCATCATGCCGAACCTCGCCGCTGAGACCCGGGACATGGCTGCGGCGGCAACCCAAGAGGGCATCACCGACGAGGTGCGCGAAATCCTCGGCGACCTCGGGGAGTTCGTCGTCGTGGACGAGGAGTACATGGACACCGCGACGGCGGTCAACGGGAGCGGCCCGGCGTTCGCGTTCTACCTCATCGAGGCGATGAAGGACGCGGGCGTCGCCAGCGGCCTCACCGACGAGCAGGCGGAGACGCTCGCCGCGCAGACGTTCAAGGGCGCGGCCGAGACCGTGCTCCGCGACGAGCGCAGCGTGGACGAGCTCATCGAGGCGGTGTGCTCGCCGAACGGCACGACCATCGAGGGGATGGACGTGCTGTGGGACAGCGACGCCGACGAGGCCGTGCGCGCGGCCGTCGAGGCGGCCGAACGGCGCTCCCGGGAGCTCGCGGAGGAGTTCGAGAATGAGTGAGCAGGTGCAGGTGAACGCGGCCGACGCCGACGCCGTCGAGCGGGCGCGCGAGCGCGCCGCGGGCGCCCAGCGCGTCGTCGTGAAGGCGGGGACGAACTCGCTGACCGACGACGACTCCCAGCTGGACCGCGAGAAGCTCGACAAGCTCGTCGACGACATCATGGACCTCCGCGAGCGCGGGAAGGACGTGCTGTTGGTGTCCTCGGGCGCGGTCGGCGCGGGGAAGGGCCGCGTGGACGAGGACGTCGAGACCGTCGAGGAGAGTCAGGCGCTGGCGACGGTGGGGCAGAGCCACCTGATGCGCCACTACACAGAGAGCTTCGACCGCTACGACCAGAAGATAGCGCAGCTGCTGCTGACCGAGCACGACCTCTCGAACCCCGAGCGGTTCACGAACACCCGCAACACCGTCGAGACGCTGCTGGAGTGGGGCATCGTCCCCATCATCAACGAGAACGACGCGGTCGCCACCGAGGAGATTCGCATCGGCGACAACGACATGCTGTCGTCGTCGGTCGCCATCGGCGTGGACGTGGACCTGCTGGTGACGCTGACCGACGTGGGCGGCGTCTACACGGCGAACCCGAAACACGACGAGAGCGCCGAGCGCATCGAGTCCGTCGCGGAGAACTACGGCGCGGTCCAAGAGCTGGTCAGCGAGAGCACGCCCGAGGAGTTCGGCGGCATCCAGACGAAAGTCGAGCGGGCCCGGGCGGCCGCCGAGCACGACATCCCCGCGGTCATCGCCAAGTCCACGGAGCCGGGCGTGCTGGAGAAAATCGCTACTGCCAAGCCCGTCGGCACGCTATTCGTCCCCATGCCCGGTGAGAGCGATGAGTGAACGCGACACCGACGCCCAAGTGACCGAGGCCCAGCGCGCGGCGCTCGACCTCGCAAACGTTGACGAGGCGGCGCGCGACGACGCGCTCCAGTCGATGGCGGACGCGATTCGCGCTCACGAGGACGAGATTCTCGCCGCCAACGACGAGGACGTCGAGGCCGCCGAGGACCTGCTCGCGGACGGCGAGTACACGCAGGCGCTGGTTGACCGCCTCAAGCTCGACGACGCGAAGCTGGAGAGCATCGCGGAGATGGTCGAGTCCGTCGCCGAGCAGGACGACCCGCTCGGGGAGACCCTCGAAGCCCGCGAACTCGACGACGGCCTCGAACTGTACAAGGTCGCGGTCCCCATCGGCGTGGTCGCCACGGTCTTCGAGTCGCGCCCGGACGCGCTCGTCCAAATCGCGGCGCTCGCGTTGAAGTCCGGGAACGCGGTCATCCTGAAGGGCGGCAGCGAGGCCAGCGAGTCCAACCGCGTGCTCTACGACATCATCCGCGAGGCGACCGAGGACCTGCCGACAGGCTGGGCGCAGCTCGTCGAGGCCCGCGAGGACGTCGACCGGCTGCTGGAGATGGACGACAAAGTGGATCTCGTGATGCCGCGTGGCTCCTCGGCGTTCGTCAGCTACATCCAAGACAACACCCAGATTCCCGTGCTCGGCCACACCGAGGGCGTCTGCCACGTTTACGTCGACGAGGACGCGGACCTCGACATGGCCGAGGACGTGGCGTTCGACGCGAAAGTCCAGTACCCCGCGGTGTGCAACGCCGTGGAGACGCTGCTCGTCAGCGAAGCCGTCGCCGAGGACTTCCTCCCGGGGATGGTCGAGCGCTACGAGGACGCCGGCGTCGAACTCCGCGGCGACGAGGCGACCCGAGACATCGTGGACGTGGACCCCGCGACCGACGACGACTGGGACACCGAGTACGGCGACCTCGAACTGTCCGTCAAGGTCGTCGAGGACGTCTACGACGCCGTCGACCACGTGAACGCGCACGGCTCGAAGCACACCGAGTCCATCCTCACGGAGGACGACGACACCGCCGCGGTGTTCATGCGCGGCATCGACGCGGCGAGCGTCTTCCACAACGCCTCGACGCGGTTCGCTGACGGCTACCGCTACGGGCTCGGCGCCGAGGTCGGCATCTCCACGGGCAAGATTCACGCCCGCGGTCCGGTCGGCCTCGAAGGCCTGACGACGTACAAGTATTACTTGGAGGGCGACGGCCAGCTCGTCGCGTCGTACAGCGGCGAGGACGCCGTCCCGTTCACGCACGAGGACTTCGACGGCGCGTGGAACCCCGGCCGGCTCAGCGACGAGTAGCGGCACCCGGCGCTGGGTGAAAACAGACACAACCGTCTTCACCTGTCGCCAGTTCTTCTCGGTATGGTCGTCTGCTCTCGGAGGTCTCTCCGTGCCGTCCTACTGGTCGCGGTCGTACTGCTGGCCGGCTGTTCGGGACTTCCCGCCGCGGATTCACAGAGTGGCTCCGACACAACCGTGGCGGACTTCTCGTATCCCGCGGGGTGGTCGCAGACGGGGATTACAGACGCTCGAAATCTGACTGTTGCGATGCGGACGCACGACGAGACCGTGGAAAACGTCTCCCGGACGAGTCGGTTGGCCGTCGTCCAAGGGGGCGAGAATCGCACGATGGTCAGAACGGTCGACACCGACGCCGGCACCGGCTCGCTGCGGTTCATCGACACGGAACTCGGCTTCGACGTTCACACCTACTACAGCCCGGAGGGCGTCTTCGAGTACGACCGGACAACGGGGGAGCTGACTCGGATGCCCGGCGAGAACTGGACGATTGAAGGCGTCGCCACGCAGCCGGGGTTAGAACGGCCGCTCCGCCATCTCGAACTGAACGCGGTCGAGACCGTCACCGTCGGCGGGGAAGCGGCTGTCAGGTACAACGTGACCGGCATCAGGAACCCTGCCCGGGTCCCGTCGAATACCGCGTCCGGACACGTCACCGTCGCCGAAGCGGGATACGTTGCCGAGTACGACGTCACGAGGGGAAACGACGCGTTCACGCGCCGGACGCGGTACAACCTCTCCGAGTTGGGGAATGCGACGGTCACGCGGCCGGCGTGGCTGCCCGAGGAGTAGCCGCGCCCGTCGAGCCGGCCGTCGCCAGAGCACCGGAGCGTCCCAGCGGAGCGCGGTAGGCGGCGACGGTGGCCGCGGTCCGGGCGGACTACAACCGCTCGGCGACGTGGCCGGCGGCCTTCAGCGCGAGCGCGGCGATGGTCAGCGTGGGGTTCATCGCGCCGCCGGTCGGGAAGACGCTGGAGGACGGAATCGTCAGATTCCGGAGGTCGTGGGTCCGCAGCTGGGGATTCACGACGCTCGTCTCCGGGTCGTCGCCCATGCGCGTCGTGCCCATGTGGTGGAACGCCGGCCCCGTTGATTCTGGACCGACCGTCCACTGCACGTCCGCGCCGAGTTCCTCCAAAATTTCGCGCTGAATCTCGTTCGCGCGCTCGATGGTGCGGCGCGTGTAGTCGTCCAGCGACCACACCACGTCGGGCACCGGATTCCCGTGGTCGTCGGTGCGCTCGGGGTGGAGCCGGACGCGATTCTCTTTTCGCGGGGGCTGTTCGACGAGCGCGCCGACCGTGACGTGGTTCCCGTAGCCGTCCCGAATTCGTTCGAGCATCTCGTCGCCCCAGTCGTCGCCCGTGAGCGCCATCTCGACGGGCGACGGGCCGGCGTAGTTCAGGAATTCAAGCTTGATTGCGCCCCGGGAGTCGTCCTCGCGGTCGTAGAACTGGTGGCTCTCGGTGGTGTTGAAGCCGACGTGGTTCTGTCGGGTCGGCTCGTCGAGCGTGCCGCCGACGCCCGCGAACAGGTGGTCCATGAAGTACCGGCCGACCAGCCCCGAGGAGTTCGCCAGCCCGTCCGGGTACTGCTCGGACTCCGATAACAGGAGCAGTCGCGGATTCTCGACGCCGCCAGCGGCGAGCACGAACTCGCGGGCCTCCTGCCGGTGCTCGGTGCCGTCCGGCGTGGCGTAGACGGCGGCGGTCACGCGCTCGCCCGCGGCGTCGTGTTCGAGGCGCTGGACGGGCGCGCGGTCGACGACCCGAGCGCCGTGCTGTTCCGCCCGCGCGACGTGAATCGTGGCGTCGTACTTCGCGCCCGACGGACACACCGGTTGGCAGGTGCCGTAGCCCACGCACGCACTCCGTTCGTTGCGCGACTCGGAGAGCCGAGCGTTCGGCACCGAGTGCGTCGTCACGCCCGCTTCCTCGCAGGCCTCGGCGAACAGCGAGTCCGAGTAGCTCGGCGGGAACGCGGGCAGCGGGTGAGGCTGCTCGCGCGGCGGCGCGAACGGGTTGTCGCTGGCGCCCGCGACGCCCAACTGTTCCTCGGCGGCGGCGTAGTGCGGCCGCAGGTCCTCGTAGTCGATGGGCCAGTCCGCGCCCACGCCCGTCTCGCTCTCGACGTTGAAGTCCTGCTCGTGGAGGCGCATCACCATCCCCTGCCAGTGGAGCGTCGAGCCGCCGACGCCCTTCACGCGCGCCGCGTTCAGCGGGTAGTGGCGCTCGCCCGTCGACGCGTACGCGTCCCGCTCGCCGCCCATCTCCCAGACCGAATCCGGGCCGTGCGCGGGCCGAATCGAGCGCTCCATGCGCTGCTCGCGGTCGGCGTCGTCGAAGCGCGGCCCGGCTTCGAGGACGACCACGTCGTAGCCCTGCGAAGCGAGCTTGTCCGCGACGATGCCGCCCGCGGGGCCGGCGCCGACCACGCAGACATCCGCGCGGTCGGCGGGCTGGCGGTCCGCCATCACTGCGGCCCCCGCCGGTAGCTCGCTGTGCCGCCGGGGTGGCCCTGCGGGTTCTCGATGCCCGCGAGCTCCCCGCCCGTGGGCGTGGAGAACAGCGCGTACAGCAGTTCGTTCACGAGGTAGTAGCGGACGCGTTCGCGGTCCTCGCCGTCGGGCGCGGGGTCGGAGATGTCGACCTCCATTCCCGACAGCGTCTCCTCGCGGGTCTCGGCGTCGAGAGAAGCGAATTCCGCGTCGTGCCAGACGCGGGTGTAGTCGTCGAGGGCGGCGACGGCGTCCGCGACGCCCGCCGCGTACTCGGGGCGGTCCGCGAAGCGGCCGACGCTGTACCGCCGGACGAACGACTCGACGCCCTCGACCTCGGTGGGGTAGACGACGCCCCCGACCGCCACCAGCGTCGCCAGTTCGTGGTCGCTGACGGGCTGGTCGTCGCCGTTCGATTGCGAGAGCGCGAGCCCGCCCGCGCCGACTGCGCCCGCGGCACCGACGGCGGCGAGCGCGGCGAGCGCGTCCCGTCGCGTCAGCTCCATTCACCCGGCTCTTAGGCCGACCTAATCTTCAGCGTTGTCCTTCCCGACTACCGGCGCTCGACGTCGTGGGCGAGCGTGCCGACGCCCTCCACCTTGACCTCGACGCTGTCGCCGTCCACGAGTTCGTTCACGCCCTCCGGCGTCCCGGTGATGATGACGTCGCCGGGTTCGAGGGTCATGTATTCGGTAATCTCGGCGACGAGCTCGGGCACGGAGAAGATGAAGTGCTCTATCGAGGAGGACTGGCGGGTCTCCCCGTTCACGCGCAGTTCCACGCTGGCGTCCTCAGGGACTTCCTCGGGTGTGGCGAGCACCGGGCCGAGCGGACACGCGCCGTCGAAGGCCTTCCCCCGAACCCAGTTCTGCTCCTCGGACTGGTCGGTGCGGTTCGACACGTCGTCGGCGGCCGTGAACCCCGCCACCACGTCCATCGCGTCCGCCTCGTCGACGTTGCGGGCCTGCTCGCCGATGACGACGGCGACCTCGGCTTCGTGCTCGATGTAGTTGTCGCCCGGGAGCGCCACCGTGTCGCCGTGGCCCGCGACCGCGTTCGGCGGCTTCAGGAAGAGGAGCGGGCGGTCGGGTACGTCCTCGCCGCGCTCTTCGGCGTGGGCCGCGTAGTTGCGGCCGACGCAGACTATCTTCGACGGCTCCGCCGGCGGGAGCACCTCGACGTCGTCTACGTCGTAGGTTCGGTCGCCGAAGGAGACGGTGCCGTCCTCGTACTCGCCGCGCCGCACTGCGCCGGCCGGGTCACGGAAGCGCATCCAGTGCATGGACGCGGCTTCCCGGGGTGGCCGCGTAAGCGTTCCGGGTGCGGCAAGCCGCGGGCTCAGCTGACGCGGTAGCCGCTGGGGGTCGCGTCCGCCAGCGTCTCCCCGCAGTTCGTGCACTGCCACGTGTCCGACCCGAGCTTCCGGTAGCCGGACCCGAGCCCACGGCCGTGCCACGTCGTCCAGTCGAACGAGCACGCCGGACACGAATCCGGGAGCCCGCGCGTCGCGGGGTCCGGGGGGTCGCGGGCGTCCGCGACGAGTTCGTCGAGGCGGTCGCCGCGGCGCTTCAGCGCGGCCAGACTCTCGTCGTCGAGGTACGCGCGGAACTGCCGGAGGTAGTGCCGCGAGCGGTCCCGGACCTCCCGCAGGCGGTCGAGTTCCGCGTCGTCGACGGCCGCCTCGTCGGCGCGCAGTTCGAGGTTCCGAATCGTCACCGAGACGCCGTAGTAGCGGTCCAGCGTCGCCGCGTAGTGCGCGCGGACGTAGAGGCGCTTGACGCGCTCCGCGAACGCCTCGCGGTCGACGGGCGCGACGAACTCCACGTCCCGGGGGACTGCCGAGTCCTTCGTGTCGGCGGTCGCCAGCAGGCCGATGCGGGCGTGCGGGGACGCCGCGACGGTGCGGCGCACGCTGTCCGTCAAGCGCTCGGTGGCCTCCGCGCAGGACAGCAGGCCGACGGCGACGTTGGGGGTGAGCGCGTCGTCGTAGGCGTCGGCGTCGGTGAACGTTCGGACGGTGATGTCGTCGGAGACGGCGCCCGGAATCTTCGAGCACCACGTCTCTCCGGCGAGCACGTGGACGTTCGCGCGCATCGGCGGCCGACGGCGGTCGGCCGGGGTGCTCGCACTGTCGTCGCCCTCCGGGTGTGACGGCAGTTCGCCCCTCATATGTGAACGTTTCTCATGGAGGGGCTTAGTCGTTCGCGCCGCGCTACCAGCGGTGGTGGACGTGCTCCTCGACGTACTTCTCGTAGACGTCGCGGGTCGCGCCGTGGGCCTCGTGGGTGAGCGGCCGGGCGTTCGACGCCGCGACGTTGCTCCGGATGTGCTCGGGGGACGTCGACCCCGGAATGACCGTCGAGACCGCGTCGAAGTCCAGAATCCAGCGGAGCGCGAACTGCGGGAGCGAGAGCTTTTCGGGCACGTGTTCGCGGAGCTCGTCGACGGCGGCGACGCCCGGTTCGAGCGGGACGCCCGCGAACGTCTCGCCGACGTCGAAGGCGTCGCCCTCGCGGTTGAAGTTCCGGTGGTCGTTCTCCGGGAACTCCGTGTCCTCGTCGATGGCGCCAGTGAGTAGGCCCGACGCCAGCGGCACGCGCACGATGACGCCGACGTTCTCGCGGGCGGCCGCGTCGAGGAACCGCTCGGCTGGCCGCTGTCGGAGCGGATTGAAGATGATTTGGACGGTCTCGACGCCCGGGTACTGGATGGCCTTCATCCCCTCTTCGACCTTCTCGACGCTGACGCCGTAGTGGTCGATTTTCCCAGCGCTCCGGAGGTCCGCGAGCGCGTCGAACGTCTCCGGCTGGTAGTACGTCTCCGTGGGCGGGCAGTGCAGCTGCACGAGGTCCAGCGAGTCGACGCCGAGGTTCTCCCGGGAGCGGTCCACGAACCGTTCGAGGTTCTCGTGCGTGTAGCGGTCCGCGTCGTGGGGGTCCAGACGGCGCCCCGCCTTCGTCGCGACGACGGGTTCCTCGTCGCGCTCGTCGAGGACTTCGCGGATGAGGCGCTCGCTGCGGCCGTCGCCGTAGACGTCCGCGGTGTCGAGGAAGTTCACGCCCGCGTCCAGCGCGGCGCGCACCGCGTCCTTGCCCTCCTGTTCGCCGACGTCGCCCCAGTCGGCGCCGATTTCCCACGTGCCGAGGCTGACTTCGCTGACGTCGAAGCCGGTCGAGCCGAGTCGTCGCTGCTTCATACCGGACGAGGAACCCGGACGCACCTAACGGTGGGGGAAAGCCGCGAGCCTGACCGGCTAGTCGAACGCTGGGGCGAGGAGGCTGTCGCGGTTGCTCGCGGCGGCGGTTCCGCGGGCGGCGCCCATACCGGAGGGCGCGTCGCGCTCTCGGAAGTAACCACCGGGCCGTCAGCTTTTATGTGGGCTTCGGGAGTAGTTGGGGACGCTATGGAACTCACTTGGTTCGGTCACTCGACGTGGCGCGTGGAAGTCGGCGGGACGACGCTGCTCATCGACCCGTTCTTCGACAACCCCAAGACCGACACCGACCCCGAGGAGGTGGACCCCGACCACGTCCTGCTCACGCACGGCCACGCCGACCACATCGCCGACGTGGACCGCTACCGCGGCGCGCACTTCGTCTCCACGCCCGAGCTGGCGGGCTACCTCGGCGACGAGTACGGCATCGAGGACGCCACGGGCATGAACCTCGGCGGCACCGTCGAACTCGGCGACGCCTACGTGACGATGGTGCGCGCGGACCACTCCAACGGCATCGACACCGGCTACGGCACCTCCGCCGGGATGCCCGCGGGCTACGTGATTTCCGACACCAAGCCCACGCAGGTCTCCGACGAGGAGTCCGAGACGTTCTACCACGCCGGCGACACCAGCCTCCACACGGAGATGCGGGACGTCATCGCGCCGTACCTCGAACCCGACGCCGTCGCCGTCCCCGCAGGCGACCACTTCACGATGGGGCCGTGGCAGGCCGCGGTCGCCGTCGACTGGCTCGACGCCGACGTGGCGTTCCCGATGCACTACGACACGTTCCCGCCCATCGAAATCGACACCGACGACTTCGTGCGCGAGGTCGAGGCCACCGGCAGCGACGCCGACGTCGTCGTCCTCGACGGCGACGAGACGTACGACCTCTCCGAGACGTACTGACGGGACCGCCCGCTCTCGGTCTACGGACGTGGCCGCGACGGCTACCGAAAGAACAACGCTTACGGCGCGGGCGCGAGTCTCCACGGACGTAATGACAATCGAAGTCACCAGTACGTCCGAGGAAGGCTACGTCACGCGCTCGCGCGTCGGCGACTACGAACTCACCGTCGACGCCACCGAAGAGGAGGGCCCCGAACCGAACGGCGTCCTGCTCGCCGACTACGCGTCCTGCTTCGTGCCGGCGTTCCGCGTCGGCGGCCAGAAGGAGGGCTTCGACGACCTCGGCCGAATCGACGTCGACGTCGAGGGCGACCTCGACGACGACGACGACCTCGAAGCGATTCGCTTCCACCTCCTCGTCGAAGCGGACCTCGACGACGACGAGTTCGACGCCGTCGTCGAGCGCGCCGAGGACATCTGCCACGTCCACAGCGCCCTCCGCGAGGGACTGCACGCCGAAATCACCGGCGAGACCGGCGCGTTCTAAACGCGGACTCGACTACTCGCTTTTTCGTCGTAGCATACAAGCACGCCCGCCGCGTAGCCGCGCCCATGTCCAACGACTGGCAGGACTTGGTGGTCGGCGCGCGGATGGCCGTCGACCAGCAGTTCACCGACCGCGTGCGCGGCTCCTCGCTGTCGAACTCCCAGTGGGGGCTCGTGATGACTGCCGTCGAGTTCGAGGTCGCGGACGCCGACGACCCGGAGAACGCCCGCATCGTCGCGGACACGTCCAAGCTCGAACACGTCCTCCCCGAGATGCAGAACGTCGACACCCAGTCGGCGATGGGCGGCGGTGGCGGCCGCGGCCAGTCCGGCAACGACGGTGGCGGCGTCGTCGGCGGCATCAAGGACGCTCTCGGCCTCGGCAGTGATGACGACGACACCGAAGAACTGGAATCGGAGGCGACCGAGCTCGCCGGCGAGTACGCTGACGCGCTCCAGTCCCACCTCGAAGACGAGGGGAAGTGGGCGGAAGTGCGCCGGGTCGCCGCCGGCGACTAGCGGTCTCCGGAGTGGAACAGCGCGAACTCCTCGGCCTCTCAGAGTGCGTCCGGCCGTTCACCGGTATCTCCCGGCATACGCGGGGAGCGCGGCCGCCGCAGCATAAATCGTCGGGAAGGTTTTTGCCCCGTCGCACCCACGCTACGACCATGTCTGACGGGTTCAACCTCGACCTTCGGAACGCCGAGGAGGAAATCGACGTCCCGGAGTCTTTCGACGGGAGCGTCGTCCTCGGCGTCCTCGACGGCACGACGCCGGACGGCGAGTGGCTCGACGAAGTCGACGACGGCAACGTCCTGCTGCTCGCGGTCGACGGCGACCTCAACGACCTCGCCGCCGGGTTCGCCGGCGATGTCAAGGAGACCGGCGGCACGCTCATGCACTTCCGGGAGTTCCTCGTCGTCGCGCCGCCCGGCGTCGGCGTGGACGCCGACCGGCTGTAACGCGCGCTACTGTTCTCCGCAGTTCCCCACGTCAGCCCTACGCGGGGCCGTATCAGTGTCGTTCGTCACCGACGGCGTCACGCCGTCCCCTCGAAAATCGCGTCCGCGGAGGTCTCGCCGCGGTTGAACGACGTGACCGTCGCGCGAATCACGTCGCCCGCCGAGACCGAGTCCGGAACGTCCTCGGTGAACACCACGAACCCCTCGACCTTGCCGACGGCGACGCGTTCGCCGGAGTGGTGGTCGGTGAACTCGGTGACGCCGAACTCGTAGGTCTCCCCGAGTTCCACCGGCGGTTCGCGCTCCTGTGCCGCCTCGTGGGCGCGCTGGGACGCGCCGGCGTCGGAGGTCAGCCGCCGCCACAACACCAGCGCACCGAGCACGACGACGGCGGCACCGACGCCGGCGCCGACGAGTACGTAGTCCATACCGCGGCAGTCGCGGCCGAGCCCCTACAATCCGTCGACTGTGGGCCCGAACGACGTGTCGCAGTGGGGCTTTGCGGCGGGAACCGTGGGCGTGCCCCGTTTTTTGTGCGTGGTCGCCGTAGGTGGGTGCATGCCGATGAAAGCCACCGGGACGGCGACCGGGTTCGCGGAAATCGACCGCTTCGAGGACGGCGTCGGGTGGATCGCCCACCCCGACGAGGAGATGCGACGCGCGAGCCACGCGCTGCGCGTGCCGGCCGGCGAGGGCGACGACGAGGACGGCGTGTTGGTGGTCGACCCCGTGGACGCCGACGGCGTCGACGACCTGTTCGCGGAGTTCGGGGACGTGCGCGGCGTCGTCGTGCTGATGGACCGCCACGGCCGAGACGCCGCCGCGATTGCAGAGCGCCACGACGTGCCGATTTACGTGCCGTCGTTCGTCGACCCCGGCATCGACGCGCGCACCCAGCCGGTGACCGACCGGCTACCCGGTACCGACTTCGAGGTGCTGCGCACCGTCGACATCCCGGGCTGGGACGAGGCCGCACTCTACGACGGTGAGACGCTCGTCGTCGGGGACGCGGTCGGGACAGCGAAATACTTCACGACTGGCGAGGAGCGCGTCGGCGTCCACCCGATGCTGCGCGTGAAGCCGCCGCGCGCGCTCGAAGGACTCCAGCCCGAGCGCGTCCTCGTCGGCCACGGCGAGGGCGTGCTGCACGACGGTGCCGGGGCACTGGCGTACGCCCTCGACGGCGCGCGCCGCCGCGCGCCGAAGGCGTGGCTGGGCGCCCTGCGGTCGATGGTCTGACGCCGCGACCGCTACGCATTCGGGGCGCGAGCGCCAAAACAGAGCGTGAACGTACTCGTCGCCGGTTCGCACGGACAGGTCGGACAGCATCTCACTGAACTGCTCGCGGACGCCGAGCACCGCGTCCGCGGGATGGTCCGCGACGGCGCCCAGACCGAGGCCGTGGCGGCGCTCGGCGCCGACCCCGTGGTCGCGGACCTGACGGAGCCGGTCGACCACGCCGTCGAGGGCTGCGACGCCGTCGTCTTCGCCGCCGGCTCGGGCGGTGACGCGGTCGAAGCGGTCGACCGGGACGGCGCGATTCGCCTCGTCGACGCCGCCGCGGACGCGGGCGTCGAGCGCTTCGTGATGTTGAGTTCGATGTTCGCCGACCAGCCCGCGGCCGCCCCGGAGCCGCTGCGCGACTATCTCCGCGCGAAGGGCGCAGCCGACCAGTATCTCCGTGAGAGCGACCTCGCGTACACCGTGGTCCGCCCGGGCGAACTCACGAACGAGCCCGCGACGGGCCGGATTCGCACGGCCGCAGACCTCTCGCAGAAGGACGGCACCATCCCGCGGGAGGACGTCGCGCGCACGCTCGCCGCGACGCTCACCGCCGACGCGACCCGCGGGGAGACGTTCGAACTGCTCTCCGGAGACGACCCAATCGAGGCGGCGCTCGCCGACCCGCTACAGGAGTGACTGCCTCGGGCTGGGTTACTGCTCGCGCAGGCGGTCGATGCGCTGGCGCTGCTCGCGGTGCAGCGACACCACGATGTCGGCGACGACGCCGAACATCACCAGCTGAACGCCCAACAGCAGCAGGACGCCCGCGACCATCGTGAGCGCCTCGTGGGAGATGCCCTTGGCGAACCAGTCGTAGCCGACGTACGACGCGAGCGCAACGCCCCCGACGCCGAAGACGGTGCCGACGCTCCCGAAGTAGAACAGCGGGTTCGAGGTTTTGGCGAGGCTGTACAGCGTGAAGATGATGCGCGCGCCGTCCGAAATCGGATGGAGGTTCGTCTCCGAGCCCTCGGGGCGCGCCCGGTAGGTGGTGGGGACGACCTCGACGGGGATGTTGTGGCGCGCGCACTCCACGGCCATCTCCGTCTCGATGCCGAACCCCTCCGCCGAGAGGAACATCTGTTCGAACGAGTCCCGCGTGAACGCCCGGTACCCCGAGAGGATGTCGCCGTAGTCCTCGCCGTGGATGCGGTCGAACGCCCGGTTGATGAGGCGGTTGCCGACTTGGTTGAGCTTCGTCATCGCGCCCGGCTGCATGTCCGCCGTGCGGTCGCCGACGACGTGCTCGGCCGTCCCTGAGACGAGCGGATCCAGAAGTCGCGGCGCCTGCTCGGGCGGGTTCGTCGCGTCCCCGTCCAGCAGAAGGACGTACGACTCCTCGATGTGCGCGACGCCCTCGCGGACCGCCTGCCCCTTTCCAGAGCCGGACTGCTCGATGACCTCCGCGCCGCGCTTGTCGGCGACTTCGCGGGTTTCGTCCTCGGAGTTGCCGTCGACGACGAGAACGTGGCCGATGCCGACATCGTAGAGGCCGTCTATCACGTCGGCGATGGTCTTCGCTTCGTTCCGCGTCGGAACGAGCGCGCACACATCCTCGTAGTCGGTCATTGGATTCGAGTGGACGTGGGGGGCGCAAAAGTCGTTCGTTTTGCGCGGCCGTGGCCCGAGTGGCCCGCCGTCTGCGACCGCCTCGGCTGACCTCGGTAGCGCCGACCCGCAAGCCGGGGGAGGCGCAGGTTCTAAACTCCCCCGTAGCCAACTCGGCCACATGTCCCTACTCTGGGCGGCGCTCGCGCTCCTCGCCGTGACGGCCGCCCCCTACGTCGCGTTCCTCGCGCTGTACGCGTGGATACAGCCGTCGGGGTCGCCGGCCGACAAGCAGGCCGCCGAGCCCTCTGTTAGCATCGTCCTCCCGACGTACAACGAGGCGAAAATCGTCGAGACGAAACTCGACGACGTCCTCGCGCTCGACTACCCCATGGAGCACGTCGAACTGGTCGTCGTCGACTCCTCGACCGACGAAACCCGCGACCTCATCCGCGACTACTTCGCGGACTTAGACGCGCCGGAGCTCGTGCTGTTGGAGGAGGACGAGCGCCGCGGCCTCGCGCCCGCGCTCAACGACGCCTACGCGGCGGCGTCCAACGAGATGGTCGTGAAGACCGACTGCGACTCGAAGCTCCCGCCAGACGTACTCCGGGAGGCCGCCGCGAACCTCGCCGACGACGATGTCGCCGCCGTCACCGGTCGGAATGTCGAAGTGCTGGGCGGCAGCGAGGTCGAGTCGGGCTACCGAGGCGTCCAGTCGCACATCCAGCAGCTGGAGTCGCACCTCGACTCGACGCTCATCTTCCACGGCCCCTTCTCGGCGTTCGAGAACGACGCCCTCCTCCCCATTGACCCGAACTCGCTGGCCGACGACACCGAGCTCGCGCTGAAGATTCGCCGGCAGGGCGGCCGCGTGGTCTTCGACCCCGCCGTGCAGTACATGGAGGCGAGCTTCTCGGACTTCGTGAAGCGCCGCAAGCAGAAGGACCGCCGCGGCATGGGGCTCATCCGCCTTCTCGTCCAGCACCGGGACGCCCTCGGCAAGTACGGTAAGTACGGGAAGGTCGTGCTCCCGTTCAACTGGTGGTTCATGATTGTCTCCCCGTGGCTGCTCGCGGTGACGCTCGTCGTCGGCACCGTCGCCGCGCTCTCGCTGTTCGGCGTCGGCGGTCTCGCGCTTCCTGCCGCAGTGGCGGCGTTCGCGTACCTCGGGCAGAACGACGTGCTCGGGCCGGCACAAGCGCTGTACTCTATCTTCGACACGCAGGTGTCGCTGCTGCGCGCGAGCGTCGAACTACTGCGCGGGAAGGGCGACGGCACGTGGGAGGTCGACGCGGAGCTGCGAGAGGCGTTCGAATGAGGGTCCTGTTCGTCACGCATCGGTATCCTCCCCGTACGGGCGGCGTCGAGAGCCACGTTAGCGAGATTGCGACGCGGCTTGCGGACCGCGGCCACGACGTCACCGTCTTCAGCGCGGACGCTGGCGGCGACGTTCTCGACGACCACGAGACCAACGGGGTTCGCGTGCGTCGGTTCCGTTCGGTCAGTCCCGACGGCGCGTTCTACGCCGCGCCGCAGCTCGCGCTCGCCGTCCGGCGCGCGGACGCGGATGTCGTGCACGCGCACAATTACCACGCGTTTCCGCTGTTCTTCGCGGCACTGGGCGTCACCGACGAGCGATTCGTCGTGACGACTCACTACCACGGTGAGAGCGCGAGCGGACTCCGGGACGTGCTGTTGTCCTGTTACCGGCCGTTCGGAAGGTGGGCAGTCCGGCAGGCTGACGAGGTGATCGCCGTCAGCGAGTGGGAGCGAGAGCGCTTGCGCGAGGACTTCGGCGTGGACGCGACGGTGATTCCGAACGGCGTCGACGTCGACCGCTTTGCCGACGCCGAGCCGGAGGAGCGAGAGCGTCCGTACCTTCTCTGTGTCGGTCGACTGGAGGCGTACAAGGGGGTCCAGTACATCCTCCGCGCGCTTCCCGAACTCCCCGAGTACGACCTTGTCGTCGCCGGCAGCGGGCCGTACCGGGGCACGTTAGAGCAGATTGCGCACGAGGAGGGCGTCGCGGACCGCGTCGAGTTCCTCGGGTACGTTGCGGACGATCGGCTTCCGGGCCTCTACGCCGGCGCAGACGTGTACGTGACGCTGTCGGAGTTCGAGTCGTACGGGATGACCGTCGCGGAAGCGCTGGCCGCCGGGACGCCCTGTGTCGTGCGGGAGACGGGTGCGCTGGCTGACTGGGTTAATAGAAATGGGGCTAGAGGAACAGGAATCTCCCAAGTCACGCAAAAAATCCGCGCCGCAGTCGATGAACGCCCGACGGATTCCATCCCAGATTGGGCGGAGGTTGCACAGCGAACTGAGGATGTATACAAGGCGGAACATTAATCCCGACACCAGTCATCTGAAATGCTGTTTGAGCCACAGATGAACCCCCTGATTCAGATATGGCTGTGAATCCGCAGGAAGTGCTGGCCAATGCCACTCTGGTGGTCCCCAGTAATCGAGATAGTAACTATACAGTCCAGAGTGCGCCTGACTGGATGGAGACTATCGTTCGAACTGATGAGGGACGAAGCATTGCGCGAAATCAGGGAATTATGCAGGCGGATACAGAGTGGATCGTGTTAGCGGACGACGATATTACCTTCCCCACGGACCTCACTGCTCGCCTTGTCGAATCAATGCATCAACACCAACTTATCGGCCTCGAAGATTTCTGGCCGCTTGAGTGGGTACTAACCCGCTATATGGTGTTTCATAAGTCGGTCTGGGAGCGAGTGGATGGATTCGACGAATCCCGAGAACACGGTGAAGACACGGATTTTGCCATCCGGTGTGAGAAATCTGGTGTAGAGATTTATCGGCTACCACGACAGATAGTTCCGCATCACGACGTGGACGGCGAATTCTCGGAGATTGAACACTCTCAATGGCTGTCTTACTTAGTTCGACGCCACCCGGCACGAATGATTCCGAAAGCACTCCTGTTGCTCGCTCGACGGTTGGGTGTGGTTAGCCCTCGCAAAGACTACTCAAGCCCATGAAGGTAGTTCACTTTACTTCTGGTACGGTTCCGATACACAGTGATACAGGTGGTGGTGTCGAGCGTCACATGAGGTCAGTGACGTCTGAGCTCGTAAAACAAGGCCACTCAGTCACGATCGTAGACAACAACTACGAAAACGGCCCCAGCGAACTCAATGGCGTCTCCATAGAACGGTTCTCTACACCCCGGGTCTCAACTGGATTGTTCGACGGTTGGTTAGATACAGTCTCCAATGAGATAATTTTTGCATCACGTCTCGGCCGTGCTGAATCGCTCGTGCGTGAGGCGGATATCGTACATGCGCACAATGCATACGTCGGAACAAGAGTATCCCGTCTAGCAAACAAAACGAATACTCCATTTGCATACACCTGTCATAACGGCATGTGGTGTGTGGACGATGTCAACAGTTATGAGAAACAGATCGTCCGACGGGTAGAGAAACGTTTGTTAACGAATGCGGAGATCGGAGTAGCTGTCAGCAGGGCCGTCGCAGATGGGATCGAAGACGTAACCGGATTTTATCCAAACGTTATTCCGAATGGCGTCAATGTCGATGATTTCCGGACCGATATCGACACATCAGAAGTAGAACGAAAGTACGGGCTGAATGATTCGCGCGTCGTCCTCTTCGTCGGGAGAATGAGTGAAGCGAAAGGAATTGATATCCTTATCAAAGCAGTTCGACCAGTCATAGAGGACGCATCCGAACCAGTCCAGTTCGTCCTCGTCGGACCCAACGTACAGATGTTCGGTAGTGGGACCGAGAGTGAATACAAAACTGAAGTGCAGGATTTGGTCGAAAGCGAACGTGTAGGCGACAATCTACAATTTACAGGCCGCGTTCCAGAAAGTGATTTAGCGGCGCTCTACGCGCTTGCAGATGTTTTCGTCTTGCCGTCACGTTTTGAGGCACAGCCTATGGTGATTCCAGAGGCGCTCGCAAGCGGGACTCCGGTTGTCGGCTCAACTGCCGGAGGGATCCCCGAAGTTATCACGTCTGAAGTCGGTCATGTGGTACCGATAGAAGACCCCGAAGCGTTAGCAGAAGGTCTTACAGATATTCTAAATCTTGACTCGAAAGAGCACGAACAACTGTGCCGAGCTGCTCGTTCCCATGCAGTGTCTGAATACTCTTGGCCCAATATCACGAAGCAACTGACAGAACTATACCGGAGCGTCGTATGACTACGCGAACGAGTGAAATCGAGCACACTGTATCGGAGCAGTTTAAATACATCTAATCTAATAAGTGAGACTACACCGATGATTCGTGCCCTTTTGGCGCCCACAGAGGACATTCTTACGTCTTCAGATTATGCACGCACCTTCCACTTACTCCGGCATTTGGGAAGACCCGAATTAGAGATACAGGCATACACGAACTACAGCGAGATTGGTGCTGGCGAACTTCACGATAGCGTATCTATCGTTGAATTCGAAGAGGAGAACAAGATATCGTACTCTGGGCTGTTATACCGCTCTCTATACAAATTGATTCGTTCGGGTAACTTCGATATATACCACCACGCTAACCTTGACTTCCGTGGGTTCAATCCTGCAGTTCTTCTCCCTCCTGAGGCAGATATCCCATTTCTCATCGGACCTGCCGAAGGTGGGCATGCTGTCCCTGAAGCTGAATTCAAGCGGGTTATGTCTCGCCAAGTCCGATACGACCTCCCTGACGCTGTCGAAACCGCTATGGCAGACATAACAAAACCAGCAGTTGAAAACGGACTGAACCCGATGCGCGAGAAGCTGTTCAGCGCTACGCTTGGGCGAGCAGACAGAGTTATTGCAGTCCATTCCGATGCGAAGCAAAAACTTGAGCAATACACGAGCCCCGATAAAATTGAAGTCATTCCATATGGTGTCGATATGGAGAGATTCCCGTTCGGGAATGAGGTCGGTGACGAATCGTTTGTCACCGTTGGGAACCTAATCTCTCGGAAGGGACACCGATATCTTTTGGATGCAATGTCTACAGTCACTGCCGAGTACCCGAACGCTGAACTCCACGTAGTCGGAACTGGTCCACTACGTGAGGAACTCAAGTCGCGAGCAGTAGCAAACGGCGTTGCAGAATCTGTTACGTTCCACGGCTTCGTTAACCACGACAAGCTCGTTGAACTGCTCCACGAAGCCCGAGCATTCGTTCATCCATCCTTGTCTGAAGGTTTTTCCCACGTCCGCCTAGAAGCGATGTCTGCCGGTTGCCCAGTCATCGGGACGGATGTGTCAGGCGCGCGCGAACTCACGCGCGATGGCACCGACGGTTGTATAGTTCCAACAGAGGGCTCCCAGAAGTTGGCCGAAGCAATGATTGAGTTACTCGCAAACGACGCCCTCGTCAAGAAGATGGGTGAAAACTCCCGGGAAAAAGTCGAACGTGACCACGATTACGCGGATATCGGCCAACAATACTTCGACATTTATCAAGAACTAGTAGACACCTAGTTCCAAACTTCACAAGCGACCGTGACGACGATAGACCGTCCCGAATATGCGCCACGGTGACCCTATTGAGTGATAGACACTGTCGACGAATAGCATGAAGTCGGCTCGCGAGACGGAGAAGTCCCTATAACGAACCACGAGTAGATTTCCGCAAAGAGCAAGTTAACGACCACAAATACATCTCGTAATATGACCTTGGTCGTCCTAGCGCTGGACGCTCTCGACGCAGCTCTTGTTGAGGAGTTTGATGTCCAAGCACTCAAATTAGAGAGCCATAGTTCGATGGAAACTGTCGCTCACATGCGCGATCAGCCGTACACGCCAGAAGCATGGGCAACGATTGCTACGGGAGCTAATCCTGAAGAGCATGGAATTAGTGGGGGGACTAGCTCATGGGACAGTCCTGTAATTGACTACCTCTCAAATTTTACGGGTAGACTATCTATGTCGATGCGTTCCGACTTGGGTAGCCTGGTTGAGCGACTAACCGGCGCGGAGTATACAATTGCAGAGGTTGACATGCCGCATATGTTCAATGGAGACGACCGCGTCGTGCACAACTGGCCCGGAGTACACAACGGTGAAGAGCTCAAACGGGCGTGGAGTATGATGTGGCAAGAAGGACAGACATATGCGGAATTTGAACGCGAGATACACGGCCTCGCAGCCGAGCAGTTTGGCTGGGCACGAGAGATGCTTAATCACAGCGTGGCTGTTGCAGGTGTTCACATCCACTTGCTTGACGCAGCGGGGCACGCCTATTGCAGTGACCAGCCTCGGCTTCAGGCTGTGTACGAACGAGCCGGAGAGTTTGTCGACGAAATACGTGCTGAACTCAGTGATGACGACGACTTGCTCGTATTGAGCGATCATGGAATGGTCGTCGACTGGTACGACGACGAGGACGACCGTGGCATGAGCCCGGGCAATCATTCATGGCGTGCGTTTGCGAGTTCAACCTTAGATTCTGTTCCACGAACAGTTTTTGACGTGCCTGAATGGGTTAACCGATACGCCGATGAGATACAAGAGAGTTCGGACCAACTCGACATTAACGAGGAGCAACTCCGAGACCTCGGCTACATATGAACATAGCCGAGACGGACTTCGGTCTTGAAATATCGAAGGGAGTTATTGCGAAGTTCGTCATGGCTGCAATTGGGTTCATCGGGTCAGTCGTTTTTGCTCGCGTGCTAGGGCCGAGTGGCTATGGTGCGTTCTACGTAGTCCATACGCTAGTTAACGTACTCGATAACCCCGTAACTGGGTGGGGTGATGCTTGTAAAAAGCGCATCTCGGAATCAGGATTCCCTATCTCCGAAGGTCTCGGTTCCGGACTCGTGGGTGCTATTCTGCTTCCACTTATCATTATTCCTGCGGTATACCTGTTTCAGCACTTTACTGGGATCTACGATCTTTCTGGGAGATTCGTTCCATTTAGCGTACTTTTTCTCTCCATATGCTTCTTCTCGGTCACCAATCGAATTCTGTCGGCTCAATCTAACTTCTCCGCAGCAGAATGGGCTGACACGCTCCGTTCATTATTCACGACACCCCTGCAACTAGTCCTCGTTCTTCTCGGAATGGGGGTGGTCGGGATGGTTTATGGATTAGCAGTGGCAACTGTACTAACCGTCCCATACGTTCTCTACAAGATTGGGGTGAAGCCTGTTCGGCCGTCACGGAATTCACTTGCCAGTATCGCGAGGTATGCAAAATTCAGCATTCCAAATGGTTTCATCGGAACAGCAAAATCACGGATTGATATTCTGTTGCTTGGTGCGCTTGTCTCGTCGGCAGCTGTTGGCGAGTATCAGATTTCGATGCAACTCACAATGGCAGGTACGTTCATTGGCGGAGCCTCATCTGCTGGGCTAATGGCTCGCGTGAGCCACAACTGGAGCCAAGATAATTCTGTGGCAGTGATCAACGATGTTACAAATTCACTCGGATACGCAAGCGTACTTGCAGTCCCAATTTTTTTCGGTGCGCTCGCGATGCCAAATGACCTCCTCGTAACAATCTTTGGTGCACAGTATTCTGGCGTCGGGTTGATTTTCGTCGGGCTGGCTTTTTTTCGAATTATGAATATGCAATCAACTCAGCTCAAAGCGACGATTTCCGGTCTTGATCGACCAGACATCAACACTCATATCGGTGCTTTTGTACTTGTTCTGAACGTCATCCTCGGCTATGTGCTACTGTTTGAGTACGGAATACTCGGCGTCGTCTCGGCAACGATAGTTTCCGAAATCGTACAGTACGCAACGCTCTCATACGCGGTTAAGCAGTACCTCCCAAATATTTCGTTGTTCACCAATCCACTCTGCCACCAGTTGTTCGCTGGCGCGGTAATGTTTGTAGTCGTCGACCGCCTTCATGCTATTGTTGGTGTATCGTGGTGGGGCGATTTGATGTTTCTCATCAGTCTTGGCGGCGTCATATACTTCTTGGTCCTTACAGCAAGTAGCGAGTCGTTCCGAACCACTGTTCGAGGTATCCTTTCTGATGCGTTGACCGGCTAGCTCTGCGACTTCACAAGGCTTATTCGCGCGCTGTCAGTCCCTACCACCAATGAGCGAGAAGAACGAGAAGTCGGGGACGCCCTCCACGACGTCCGATTCGGTCCTCGACGTTCTCGAAGATTGGTACCACGTACCCGTGCTCGGCGCGGTGCTCGCGTTCATGCTCTGGGTACGCGTGCAGGCGTGGGAGAGATACACGCAGAACGGCGAGATATACTTCTCCGGGAACGACGCGTACTACCACTTCCGGGAGGTGATGTACACGGTCCAGCACTGGCCGTCGACGATGCCGTTCGACGTGTGGACGAACTTCCCGAACGGGACGAGCGTCGGGCAGTTCGGCACACTGTTCGACCAGATCGTCGCGACCGCGGCGCTCGTCGTCGGGCTCGGGAGCCCGTCGCAGGAGACGATTTCGATGACGCTGCTGTTCGCGCCCGCGGTCTTCGGCACGTTGCTGGCCATTCCGACGTACTTCATCGGGAAGCGGCTGGGTGGCCGCCTCGGCGGCGTGTTCTCCGCGGTCGTGCTCGGCCTGCTCCCGGGCTACTTCCTCTCGCGGAGCCTCGTCGGCGCGGCGGACCACAACGGCGCAGAGCCGCTGTTCCAGTCGTTGGCGGTGCTGGCGACGATGGTCGCGCTCACGGTCGCGGAGCGCGAGAAGCCGGTTTACGAGCAGTTCCTCGACCGCGACGTGGCCGGGCTCCGCCGCGTGGTCGGTTGGAGCGTCCTCGCGGGCGCCGCCACCGCTGCCTACATGTGGATGTGGCCGCCTGGCATCCTGCTAGTCGGCATCTTCGGCGTGTTTTACGTCGTGAAGCTGACCAGCGACTACTACAGCGGGACGAGCCCCGACCACGTCGCCGTCGTCGCCGCGGTCAGTTCCGTGACGACCGGCCTCCTGATGCTGGTGCCGCTGTCGACGCTCTCGTTCTCGCCGTCGCAGTTCTCTATCCTCCAGCCGCTGTTCTCGATTGCGGTCGGCGTCGGCGCGGTGTTCCTCGCGTGGCTCGCCCGCACGTGGGACGACCGCGACTTCGACCCCACCGCCTATCCGCTGGCGGTGTTCGGCGCTCTCGTGGTCACGCTCGGCGCGACGACCGTCGTTCTCCCCGACTTCTGGTCGATGCTCCAGTCGAATCTTCTGCGATTCGTCGGGTTCAGCGCGGGCGCAGCAACCCGCACCATCGGCGAGGCGCAGCCGTTCCTCTCGCGCACCTCGCGCTACGGGCTGGGTATGGTCGGCATCATCTTCCTCGAGTACGGCCTCGCGTTCTTCACGGCGCTGCTGGGCGCGGCGTGGATTCTGCTCCGCCCGCACTTCCTGAGCGGTAACGTCCGGCGGATGGGCGGCGCGGCTGCCGCGGTCCTCGTGGTCGGCCTCGTGTTCGCGGTGCCGGGCATCGGTGACGCCGTCGGCACGCTGCTGGGCGTCGACGGCCAGCTCGGGTCGCTCGCCATCGTCGGCATCACGCTGCTGGCAGTCACGGTGACCGGCGAGTACGACGGCGAACATCTGCTCGTCGTGGTTTGGGGCGCGTTCATCACCTCGGCGGCGTTCACGCAGGTGCGGTTCAACTACTACCTCGTCGTGCCGGTCGTCGTGCTGAACGCGTACGTGTTGAAGCTCGCACTCGGCGCGGTGAGCCTCGACAAGCCGGCCTCCCAAATCGAGGACGTCGACTGGTATCAGGTCGGGACGGTCGTCGCGGTCGTGCTGGTCGTCCTCGTGCCCATCGCGGCGCCCGTGGCCGCCTCCGCGACCGGTGACGGCGCCAGCCCGATTCGGCTGACGAACAATCAGAATCAGCAGGTGCCGCTACAGTCGGCGGTCACGGTCGGCTCGCCGGCCGCGAACGGGCCGGGCGCGGTGACGACGTGGGCCAACGCGATGGACTGGCTGCAGGCCCACGCGCCCGACCAAGGGACCTTCGGCGGCGCGGACAACGCCGACCAACTGGACTACTACGGGACGTACAGTCAGACTGACGACTACGACTATCCCGCGGGCGCGTACGGCGTGATGTCGTGGTGGGACTACGGTCACTGGATGACCGTCGAGGGTCAGACCATCCCCGTGGCGAACCCGTTCCAGGAACACGCCACGCAGGCCGCGAACTTCCTGCTCTCGCAGAACGAGACGGAGGCCGCGAACGCGCTCGCGGTCGTCGAGGAGGACGACGCGAAGACGCGGTACGTCGCCATCGACTCCCAGATGGTCTCTCCCCAGCAGAAGTTCAGCGCGCCCGTCACCTTCTACGACGGCCCGCGGGACTTCACGACGGGGTCGTTCTTCACGCAGAACATCCTCTCGCAGTACGAGGACGGACAGATCACGAACTACCGGTCGTTCAGTCAGCTCCCGACGGTGAACCACCAGTCGTACTACGAGTCGCTGATGGTGCGGCTCTACCAGTACCACGGGAGCGCCCAGCAGCCCCAGCCGCTGGTCTTGGACTGGCAGGACACCCTGCAGACGACGACCGGAGCTGACCTGTACAGCTTCGACCAGTCGGGCTCCCCGATTCGGCAGTTCCAGAACATGAGCGCCGCGCGGCGGTACGTCGCCAACGACACGACCGCGCAAATCGGCGGGTTCAACAACGTTCCCTCCGAATACGTCGAAGCAGTCGAGCACTACCGGCTCGTCGGGTCCAGCGACAACACCGGCGTGAAGCTCTTCGAGCGCGTCGACGGCGCGACCGTCGAGGGCACCGGGCCCGCGAACACGACGGTCACGGCGTCCGTGACGCTGAACATGACCCACCTCTCGCAGGGCGACCAGACGCCGCAGTTCACGTACACGCAGCGCGCCCAGACCGGCCCCGATGGCGAGTTCACGATGACGCTCCCGTACTCGTCGACCGGCTACGACGAGTACGGCCCGGAGAACGGCTACACGAACACCTCGGTGCGCGCGGCCGGCCCCTACGAGTTCACGACGGGCAACCTCACCGGTGAGGACCTGACGACCGTCGAGTGGAACGCGACCGCCGACGTCGGCGAGGGGCAGGTCGTCGGCGTCGAGGACTCCGCGACCGAGGTCGAACTGGAGCGCCACGTCGTCGACCGGCCGGAAGGCGCCACGCAGAACGACACCGCCAACGAGACGCAGTCGCTTTCGTCGCCGGATGCGACCGTCGACACGTCGACTGCATCCGGTGCCTCGGGGAGTGACGGAGCGCTGACGTTGCAGTCACCGCTCGGCGCGGTGGCGGCGGTCGTCGCGCCCGGCGTCGCTGGCGCGCTCGGACGGCGAGCCGCCTGATGTCGGGGCGCGACTGGCTGGCGGTCTACCTGAAGGGCGCGGCGATGGGCGCCGCGGACGCCGTCCCCGGCGTCTCCGGCGGCACCATCGCGCTCATCACGGGCATCTACGAGCGCCTCGTCGGCGCCATCGCGGCGCTGGACCCCGTGGAGGCGCTGGGCCTGCTCGCGCTCGTGCCGCGGCTCGGCAGCGCCGACGCCCGCGAGGAGTTCGTCGAGGCGCTCGTCGGGATGGACGTGCCGTTCCTCGCGCTGCTGGGCGTGGGCGTCGTGACGGCCGTCGTCACGGTGGCGAACGTCGTCCACGTCGCCATCCACGACTTCCCGGGCGTGACGTTCGCGTTCTTCTTCGGGCTCATCGCGGCGTCGGTCGTCGTGCTGCTCGGCGAGGTCACGCTGGACACGCCCGGCCGCGTCGCGGCGGCGGTCGTCGGGTTCGCGCTCGCGTTCGTTCTGAGCGCGCAAGCGCAAGCCGGCGCGCTCCCCGAAGTGCTGCCGGTCATCTTCGTCGCGGGCGCGGTCGCCATCTGCGCGATGGTGCTGCCCGGCGTCTCCGGGTCGCTGTTGCTGTTGACGCTGGGGATGTACGACACGATGACGTCGGCGGTCAGCGACGCGACCGACGCCGCGCTCGGCGGCGACCTCGGCGCGGCCGTGGAGCCGGTGTCGACGCTCGTGGTGTTCACGGCGGGCGCTGTCGTCGGCGTCCTGTCGTTCGCACGCGTCGTCGAGTGGGCGCTCGACCGCTACCGCGCGGCGACGCTGACGTTCCTCGTCGCGCTGATGGCGGGCGCGCTCCGAGCACCGGCCATCCAGATTAGCGACGCGACCCCCGAGTGGACGGCGGCGAGCGCGGGCGGCGTGCTCCTCGCGGGCGTCGCCGGGGCGTCGGTCGTGCTCGTGTTGGACGCGACGACCGACGACCTCGACTACTGACGCCGACAGTTCCCGCCGCCGGAGGTGGTGTTTTCCTCGTAGCGCTCGAAGCGCGGACCATGTTGTTCGACGACGAGACGATAGCGCGCGTCGCGGCCGACGCCGGCGTTAGTGAGGCGGCGCTGCGCGACGCCGCCGCGTCCGTGCAATCGACGCTGGAAGCCTCGGGGCGGTCCGTCGACGGCCTCGTCTACGAGTGGCGGCAGGCGTTCCGCGACGACCCGCTGGTCGAACGCCGGCCCGACGCGTGGCTCGTCCGCGTGCCCGACCGCGTCTGGGCGGACGTGCGCGAGCGCGCCGGCGTCGGCAACGACCTCGCGGACGCGCTCCCGGAACTTTACGCGACCGCGGTCGGTGAGCAGAGAGACGGCGTCGCGCTCGTCGTCGCGCGAGAGTCAGCAGAATGAGAAAGCGGAGCTACAGGTCGCCTTCCGGCTCGGGCTCGGGTTCGGTGTCGATTTGATCCTCGTAGGCGAGGTTCATGATCCACTGCGAGAAGGCGTCGCTCTGGGCGTCGACCTCCTCCTCGCCGACGAACGGCGACAGCATCTCGCCGGCCATCAGCAGCGAGAAGTCGAGCTCGCGATCGTCGATGACGGGCGTGATGAGGTAGGTGGTGTTGCCCTCGTGGACGGTCTCCTCGCGCTCCACGAACCCCTTCTGTTCGAGCTTCGAGGCGATGCGGCTGCCCTTCCGCGAGGAGACGTCGAGCTTCTTCCAGAACTGGCTCTGGTGGACGCCCCGGGTCTCTCGAACGAGTTCCAGCCCGCGTCGCTCGTCCTCCGAGAGGTCCGACTCGGTGGCTTCGGCGCTCATGTACGAAACAGGGTGTGCGCGCGGTTTAAAGTTGGTTGTCTACGCGCCGGAACGCCGACTCACAGGGCGGGCCGTCGGCGAACTCGTAAGCGACCTCGCCATCGCCTTCGACGGTCACGAGCGACGACGACCGAGTGCCGAAGCCGTCGCGGTGGACGCACGCGCCCGTCTCGTGGTCGCGCATCGCCTCGCGGGCGGCCTCCCGCCACGCGTCGACGCTGTCGTGGCCGCTCAGCGCGTCCCGAATCACGGTTGATTTCTCCGTTTGGCCGTCGAAGCCGGCGTTGACGACGACGTGCGTCCCGGGGTCGAAGGCGTGGGTCCGCAACACACCGTCCCACTCCAAGAGCACGCACTCCTGTTCGTCTGCGACGACGAGGTTGAAGCCCGCGTACTCGCGGGCGGCGACCTCGCGCTCGACGGTCTCGATGGCGTCGTCGGCGCTCGCCGCCGCGAGCGCGTCCGTGACGAGCAGGCCGCGGGAGCGCTCGCCGTCGAGGTCGACGCGGCGGTTCGTCACGGCGACGAACACGCGGTGCTCGTTCACGCCGAGCCACGTCCCGCCCGCGTCCTCGTCTCTCGGCATCAACACCGCGGGATTGTCGCCCCTGACCGCGGGCGGCGACGACGGCCGCCCGACTGCCTCGTCGCGGTTCGCCGCGACCACGAGCGGCGCGTCGTCGTAGTCCTGCCACGCGAATGCCAGCGTACACACGCTCCCCGCTAGGGGGCGCGCCCACTTAGTTCTCGTCGGCGAGGCTCGCCCGCACCGCCTCGCGGTCGACGGTCCCGGATGCGGTCCGCGGGAGTTCGTCCGCGAACGCCACCGTGCGCGGGTGCTTGTAGCCGGCGAGCCGCTGCTCGCAGAACGCGCGGAGCGCCTCGCTCGTGACCGGCTCGGGTGCGTCGTCCGCGCGGACGACGAGCGCGGCCACGCGCTCGCCCCACTCCTCGTCCGGGAGCCCGACGACGGCGGCGTCCGCGACGCCCGGGTGGTCGCGGAGCGCGTCGGCGACCTCCTCGGGGTGGACGTTCTCGCCGCCGGTGACTATCTGGTCGGCCTGCCGGCCGCCGACGTGCAGGAATCCCGAGGGGTCCACGAACCCGAAGTCGCCGGTGCGGAGGCCGTGTTCGCAGAACCGCTCGCGGTTCGCGTCCGCAGAGAGGTAGCCCGGTGTGACCGTCGGCCCCGAGACGACGAGTTCCCCGGTTTCGCCGGCTGGCAGGGGCTCGCCGTCGTCGCCGACGACGGTCACGTCCGTGCCGAGCAGCGGCCGCCCCGAGCTGTCCGGGCGGTCGCGGGCCTCGGTCGCGTGGAGGGTGGCGACCTGCGAGGTGGTCTCGGTCATCCCGAACGTCGGACAGACAGGGACGCCGGCGTCGAGCGCGCGCACGACGAGCTCTGGCGGCGTGGGCGCGCCGCCGACGAGCGCGAACCGCAGCGTGTCGGGGACACCGCCCTCGTCGAGCAGCCGCGAGAGCATCGTCGGCACCAGCGAGACGCCCGTGCAGTCGTATTTGGTGAGCGCCGCGCGCACGTCGTCGGCGTCGAACCCCCGAGTGAGTACCGCGGTCGTCCCGTACAGCGCCGAGCGCAGGACGACCGAGAGCCCGCCCATGTGGTACAGCGAGAGCGGGCAGAGCCAGCGGTCCTCGGGGAGCACGCCGAGCCGGAACGACGACGCGACGGCGCTCGCGGCGAAGTTCGCGTACGTCAGCCGGACCGCCTTCGGGTCGCCAGTCGTCCCCGAGGTGAACATCACGGCGCGCGTGTCCGACCACGACAGGTCCGCGGGCTCGAAGCCGGCGGGCGAGCGCGCGCCGAACTGCTCGACCTCGGCCTCGCCCTCCACGCTCACGGCGGGCACCGGGAGGTCGCTCGCCGCCACAGCAGTGTCGGCCTCGCAGACGACGAGGACGGGGCCGACGCGCTCGGCCTGCGCGCGGAGTTCGGGGACCGCGAGCCGAGCGTTCAGCGGCACGAGCACGGCGCCGAGGCGCGCGCAGGCGAACGCCAGCCGGACGAACGCGGGCCGGGTCTCCATCAGGACGGCGACTCGGTCGCCGCGCTCGACGCCGCACGCCGCGAGCCGGCCCGCGGTCTCCCCGACGGCGGCGTCGAGGTCGCGGAACGTCCACGACGCGTCCGTGGCGGCGTCCACGAGCGCGGTCGCGTCGGGGTTGCTGCGCGTCTGGAGCGCGACCGCGTCACGCATCCACGGTCACCTCCCTGACGCCGTGGCCGGGCGCGTCGGGCACGCGAATCCGGCCGTCTTCGACGGGTGCTGGGTCCGCCGCGAGGTCGTCGGCGAACCGGTCGGCCGTCGCCAGCCCGCACGCCGACACGTCGGGAATCGCGGCGGCGAGGTGGACGGCGGCGGTCCGCGCAACGACGGCGTCGACGGTGGTCGTCACGACCGGCTCGACGCCGGCATCGCGGGCCTCGCGCGCGGCGTCGAGCGCGCGGTCCACGCCGCCGAGCGCCATCGGCTTCAGAACGACGAAATCGGCGCCAGCGAGGACGTTCGCGAGCGCGTGCTCGGTCAGTGATTCGTCGAGCGCGACGTCGACCTCGCCGCCGCGGAGGGCTTCGTGGCCCGCGAGGTCGTCAGCGGGAAGCGGCTGTTCGACGTACTCGACGCCCACGTCCGCGAGCGCGTCCACGGCTTCGCGGGCTTGGTCGCGCGTCCACGCGCCGTTCGCGTCCGCGCGCAGGGTCGCGTCTGTCGCGTCCCGCACCGCTCGCAGGCGGTCGATGTCCGCGGTGACGGAGCGCGCGCCGACCTTGACTTTCACCGTCTCGAAGCCGTGTTCGGCGGCAGCTCGTGCTTCCTCGGCGGTCTCCTCGGGCGAACCGTCGCCGACGGTGGCGTTCACCGGCACGGATTCCGCGGGGTCGTCCGTGAGGTGGCGGGCGAGCGGGACGTTCGCGCTTTGCGCCTCCGAGTCCAATCGTGCGAGCGTGACGGCGTGGCGCGCGGCCGGCGCGCCCTCGCAGGCGGCGACGGCGCTCTCCCAGTCGGGCGCGTCGTCGGCGGCTTCGAGCGCCCGCTCGCAGTCGTTCAGCAACTCCGTCCAGCCCGCCAGCGGCGCGGCTTCGCCGACTCCGCCGTCGCGGGCGAACAGGAAGCCGCGGCGCTCGTCGATGGTGCCGCGGGCGGTCGTCAGCGGGCGGGCCAGCGGGAGGGAGAACGCCCGAATCATACGGCGAGCCCGACGCCGAACAGCAGTGCGTACAGCGCGAGCAGCTGTCCGGTGCGGGTGAGCGCGGGGTTGAGCGCCTCGCCGTCCGTGCGCGTGAACACCGTCCGCGTGACGCTTGCGGCGAGCGGGAGCGAGAGGTACGGTAACAGCACCGGGAGGCTCCCGGTGCGCGCGAAGAACCAGACGGGGACGGCGTACGCCAGCACCAGCATCGCGGCGTACTGGACGCGCGAGAACGTGTAGCCGAAGCGGACGGCGAGCGTGCGCTTCCCGGTCTCTTTGTCCTCGTCGCGGTCGCGGACGTTGTTCACGACGAGGACGTTCGTGGCGATGGCGGCGATGGGGAGGCTGGCGACGAACGACGCGAGCGTCACCGCGCCCGTCGGGATGCCGACCGGGACGCCGGCGACGAAGCTCGCGGCCTGCACGTAGTACGCGCCCGTGACGGCGACGACGCCGAAGAAGACGAACACGAACACGTCGCCGAGGCCGTGGTAGCCAAGCGGATAGGGGCCGCCCGTGTACGCGATGCCGGAGGCGACGCTGATGAGGCCGACGACGAGGATGGGGACGCCGCCCACCCAGACGAGGTACGTGCCGACGAGGATGGCCGCGGCGAACGTGAGGTACATCGCGCGCTTGACCTCGCCGGGCTCGATGAGGCCGCCCGCGGTGACGCGCGTGAACCCCTCGCGGTCCTCGGTGTCGGCGCCCTGCACGGCGTCGTAGTAGTCGTTGGCGAAGTTCGTGCCGACTTGGATGAGCGCGGCGCCGACGAACGCGGCGAGCGCTGGCAGCGGCGCGAACACGCCGTCGCGGACGGCAAGCCCCGCCGCGACCAAGATGGGGGCGGCCGCCACCGGGAGCGTGTGCGGGCGCGCGGCGATGAGCCACGCCTCCCGCCGGGAGACGTCAGCCGTATCGGTCATGTGCCGGGATTGGGCGAGCGCGCTCATAGCGGTGGCGGTCCCGGCCCCGTGGTGGTGCCGTCCCGTCCCGCCGCAAGGCGGACGTATAAGTCGCTGAAGCGACGTTAACGAGTGGATGGAGCTATCTCTGGTCTTTCTGGCGTACGTCGCCGTCTTCGGCGTCGCCGTGCTCGGGTGCGCGGTCGGCATCCGGCGCGCGCTCGGCGTCGCCGACGCCGACACGCGCCGCGGTCTCGTTGGCGTGGTCGCGGGGAGCGGCGGGTGGGCGCTGTTCGAGCTGGTGTTCCTCGTGGCGCCCTCGCGGCTCCTGAAGTACGTCGCGTACGACCTCAGCCTCGTCGTCGGGCTGTCGACGGTGGGCGCGTGGCTGTACTTCTGCTCGGCGTACACCGGGCGGACGTTCCACCGCGAACCGGCGTACCGACACGCGGCCGTGGCGACGTACGTCGCCATCGTCGCCGTGAAGCTCACGAACCACTTCCACGGTCTCTACTTCACGATGACCGCCGTCGACGCCCCGTTCCCGCATCTCACGGTCCAGCACGGCACCGCTCACTGGATCGTCGCTGGGCTGTCGTACGCGCTCGTGGCGGTGGGGTTCTTCATGCTGTTCGAACTGTTCCTCGAAGCCGACTACGACGCGCGACCGCTGGGCGTGCTCGTCGCCATCACCGGGCTCCCGGTCGTGCTCGACGTCGTTGGGTTCACGTCGCCGCTGCTCGTGGACATCAACTACGAGCCGCTGGGCGTCGCGGCGTTCGCCGTCGGCGTGCTCTACGTCTACGAGGAGGAGTTCCTCGCGGTCCAGCTCACCGACGGCGTCGACGAAGCGGTCGTCTACCTCGACGGCGCCGACCGTATCCGCGAATATAACGGCCACGCGAGCAAGCTGTTCGACGCGCTGAAAGGCGCGACCGGCGAGCGCTTCGACGACGTGCTCCCGGCGGTCGTGGCGACGCTGGGCGACGACCACCCCGTCGTCGAGCGCGCCGTCGACGGCGAGACCCGCTACTACCTCGCGTCGGACACGTCGTTCTCGCTGGGGCAGTCCGACATCGGGCGCATGGTCGTGTTCACCGACGTGACCCGCACCGAGCGCAAGCGCCGCGAGCTCGAACGACAGAACGAACAGCTGGAGGGGTTCGCGGCGGCCATCCGCCACGAGCTGTTGAACACGCTCCAAATCGTCGGCGGGCGCGTGACCGTCGCGGGGAACGCCCTCGACCGCGGGAACGTCGACGCCGCCCGGCAGTCGCTGCGGACGGCCGGCGATGCGAGCGACCGGATGTCGGACATCGTCGACGACCTCTCGGTGCTGGCGCGCCACGGCAAGACGCTCCGGGACACCGAGCGCGTGGACTTCGCGGACGTCGTCGAAGACGCGTGGGCGGACGCCGACGTCGGCGACGCGACGCTGTCCGTGGACGGCGACGGCGAGGTGGTGGCGGACCGCACGCGGCTCCGGGAGCTTCTCGCCAGCGGGTTCGAGTTCGCCGCACACAACGGCGCCAGCGAGGTCGTCGTCGAACGCGGCGACGACTGGTTCGCAATCGCGGGCGACGGCCGGCCGCCCGGCGACGCCGACCCCGAGGCGTTCTTCGAGTACGGGAGCGCCGTTCCGGACTCGGAGGCGGGCATCCTGCTGCCGAACGTGCGGATGCTCGCGGCCGTCCACGGCTGGACGCCGACCCTCGACACGGCGTACGAGGATGGCGTGCGCGTGGTCGTCTCCGGCACTGAGAGCGTCGTTCGCGCCGTCGACGACTACGAGTAGTAGTCTATCCCGCGTCTTCCGCCCCCGTATCGAACACCGAGCGCGCGGAAACAGGATTGGTTTCACTTCGCCGAGTACGCTACTGACGGCGGTTTTCACGGCGAGAATACGGGTTTTAGAAGCCAGACTTGTGGAGAGCGCACGCGATGACCGTGGGCACGATGCCGGCGGCGACGACAATTCCAGCGAAGACGACGGCGGTCGGCATTTTCAGCGCTGTCAACGACTCTCCCGCCGTGAAAACGGCGAGTCCGCCGGCCAAGGCGAGAATGGTGTACCCCACGACGGGATGATTGAGGTCGCCATCGAGTTCGTCTCGGATGTCCGCGAGTGGGTCGGACTCCATTTGTCTGGGCGCTCGTTGCGAACGCTGCGAGCGAGAATCACTTGTAACTACGGACAGTTCCGAGGGTGGCAGACGCGCTGTCAACAGCGAGCGATGCGTGGACCACCCGGAACGCAGGCGTAGTGAATCGACGCCGCTACGACGCCGACATGCTCGTCAGTCGTCGTCGGCGGGCTGGACGTCGCTGGCGCGGTCCTGCTCGGAGAGCAGCGACCCGGGGTCGACGTCCACGCGGTCGTGGCCGTCGGCGTAGTCGCGGGCGGCGACGTAGCTGGCGTAGACGACCGCCACGAGGAACACCGTGAACGGGAGCGCGAGAATCGGGGACAGCGCCTCGATTGCCTCGAAGCTCTCCAGTTCGAGCGCCATCATCCCGAAGCCCGCGAGCAGCGCGCCCCACCACGCGCGGTTGCGCGCGTTGGGGTCCTCGTCGCCGAGCGTAATCGCGGAAATCATGAACACCGCCGAGTCCAGCGACGTGATGATGTAGCCGGCGATGACGAACACGAACAGCACCGCCAGCACCGTGCCGTACGGCGTGCTGTTGAGCGCGGTGACGATGGCCGCGGGGATGCCGTTTGCCGCCCACGCCTCGCTGACGGGGCCGATGTACTCGGGGGAGAGCACCCAGCCGCCGAGGATGAGGTGCTGGAGCCACGAGAGGAACGCGGGCGCGATGACGAGCACGACGAACATCTCGCGGATGGTGCGGCCCTTCGAGACGCGCGCGACGAAGCTCCCGACGAAGATGCTCCACGCCGCCCACCACGCCCACCAGAAGCCGGTCCAGTTGGCGGCCCAGTTGCCGGCGGACATCGGGTCCGTGTACAGCATCAGCCGCGTCATGTTGCCGAGCCAGACGCCCGTGGCGTCGAGGCCGAGTTCGAAGATGAACAGCGTCGGCCCGACGACCACCAGCAGGCCCATCGCGGCGACGATGAACAGCATCGTCGCGCGGGCGGCGTTCCGGATGCCCTTCCGGAGGCCGAGCCAGACGTCGGTGAGGAAGACGACGCCGATGAGCCCGAAGATGCCGTACGTGAGGATGTTCGCTTCCAGCCCGAAGACGCCGCCGAGGATGGCGGCCATCGTCTGCGAGCTGAACCCGAGCGTCGTGGCGATGCCGCCGATGCTGGCGACGATGGCCGCGAGGTCGACCGCCCAGTGGAAGCCCGGATACGAGTCCGTATCGACGATACCGGAGAGCATCGAGGACACCTTGTACTCGCCGACGCCCTGCGTGTAGACGATGACGCCGAACGCCAGCGCGACCGGGAGGTACCACATCGCCAGCCCGGGGAACGCCTCGTGGACGAACATGAACGCCAGCGCCAGCGACTCGATGGACGCCCCCTCGACGGGGTAGGGCTGGGGCGGCGGGTTCTGGACGATGGAGATGGGTTCGCCGACCCCCCAGATGAGGATGGACGCGCCGAACCCGACAGTGAACACCATCGAGAGCCACGACACGGTGTCGAACTCCGGTTCGGCGTCCGGGCCGCCGATGCGCAGGCGACCGTACCGGGAGAACGTCACCCCGAGCACGAGCAACAGCAGCACGAACCCGAGGAGGATGAACCACCACCCGAAGTACGTGAGCACCCAGTCGAAGGCGCCGTTCAGGACGGACGTGAGCGCGCTCGGTCGCGCGAACCCGAACGCCGCCAGCGCCACCATCGCGGCCATCGTCACGCCGAACAGCGCGCGCTCGGGCCACGACGCCTCGTCCAAGCCGAGGACGTACCAGAACCGGCTGGTCATCGGTGTGTCTGGCCGGACGCGGGTTCGGCTTCGCGGCTATCGCGTGCGCGACGCCGAGCGCTGTCGCTCGGGCGTCGGAGCACTGTTCCGTACATCTTGGCCAAGCCGAGCGGGGTTTCACTGAAAAAGTCGTCGTCTCGGTGAGCCCAGCGAGCGGCGCGAGCGTCCGTATCCCGGGAAGAACCGTGAACTTATGACCGGACGAGCGCCTTACTGTAGAGGATGACTGGGCTGACGTCCCGTCCCGCGGGCTCGGTGCCGCGGCGGCTCTACGTGCTCGCTGGCGTCCTCGCGTCGCTCGTTGCCGTCGAAGTGCTGGTGGGACTGTGGACGAAGCAACTGGGGAATGCCACCGTGCTGCCGTTCGGCGGGGAGTTCGCGGTCGGCGTGCTGACGATGGTGCCGTTCGTCGCGGGCATCGCGTACGCCGGCCGCTGGCTCGCGGGGGACGCCGTCGAGCCCGCCCGCCACCGCCGCGTCTGGTGGTGGACGGTCGCCGGCGTCGCCGCGTCGCTGGTCGTGAACGTCGCGCTGATAGCCGTGCTCCCCGCTGAATCCCTGTTGGTGACGGTGGCGTGGCTGCGGTGGGCGTGCGCCGTCGGCGCGGGGGTCGGGGTCGCCATCGGCATCACCGAAGCACAGGCGATACAGCGCGCGATGGACGCCGAACGCACCGCGGTCCGCGCCGAACACCTCGAAACCCAGCGCGACCTCTTGGACTACCTCAACAGTCTCCTCCGCCACGAAGTGCTGAACGCGTCGAACGTCATCTCCGGGTACGCTGAGCTGCTCGAAGACGAGCACGACGCGGGCAGCGTCGGCCGCGAGTACAGCACCGCGATACGCGAGAAGAGCGAGGAGATGACCGAGGTCGTCGACGACGTGCGCGTGCTCCTGCAGGCGACCAAGGAGCGCACCGACTTCGAGCGCGTGGACGCCGCCGAAGTGGTCCGCGACGAGGCCGCGAAGCTCTCGGAGTTCGACGACGTGGTCGTCGAGACGGACCTCCCGGCGTCCGCCCACGTCCACGCGGACGCCCTCCTGCCGCGGGTGTTCGGGAACGTGCTCGCCAACGCCGCCGAGCACAACGACGGCGACCCGCTCCACGTCTGGGTCCGCGGCAGCGTCAACGAGGACGCCGTCACCATCGAAGTCGAGGACGACGGGAGCGGCGTCCCCCCGCAGGAGGTCGAGACGCTGTTCGAGCGGCCGTCGCGGCGCGCCGCCGACCACGGCCTCGGCCTGTATCTGGTCGCGCGCCTCGTCGAGCACTACTGCGGCAGCGTCGAACTCGTCGAGACCGGTTCCGAGGGGTCGACGTTCCGCATCACGCTCCCCCGGGAGCCCGGCGAGGACGTGGCCGCGTCACCGTTCGTCGGCCCGTCCGTCCAGCGCGCCGGCGGCGACCTCGCGGCCGCGAACGGCACCGGTCAGTAGTACCACGGGTAGTCCGAGAAGTCCGGGTCGCGGCCCTCCATGAACGCCTCCCGGCCCTCTTTGGCTTCGTCGGTCATGTAGCCGAGGCGCGTGGCCTCGCCCGCGAACACCTGCTGGTCGACGAGGCCGTCGTCGGCCATGTTGAACGCGTACTTCAGCATCCGCATCGCGGTCGGGGACTTCGACGCCATCTCGTCGGCCCACTCCAGTGCGACGTCCTCCAGCTCGTCGTGGGCGACGACCTCGTTGACCATCCCCATGTCCGCGGCCTCCTCGGCGTCGTAGGTCTTCCCGCGGAAGAACACCTCGCGGGCCTTCTTCTGGCCGACCTGCTTGGCGAGGTACGCCGACCCGAACCCGGCGTCGAAGGAGGCCACGTCGGGGTCGGTCTGGAGGAACTTCGCGTGCTCGTCGCTGGCCAGCGTCATGTCGCAGACGACGTGCAGGGAGTGGCCGCCGCCGACCGCCCACCCGGGCACGACCGCGACCACGGGCTTGGGCATGAACCGAATCGCGCGCTGGACCTCCAGAATGTGGAGGCGGCCGGCCTTCGCTTTCTGCACCGTCTCGTCCTCGCCGGCGTCGGCCTCGTCGTCGCCGCGGTACTCGTAGCCGGAGTCGCCGCGCACGGACTGGTCGCCGCCCGAGCAGAACGCCCAGCCGCCGTCCTTCGGGCTCGGGCCGTTCCCCGTGAGGAGCACGCAGCCCACGTCGGTCTGTCGCTTCGCGTGGTCGAGCGCCTCGTGGAGTTCGTCGACGGTCCCCGGGCGGAACGCGTTCCGCACCTCAGGCCGGTCGAACGCGATGCGGACCGCGTCCACGTCCGTCCCGCGGTGGTAGGTGATGTCCTCGAAGTCGCAGTCCGCGACGGGCTCCCAGCGGTCGGGGTCGAAGATGTCCGAAACCATACGCGGAACCGGGCGCGGCCGGCGCAAAAAGGTTCCCTACTCGGCGGGCTCGGCGTCGGTCGCCCCGTCGTTGCCAAGCTCGTCTGCGATGACCGTGGGCGGCGCGGCGTCGAACGGGCCGTCCTCGTCGGTTACCCACAGCGTGAGGTAGACGACGCAGGCCGCGACGACCGCCATCGGGAACTGGAGCGTGAACACGCCGTAGACGACGCAGGCGCCCATCGTCACGGCGGCGACGGTCTCGCGGTTCGTCCCGCCCGCGTAGAAGAGGACGGCGACGACCGCGAACCCGAGCGCGACGGCGAGCCCGACGACGATTTCGTTGGCGATAGCGCCGACGTACAAGAGTCCGAGCACGCCCGCGAGGGCGGCGACGAGCGCGAGTTGCGTGGTCGTGGAGGGCATCGACCCACTCTCTCTGAGCGAGCGCCTTAGTGGTTGAGGTCCTCGCCGACCGCGGCCGCGACGCGCTCGCGCTCGCGGTGGCTGGCCTCGCTGTCGGTCCGCACCTCGACGACCTGCGTCCCCTCGCTCTCGACGGACTCCCGGTAGGCGTCCCGGAAGCCCGCCAGCGTCTCGACGGCCGCGACCTCGAAGCCGTAGACGGCCCCGAGCGGCTCGAAGTCGAGGCCGTGGGGCGTCTTGAACTGGCCGGTGAACGGCGGGTCGAAGGCCTCGATGGGGAGCATGTGGAAGATGCCGCCGCCGTCGTTGTTCACGACGACGATAGTCGCGTCCACGTCACAGCGGTCGAGCGCGAGCAGGCCGTTCGAGTCGTGGTAGTACGCGAGGTCGCCCGTGAACACGACCAGCGGGTCGTCCGTCGCGCTCCCCGCGCCCAGTCCCGTTGAGGTGATGCCGTCGATGCCCGAGGCGCCGCGGTTCCCGAGCACGGACAGGTCGGCGTCACGGGGCCGCGCGAACCGGTCGAGGTCGCGGACGGGCATGCTGTTCGAGACCATCACGGTCGCGGGGTCGGGCGCGTCTTCGACCGCCGCGGCCACGAAGTCCCCCTCCAGCACGGCCTCGCGTCCCAGCGCATCGAGGGCGCCCCAGTAGTCGGCCTCGACGCCCGCGACGCGTTCGGCCCACTCGCCGGCGGAGCGGTCCACTCGCTCGGCGAGCGCGCGCGCCGTCTCGGTCGGGTCCGCGACCACGAGGTCCGTCGCCGTGAACGTCGCCTCGCGCCACCCGCCCGCGGGGTCGACGAGGAACTGGCGCGCGCCGCTGTCCCGCAGGTAGTGCCGCAGCGGCTTCGACGTGGGGGACGCACCGAACCGCACGACCACGTCCGGCTCGGGGAGCGCGTCGGCCGCGAGGAAGCCGTCGTAGCCGCCGACGACCCGCGACGCGGGGACGTGCTCACCGAACCGGACGCCCGACAGCGGGTCCGCGAACACCGGAACGCCGGCAGCGTCGGCCAGCGCTTCGGCGGCGCCGGCTATGAGACCGTGGGCGTCGTCCGGGCCGGCGACGACGACCGGGCGGGCCGCGGATTCGAGCGCGTCCGCGAGCGCGTCCAGCGTCGCTTCGTCGGGTCCGGCCGGATTCTGGTGAGCGGCGACGAACGGCCCGTCCCGACCCTCCGCGGCCAGCGGGTGGTCGTCGGCGAAGTCCCCCGGCACGTCGCCCGGCACGTCGACGGGTTCGAGGGGTTTCTCGAACGGGACGTTCACGTGGACCGGGCCGGGATTCGCGCCCGTCGTCTCGGCGACGGCGCGACAGACCGCGGTCCGCACCGAGCGCAGTTTTCGGGCGTCGGCCTCCGGCTCCGGGAGCTCCCGGAAGTCCCGGACGGCGTCCCCGTAGAGCTTCGTCTGGTCGACGGTCTGGTTCGCGCCCGAGTCGCGGAGCGCGGGCGGGCGGTCCGCGGTGAGCACGAGCAGGGGCACGCGCGCCTGATTTGCCTCCATCACCGCGGGGTGGAAGTTCGCCGTCGCGGTGCCCGAGGTGGAGACGACCGGCGTCGGCTTTCCGGTGCGCTTCCCGCGGCCGAGCGCGAAGAACGCCGCCGAGCGCTCGTCGAGATGGGAGAACACGCGGATGTCGTCGTGCTCGGCGAGCGCGACGGTCAGCGGCGTCGAGCGGCTCCCCGGGCAGACGCAGACTGCGTCCACGCTGGCGCGGACGAGCTCCTCGACGACAGCGCGCGCCCACAGCGTGTTCCGGTTCGGCGCGCTCATCGGCGGAGCTCGTCCAGAACCGGCTGGTACTTGAGCTGGACCTCTTCCCACTCCTCGCTGGGGTCGCTGTCCGCGACGATGCCGTTCCCCGCGAACATCGTCACCGCGCGGCCGCGGGCGACCGCCGAGCGCAGGCCGACCGCGAACGTGCCGTCGCCGTCGCCGTCGAACCACCCGACGGGCGCGGCGTACCAGCCGCGGTCGAACGTCTCCGTCTCCCGAATCACGTCCAGCGCGGCGTCCGGCGGCAGCCCGCCGACCGCTGGCGTCGGGTGCAGGGCTTCGGCCACGTCGAGGACGTGCGTGTCCTCGCTCACGTCGGCCGTAATCGGCGTGTTCAGGTGCTGGATGTTCGAGAGCTTGCGGACGCCGCGCTCGCCCACCGACACCTCACCGAACGCGCCCAGTTGGGCGGCGATGGTGTCCGTGACGAGGCGCTGCTCGTGGCGGAGTTTCTCGCTGTCGCGGAGGCGCGCGGCGAGTTCGGCGTCCTCCTCGGGCGTGTCGCCGCGGCCCACCGACCCCGCGAGCGCGACGGTCTGCACGCGGTCGTCGTCGAGGGTCACGAGGCGTTCGGGGGTCGCGCCGAGGAACGCGGCGTCGCCGGTCGGCTCCACGAGGAACCGGAAACACGACGGGTACGACTGGCGCAGCCGCTCCAGCAGGTCGCGGGGGTCGAGGTCGCCCGCGAGGTCCGCGCGGAGCGCGGTTGCGAGCACGACCTTCCGCAGGTCGCCCGCCTCGATGCGCTCGACCGCGCGCTCGACCTGCTCGCGCCACGACGCCTCGTCGCTCGTGGGCGTCGTCGACTCGACGCCCGGGCGCGGGCCGCTTGGCTGCATCGCCGGTAACTCCGCGACCTCCTCGCGGGCGTCCGCGAGCGCCGCCTCCACGTCGGCGGGGTCGATATCTTCGCCCGCCCGCGTCACCGTCAGCCACGTCTCGTCGCCCGCGCTCGCCAACTGGACTTCCGGGAGCACGAACTGCGCGGCCGGGAACCCCGCCCACGTGCCCTCCGGGGTGTGGTCGTCGTGGAACGCGAACCCGCCGAGCAGTCGCGGGCGGGCGACCGCCGGGCCGTCGTGGTCGGCGTCGTCGAACAGCGCGGTCGCCCACTCGCGGACCGCCGCGAACCGGTCGCCGCCCGCGGCCGTCACCGTCGCCGCGTCGCCGACCCCGGACAGTTCGAGGCCGTCCGGGTCCGCCCAGTGGATGCGGGGCGCGTCCCGGGCCGCCAGAAACGCCCGATAGGAGACGTCGGCCACCCGGCAGCTCCTGCTGACGACCGCCCCGCGGGCGGCCGCCTCGCCGGACAGAGAACTCATTGTTCGACGTTCGGGACGCTGCGACTAAATAGGCTATCCTTCGGCAGCGACGGCCGCTAGCTGTACCGGTCTTCCGCCCACGGGTCGGCGGTGTTCGAGTAGCCGCGCTTCTCCCAGTAGCCGCGCTCGGGCTCCGTGAGGAACTCCACGCCGTCCACCCACTTCGCGCCCTTGTACGCGTACTTGTGCGGCGTGACGACGCGCAGCGGGCCGCCGTGCTCCCCGGGGAGGTCCTCGCCGTCGAACGCCCACGTGAACAGGACTTCATCCCGCATGCAGTCCTCTATCGGGAGGTTCGTCGTGTAACCGTCCAGCGCGTGGAACATCACCGTGGTCACGTCGTCGTGGACGCCCGCCAGCTCCGCGAGGTGCGGGAACGTGACGCCCGTGAACTCGCAGTCGAACTTCGACCAGCCGGTGACGCAGTGGAAGTCCTGTCGCTGCGTGACGCTGTCGAGGTCGCGGAACTCCTCGTAAGAGCAGGACAGCTCGTCGTCGACGGCGCCCGTGACGGTGAACGTCCACTCCTCGCGGTCCCACTTCGGCGTTCCGCCCTTCGACAGCACGGGGAACTTCGAGGTCTCGCGCTGGCCGGGCGGCAGCCGGTCGTCGCCGAACTCCTCGTAGAGGTCCGTGACGTCCTCGACACTCATGGACCGTCGTACGGGTCGCGGCCACGTATTCCTACCGACTCGGGGGCGCACCGCCGGTTTCGAGAATCGGTGGCGTAGCGGGCTCAGCCCGGAAAACGCCCCCGAATCCGCCCCCCGTCAGGCTTAAGAACGGTGGCGGCGAAGCCCCGGCCAGAACGATGCCCCAGATCGAAGTCAACATCCCGGACCAGATCGAGATGCAGATCGCACAGCTCGTCGAACAGGGGGAGTTCGTCAGCCGCGAGGAGGCCGTCGAACAGCTGCTGTCGTCGGGCATCCGCGCGTACAAGACCAGCGGTCCCTCTGACGAGGAGGAGGGCGCCGGCCTCGAGAGCGAGGGCGGCATGATGGGCCACGAGGACGAGTACGTCTTCTGAACGGCTCGCGGGCGGCCGGCACGCCCCCACCCACTCCCGCGCCGCGGGGTCGCCGCGACCCGCGTGGTACGCCGTCGCGGACAACGCTTAAACGCCCGAATTCCCTATCGTACCCAAGCATGCACAAGGACGAGCTCCTCGACCTCCACGAACAGATGGTGCAGATCAAAGACCAGTTCCTCGAGTTCGACAACGTCGACGACGACGCCTTCCGGGCCTACGAGGAGCTCGAAGTCGAGCCCTCGCACGTCCACAAGTCTAAGAGCGAGCACAAGCACGCCGTCTTCCTGCTCGGGAACGCGCTCGCGGCCGCGATGAGCGAGGACGAGTTCTCGAACGCCGGCCGGCTCAGCAAGCGCATGCAGGAGCTCGCCGACGACGCGTCCAGCAAGCTGTAATCTGTTCTGTTCGCGGGCTCGTCGCCGTCAGACGCGCGTAGGGCGCCCGTCCGCCCGGAAAGTCTTATACGCGCCGCTTGCCTCCAAGTGGGTATGCAGGCACACACGGTCGAGCGGGTGGAGTCGTGGGACTCCCGGCCGTTCTCGGGCGGATTCCGCGAGCTCCACGACCTCGCGGACCGGGAGTTCTCGGGAGCGGTCGTCGCCGGCGACGCGTGGCTGTTCATGTTGAACGGCCGCGTCATCGGCGTCTTCGAGGGCGACGTCGAGGAGTTCGGGGACGCCTCCGGGACGGTGTACGAGGCCCCGCATCCCAGTCTCGCGTTGCTGTTCTCGATGCAGGAGCGCGGCGGGGAGACGCAGGCGAAGTATTACACGAACGACACGCCGCTCTCGGAGGCCGCCCAGACCTTAGCGGACGCGAGCTTCACGGGCTACATCGAGCTCTCCGAGAACGTCCTCTCCGGGGACTACTACGTCGTCTACTACGGCGGGCGCTCGATGAACGCGGCGTTCGTCGGCGCCAGCGAGGAACTCGTCACGGGCGACGAGGCGTTCGACCGCGCCGACGACGAGGTCGGCGTCTACGAGGTGAAGAAGTCGCCGGTGAACGTGACCGAACTCCCCGAGCCCGAGGGCGAGCCCGCGGACGAGCCGTCGGGCGCGACTACGACCGCGGCAGCGGGCGGCGACGACTCGACGCCCAACGAGCCGTCGGACGAACCGACCGACGACGCCGGGTCGCAGGCCGGCGACGAGAGCTTCGACTCTCCCGAAGAGGCCGCAACAGCCGCGAACGAGACGCCCAGTACGGAGCCGTCGGCCGACGACGCAGACAGCGACGAGACAGCGGCGGTGTCGCGGACGGCCGAGGCGGAGTCGGAACCGGCGGACGCGGGCGACGCCACGGACGACACCGACGAGACGGCCGAAGCGCGGGCGCGAACCCCGTCGAAGCAGGCCGGGGACAGCGGCGGCGAGCCGACCGACGACGAGGCCGCCGCGCGCGCCGCGGCCGACGAGGAGGGCGTCTTCGACCAAGAGGAGGAGTGGCGCAACGCGCGCTCGGTGCCGACGCTCGCCCCCGAGAAGAGCGAGTCCACCGACGGCGGCGTGAAATCGAAGTCCCCGTCCAAGAGCGCGAGCGCCGACCGCGCCGACAAGCAGCCCTCGCGGAGCGCGCGCTCGAAGTCCGCGTCGAGTAGTTCCGCGTCGAGCAGCTCCTCGAAGAGCGGGACGCGCTCGACGGTGGAGAAGCTCAAGCGCGCGGTCAAGCAGCGCGACGCGAAACTCGAAGAGGCCGCCGAGCGCATCGACAGCCTCGAAGACGAGCGCGCGGAGTTGCGCGAGCGCGTCGAGTCGCTGGAGGCCGAACGCGACGACCTGCGGGCGCGCGCGGACGAACTCGAAGCCGAACTGGAGGCCGCCGAGGCCGCTGGCGGCGACGAGCCGACCACGGACAACGACCTCACCGCGGAGGCGGCGCTGTCGGACACGAACCTCTTCGTGCGCTACGACTCGAAGGGGAAGCCGACGCTGGACGACCTCGGCCCCGAGACGGACCTCGACGCGGTGAACGAGAACCTCCGCATCGACCACCACACGCAGTTCGAGGCGGCGGACGCGACCGTCGACGGCGAGGACTACGAGTCGTTCCTCCGTGCGTCGGCGGCCCACCGGTTCGTCTCGTGGGCGGTCCGCGAGCTCCCCTTCGAGATTCGGGACTCCGGCCACGCCGACGGCCTCGCGGACCTCTACGAGGCGCTCCCCGCGGTCGACCGCGCGGAGCTTGACGGCACGGTCGCCGTCGACACCGAGGACGGCGCGACCTCGCGGACGTTCGACGTGGTACTGCGGGACCGCATGGGCGACCCGCTTGTCGTCGCGGAGCTGAACGCCGAGCGCGAGCCCGTCACCGGCGAGGAGATGGACGCGCTCGTCGAGGACGCGACCGCGGTCCGGGAGGGCGTCGACGGACTCAGCGCGGCGATGTACGTCACGTCCTCCTTCTTCGAGCCGGCGGCGCTGGAGACCGCCAGCGACGCGACTGGCGGCGGCGGGTTCCTCAGCCGCAGCGACAAGGAGAGTTTCGTGAAGGTGGGGCGGAAGTCCGGCTACCACCTCTGTCTCGTCGAGGACCGCAACGACGCGTTCCACTTGACCGTCCCAGAGCTGTAGATGGAACCGTCGGCGTTACTCGGCTTCGGCGGCGGCGTCGATCTTCATCGCTTCCATCTTGTCGACGAGGTCGTCGACTTTGCCGTCGAGTTCGTCGACGAACTCGCTGGTGCGCTCGGTCGTGATCGCTCCCTGCGAGGACGGCTCGATGAGGTTCTCCTCTTCGAGCACGCGGAGGGAGTACCGGACCTTGTGGTGTGGGTAGCCGGTCTCGTTGGACATCTTCACGATACCGATGGGTTCGTTCTCGATGACCATGCGGAGGACCTGCAGATGGCGCTCCAGCATATCGACTTCCTTCTCAAGCCGGTCTATCATGGCATTTGTTAACTTGTCTTGGCGGGGGTTTAAAGGTTGTCGTAGGGCTTCGGCGAGAAAGTGGCAGTATTCGCTTGCGAGTGCCAACAGTTAACGCTTGCGCCCGGCGCCGCTGACGCCCCTATCATGTTCGTCCATCCAACATCCCGCATTCTCGACAGCGATAGTATACACGACTGTGCCTATTCACGGCGGCGAGACCGTAACCGGTTTGACGACGCTGGTGGAAACGACGGGTATGACCGTCACCATCGTCGGGTCGCAACTCGGCGACGAAGGCAAAGGCGGCGTCGTCGACCTCTTCGGCGACGCGGCCGACGTCGTCGTCCGGTATCAGGGCGGAGACAACGCCGGCCACACCGTCGTCGTCGACGGCGACGAGTACAAGCTCTCCTTGGTCCCCTCGGGGGCCGTCCGCGGGAAGACCGGCGTCCTCGGGAACGGCTGCGTCGTCAACCCCGAGACGCTGTTCGAGGAAATCGACGCGCTCCGCGAGCGCGGCCTCGACCCCGACGTGCGGGTCGCTCGCCGCGCCCACGTCATCCTCCCGTACCACCGCGTGCTCGACGGCATCGAGGAGGACGTCAAGTCCGACTCCGACCTCGACGCCGGCACCACGGGCCGGGGCATCGGCCCCACGTACGAGGACAAGGCCGGCCGCCGCGGCGTCCGCATCGGCGACCTGCTGGACCCCGAGGTGCTCCGCGAGCGACTGGAGTACGCCGTCCCGCAGAAGCGCGCGCTCTACGAGGACGTCTACGGCGGCGACGCCGGCGACGAGTTCGACGTGGACGCGCTGTTCGAGCAGTACCGCGCGTTCGGCGAGCGCATCGCCGAGGAGAACATGGACGTCAACGCCGGCGACTACCTCGCCGACCGCATCGACGACGGCGACAGCGTGATGCTGGAGGGCGCGCAGGGCACCAGCCTCGACATCGACCACGGCGTCTACCCCTACGTCACGTCCTCGAACCCGACCGCGGGCTACGCCGCCACGGGGACGGGCCTCGGCCCGACCACGGTCGGTCAGGGTGAAGTCGTCGGCGTCGTGAAGGCGTACCTCTCCCGCGTCGGCACCGGCCCGCTGCCCACCGAACTCACGGGCGACGACGAGGATCTCGCGGAGTACATCCGCGAGGAGGGCGGCGAGTACGGCACCGTCACCGGCCGCCCGCGCCGCGTCGGCTGGCTCGACCTCCCGATGCTCCGCCACGCCGCGCGCGCGAACGGCTTCACCGGCCTCGCCATCAACCACCTCGACGTGCTCGCCGGCCTCGACGAAGTGAAGGTCGGCCACGCCTACGAGCTGGACGGCGAGACCGTCTACTCGATGCCCGCGACGACCGAACGCTGGGGCGACTGCGAGCCCGTCTTCCGGAGCTTCGACGGCTGGCCCGAGTTCGACCCCGAAGCGGTCGCCGCCGAGGGCTACGACGCCCTCCCTGCGGAGGCCCGCGAGTACGTCGAGTACGTCGAGTCCGAACTCGACACGCCCGCGTACGCGCTCGGCGTCGGCCCCGGCCGCGAGGAGACCGTCGTTCAGCAGAACCCCTTCGAGCAGTAGCGCCCCGCAACCCGCACGCTTTTTGTCCGCGCCCCCGTCGGTCCGCGCATGAACGACGACCTCGTGGACATCATCTGCTGTCCGCTGGACAAACACGACCTCGAACTCGACGTCGAGGAGCGCGACGACGACGAGATTCTCGCCGGCACGCTCACCTGCACGGAGTGCGGCGAGACCTACGACATCGAGGACGGCATCCCGAACCTCCTGCCGCCGGACATGCGCGAGGAGACCCCGGCCTGACGCTCGGGAAGCTTTTTCTTACCCCGGGACAATCCATCTGCCGTGCCCGAACGGCTGTCCGTCCACCTCAACCGCGACCACCCGCGCGACCTCCAGCCGGAAGCGGCGTCGCTGGAGACGGACCGGTCGTTCGTCCTCGTCTTCGAGAACCACGGCGGCCCCATCCACGTCCACCTGCGCCTCGACGACGCGCTCGCCGCCGTCGCCGAGCCGGCCGCGACGCAGGTGTACGTCGAGGACGGCCAGACCCGCGGCGTCGAAATCTCGATTCCCTCCGACCACTCGCCGACGAAGGGCTACGTCGAGCTCTCCACGGGCTACGGCTCCGAGCAGGCGCGCGTGAACGTCACCGTCACCGCCGAGCGGAAGGACGGCGGCCCCGACGTCGCCGTCGACGAGACCCTCGCCGAGAAGTCCGAACCCGACGGCGACGACGAGGGCGTCGCGCTCGCCGACGTCGCCGTGCCCGCGCTCGCCGCGACCGCCGTCGTCGCCGCCGCCGCGCTCACCGCCTCCATCTCCGACTCGGTGGCGATGCTGGTCGGCGTGCTCGCGCTCCTCGGCGGCGTCGGCGTCGCCGCCTACCTGCTGGCGGCGTGAGAACTACTCCTCGTCGTCGTGGTCGTCGTGGTCGTCCCCGTGGCCGTCTTCATCGTGGTCGTCCTCGTGGTCTTCGGGGTACGTCGGCGTCCCCGAGAGCCCGTGTTCGTCCATGCGCTTGGCGCGCAGGAACCGCGCGCGGTAGCGGTTCGCGCCCTCGTAGACGTCGGCCTCGCGAATCTCGTCCGTGCGGCCGTCCGCGACCGCGTCGACGATGTCCTCGACCTGCTCCTTCTCCGCGGGCGTGAGTTCGAACGTGTACTCGCGGGACTCCTCGCGTTCGAGCGTCGTGAACTTCCGCGCGGCCGCGACGAACAGCGAGCACGGCTCCCGGCACGGGAACTCCCCGTCGCCGCGGGGCACGTCCAGTTCCTCTTCGTCGTTCTCGTCCCACTCGCGGCGCTTCAGGCACTGAGAGTCCACGCAGCAGGCCTCCGCCGCCCACTCTAAGGCGTCGTCGTCGAGCTGTTCGACGATGCTGTAGATGCCGGTCTGTCGGTCGGCCACGTCGTCCCAGTGGTCGATGTCGAGGTCGCCCTCGCGCTCGCGGTGCCAGTTCGACACCGTCGCCGGGTAGACGTAGTCCACCGTCTGCACGAGGTCCGAGCCGTCCAAGTCCACGAACGCCCAGCCGTGCGGCAGCGACGGCGCGGTCGAGAGCGGTCGGTACCGGCCCTCGTCGTCGTGTTTCACGAGGTGGCGGGCTTCCAGCGGGTCCGTGTACGCGTCCACGTCCTCACCGAGGTCGTCCTCGTGGCGGACCTCGTAGCGGCGCCGCCCGCCCTCGCTGAGCACGGCGGTGACGGCGAGCTCCCCCCACGAGCGCGTGTGGCCGCCCCGGAGCGCGTCGTAGCGCTCGGGGACCGCGTGGTCGTCGGCGCCCTCCAGCCACCGCAGGAACGCCCGCCGGGGCGTGTCGTGGCCCGCGACGACGTGCTCCCAGTAGTACCAGTTCGTCGCGTACGCCTCCTCGGCGCGCTCCCGGAGGCCGTCCTCGTCGAGCGTCGCCTGTTCGTCGGGCGTCTCCCAGTGGTAGCCGTCCTCGGTGTGTTCGACGACGAGACCGTCGAAGTCGATGCCGTCGGCGGCCGCGTCCACGAGCGCCGTCTCGACGTCGTGGGTGGTGTCGGCGACCGACATCAGTCCCCCGCGCTCGCGGCGCCGTCGTTCTCGGTCTGCTGGCGGACGCGCTCGATGGCGTCGGCGAGGTCCGCGCCCGCTTCGTCGGCGCGCTCGAGGATGACGTCCGCGACCAGCGGCTCGGTGCCGACCGCGCCCGAGTACCAGATGCGGTGGCCGTCGACCTCGCTGGGCACGTCGTAGCCCTTGCGGTAGTCGTCGGTCAGACCCATGTCCTCGGGGATGTCCTCCTGCGTGTGGAAGCCGTCCGCGACGAACAGCGGCACGACGACGATGTCATCGGCCTCGAAGAACTCCGTCACGTCGTCGACCTCGGGGTCCTCGTCCATGAAGACCGCCTTCACCTCCTCGAAGCGGCCGGTGTCGCTGATGCGGTCGGCGTGGTAGTGGATGGCCTTCGCGGAGTTCTCGTTGCGCTCGGTGCCGTGGCCGACGACCGCGAGCCCGAAGCCGTCGCCGACCTCGGGGTCGTCGGTGATGGACTTCGCGCGCTCGACGATGACGTCGCTCATCGAGTCGTGGGTGCCGACCGGCCCGCAGTAGTGGACGGTCTTGTCCACGTCCGTCGCGCGGACGGTGACGTGGTCGGCGTCCGTGCCGTCCGAATCCCAGTCCTCGGGGTCCCAGTCATCGAGCCGGAGCTCTCGGGGGATGACCTGTTCGGTGAAGTAGCCCTCGGAGATGAAAAGCGGCACGACGAACACCTCCTCGGATTCGAGCGTGCGCAGGACCTCCCGGAAGGACGGCTCCTCCTTCCAGAACGCCTCCCGGACCTCGTCGAAGGCCCCGGTCGCGCGGATGGTGTCAGCGTGCGTGAAAGCCGGGTCCGAGGAACCCGGATTGAGGTGTGACCCGTGACCGACGATGACCAGCGCTTGCATGCTCACACCTAGGGGAGATGCGTCCTTAGTGGCTTCGCAACCGGCGCTGCGAGGCTAGCTGGTACCGGACAAGTTCGCCCCTTTTATCGTGTAGGAGGAAAATCACGTCGTATCCATGACGCGACAGGCGCTGCTGGCGGTCGGCGTCGCGGCCCTCCTCGTCGCCAGCGGCTGCAGCGGCATCGACGGCCTCGCGGACCGCACCGAGTCGCCGCCCGACGCCGACGTCGCCCAGCGGTACGCGTCGCTCCATTCGCTCGAAGCCACTCGCGTGACCACCGTCGACACCGGGAACGCCACGAACGAGACGCGCTCGCTCGTCCGCATCGACCTCTCCGGAGACCGAGTCAGGCGCTACCAGCGCGTCCTCGACCCGGCGTCCCGGGCCGACGACGTGACCGTGGTCAACGACTCCGGCGCGGTGACCTACGACGCCGACGAGAACACCGTGACGCGCGTCCCCCGGACCCGGTACGGCTACCGCGGGAACCGGTCGGCGTACCTCCAGCGCGTCGTCGCCGCGGCGCACACCGACGACGTTGCAGACCCCTCCAGCGGCGTCTCTCCGCTCCCCGTCGTCCCCGCCGCGGACGGCGGGCCGTCGATTCCCGAGGGCGCAATCGAGGGGTTCGAGGTCGACTACCTCGGGACGCGTACCGTCGCCGGCCGGACCGCCCACGGCTTCGAGCTGACCGCGGTCTCGGCGGCGGCGCTGTCGGTCGACCGGACGCTGTGGCTGGACAGCCGCTACTTCTACCCGCTGTACACGACTCAGCGACTCGACTACCGAAACCGGACCATCGAGACGACCACGCGGCTGGCGAACGTCACGTTCGACGCTGACCTCCCCAGCGGCGCCTTCGACTTCGACGCCCCGGCGAACGCCACCGTGGCGTCGCCGGACGCCACCACTCGGTTCTTCGACGCCGCGAGCGCGCTCCGCGAGCGCGCCGCCTTCCCGGTCCCCGACCCCGAGGTGCCCGCGGGCTACGACTTCGAGGGCGCGCAGTACGTCGACGGGAACGTGACGCAGGCGACGCTCCGGTACGCCACGGCGGACGGGCACCGGCTCGCGGTCACCAAGACGACCGCCGCAGACCGTGGCTCGTTCACGCTCGGGGAGAACGTCACCGTCGCGGGACGGCGCGGCCAGTACGTCACGACGCCGCGCGCGAAGCTCGTGGCGTGGTCCTGTGAGGAGCGCCGGTACGCTGTGGTCGCCACCGACCTCGGCGAGCGCGCGCTGGTGGCCGTCGCGGACTCGGTGGGCTGCGCGTAGCTACGACGGCCGCCGGTACAGCGAGTACGCGATGCACACCAACCCCGCGAGCTGGAGCATCCGCACCACGAGCCGGAACGGCGGTTCGAGGGTCGCGTCGAGAACCCCGTACCGGAGCATCGCGGAGCCGACGAACGTCGCGGTGTAGGTGACGGCCGTCAGCAACACCAGCCCCGCCGAGAGGTACTGCATCGCCGCGCTCTGGTGGCGGCGGAACCCCCGGTAGGCGTGGTAGCCGATGAACAGTCCGACGGCTGTCGCGGCGAACGACGCGGCGACGTTGACGACGTAGAGTGCGTTCATTACAGTCCCTCCCACATTCTCGTGAAGCGGTCGGCGACGTCCTCGGACTCGCACTCGACCTCGGTGGCGAACTCGCCGTCGTCGAGTTCGAGCGTGAACCGACGGAACGTCGCCCGGTAGACGCGGTGGTGGTTGCCGTCCGACCGGACGTTGATCGACTCTTCGAGCAGGTCGTGGTCGGTCAGGTCGTCGATTCGCCGATACACCGTCGCGGTCGACGCGTCGCAGGCCTCGCTCAGTTCGCTCGCGGACATGGGTTCCGTACTCGCCGCTGCGAGGATGGCGCGCGCGTGCTCGTCGTCGAGCAACGAGAGCACCGACGTCGGGTCGCTGTCCTCGCTCACGCCGCGTCGTACTCGCCACGGTGGTTTAAAATGGTGGAGTGCTCGCAGGCGCTGAGACTTAAGCCCCCGCGGCGCCGACCCCGTAGTATGACTCAGGCGGCGGCGACGCGAGCGGCAATCGACGACCACCCGTTCCTGCAGCGGGCGCTGCGCGCGGGCGTCGTGAACCACGCGGCGGCCGCGCGCTTCCTCGACGTGGACGGCGACGAGGACGCGGTCGCGGCGGCGGTCCGGCGGTACGGCGAGGACCTGCCCGCCTACGACGCCGACGGCCGGGACGCGACTGTCACGATGCGGTCGGGGCTCGGCGCCAGCGACGACGGCCTGCTGGTCGTCGCGGGCGAGGGATTCGAGCCGGGCGTGGGCGACTTGACGGCGTTACTAGCGACTGGCGACGTGGATACGCGGACGCTGGCGGCCGCGCTCGACCGCCTGCACGCGTCGGGGGTCGACCCGATGGCGGCGGGCGTCGCTGACGAGTCGCTCGTGGTCGTCGTCGAGCGACGGGACGGCGCAGACGCGCTCCGCGTCGTCGAAGACACGCTCGACGCAGTGCCGCGCTGACCGCGACGGACGCCGTCGGTTCCGACGCTTTGAAACGCCGGCGCGCGTACGTTCGGCTACATGACGCTCTACGTGTCGAACACCCTCTCCGGCGAGCGAGAGGAATTCGAGCCCCACGACCCCGAGGACGTCCTCGTGTACACGTGCGGGCTCACCGTCTCCGACGACTCCCACCTCGGGCACGCTCGCCTCTGGGTGCAGTCGGACGTGATGGCGCGGTGGCTCTCGCACGTCGGCTACGACGTCCGCCACGTCCAGAACTTCACGGACGTCAACGAGAAAATCGTCGCGCGCACCGGCGAGGACGGCCTCGGCGACACCGAGGCGGAAGTCGCGCGCCACTACGTCGCCTCGGTCATCGAGGACATGCGCGCGCTCAACCTCCAGCGCGCGGAGGTGTACCCGCGGGTCTCCGAGCACGTCCCCGAAATCATCGACCTCGTGGAGACGCTCATCGAGACCGGGCACGCCTACGAGGCCAACGGCTCCGTCTATTTCGACGTCACGTCCTTCGAGGACTACGGGAAGCTCTCCGGCCAACAGGTCGAGGAGATGGAGGCCCAAGGCCCCGAGTCCGAGCAGTCCGAGAAACGCCACCCCGCGGACTTCGCGCTCTGGAAGGCGGGCGCGGTCGCCCCCGCGGACGCCAACGAGCACCGCAGCGACGACCTGCCGCCGCTGGAGGAGCCGGCGGGACAGACGTGGGAGTCGCCGTGGGGCGAGGGGCGACCGGGCTGGCACATCGAGTGCTCGGCGATGAGCATGACCCACCTCGACGACCACATCGATGTCCACGTCGGCGGGCAGGACCTCGTGTTTCCCCACCACGAGAACGAGGTCGCGCAGAGCGAGGCCGCCGCCGGCGAGCCGTTCGCCAAGTACTGGGCGCACGTCCGCCTCCTCGAAACCGAGGGCGAGAAGATGTCCTCCAGTCTCGGGAACTTCTTCACGACGAAGAACGCCATTGAGGAGCTCGGCCCGAACGTCGTCCGGATGTTCCTCGTCTCCACGTCGTACACGCAGCGCCAGACGTACTCCGAGGAGACGGTCTCGGAGGCCGAGCAGCGCTGGGAGCGTCTCCAGCGCGCCTACGAGCGCGCCGCCGACGCCGCCGACAGCCCCGACGCGTACGCGAAAGTCGAGTCCGCGGCCCTCCGCGAGGCCGTCGCGGACGCTCGCGAGGACTTCGAGGCGGCGATGAACGACGACTTCAACACGCGCGAGGCGGTAAGCGCGCTGCTGGAGCTGGCGTCGGCGGTCCACCGGTACGTCGACGACGCCGAGCGCTACGACTACCGCGCGCTCGTCGACGCCGTCGAGGTCTTCGAGGAGTTGGGCGGCGGCGTGCTCGGCTTCCAGTTCGAGACCGTCGACGGCGGCGAGGTCGAACTCGCGGGCGACCTCGTCGAACTCGTCTTGGACATCCGAGAGGACGCCCGGGACGCGGGCGACTACGACCGCGCGGACGAACTCCGGGACCGCCTCGAATCACTCGACGTCACCGTCGAGGACACCGACGACGGCGCGACCTACCGGCTCTGAGGCCGCCCCGAGAGTCAGTCGGGTTTCTGACAAGAGAGCCGCCAAGCTTATTCCCGCTGCCCGGGTTCTGTGTCGTATGCACCGACGAACGGCGGTCGCCGTCGCGCTCGCCGCACTCATCGCCACCAGCGGCTGTCTCGGCGTCCTCGGCGGGGACGGGCTGTCGTTCTCCGCCTCGCAGGCCACTGTCTCCGAGGACGCCCTCCAAGCGACGGGCTACGAGGAGGTCCGCGTGAACGAGTCCGAAATCAGCCGCGAGTTCTCCGCGGGCAGCCAGTCCCGGAACGTCACCGTCACCAACTGGGTGGCAATGTACGAGCGCAGCGTGAGCGTGCCCGTTCTCGGCGAGCGCCGGGCCGCTGTCTTCGGCGCGTTCGCCAGCCCCGGAGTCAGCATCCTCGGCCAGTCGTTCAACCCCATCGACGACTACTCCGAGCGCGACCTCGCGCAGCTCGCCCAACAGCAGTACGACGGCCTCTCCGTCGGACAGACGGCCAGCACCCGTAATATGACGGTGCTCGACGAGTCTACGACGGTCACGAAGTTCGAGGGGAGCGCCACTATCGGCGGGCAGTCCGTCGATGTCTACGTCCACGTCACGAAGGTCAAACACGACGGCGACCACGTCGTCGCAGTCGCCATCTACCCGCAGGCCCTCGACGGCGAACAGGAGCACGTCGACGAGCTCCTGACCGGCCTCGAACACTAGTTTTTCGACGCTCGAACTGCGGTACTTCGTTACGCGCGTCCACCGACGAACCTGCAGGAGCCCCTAAAATCTTCAAGCCACAGTTCTATCGGATAGAAGAATACGAACGTGTAGTTACTTTCCAGAATCGCCGCCGTACTAGCAATATACATCCCCTAAATCAGTATTATGGGCAGCCTTACAAGACAACCCTTGTTACTCGTGCACATGGTTCGAACTGATTCGTACACGCCACCCTCGACCAGCCGCTACGAGTGCACCGGCTGTCTCAGCCGGTTCGAGAGCGAGACCCACCTCGTCGAGTGCCCGGAATGCGGCGAGCGCGTGCGGAACGTCGCAGTTCCCCGAGAGTAAGCGTCCGCGCTGTCTCGCGCTGTTTGGTACCGACCGGCAAGGGCCTTTTTATAGTTGCCCTGTGTGCTGTCGTACATGTCAGCGACCGATAGCGGTGACGGCGTCACCGAGTTCTACGAGCGGCAGATCGGGCGAGCGCAGACCGCCGACGAGGTGTACGGCTACCTCGTGTTCGTCGCGGGGCTCGTGTTGGGCGTCCTCGGCATCCTGCTGTTCCTGCCCAGCGAGTCCGCCGGGTCGCTGCGCGAGTACAGCATCGCGCTCGGCGCCGCGGGGTTCGCGCTCCTCATCGCCGGCCCGGTCATCCGACTCCCGCTCCAGCGAGCCGCGACGGTCGCCGTCTACCTCGGCGGACTGCTGTGTGCGGCCGCCATCGCGTGGTTCTTCGTCGTCTTCCCGAACCAGTGGCAGGTCGCCACCGGCCACCGCGGCGTCATCGCGCTGTACGTCCTCGGCGTCGCCGTCATCGGCGCCGGCGGCGTCCTCGTCCCGCTGGTCACATCCACTCGTGCGACCGAGGAGACGGCGGCCGCGCGGGCGGAAAGCGAGGAGAGCGAGCGCCGCGTCGAAGCGGTCCAGCGCGAGCTCGAAGCCGCCGAACGCGCCCGTGACGAACTCGAACGCGAGGTCGAGTCCATCCGCACCAGCCACGCGCAGTTCGAGCTGTTCGAGGACAAGGCCGGAGAGTTCCGGTGGCGACTCCGCCACCGGAACGGCAACATCATCGCGGACAGCGGCGAGGGCTACACGGCCAAGCACAACGCCCAGAAGGGCATGCAGAGCGTCCGCCGGAACGCGCTCGGCGCGGCGACGATTCACGCCGAGCCCGACGCCGCGGAGGCCGAGGGCGACCTCGACGACCTCCCGATGCTGCCCGCGGAAGCCGGAGAGAGTCAAGCCACCTTCGAGGTGTTCGAGGACGACGCCGGGGAGTTCCGGTGGCGGCTCGTCCACGACAACGGCAATATCATCGCGGACAGCGGCGAAGGCTACACGCGCCGCCGGGACGCCGAGCGCGCTATCGGCGGCGTCCAGACCAACGCGGGGCCCGGCGAGTACCTCGCGTTCGACCCGACCTCGTTCGAGATTTACCGCGACGTCGCGGGCGAGTGGCGCTGGCGGCTCGTCCACAAGAACGGGAACGTCCTCGCCGACGGCGGCGAGGGGTACTCCCGCCGCCGCGACGCTCGACGCGCGGTCGACCGCTTGCAAGAGCGCGTCGCGGACGCCGACTTCGACGTCTACGAAGACGACGCGGGGGAGTTCCGGTGGCGGGTCCGCGCGGAGAACGGGAACGTCGTCGCGGACAGCGGCGAGGGCTACACGCGGAAGAACGAGGCAGAGAACGCCGTCGAGCGCGTCCGCGACTACGCACCGGACGCCGACGCCCTCGACGTCGGGTTCGCGGCGTTCGAAGTGTACGAGGACGCTGGCGGCGAGTACCGCTGGCGGCTCCGCCACCGCAACGGCAACGTCATCGCGGACGGCGGCGAAGGGTACAGTTCGCGGACGAAGGCCCGCGCGGGCATCGAGAGCGTGAAGCGCAATGCGCCGGGCGCGGACATCGAAGCCGAGTAACCCCGCCGCGGCACTTTTTCGCGGAGTTAGGACAGCGCCAGCGGCACGAGTAGCACCGCCATCAGGTGGACGCGGCGCGCACTGAAGTACGGCGGAATCAGGCCGACGAGCGTCGCTGCCGCCAGCAGCGCGACGCCGAGCCAGCCGGCGAACACCCACGCGAGCACCACGAGCAGCGCGCAGACGCCCACGGTGAGCCGGCGGTGGTTCAGCCGGCGAACGAGCCGGAAGTACCGGTCGCCGAGCACCGGCACGAGCACCGCGCCCGCGCAGGCCGCGAGGGCGATACTCGCCAGCAATAGTGGGAGCGTCTTCGGGAGTGCCGCGCGCTCGAACGCGACGAGCACGCCCGTGTGGGGCGCGCCGAGCGCGAACAGCGCGTACAGGGCGAAGACGGTATTCGCAGTGTTGACACCGGAGAGCGCGGCGACGAACGCGCGGTCGCCGTCCGAACGCGTCGCTTCGACGGCGAACACGGCGGCGATGGCGCCCGACACGCCGGGCACGTACGCGACCGCGGCGCCCGCGATACTCCCCGCGAACCCGGATTCGACGACCGAGCGCGGCCCGCCTGCGACGGCGGGGTCGTCCTGCTCGGGGACGCCGGCGCCGCGGTACGCCGCGAGCAGGACGGGCGCGCCGAACAGGCCGGCGAACAGCGGCGCGAGCACGTCCCCGGCGGGCAGCAGGCTCTCGGGCTGGAGTGGAAGGGCGACGACGCCGAGTGCGCCGCTGGCGGCGACGGCCAGACAGCCGCCGAGGCGGGCCCGTCGCGTCGGCTCGCGCGCGAGTAGAGCGAGGAGAAGCGCGACGACCACGACCGGGAGGTAGTCGTAGACGAGCGGCGCGACGACGGTCGCCGCTGTTGTCACGGGGACCGCGAGGACGAACGCGACCGCGACCGCGACGCCGCTGCCGAGCGCGGAGACGCGCAGCGCCTCCCGGCCGCGCCCGCCTATCACGAGGCGGTGGCCCGGGAGCGCGCTCACCGCCATCGCGGCGTCGGGGACGCCCAGCGCGAGCATCGGCACCACGTCCAGAAACGAGTGGGTGACGCCCGCCGCGAGCATCGCCGCGCCGACCAACTGCGGCGGACCGGGGACGCTCGGCGCGGCCGCGGCGAGCAACAGCGCCAGCGAGTTCACGTGCAGGCCGGGAACGAGTCCCGAGCACGTCCCCAGCAGGACGCCCGCGGTGACCGCCAGCAGCGCGGCCGCTGACGCGCCCGGCGCGACGAGCACGCGCACCCCGGCGACCTCCATCGCCGCGAGTTGGTCGCGCTCCCGCACTTCAAGCTACGGGGCTGACTGTGCGCGGTGAGCCGTCGGCTGGTCGGCGTTGCGCGCGAAAGAAAAACGGTCGGTCGTGGAACCGGATTACCCGAAGAGGTCGCCGAGGCCTTCGCCGCTGGCCTCCTCGTCCTCGTCGTCGCCGGCTTCCTCGGCTTCTTCCTCGGCCTCGGCCTCCTCGTCGGCCTCGTCCTCGGACTCCTCGGCTTCGTCGGCACCGCCGGAAGCGCCCGCGGCGGGCGCGGCCGGAGCGGCAGCCGCCTCGGCGACGGCTTCCTCGATGTCGACGTCTTCGAGGGCCGCGACGAGCGCCTTGACGCGGGATTCCTCGACGTCGACGCCGGCGGCCTCGAGGACGCCGGTGATGTTGTCTTCGTTGATCTCTTCGCCAGATTCGTTCAGGATGAGTGCTGCGTAAACGTACTCCATTGTTAGCCAAACATCTCCCCGAGGCCTTCGGCGCCGTCGCCTCCGTCTTCGTCGTCGTCGGAGTCGTCGGAGTCGTCGGCGTCGGCCTCGGATTCAGTTTCTTGGTCGTCGCTCTGTTCGTCTTCGCTGTCCTCGGGCTCCGCCGCCGCTGCGGCGGGCGCCTCGACGTCGCGGAGCTCCTCGGGGAGCGCCTCCTCGTCGTCGATCTGCGCGGCGAGCGCGCGAACCTGCGCGTCCGCCTTGCTGACGAGGTCGTCCGCGAGGTCGGGGCTCTCGATGGAGGCCTGCAGGCCGAGGCTCTTGGCCTCGCCCTGCGCCTTGCGGATGAGCGTCGGCGCGGTCTGCGCCGTCGGGTACTCCGCGTTCACGGAGAGGTTCCGTGCGGACGCGGCCGCGGACTGGATGTCCGCGCGGTACTCCTCGACGTCGATTTCGAGCTCGTCCGGCGTGAACAGGACGCCCTCGGAGTAGACGCCGCGGAGGTCCAGCCCGACTTCCTTCGGCTCGATGCCGAGCTCGGTCAGGACGTTGGCCACGTCGGTGGACACCGTCTCGCCTTCCTCGACGACGACGGAGTCCTCCATGACCTTGATGGAGCCCTCTTGGATGCGCGCGTTCGCGCCAATCTGCTGAAGCTCGCCGACGAACGGACCCGGGTCGATGCCGGTGTCGCCCTCGGGCACGACGATGTCGTTGGGCGCGACCTCGCCCGCGTTGATGGGCGCGGGCGTCTTCGACTCTTCGAGCTGCTGGAACAGCCCGAACGGGTTGTCGTTCGTCGCCACGAGCCCGACCTCACCGGAGACGTACTGGGTGAGGTCTTCGAGGCCGTCGTCGACTTCCTCGAGCGCACGAACGAGGAGGGTGTTCCGGCTCATGCGGAGCGCGGCGCTGCCGTGCAGGCCGCGGCGCATGTCCTGAAGCTGCTTGCTCGGGATGCCGGTGACGCTCACGACGCCGACGCTGTCGTAGGTCTCGAGCAGGTCGACGAGTTCGTCGACTTCCTCGCGCTTCCACTCGGGAATGGTGTCGGTCGTGCGTTCGTCTGCGGACATCTAAGCCACCTCCACGGCGGGCCCCATCGTCGTCTTCACGTAGACGCCATCGATGTTGAGCGGGCCCTTTTCGAGGTCCGCGTGCAGGCGGCGCAGAATGACGTCGATGTTGTCCGCGATGTCCTCGGCGGACATGTCTTCCGCGCCGACGCGCGTGTGGAACGTGCGGCGGTCGCGGCTGCGAAGCTGCACGGTGTTTTTCATTCGGTTGACTGTCTCGACGACGTCGTCGTCGGGCTGGAGCGGCGTCGGCATCTTGCCGCGCGGACCGAGCACTTGACCGAGCGCACCCGCGATGTCCTGCATCATGGATGCTTCGGCCACGAAGAAGTCCGTCGCGTCAGCGAGGTCCTTCGCGGCGTCGGTGTCGTCGGCGAGGTCGGCGACTTCGTCGCCACCGTAGACCTCGTCCGCGACTTCCTCGGCTCGAACTGCGGTTTCGCCCTCTGCGAAAACCACAATCTGTGTCTCCTGTCCGGTGCCCGACGGCAGCACGACGCCCTCGTCGACACGATTCGACGGGTCGTTGAGGTCGAGGTCGCGCAGGTTGATAGCGAGGTCCACCGTCTCACGGAAATTCCGCTCTGGGGCCTCCTCGAGTGCGCGAGCTACGGCCTCTTCAATATCGTTGTCTGCCATCTTTCACCTCCGTAGTGCATTGACCCTGTGAAGGTCGGATCTCCTACGGGTCAGTGAAACAGGCGAAGCCTGTCTCGGTTTGAGAGAGGGGCAACGCGTCCTTAAAACCGTCGAACCGCGCCGCCCGCGAGAACCGCTCGCGGACGGCCTCACGGCTACGAGAACGGAACGAACGGCCGCACGAAAGGTCGGAAAACGCGAGTCGGGTTACGCTGCGGCTTCCTCAGCGCCAAGAACGTCGTCGTACTCGCCGGAGGCGACGCGCTCGTTGAACGTCCGCGCGTCCTCGCCCTCGATGGTGACGCCCATGGAGGCGCAGGTGCCCGCGACCTCCTTGGCGGCGTTGCGCGTGTCGTACGCCAGCAGGTCGGGCTTCTTCTGCTCGGCGATGGTCTTCAGCTGCTCGATGGAGAGGTCAGCGACGAACTCCTCGTTGGGCTCGCCGGCGCCGGTCTCGAAGCCGGCCTCGTCCTTGATGAGGGCGGCCGTCGGCGGGACGCCGACCTCGATACTGAACGAGCCATCTTCCTCGTACTCGATGGTGACCGGAACCTCCGTGCCGTCGAAGGCAGCGGTCTGTTCGTTGATTTCCTGTACGACAGCCTGCACGTCGACGGGCGTCGGTCCGAGCTCGGGACCGAGCGGCGGCCCGGGGTCGGCCTGACCGCCTGCCACGAGCACTTCGATCGTCTCAGCCATACCCGAACGAACCGTCGCCGCGGCTTTAACCCTTTCTTTCTCCGGCCCGGTGGCGTCGCTGCCGCGAACGCCTACGGGACGTTGACGCCCTCGCGGGCGAGGTACTCGCTGACGTCCTTGATGACGACGGGGCTGCCGATGATGCGGACCATCCCCTCCTGTTCGAGCACGCTCACGGTGAACTCCTCGTCGATGTCGTCGCGGTACCCCTCCAGCGTCGCGGCGGGAAGCACGATCTGCGTGCTGTCGCGCAGGTTGGAGGGGTCGGGCATCACCCGCCACTCTCTTCACACGAACCATGAACGTGTCGAAAACAATCCCGGTCGGGCGGGAGGGAAAGCGCTTTTCGGCGCCAGCGGCCTACGCTCGGGTAATGGGTCTGGAGGAGGAAATCGAACAGCTCGAAGAAGAAATCTCGGAGACGCCGTACAACAAGTCCACGGAGGCGCACATCGGTCGGCTGAAGGCGAAGCTCGCCGAGAAGAAGGAGAAACTGGAGAAACAGCAGTCCGGCGGGAGCGGCGGTGGCGGCTACGCCGTCGAACAGCACGGCGACGCCACCGTGGCGCTCGTTGGGTTCCCGTCGGTGGGGAAGTCCTCGCTCATCAACGCGATGACGAACGCCGACAGCGAAGTCGGCTCCTACGAGTTCACGACGCTGGACGTCAACCCCGGGATGCTGGAGTACCGGGGCGCGAACATCCAACTGCTGGACGTGCCGGGGCTCATCGAGGGCGCGGCGGGCGGTCGCGGCGGCGGGAAGGAGATTCTGTCTGTGATTCGCGCCGCGGACCTCGTCATCTTCATGCTGTCGGCGTTCGAAATCGAGCAGTACGACCGACTGGCGGAGGAGCTGTACAACGTCAACATCCGGGTGGACGAGGAGCCGCCATCGGTGACCGTCCGGCGGAAGGGCAAGGACGGCATCGACGTGAACACCTCCGGCGACCTCGAACTCGACCACGACACCGTCAAGGAGATTCTCCGCGAGCGCGGGTTCATCAACGCCGACGTCACCATCCGCGGCAACCCCTCCGTGGACAAGCTCGTCGACGGCATGATGGACAACCGCGTCTACATGCCGTCGCTGGTCGCCGTCAACAAGGTCGACCTCATCGAGCCGTCGTACGCGGAGACGATGAAAGCCGAGCTCCGCGAGCACGGCATCGACCCCGAGGAGGCGGTGTTCATCTCGGCGGCGGAGGAGAAGGGCCTCGACGCCCTCAAAGAGCAGATGTGGGCGGAACTCGGGCTCATCCGCGTCTACATGGACAAGCCCGGCCGCGGCGTCGACTACGAGGAGCCGCTGGTCATCCGCCGCGGTGACACGGTGGACGACGCCCTCCAGAAGCTCGGCGGCACGCTCGACGAGCGCTTCCGGTTCGCGCGCGTCACCGGCCCGTCCGCGAAACACGACGAACAGCAGGTCGGCCGCGACCACGTACTCGAAGACGAGGACATCATGCGCGTGGTCGCGCGGCGGTAGCGTGGCGCGCACGCGCCGGCGGCTCGCGGCGGTCGTGCTCGCGGGGGCGCTTCCGTGGGTCGCGGTCACTTTCGACGGCGGCTGGTATCCGGTGTTCGCCTTCGGCTTCCTCCACTTCGACCCGTTCTCGTTCACGGCGCTGCCGACGTACGTGGCCCGCGTCGGGAGCGTGCCGCCGCGCTTGAGTGCGTGGCCGACGGCAACGCTGCTGTACGCGGGGGCGCTCGCGGCCGCAGTCGTCGACTACGCCGTCGGGTTCGACGCCCGGATACCCGCTGGCCTGCTCTTTCTCGCGGGCGTCGACGTGGGGCTGTTGGCGCTGTCGCTGTCCCGGCAGGCCACGATTCTCGCCGTGCCCGTCGGCGCACTCTGGCTGTGGGCGGCCGTCTGGGTGGGGTACGGGGACGCGCTGCTCGGCGAGTGAGCGGTCGCTTCCGCGTTCGGTACGCTTTTCGACGCGCCCCTGCATCCCCCGCACATGAGCGAGTTCGTACTCGACCACGTGATGATGCGCGTCGGCGACCTCGACGCGAGCCTCGACTGGTACAAGGTACACCTCGACTACGTCGAATACGGCCGCTGGGAGGCCGACACGTTCGACATCGTCTACCTCGGCCCGGAGGACGTCCACGAGGAGGGCGCGTTACTGGAGCTGACGTACAACCACGACACCGACGCGTACGACTTCGGTGACGCGTGGGGCCACATCGCCGTGCGCGTCGAGGACGTCTACGACGCCTACGAGCAGCTGATGGACGAGGGCGTCGAGGACTACCGCGACCCCGACTCCTGCGGCGGGTCGTACGCGTTCGTGAAGGACCCCGACGGCCACGAGGTCGAACTCGTCGAGCGCGACCACGGCGCGAAGTGGAGCCTCGACCACACGATGGTGCGCGTCGAGGACGCCGACGAGCACCTCGGCTTCTGGACGCGGAAGTTCGAGTACGAGCACACGGGCCGCTGGGAGTCCGATACGTTCGCTAACTACTTCGCCAAGCCCGAGGGGAGCGCCGACGAGGCGATGGCGGTCGAACTCACGTACAACTACGACGGCCGCACGTACGAGTTCGGCGACGCGTGGGGCCACCTCGCGGTGCGCACCGACGACCTCGTCGGCGACTGGGAGACCCTGATGGAGCGGGAGGCCGAGGACTACCGCGACCCCGAGTCCTGCGACTTCGACTACGCGTTCACGGAGGACCCCGACGGCCACGAAATCGAGGTCCTGAACCCCGACGACTCGCCGGTCGACCGGAAGGACTGACGTTCCCACGACGCGGGGCCGGCCCCGCCCGTTTTTCTCGGCGCGCGCGATAGCGACGAGCATGGAGTGTCGCCCCATCGGCCGCGTAGAGACACCGTTCGCGTCCCGCGACGACGCGCCCCGGCAGGGATTCCTCGGGGACGCGACCGGCACCGTTCACGTCGACGAACCGTACCGGTCCGCGCTCCGGGGGCTCGACGCCGGCCACACCGTCGACGTGGTGTGGTGGGCGAACGACGCCGATCGCTCGGTGCTGCGCGTGCGCGGCGGCGACCGCGGCGTGTTCACGACGCGCTCCCCGTCCCGCCCGAACCCGGTCTGCGTGACGACCTGCGACGTGCTCGACGTGGACCGCGACGCGGGGACCGTGGCGGTCGCCGGTGTGGACATGGTCGACGGCAGTCCGGTCGTGGACGTGAAGTACGCGCTCAGCGGCGACGAAACCGGGGACGCAGAAGATTAGTCGAGGGCGTCCGCGGGCGCATCCGCGAGGCCCGCGAGCGCGTCCGTCTCGATGTGGTGGAGGTCGCCGGGAACGACGAGTAGGTGCAGCGGGTCCCCGAAGTCCATCTCGGCGAGCGCAGCGAGGCGGTCGGCGCGGACGGTCGCATCGGGCGCTCCGGCGCGCGCCACGACGACGCCGAGCGCGTCCGCGTCCCAGTGCTCCGCGAGCAGGCCGGCGGCGTGGCTCGCGGTCATGTATTGGTCGCCGTCCGCGCGCGGGTGGTCGACCTTGATGTCGAGATAGCACAGCGTGTGCAGGCCGCGCTCGCGGTTGGCCGCGATGGTCTCGACGACCGAACTCGGCACGCCGTCGGCGCCGTGCGCCCACTCGAAGGGGAGCGTCGTCGCCTTCCCGAAGCGGTAGTTCTGGAGGCCCGTGAGACTCGACGCCGCGGACTCGGCGGTGGGCGCGTGAATCACGCGCGTGTCGATGCCGCGCTCCGCCGCGCGTAGGCGGAGGTCGACGTGCGTCGTCGAAATCATCGTGTCCCCGGCGGTGAGGAAGACGGCGTCGCCGACCTCGGCCGCGTCGAGAATCGGCTCGGGGTCCTGTTCGACGCCCGCGCGGTCCCGGACCTCGATGTCCGTGCCGTGGTAGGCTTCGAGGTCGGCGATGTCCGCGCCGACGAGCTTGCTGGTGTAGAACTCCGCGAACGCGCGGTCGGCGGCCGCGATGGCGTCGGCGCCAGCGACCGTGACCGAGCGCTCGTCGTAGAGGCCGAGCCCGACGAACGTGAGCATACCCACGGTAGCGCGCGCGCCGTCGTAGGGGTTTCGGGACGCAAGCGACACGGGTAAGGCCGCGCCCGCCCGACTCCCGTCCATGTCAGTGCCGTGCGTCCGCGTCCCGACCGAGGAGGGCGAAGCCACGCGCCGGCGGCTCGCCGCCGAGGACCTCCTCGTCGACGAGTACGCAATCACGGCCAGCGACGGCGACCTCTACGTCCCCGTGGGCGACCCGGAGGCCGTGCCGGACGACCTCCCGGTCGTCGAGTTCGACGCGCCCGAGCGCGAGACGCCGACGACGCCCGCCGAGATTCTGGGCTTCGAGCCGACGTACGAGCGCCTCGGCGACGTGGTCATCGTCGACGAGGACGACGACGAGCGCGCCCGCGACATCGCCAGCGCGGTGATGGACTCGGACGTGCGCGCGAAGACGGTTGTCAACCGCGCGTCGAAAGTGAAGGGAACAGAGCGAGTCCGCGACTGGGACGTCCTCGCAGGGGAGAGCACGGAGACCGTCCACACGGAGTACGGCTGCGAGTTCGAACTCGACCTCGCGGAGGTGTATTTCTCGCCGCGGCTCGCCACTGAGCGCCACCGCGTCGTCGAACAAGTACGGGACGGCGAGCACGCCTTCGACATGTTCGCGGGCGTCGGCCCGTACGCGGTCCCGATGGCGAAGGCCGGCGCGGATGTCGTCGCCACGGACATCAACGAGACCGCAATCGAGTACCTCCGGCGAAACGCCGAGCGCAACGACGTGAGCGAGCGCGTGACCGCCATCGCCGGGGACGTGCGAGAGACCGCCGGCGAGTACGGGGATTGGGCGGACCGCATCGTGATGAACCTCCCCCACACCGCCGACGAGTTCCTCGACACCGCGGTCGCGCTCGCCGGCGACGACTGCGTGATTCACTTCTACGACTTCCAGCACGAGGACGACCGCTACGCGCCCTGCGAGGCCGCCATCCGCGACGCCGCCGAGCCCGACTACGAGGTCACAATCGAGAACGAGCGCACCGTGCGGTCGTACGCCCCCCACGAACTCAACGTCGTCGTGGACGCCCGGCTGACCCGCCGGTGATTCGCAAGGCTTATTTCTTGAATCCGGTTACGGAGAAGTGGACGAAGCGCGCCGGTATAGCTCAGACTGGTAGAGCGATTCCTTCGTAAGGAATAGGCCAAGGGTTCAAATCCCTTTACCGGCTCTTTCTCCGAACTCCGCGACGGACAGCGACGTCGCCGTCCATTCCATCCGGCAGTAGCGCTGCCATCAGTCACTAAGCCCTCCAGAGTCGACGTTCGGTCATGTCCGGCACTCGGTTCCTGCTCACGGTAGAGCGAGCGCCTGAGCGTCACTCCTCGTGCACGTCGTCGCCGACCGCCAGCGTCCGCCCGCGGTCTTCCTCCGAAACGCGGGCGATGAGCATGAGCGTGTAGAAGTGGTCGAAGGCGTCCTCGTCGGCGAACTCGGGGAACGTCTCGCGGCGGCGGCGGACGAACGTCTCCCGGAACTCGGGCGTTGGCTTGCCGGTGTCGGGGTCGCGGCTCGGGACGACGCAGCGGCCGCAGGGCGTGACGCCCTCGAAGCGAACACCATCGGCGTCGAAGCTGGGGGCGTCCTCGCCGACGAAGCGGTCCTCCCAGAACGCGGGCACCCCCGATATTTCGACGTTCGCGCGGAGGCGGCGGCGGACGCTGTCGACCGTGAGGTCGTCGAACCACGACGCGACCTCGCGGAGCGTGGCGGTGCTGACGACGGACGGCCCCATCTCGCGGCGGTCGACGTAGCCGAGGTCGTCGTCGCGTTCGAGCGCGAGGTCGAGGCCGAACCACTCGGAGAACCACGCTTCGGCGCGCTCGGGGTCGCTGTTGAGGTCGAAGCGGTGGTGCTCGCCGTCCGGGGTCTCGACGACGAACTCGTGGCTCTCGCGGTCGAAGTCGGTGTCGAGGTCGTGGACGCGGGCGGTGCGCTTGCCGTTGACGACCTCTCCCTCGGCGTCGAACAGCGCGTACGTGCGGTCGTCGGCGAGCGTGCCGCCCTCCGTGACGGCGGCGCTCTCGACGTCGATGCCGTCCAGCCCCTTCACGGGGTAGACGCGCAGTCGGTCGATTCGTGACATCGTCGGGACGGACGACCGGCCGGCTCTTAGGTGTTCGTCCGAACGCGCTCCCGTGCGGTCGCCTACTGCGGCGCGCAGCGCGTCGACGCCAGTTCGACGCGCTCGGTCTGGTCCGGGCCGTCCAACCGCACCCGCTGTTCGACGACGAACACGGAGACGGACGCGACCTCGGCGTCGTGGCGCTCGCCGACCCGCGTGCAGAGGTAGTCCGCGAACGCGCCACTGACTGCCGGGTCGTCCAGCCGGCGGACGTTCGCGGCGTACTTCCGCCACCGCGAGCTCAGATAGCTCCCGGCCACGTCGGGCGGTTCGTCCCACGTCACGGGGCCACCGCGGAACGCGTCCACGCGGCTCCCGTCGTCGAGGGTGGCGGGCGCGACCACCCAGAGGTCGGTGCCCATCGGCGCCGGCGCGAACATCGACCACCGGGGCTCGGGCTGGTCGTCCACCGGCCCGACTTCGGGCACGGCGACGGGCGTCACCGCCGCGGCGTTCCAGACGAGCAGGCCCGCGAGCACGACGGCAAGCACGGCCGGGACGGCGCGCTCTTTCGCGCGGGCGAGGGCGGACGGCAGCGAGGGGAGCGCGAGCGCGGGAAGTACGCTGTCGACGCGGCGGGCGTACGCGTCCAGCGGTCGCTGGCCGACGACGGGAAGCGCCCGCCAGCCGGGGAGGCGGTCCCAGAACGCGGGCGGGAGGAACGGCACCAGCGCCGCGATCGAGACGAGCGGGAACACCGCCAACTGCATCGAGACGAACATCCCGGCGTGCATCGCGGCGAACAGCCCGGCGAACGCCGCGCGCGCCCACCCCGTGAGGACGACGAGGAGCACGGACGCCGTCAGCGCGGCCAGCCAGACGTGGTCGAACGCGACCGCGAGCGCGGGAACCTCCGCGAGCACGTCCCCGAGGAGGATGGTGAACATGTCGAGTTGGAGGACAACCCGGACGGCCTCGCCGGACAGCCACTGGTCGCCGCGGAGCTTCAACACGGCGTTGACAGTGTAGACGACGACCACCTGCGCGAGCAGGCCCGTCGTCGCCACACTCAGCACGCGCTCGCGGGGCGAGCGCTCTGCACGGAGCGCGTCCACCGACCAGCGCTCGCCAAGCGGCGCGAACACCGCCCAGACGAACAGCATCCGGAGGAGGGTGTCGCCGCTGTTCAACACGAGCGGGTTCCGGAGATGCAGCGACCCGACGAGCAGCGCGGTGGCCAGCGTCGCCGGCGTCGTCCGGTAGCCCGCGAGCATCGCCAGCGCGGCGACGGCGGTCGCGGCGAACAGCGCGGCCTGCACCCACGGCCCGCCGGAGAGCGCGTGCAGGGAGAGGTGGCCGACCGCGCCGTACTGTTCGAACAGCAGCGAGCGCGGGTAGACGCCGGCGTCCGTGTAGAACGCGCGGAGGAACCGCGTGCGCAGCGCGAGGTCCGCGAGCACGACGGCTGCCACCGCCACGCGGAACGCCGCGAGCGCGCGGGCGTCGACGCCGAGGCGGCGCGCGACCGCGGCGCGGAGTCGTCCGGGCACGTTCGGGACTGCCGGCGCGCGCAGAATAAGCCTTCCGCGGGCTAGCCCGCGCACGCCCACAGCCCGGTGGTGTTCGCGCGGGCCCGTCGCTCCACGGCGGCGTAGTCGTCGCGCTCGGTGAACTCGCTGTCGTAGAGGCGCGCGTAGCCCTCGGCGAGCAGCGCGCGGTTGAACGACTCGTTATCGACGGTGACGTAGGCCAGTAGCCGGTCGTAGCCGCCGCGGCGGTCGCTCTCGGCGTCGAACTCGATGGTCACCGACACGCCGGCGAGCCGGTCGGTGGCGTACGCGCTGGCGCGCTTGCCCCACGACCGCAGGCAGGACCGGCCCGCCTCGGTGTCGGGGACGCCCTCGAACTCGCCGGGCGAGACGTCCGTGTGGACTTCCGGCGTGTCCACGCCGAGCAGGCGAACGCGCTCCTCAGTGCCGTCAGCGAACCGCACGTCCACGGTGTCGCCGTCTACCACGTGGACCACCGTCGCGGAGCGGCTGTCCGCCCCCGCGTCGTCGCCCGCGAGCGGGCCGATGCAGCCAGCGCTGACGGCGAGCGCGACGACGAGAACGAGGACGAGGCGTCGAGTCACAGGTGGTCTTCGCGGACGAGCGTGTTAATCGGTGCGCTCGCCGAGGGGGCGCGCCGCGTCAGAAGCGGCGGCCGGCGAGCAGCGCGGCACCGAGCGCGGCGACGACTGCGGCGGGGATGCCGAAGCCGGGGATGGTGGTCCCGGTCGTCTGCGTCGTCTCGGGTGCGGTCGTCGTTTCAGTAGCGGTCGGCTCCTGCGTGGTGGCGGTGGCAGTCGCAGTCGTCGTGGTGTTCGCGTCGGCGTACGCCTCGGGGTGGAACGCCTGCGCCATCTGCGTCATCGGCTCGACGACGCGGGGCGCGGGCTGGCTGATGTGGTTGGTGTCCACGACGACGATGTTGCCCTCCTCGAAGGCGGTCGTGTTCCGGAGCACCGAGTCTTCAGCGATGTACGAGCGGCTGTCGTTGCCGAGGTTCTCGGGCGACGCGCTCACGACGAGGAACTCGGGGTCCTGCTCGACGACGAACTCCGCGGAGAGCTGGGGGTAGGCCTGACTGGTGTTGGCGTCGGCGGCGATGTTGTAGCCGCCCGCCCGCGAGAGAATCTGTCCGATGAACGTGTTCGGGCCGGCGGTGTAGCGGTCGCCCATGTCGTAGAAGACGCTGGGTTTCTCCGCGCCGTCGACGGCGGCTTCGACGGTCTCGACGCGGTCGCGCATCGCCGAGACGGTGGACTCGGCGGCGTCGCACTCGCCGGTGAGCTGGCCGATGGTCTCGGTCTTCCGGTAGATGTCCTCGATGGAGGCCGCCATCTCGAAGCGGTAGACGGTGACGCCGGCGTCCCGGAGCTGGGCGACCGACTCGTTGTTGATGGTGTTGGGCGCGAGCACGAGGTCGGGGTCGAGGCTGATGACGCGCTCGACGTCCACCGACGACGGGAACCCGGAGGTCACGACCTCGCGGGACTCAGCGCCGTCGAGGAAGCCGGCGAACTGGGAGACGCCGACGACCTTCTCGCTGGCGTCGAGTTCCCACATGGTCTGGGCGGCGCTGGGGTTGAGCGTGACGACGCGCTGGGGCTCCTCGGAGACGGTGACATTGTGCCCGCTGGCGTCCGTCTGCGTCACCGGGAACGAGCAGTCGAGAGTCTGCGCGTCGAGATTCGAGGTGTCCTCGGCGGGCGCGGCGGCGACACCGGCGGCCGGCGCCACCGCGGACAACAGCAGTAGAACTACACCAACTATGGTTGCGGCCTGTCGCATGTGGGGAGGACAGAGCCAACGCAATAAATATTTGCCTAAAGAAACTACGGTTGTCAAGATGCGCGTCTACACACGGGCGAGCGCGTGGACGACCGGCACGTTCCTCGCGCTCGTCGCCGTCATGCTCACCAGCGCCACCATCGGCCCGGTGTCGATTCCCGCCGACCGGGTCGCGCTCGCCGCGCTGGACGCGCTCGCGGTCCCCACCGCGGCCACCTTCTCTGTCACGTCCGTCGCCGTCCCCGCTGTCGGCGACCTCCCGTGGCTCGCCGTCGACCTCGCGTACACGTCGCCGCTTGACTTCGCGGTCCCCGCCCAGCAGCAGCTCATCGTCGGCGAGATTCGGCTCCCCCGCATCGTGCTCGGCGCCGTCGTCGGCGCCGCGCTCGCGATCGCCGGCACCGTCATGCAGGGGTTCTTCCGGAATCCGATGGCCGACCCCTCCATCATCGGCGTCTCCTCCGGCGCCGCCGTCGGCGCGGTCACTGCCATCGCGTTCCCGCTGTTGCTCCCGTTCGGGATTCAGGTGTCGGCGTTCGCGGGCGCGCTCGTCGCCGCCTTCGGCGTCTACCTGCTCGCCACCGAGGGCGGCCGCACGCCCGTCGCCACCCTCCTGCTGGCGGGCGTCGCCGTCCAGACGTTCCTCGGCGCGGTCACCTCCTACGTCATCGTCCACTCCGGCGACAGCATCCGCGAGGCGATGTACTGGCTGATGGGCCACCTCCACCTCGCCA
>Ga0207754_100022_pt1 | contig 188082 bp, 182 predicted proteins | sample A23E1SouthBayCA_FD_187728 | JGI IMG/M metagenome (GOLD analysis project Ga0207754, IMG submission 187728) | Aerobic enrichment media microbial communities from Eden Landing Ponds, California, USA - A23 E1 (SPAdes) | ecosystem: Environmental > Aquatic > Marine > Unclassified | place: Emeryville... | reverse complement strand
CCCGCCGCTGCGGGAGGAACGAACGATCGCCCCGGCTTTGGTGTCGTCCTCGACGTGGGACTGGATCAGCTGTTTCTCACGGATGACGCCGATACAGTCGCCGTCGTCCATGACGACGATCCCCTTGGGGTTCTCCCGCTCGAACAGCGACCGCACCTTCGCAACCCGGGTGTCGGCCTCGACCTCGACAAACTCCTTGACAGCGATATCAGAGATGTCCATAGACACCTATCGATTCCCGCGGCGAGGACTTGAAGCTTGTCGCCGCGTCCCAGTATCCGGGACTTTCACCTGCACCGCCCGCTGGAGGCCTGGAACCGGTCGAACCCGGACCCCACACCGATATCGACCAACCGACAGTTCGTCACTAGGCAGGACCCGAGCGTTCTTGGGGCTGGCTCACAGATGTCGAAAGCCATGCACGAGCACGCAGCGACCAGCCGCGCCGCGTTGGTTCACAGTGCGGCGGTGGCGGGCGGCGAGGTCGCCGCGGAGTTCTTCCGCACCGGCGTCGCGGTGGAGACGAAAGACGGGAAGACCGATGTGGTGACGGAGGCCGACCGCGCGGCCCAGCGGGCGGTCGAGACGGCCATCCGCGCGGAGCACCCCGAGGAACCGTTCGTCGGCGAGGAGGGTGAGGCGCTGAAGCAGGTGCCGAGCGCGGGGCCCGCCTGGGTCGTCGACCCCATCGACGGCACCAACAGCTTCGTCCGGGAGCTGACAACGTGGGCGACCGCGGTCGCTTGTGTCGTCGACGGCGAGCCCGTCGCGGCCTGTAACGTCCTGCCCGCACTCGACGACGTGTACACCGCCGACAGCGAGGCGGCCTACCGGAACGGCGCCGAGATCTCGGTCTCGACGGTCGACGATCCCGAACGCGCCGCCGTGGTCCCGACGGTCTGGTGGCCACAGGACCGCCGCGACGAGTACGCCCGCGCCTGTGAGGCCATCGTCTCCCGGTTCGGTGACCTCCGCCGGCCCGGGAGCGCACAGGCCGCGCTGGCGATGGTCGCCGGCGGCGCCGTCGAGGGCGTGATCACGAATGTCCAGACGAAGCCGTGGGACACGATCGCCGGCGTCCACCTCGTCCGACAGGCCGGCGGCACGGTGACGGATCTCCGGGGCGAGTCGTGGCGTCACGACGCCTGCGGGCTGGTCGTCTCGAACGGCGAACTCCACGACGAACTACTGGACGCGGCCCAGGATATCGACGCCGAGCAGTAACCCTGTTTCGCCGTCGACGCCGCGACAGCCGCAACCCCAAAGAGGCCCCACCTCTCACCTCCGGGTATGGAACTCGACGACACGGACCGGCAGATCCTCCGTATCCTCCAGGAGGACGCCCGGACACCGTTCAGCGAGGTGGCGCGCCGGATCGACATGTCCAGCGCGACCGTCCACGACCGAGTGAATCGCATGGATGACGCGGGGGTCATCGAGGGGTACCACGCAAAGGTCAACGCCAGGGCGGTCGGCTACGGCGTGAGCGCGTTCGTCGGGCTTCGGACCGAACAGGGCCGGGAAGAGGAAGCGCTCGCGCATCTGGCTGGCCTCCCCGAGGTGCAGGAGGTCCACCTCACCACGGGGCAGTGGGACGTGATGGTACGCCTTCACGCCGAGGACACCGACGCACTTCGGGACCTGATGTTCGACCACATCGCCGACACCGAGGGGTTCACGCGATCGCAGACGATGATCGTTCTCGGGACCGACTACGAGGCCGACGGCCTGCCTATCTGACCGACGGGTTCAGTTGCCGACGTACTCCGCCTCGGCGGAGTTGCGGTCCGGGCCGAACGAGACGATCTCCGCGTCGATCACGTCGCCAACGTTGGCGCGCTCGGGGACACCGTCGACGAAGATGACGAACCCCTCCTGTTTGCAGACTGCCACTCGATCGCCGGAGTGGTGGGCGTTGAACTCCTTGATGCCGAGTGTGACCCGATCGCCGATATCGACGGGTGGCTCGCGGTCGGTCGCGTTCTCGTGGGCCTCGCGGGAGGCTGCCCGCTGGGCCTGCTGGATTCCGTCCGCTTTCCCCTTCCGGTAGGCGACGTAGACGACGAGCCCGGCCAGTACGACGCCGGCGGCGACGTACATCGGTGTCGGCGTGACCATATCGACGGTGGTGGCGCCGCCCGGGGTAACGTTACTGGTCGGGGATACCGCAACCCTGAAGCCCCGCGCTGTGTGCTGTTGGGGTATGTTCTCCCTCCGCGAGCGCGCCGCCGAGAACCCGGTACGAGCCTGGGCTGCGGCCGTCGGGACGCTTCTGGCCGCCCTCATCGGGGGTTCGATCCTGTTCCCCGAGACGGTGTACGACGGCTTCGTCTGGCACTACTTCTGGGGGCCAGTGCAGGCCGACGCCCACAACGCGCTCTGTGCGGTCCGGTCCGGCAGCACGGTCGAGTATCTCTACAGCACTTCGGCGTGTCAAGCGGCCGCCGAACCCGTCGCCGAGCCCGGTTACACGGTGGTCAGCGAGATCGGCTACATCGTCACGCTGCTGATCACGATCACGGGCGTCGTGCTGCTGCTCGAGTACCTGAACATCGGCGAGGACCGCGGCCTGTTCTGGGCGATGGTGCCGTTCATGTTCCTCGGCGGCGCGCTCCGGACCGTCGAAGACGCCCACGACGCGATCGGTGACAGCTGGTTCGACTACCCGCTGAACACGCTGCTGATCAGCCCGATCATCTACGTCACGATCTTCGTGATCGCGGTCGGCTGTATCCTCCTCGCGCTGTGGCTGTCGCGACGCGGCTACGTTGAAGACTACGTGCGCCCGTTGACGGTGATGGGGAGCGCCGCGTTCCTGCTCTCCATCGCGTACCTCTCGGTGCTGGCAGTGACCGAGCCGCAGGTAACGTTCTACCCGCTGGTGCTGCTCGCGATGGTCGGCCTCAGTGCGGCCGCCGCGGCCGGGACGTGGTACGCCATCGAGACGTTCGCGCCCGGGATTAACGAGGGAACCGGGCTGGCGGGCGCGATGGTGCTCGTCGCTCACGCCGTCGACGGCGCGGCGAACGTGATCGGGCTCGACTACCTGATGGCGCTCGGTGTCCCGTACAACTTGAACCCCAAACACCCCGCCAACCGGTTCATCGTCGACCTCTTCGGCGCCGCGTGGCCGTTCCTCGTGGTGAAGATGGCGGCGGCGACGTTCCTGATCTGGGTGTTCGAACCCGAACTCGTCGAGGAGACGCCGCGGTACACGACGCTTCTGTTGATCGCGGTCAGCGCCGTTGGCCTCGGCCCCGGGACACGGGACCTGCTGCGGTCGGTGTTCGGGGTCTGAGCCGGTGTTTGCGGGCGCCGCCGACGCCCTGCCGACCCGTCGACGGTGGACCCGCGCCATTTTTACCCCCTGACCCAGAAAGACGGGTAAGAACATCCCGCGGGTAAACGCCAGCGAGGCGTTGCGGGGATCGGTGACCGACGCGCTGTAAGACGCCGGGGTCCACGACCCCCAAACTCGCGGCTGTTTCAGTACGCACACCGCCACGAACGTGGCTTTGAGTGCATCCAACCATGGAAGTCGAAATCGCAACAATCGGCGGCTACGAAGAGGTCGGTAGACAGTGTACCGCGGTCCGCGCGGGACAGGACGTGGTCATCTTCGACATGGGCCTGAACCTGAGTAAGGTCCTGATCCACGACAACGTCGAGACCGAGCAGATGCACAGCCTTGACCTGATCGACATGGGCGCCATCCCGGACGACCGCGTCATGTCCGAGATCGAGGGCGACGTGCAGGCCATCGTGCCGACGCACGGCCACCTCGACCACATCGGCGCCATCTCGAAGCTCGCGCACCGCTACGACGCGCCCGTCGTCGGCGCGCCGTTCACCATCGAGCTCGTGAAACAGCAAGTCCAGAGCGAGTCCAAGTTCCAGGTCGACAACGACCTGATCAAGATGGATCCGGGCGAGACGATGCAGATCGGCGACGAGACCGAACTCGAGTTCGTCAACGTCACCCACTCCATCATCGACGCCATCAACCCCGTCCTCCACACGCCGGAAGGCGCCGTGGTCTACGGGCTGGACAAGCGCATGGACCACACGCCCGTCATCGGCGACCCCATCGATATGGACCGCTTCCGCGAGATCGCTCGCGAGGGCGAGGGCGTCCTCGCGTACATTGAGGACTGTACCAACGCCTCGAAGAAGGGCCGGACGCCCTCCGAGCGCGTCGCTCGCGAGCACCTGCGTGACGTGATGATGAGCCTGGAGGACTACGACGGCGGTATCGTCGCCACCACCTTCTCCAGCCATATCGCCCGCGTCAAGAGCCTCGTCGAGTTCGCCGAAGAGATCGGCCGCGAGCCCGTGCTGCTCGGTCGCTCGATGGAGAAGTACTCCGGCACGGCCGAGCGCCTCGGCTTCGTCGACTTCCCGGACGACCTCGGGATGTACGGCCACCGCAAGTCCGTCGACCGCACGTTCAAGCGGATCATGAAGGAGGGCAAGGAGAACTACCTCCCCATCGTCACCGGCCACCAGGGCGAGCCCCGCGCGATGCTCACCCGGATGGGCCGCGGCGAGACCCCCTACGACATCGAGGACGGCGACAAGGTCATCTTCAGCGCCCGGGTCATCCCGGAGCCGACCAACGAGGGCCAGCGCTACCAGTCCGAGCAGCTGCTCCGGATGCAGGGCGCGCACATCTACGACGAGATCCACGTTTCGGGGCACCTGAGCCAGGAGGGTCACTACCAGATGCTGGAGGCGCTCCAGCCCGAACACGTGCTCCCGGCCCACCAGAACCTCCAGAACGCCGCACAGTACGTCGACCTGTGTGAGTCCGAGGGGTACACCCTGGGCGAGGACGTTCACCTCTCCCGGAACGGGCAGGTCCACCAGCTCACCGAGTAACGATGAGCGACGAAGCGGCGGTCGAACGGCTGCTCGCCGCGGTGACACAGCGCCGCGAGCGGGTCAACGACGCGATCACCGAGGAGCTCCCAATCCGGGAGCCCGAGCGGCTGTACGAGGCCTCCCGCTACCTCCTCGACGCCGGCGGGAAGCGCCTGCGGCCGACAGTGTGTCTCCTGGTCGGCGAGGCGCTCGCCGACGTGGAACCCGACAGCGCCGACTACCGCGAGTTCCCCGCGCTGTACGACGGCGAGGTCGACCTGCTGCGGGCCGCCGTCAGCATCGAGGTGATCCAGTCGTTCACGCTGATCCACGACGACATCATGGACGACGACGACCTCCGGCGCGGCGTGCCGGCGGTCCACCGCGAGTACGACGAGGCGACCGCCATCCTCGCGGGTGACACGCTGTACGCCAAGGCGTTCGAGTTCATGACCGACACCGGGAGCCGGCCCAAACTCTCCGTCGCCGCCACCAACCGTCTCGCGCGCACCTGTACCGAGATCTGCGAGGGGCAGGCGCTGGACGTGGAGTTCGAGAACCGCCACGGGGTGCTCCCGGAGGAGTATCTGGAGATGGTCGAACTCAAAACCGCCGTGCTGTACGGCGCCTCCGCGGCCATCCCCGCCATCCTGCTCGGCGCCGACGACGAGACCGTCGAGGCGCTGCGACAGTACGGCATCGACTCCGGGCGCGCGTTCCAGATTCAGGACGATGTGCTCGACCTCACGGTGCCCAGCGAGGAGCTGGGGAAGCAGCGCGGCTCGGACCTCGTGGGGGAGAAGGAGACGCTGATCACGCTCCACGCGCGTCAGCAGGGCGTCGACGTGGACGGCCTCGTCGACGCCGAGACCGCCGACGAACTCACCGAGGCGGAGGTCGCCGACGCCGTGGCGACGCTCGAAGACGCCGGGAGCATCGAGTACGCCCGCTCGAAGGCCGAAGAGCTGACTGCCCGCTCGAAGGAGCATCTCGACGTGCTGCCGGACAACCAGGCGAGCCACCTGCTCGCAGATCTGGCTGACTACCTGATCAACCGGGGCTACTGAGCCCCGAGCCGCATCGGTTTTCACGGACCCACGGCGACGAGCGCGTATGGAGTCGACGCCCAGCGACCGTCGCTCAGCCCGCAACTGCTGTTCGTCATCGCCGGCGCCCACACTGGGGCCTTCGCCGGCTCGGCGTTCCCCCGGTTCGGCCTGCAGGGAGACGTGTTTAGCGCGCTGACGGTGCTCGTTCTCTTCGCCCTATCGTTCGTCGTCGACGCCAAGTGGGAGTACGTGGACCCGCTGTTCGCGAAACTCATCCACTGAGACCGCCCACGCAGTTGGCCGCGATGAACACCCTCAAGCCACCGCCGCCACGAGGTCCGCCGTGTCTCGTTACCAGGACGCCGGGCTGTTCGCGGTGCTGGCTGTCGCGTGGGGGGCGGGCTTCTCCGCCATCGAAGTCGGGCTGGAGACGATCCCGCCGATCCTGTTCGGCGGCTTCCGGTTCGACATCGGTGCGGCCGTGACGCTGGTCGCGCTCGCGGCGCTCGGTCGGCTCGACCGCCCACAGGAGCGGGCTGACTGGTACGCTATCTTCGTCGCCGCCGCCCTGCTCGTGTTCGCCAACGTGTTCTTCCTCTTCGTCGGCCAGCTCTACACCTCCGGCTCGATCGCGTCGGTCGTCTACAGCCTCAACCCCGTGCTGACCGTCGGCTTCGCCGCCCTCCTGCTCTCGGGGACGAGCTTCGCGGCCCGGGACGCCGTCGGCGTCGGCCTGGGCCTGATCGGCGTACTCCTGATCGCCCGCCCCGACCCGGCCGCGACGAACACCGCGCCGGCCGAGGCGCCGGAGTTCCTCTTGACTGCCTTTGCGGTGCTCGGGCCAGACGGGGTCGGCGCAGCACTGGTGTTCGTTGCCGTCATCGCCGTCGCCGCCGGCAGCGTGCTGCTGCGCCGCATCGAGGCGCCGATGGCGAGTCTCCCGACGACCGGCTGGGCGATGGCTGTCGGCGCAGTGATGCTCCACGCCGCCAGCCTCGCGATGGGGGAGTCGCCGATGGTTCCCTCCGGGAAGTGGACGCTGCTCGCCGTCGCGTACGTCGGCGTCGTCGCGAGTTCGGTGGGCTACGGCGCGTACTTCACGCTGATGCGCCGGCGCGGGCCGTTCACCGCCAACCTCGTCAGCTACGCCGTGCCGCCGGTCGCGTCGGTCACGGGGTGGGCGCTGCTCGACGAACGGCTGCCGCCGCTGGCGATCGCCGGGTTCAGCTGCATTCTCGTCGGCTTCCTCGTCCTGAACCGGGAAGCCGTGCGTGCAGAACTCGACAAACTGACGGCATGAGTACTCAGTCGAGGTCCGCCAGGATCTCGTCGGCGTGGTTCTCGGGGTCCACGCCCTCGTAGACGGCAACGATCTCGCCCGCGCTGTCGACGACGAACGTGTTGCGGAACACGCCCATCACCTCGTTGCCGAACACGTTCTTCTCGCCGTAGGAGTCGTACGCCGTCGACACCGCGCCGTCCTCGTCGGAGAGCAGATCGAAGGGGAGATCGTACTTCTCACGGAAGTCGGCGAGATCCTCGACGGGGTCGTCGCTGATCCCGACGACGGAGATGCCGGCCGCCTCGTAGGTGTCCCAGTCGTCGCGGAACGAGCAGGCTTGGGTGGTACAGCCGGGGGTGTCCGCGCGGGGGTAGAAGTAGACCACCGTGTACTCGCCGGGCAGCGCGGCGAGTGAGACTTCTTCACCGTCCTGGTTCGGGAGTGAGAACGCGGGTGCGTCGTCGCCGGGTTCGAGCATGGCCTGGAGTGTGTGCGGCGGGGACTAACGCTTTCCGCTACCAGCGGTGTGGCGACACCCACCCATCCACTACCCAGACAACCACGGGCCGTGGCGTCGCGCCGGGAGAGGCAGTAAAGAGATTACGCGCCCCCACGAAGCAGTCACACGAATGGCCTACGAGTACGACGGAGACGCACACACGGCGCTCGTCGAATCGTACCGCGCGGACGAGTCCCCGTTCCCGACGGGCGCGCCGTCGGCGTACCCGCGTCAGGACTCCTTACGCGAGGAACCACCGCTGCTCAAGCGACTCCTGTTCCCGCGGTGCTGGAACGGTGGCGAACTGCTGGACGACCCGGAAGCGACGCGTGCTCAACTGACCGAACTGGGACGCTGCATGCTCCGGGGGATCCGGGCCTACTCGGGCGGAGCGGCGGCGCCGACCGCGACCGTCGACGAGACGCTCGACCGGCTCCCCACTGTCAGGCGGAAGCTGAAACGGGACGTGGAGGCCGCCTACAAGGGCGACCCGGCGGCGACGCAGTACTGCGAGATCATCCGGTCGTACCCGGGGTTCCACGCGATCCTCACCCATCGCGTCGCGCATGGACTCTACGAGCACGACTGTGTCGGCTACGCCCGCGAACTCGCGGAGTACTCGAAGTCGGAGACGGGGATCGACATCCACCCTGGTGCGGAGATCGGGGAGTACTTTTTCGTCGATCACGGCACCGGCACGGTGATCGGCGAGACGGCGACGGTCGGCGACTGGGTTCGGATCTACCAGAACGTCACGCTCGGTGCGCTGCACTTCGAGGAGGAAGAAGGCGAAGAACACATGCTGGCGAAAGGGTACAAGCGCCACCCCGACATCGGCGATCACGTCGTCATCGGCGCCGGGAGCAACGTTCTCGGCACGGTCTCGGTGGGCGACCACGTGAGCATCGGGGCGAACTCGTGGGTGACCGAAGATATCCCGGACGAGACGAGCGTGTTCATCGCCGACCACCCCGAACAGGAACGAAAACCGAACCGGTGAGCCCCCCCGAGGGGGGTCCCTCGCTACCAGAGCTCTTCGGCGGCCTCGCGCTGGAGCAGCGCCTCGGCGTTGTCGTCGGGGAGTGCAACCACGTCCGCAGTTTTGAGCTCGTACTCGCGGTCGTCGACGCCGAGCAGGCGGCCCACGTCTTCGGTGACACGGACGGTCGTCCGGTCCGTGTCGGCGTCCTCGGTGGATGCCGGCGACCCCTCCGGCGTCGACGCGGTCGCAACTCCGCCGTCCGATCGGGGATCGGCCGGCTCCTCTGGCGGCGACGACGGCTGGTCGGCGTCGCGCGGTGGCGCGTCCGGCGGCGCCGGGGGAACGTCGTCCGACTCTTCGGGCGGGGCAGCGGGCGGCGAAGCTGTCGTGCCGGTGCCGACTGCCGGTTCGTCCCGGGAAGGGGTTTCGTCGGGGTTCGGCGGGGACGGCTCCTCGGGCGTCGCCGACTCGGTCGGTTCGGGCTGGGCGCCGGGGGTGCCGACGGAGGACGCGGGCACGCTGTCGCCCTCGCCGGCGAGGATGTCGAGCACCCGCGAGCGGTTCTCGCCGATGCGGCCGACCATGTCCTCGAACAGGTCCCGCTCCTGGGTGGTGAGCCCCTCCTCCTCGACGGGCATGTCCGCGGCGGCGAAGGAGGCCATCTTCACGACCTTGCCGACTCGGCGCTCGTAGATGGCCTCGACCACGTCCTCCGCGCGCTCGATGTCGTCGGAGAGCTGGGAGACCTCCGGATCCGAGAACGGATCGTCGGTCGCCTCGGCGACGCGGCTGCGTTCCTGCTTCAGCTCCTCGATGTAGGCCGCCACGTCCTCGTAGAAGGAGTCCCGCAGGTGCTGGAGGCTGTCCTTCTGGCGCTCCTTGCTTTGGACGGTTTGGAGTTCGTCGATATCCATATTTCGTGTGGTTGTGCGCGTACCGCCGGAGAGGCCTGCGGGCCTGGTCGGTTACTCTGCGGCTTTCTCGGCGCGCCCCCTCGCCATGAGGAACACGCCGACGTACTCTTCCACTGATTGCGGACCGGGGTCCATAGCTGTTTCGGCGCCAACGTCGACCGGCCCCGGCTCGGTCACGTTCACCATGATCCGCTGGCCACGGAATCGGTCGGCGACGGCGTCTTCGAGCGGGTCGAATGCCTCGAGTTCGTCCGGAGCGATCGGTTTCACGACGAACCCCGTACCGCCGTGGAGCGTGCCGGGCAGGCGGATCAGCCGGCGTACGTCGGTCGTGACCGGCTCGTCGATCGGTGCGGTTTCGTTCCCGACCACCTGCGCGGTCAGCGCCTCGACCAGCTTTCGCAGGCCGGGGCCGCCCGCCTCGACGTTCCCCTCGCGGATCGCCTCGGGGTTGCGCTCGACGGCGTCGAGAATGGTGCCCGCGCGGCCGTCGCCGATCCCGTCGAAGGCGGTGAGTTCGTCCATCGCGTCCTGGCGGTCCATCTCCCGCAGGTCGGCGACGAACTCGACCAGTTGGCGGTGGACGCGTCGGCCCCAGCCCCCGCCGGTTTTGAGTTCGCGGCGTGTCGTGCCGTCGTAGGAAACCGTCCGGATCAGGTCGTCGCGATCGAGGTCGACCGCACGCAGGTAGTCGACGATCTCACGGCGCGCCTCGCTGTCGAGTTCGAGCAACGCGTCGTTGCGAACGTGGACGTGGTAGCCGCGGCCGCCCGAGAACACGATCAACAGCCCGTCGTCGTCGAAGCCGAAATCCTCCCGGAGGAGATCGAGCAGGCGCTGCAAAGCGTCCTTACAAGCCTCGAGCATCTCGGCGTAGCTGGCTTCCGTCTCGTCGACGCCGGGGAGGTGGTCGGCGTCTAAGTCGAACACGAGGTCTGCGCCGCGCCAGCCTTTCTCGGGCATCTGCCGGGCTCCCGGGTCGTCGTAGCGCGCCGCCGAGAAGTAGGCGTGCCGGGGCGATTCACGCTCGAGGAACTCCCGGACCGACTGTGCGTCCCCGCCCATATCGAGCAGCGAGCGGTGGCGCACCATCGTCGTCCCGGCGCTCTCGGTGTAGGGGATGTGCCCCCACTCGCGGGCGTCGGGCGCCGGCGGCACCGAGAGGTCGGCATCGGCGTAGTAGTCGCCGAAGCGCCCCCGGAGGTAGTTACGCGTACGGTCCTCCATCTCTGTGCCCGATTGTGCAGTTCGGGATTTAGGCCTTGCTGTCGGGCGGCGATCACCGACGGAGCACGGGGTTACAAGCCCGCCTCGACGCCCCGCCACGGGACGCGGTCACAGGGCTCGAACCGGTGCCATCCCGGGGTTTCGGCGGCTCCCCAGTTCGACGGCTTTAAGTCTCGCATCACCGTCTTCTCCGACGAGACAGGCGTAGCCTGTTTCACTCACCCGTAGGAGCCGCCTACGCGTACTACGGAGGTGAAAGATGGCAGATTCAATAGAGGAAGCAGTATCCCGCGCACTCGAGGACGCCCCGGCTCGGAACTTCACCGAGACGGTCGACCTCGCGATTAACCTGCGCGATATCGACCTGAACGACCCGTCCAACCGGGTCGACGAGAGTGTCGTTCTCCCGTCCGGTACCGGACAGGAGACCCGTATCGTCGTCTTCGCGACCGGTGAGACCGCCGTTCGTGCGGAGGACGTCGCCGACGAGGTGCTCAGCCCCGACGAGCTCGAGGACCTCGGCGACGACGACGACGAGGCCAAAGACCTCGCCGACGAGACGGATTTCTTCATCGCGGAGGCCGCGATGATGCAAGATATCGGCCGCTACCTCGGGACCGTGCTCGGTCCGCGAGGGAAGATGCCGACCCCGCTCCAGCCCGACGACGACGTCGTGGAGACGGTCGAACGGATGAAAAACACCGTTCAGATCCGATCCGGCGATCGCCGGACGTTCCACACCCGCGTCGGCGCCCAGGACATGACGCCCGATGAGGTCTCGAACAACATCGACGTGATCGTCCGACGGCTCGAGGCTGACCTCGAGAAGGGCCCCCTCAACATCGACTCCATCTTCGTGAAGACGACGATGGGGCCGTCCGTGGAGGTGCCCGCATGAGCGAAGCCGAAGACGTCCGCAAGACCGAGACGGTGCCCCAGTGGAAGCAGGCGGAAGTCGACGAGCTCGTCGACTTCCTCGAGCGCTACGACGCCGTCGGCATCGTCGGCGTCACGGGCATCCCTTCGCGGCAGCTTCAGAGCATGCGCCGCGGGCTCCACGGCACTGCCGAGGTGCGCATGAGCCGCAACACGCTCATGACCCGCGCCGTCGAGCAGGTCGACGAGGGCCTCGAACAGCTCGCCGACGAGATCGCCGGCGAGGTCGCCTTCGTCGGCACGAACGACAACCCGTTCGGGCTGTTCAAGGAGCTCGAAGCCTCGAAGACGCCGGCGCCGATCGGTGCCGGCGAGACCGCGCCCAACGACATCGTCATCCCCGAGGGTGACACCGGGATCGACCCCGGTCCGTTCGTGGGCGAACTCCAGTCGATCGGCGCGTCCGCGCGGATCATGGAGGGGTCGATCAAGGTCACCGAGGACTCCCAGGTGCTCGACGCCGGCGAGGTCGTCGACCAGGACCTGGCGAACGTGCTCGCCGAGATGGGCATCGAGCCCAAGGAGGTCGGTCTCGACCTGCGCGCCGTCTACGCCGACGGCGTGCTGTTCGAGCCTGACGAACTGGCCATCGACGTCGACGAGTACCGCGAGGACGTGCAGGCTGCCGCCGCGGCCGCCCGCAACCTCTCGGTCAACGCGGCCTACCCGACCGCCCAGAACGCGGGCACGCTGCTCGCGAAGGCGGCCGGCGAGGCCAAGTCCGTCGGCCTCGAGGCGACGATCGTCAACGAGGAGCTGGCCCCCGATCTGATCGGCAAAGCGGACGCACAGCTGCGTGCGCTGGCCGCCCAGATCGACGACGAGGAGGCGCTCCCCGAGGAGCTGCAGGGCGTCGAAGCGCCGGCAGCGACCGAGGAGACCGACGAGGAGGACGCACAGGACGACGAAGCAACGGACGCCGAGGACGCCGACGACTCCGAACCGGAGGACGACTCCGATGACGACGGGAGCGACGGCGGCGAAGGGCTCGGCGAGATGTTCGGGTAACTCAGTACAATGGAATACGTTTACGCTGCACTCACGCTGAACGAATCGGACGAGGAGATCAACGAGGAGAACGTCACCGCGGTACTCGAAGCCGCGGGCGTCGACGTCGAGGAGTCCCGCGTCAAGGCCCTGGTGGCCGCGCTGGAGGACGTCGACATCGAGGAGGCCATCGAGACGGCCGCCGCTGCGCCCGCTGCGGGCGGTGCGGCCGCCGGCGGCGCCAGCGGCGCCGACGAGGCCGAGGAAGAAGCGGAAGAGGCCGAGGAGGAGGCCGAGGCCGAGGAAGAGGAGGAAGACGAGGACGAAGGCGACGGCGGCGAAGGCCTCGGCGAGCTGTTCGGGTAACCGGCTCTCCGCGCTCGACCGCTTCGACAGTGCCGCTTTCTTTCGACGCCGACCGACGAGCTGTGGCGCCGTCGACTCACGACGCCGGCGGTTCGCCGATCACGTCGGTGGCTCGATCCGGGTTGACCTGCTGATACAGCATCGCAGCGTCGGCGAACGGGAAACCGATGCCTTGCTGACTGGTCGTCGAGTTACTGCCGGAGATAGACGACCACACCGAGGATGGCACAGGCGATACCGATGACCACCGGGACTGGGCCGTTGGTGGCACCGAACTCCCAGCGGGAGACCGCGCTTCCGACGAACGCGATGGCTGCGACAACCAGTCCGATCACCAAAAGTACCGGGGAGTCGCTGGACCGACCGGGCATACGCGTGGCTCAGGAGTCCTGGCCCATAGTTCCGCAGGATATCGCTGTCGCTCGTTGGCTATCGTTCGGAAGGATTTTGCGTGGGTGCTGTCCAGCGGACGAGCACCTGCATCGTGTGGCAGGTGGTTGCCTGCCGTGCGATGCGTGGGACCGGATTTGAACCGGCGGACCTCTACAGGACAGCGCCCTCAACGCTGCGCCGTTGGCCTAGCTTGGCTACCCACGCTCGCGTGTTCTTGCTGCATTCCTTCGTTGCCGTCGGGCCAGTAAAAGGGCTTCCCTTTCCCCTCGGGTGACGGCGCCAGCCGACCGGGCCGACCCCCGGGTCCGGCCGTGCCGTCGCCACACGTTTAATCCCCTTCCGGGCCGACGATTCAGTATGGACTTCCGTGCTGCCGTTCGAGACCACACCCTCAGTACCGCGGCGGTGCTCTCAACCGTCGCAGTCGCGCTGGTGTTCGCCGCTGCGTTGCGAGTCGTCCCCGCCGAAGCGCTGCCGCGTGCGCCCTCGGTGATCATCGACGCCATCCCGCACGTGAACGCCGCCGTCAGCGCCGTCGCGTTCGTCCTGATCATCGTCGGCGTCCGCGCCATCCGCGACGGGAACATCGACCGCCACCGGAAGCTGATGGGGTCGGCGTTCGGGCTGTTCGTCGTGTTCCTCGTCGGCTACCTCTACCGAGTCGCCCTGATCGGCCCGACGGAGTTCCCCGGCACGGGACTGATCGAGACCGTCTACTTCGCCATCCTCGGTATCCACATCACGCTCGCGGTGCTCTCCGTGCCGCTGCTGTTCTACACGCTGCTGCTTGCCTGGAGCCACCCCGTGAGCGAAATCCCGGCGACGAACCACCGGAAAGTCGGGAAAGTCGCGGCGCCGCTGTGGGCGATCTCGTTCGCCCTCGGCGTGGTGGTGTACCTGATGGTGTACGTGGTCGGCTAACTACACCCACTGCGGTTCTGATCGGACCGCCCCACAATCCGGACAAACGACGACTGTCTCTCCGTCGCTCCCGCCCGGCGCCGCCTGCATCTCCTCTCGCTCACACTCCGGACAACCCCGCGTCCGGTGGTCGGCGTCACAATCTGGGCAGCCGAGCATCACCTCGCCATCCTGCCACTTCGGGGAGAGCCCGCGGTGGCCACAGTTCGGACAGTCGAGCGGGACGCGCAGTTGCCCACTCGCTTTCGGTGCACCGAGAGCCAGCACTACCGCCGGCGAGTCACCGTCGTTCAAACCAGTCTGGTACTCGCCGGGCGTGAACCTGACGGCCGCACCAGCGTCGACGACGACCGGTTCCGCGAGCGTCTCGAAGCGCACCGTCCCGTCGAGGACGACGAACACCTCCTCCTGGCTCAGGTGGGTGTGGAGTCCGCCCGGGAGGCCTTCGTCCGCCGGGAGTCGGTACCGATTGATCGCCACGTCGGTCGTGTCGAGGGCGTCCGAGAGTGACTGCCGAGTGGCGTCCTCCTCCGGCGAGAACGTCTGCATGCCCCATCGGTCTGTTCGACAGGACAAACGTCTTGTGTCGGTTCAGTTTATCAGCCGGGGAGCCGCCCGCCGAATCAGTCGTCGGCGACGACCGCGTCGATATCCGGTCGCGTCACGTCCCGGTCCGTCTCCTCGTCGTCGATGTCGTACGGGTACTCTCCGGTGACACAGCCCAGACAGAGGTCCGCACGCGACTCTCCCAGCACCTCGGCGACGCCGTCGACCGAGAGATACGAGAGCGAGTCGGCGCCGACGGTCTCGCGGATCCCGTCGGCGTCCTGGCCCGCCGCGATCAGCTCGTCGCGGGAGGCCATGTCGATGCCCATGTAGCAGGGGGCGAGGATCTGTGGCGCGCCGATTCGGAGGTGGACTTCGGCGGCGCCGGCCTCGTACAGCAGGTCCACCAACTGCGTCGACGTCGTCCCGCGGACGATGCTGTCGTCGATGAGCGTGACCGACTTCCCCTCGACCGTCGAGCGGATCGGATTGAGCTTGAGACGGACTGCCTGCTCGCGCTGGTCCTGGGTCGGCATGATGAACGTCCGGCCGACGTAGCGGTTCTTCATCATCCCCTCCGCGAACTCCGGGGCGTCGTCGCCCAGCTCCTCGGCCGCTGCCTCCGCGTAGCCGCCCGCGAACGCGCGCCCGGAGTCGGGGACGGGCATCACGACGTCGCTCTCGCCGCCCGACTCCTCCCAGAGACGGGCTCCCAGATCGCGACGCGTGTCGTACACGAGATCCTCGTCGATCACCGAGTCCGGCCGCGCGAAGTAGACGTGTTCGAAGAAGCAGTGGGCGGTGTTCTCCTCCTCGACCAGCTGGTAGCTCTCGTAGCCGGTGCCGTCGGGATCGAGCAGGACGAGCTCGCCGGGCTTCACGTCCCGGATGAGTTCGCCGCCGAGCGTATCGATCGCCGCCGACTCCGAAGCGAGCACGTAGCCGTCGTCGAGTTTGCCGAGACAGAGCGGGCGGTTCCCCTGCGGGTCACGGATGCCCAGCACCGTTTCGTCGTGCATCACCGTTAGCGCGTAGGAGCCGTGGACCCGGTCCATCGTGCGCTTGACTGCGCGCACGAGATCCGAATCGAGCAGGTTCCGGGCGAGATCGTGGGCGATCACCTCGGTGTCGCCGTCGGAGGTGAACGCGTGGCCCTCGCCGGCCAGCTCCTCGCGGATCTCGTCCGCGTTAACCAGGTTTCCGTTGTGTGAGAGCGCCAGCGACCCCGAGCGGAAGGAGACGGTAAACGGCTGGGCGCAGGCTTTGTCGACGCTCCCGGCGGTGGGGTAGCGGACGTGCCCGACGCCGGTCGCCCCCTGGAGGCCGTCGAGGTCGTCCTCCGTGAACGCCTCGCCGACCAGCCCCATCTCGACGTGGTCGTGCTGCTGGAACCCGTCGTGGGTGACGATCCCCGCGGACTCCTGGCCGCGGTGCTGGAGCGCGTATAGCCCGTAGTAGCAGGGGCGGGCGGCCCCGCGGTCTTCGAGTGCGACGCCGACGACGCCGCATTTGTCTCGCATCCCGTCCTCGCCGGCCGGCCTCCCAGCCGAACCCTCGTGCATACCTGTCGGTCCGGGTTCGGGAACCAAAAACCCCCGCTATCGTGCTATATACTCGCGGTCATCCCCAACGAGTATACACTATCGTGGATAGTTACTCGCCCACGACGCTGTCGCTGTGGGGTGATGTCGACAAAAGGGGACGAAGAACGCTGTAGCTAGCGGGGGTAGAGAACGGCCGCAGAGAGATCCGTTAGTTGTCGCCGCTTTTCGACTGCCACGCGTAGTCGCGTCGCTTCGCGGACTTCCCGAAGCCACACGACGAGCAGACCTTCTTCTTGGTGTGGTAGGATTTCTCGCCGCAGCGACGGCACTTCGTGTGGGTCGTGTTGTTCTTCTTCCCCTGGCTCGGTGTTCCTGCGCCGGTCATAGAGTTACCGAAACGACGTTGTCCCCACGGATAATCGTTGTGTTGTCCACTTCCTCGACGTCGAGTTCGCCCAGCACGGCCTCGTTCGCGTCGGCGCTTTCGAGCACGACGTTCATGTGCTGATCGTAGCCCGCGAGCGTCCCGTAGAAGGACTCGCCGTCCTTCAGATGGACCGTCACCGGCTCCGAGAGCGACTCCTCGAGCACGTCGAGCGGGCGTCCACTCATGGTCACTCAAACCCCGGTGCCGGAAATAAACGTACCGAACCGCCGACGCCGCGTGCGGCCGCCGGCCCGCGTCGATCCGACTACTCGATGGTGCCGACCGCCTCGGCGGCGTAGCCGAAGATGTCGTCGTACCCCTCCGCCGAGAGCAACACGGGGTAGAACGGCTCGTCGGCGGTCAGCGCCTCCCCGTCGGCCAGCGCGAACCGCTCGCCGGCCTCGACGCGCTCGAAGTTCGGCACGACCACGTCGTACTCCCGACCCGGCGGCTTGGCGATCGGGCCGTCCAGGCGGAACACCTGCACCTCGTCGCGGCCGGGCTGGGCGAGTCGGTCGTCCGATACCGGCACCGACAGCGCGTTCGTCGCCGAGAGGAACGACCGTGTGAGCCAGTAGGCGTTTTCGGCGGCCTCGTCGGTCCCCTGGAGCCCACACTCCAGTTCGATCGTGTGGGCGTGTTCGATCAGCCGGCCGTCGGTGTGGTTGTCCGTCTCGATCAGCACGTCGACGGGTAACAACGGCGCGAGCGACCGCGCGATCTCGTCGACGGTGTCGATGACCGCGATCGGTTCGGCGTATGACTGCGTGGAGTGTAGTGCCAGCACCGTACAGCCCTGCACCTCGCGGGCGAGTTCGTGCGCCAGCCGCGACTCGTGGGTGTCGCCGTCCGAATCGCCCGGGAACGCGCGGTTGAGGTCCTCCTCCAGGAACCGCTCGCCGGCCTCGAGCGCTTCTTCGTTGGCGATGATCAGCTTCACCGGCCGCTCGACCGCTGGATCGTCGGCGACGAGGCGTTCGATGGCCTCGACGCCACTGGGCTCGTCTCCGTGAATCCCGGCGACGACGGCCAGTTCGGGCTGTCCCTCGCCCAACTGGTGGATCTGCATACACTCCGAGACGGGATGAACGGGCAAGAAGGACTCGCCTCCGGACTGCATCGCCGGCAGCGATCGAGTGGCCGTCAGTCCACCAGCTCGCCGGTTCGCGCGAGCGCTGCGGCGAGCAGTTCGACCGTCGCTGTCAGGTCGCCGCGATGGGCGGTCTCGACCGGCGAGTGGTGGTAGCGCACCGGAACCGAGAGCGCCCCAGACAGCACCGCGCCGCCGGCGTTCTGCAGTGCGCCGGTGTCGGTGCCGATGTTCCACGCCACCTCCCGCTGGTGGTCGACGCCCTCGTCCTCGGCCACGGCCGTCAGCCAGTCGACAGTCGCCGGCGTCGGAATCACGGAGGCGTCCTTGCGCTTGATGCCGACGCCGTCGCCGAGCGTCGTGATCGTCTCGGCCTCGTCGACGCCCGGCACGCTCCGTTCGAGTGTGCCGTCGAGCGCGATCACGAGGTCGGGATCGAACTGGTCGGCGGTCGCGATTGCGCGGGCGCCGCGGAGGCCGACCTCCTCTTGCACCGTGGCACAGAAGTGAACCGTCGCGTCGGGTTCGGCGACCCGTGCGGCCGCGAGCAGCGCGTACACGCCCGCACGGTCGTCGAGCGCCTTCCCGGTCACGCAGTCGCCGAGCACGCGCGGCTCAGTGTCGAGCGTGATCACGTCGCCGACGGCGACCGCGTCGGCGGCGGCGTCGCCGTCGAGTCCCAGATCCACCGCGAGATCATCGACCCCCTCCACGTCGTCTTCGTCGCGGGTGTGGGCCGGTTCGGCGCCGATGACGCCCGGCAGTTCGCCACCGTCGGTGTGTACGGTCACAGGCTGGGCCCGCAGGATCTGGGCGTTCCAGCCCCCCAGCGAGTCGAGTTTTAGGAAGCCGTCGTCGGTGACGGCTGCGACCATGAAGCCGATCTCGTCCATGTGCGCGGCGACGACGACCTCGCGGTCGCTCTCACCGGCGACGGTCCCCACGACGTTCCCCATCGCGTCCGTCTGGAGTCGGTCGACGTGGGGGGCCAGCGCCTCCCGAACCACCTCGCGGACGCCGTCCTCGTAGCCCACGGGGCCGGCGGCCGCGGAGAGATCGAACAGTAGCTCGCGGTCGTGCATACCCGAGGGTCTCCCGGCGCGGCCAAAGGCGCTCCGGTCGGGGCGACCGTCGCCGGCTCAGGGGAGCCGGGCGAACCGCCAGAGGGCGGTGTTCCGGACGAAGCCGAGTCGCTCGTAGAACCCCACCCGGTCGGCGGTCGCACAGCCGACGACGCGGTCGGCCGGCAGCGGGCAGCGGTCGACGGCCGCACGGGCCAGCGTCGAGCCCACGTGCTCGCCCTGTGCTCTGGGGTGGACGCCGACGTGGGTCAGCCGCGCCACCGGATCGTCGGCGGCACCGTGGACGTACCAGCCCGCCGCACCCACTGGCTCGCCGTCGCGGAACGCGAGCAGTTCCTGGCCACCGAGTTCGCTCGCGACCGCGGCCGCGTACGCGATGCCGTCGCGGTCGCGCCCCACCGACTCGTGGACGGCGCCTGCGGCGTCGCTGCCGTGGGGTCGGATCTCGAACTTGATCTCGTCGGCAATGGCTGGCGCGTCGACGCGGTGCCCGACCAGCGCCCAGTAGTCCTCCCGCTCGTAGCCACGCGCTCGGGCCAGCGGTGCGAGCCGGGCGGCCGTCTCGGCGTCGACGCCGGCGGCAACGCGGTGCGGGAGGTCGTGGCGGTCGAACAGCGCGTCCACCCGGCCGAGCAACCTCCGGGCGGCTTGGTCGCGCGCGGGCGCCGTCGGGGCGTCGACTCCCGGCAGGCGCGCGTCGAGCAGTTGGGTCGCCGCCGCGCGGTTCTCGTGGGCCGGGTCGTGGACGAACGTTCCGAAGCGTGTCTCGGTCACGTCGGCGAGTACGCGCCGTTTGGCGTCTTCAGCGGCCACGACGCGGTCGGGCGCCAGCACGCTACCCCAGCCCCGCGGCGTACTCGTAGTCGGCCGGGTAGGCGTCGGGGGTGTGGTCGTCGATGGCGATGCGCCAGTCGTCGATCAACTGCGGTTCGAAGATCGCCACGAGCAGGCGGCGCCGGACGGCGGCCACGTCAACGCCGTAGAAGTCGTCCGGGACGCCCTGGAGGTACCCCAGCGCGGTCGAGAACAGCGAGCGCATCCCGGCGTCGCCAGCGTCGGCGCCGCGGCCGCAGTCGGCGGCGTGTTTGTGCGTGCCGGCGGCGACCTGCTGCATCCCGTGGCAGAACGCCGACTCCGCGGTGCCGCGGCCGTAGTTGTACCACTCGAACTTGAAGCAGTCGTAGCTCTCGGTGTAGGCGCCGTCGTTGTACAGCCGGACGCCGTGTTCGGCGGCCCGGCGGAGCGTCGCGTGCTCCCAGCGGCGATCCTCGCGCCACCCGGTTGGATCCCCCAACGGCGGTGCGACGCCGGGGTCGCGGGTGTGCTCGTCCATCGTCGACTGGTAGCACGGGCAGGGGTGTGAAACTATCGACGGGCCAAGCAGGCGCCGAGTGTGAAACTACCGGCGAACCGAACAGGCGCCGGGTGTGAACCCATCCCCGGGCCCGCGGGGAGTCAGCCCGAATCGGTGGCTTAAACCGCGATGGGCCGTTTCCCCAGACTGCGTGCGAGGGTAGCCAAGCTGGGAAACGGCGGCGGACTCAAGATCCGCTCCTGTAGAGGTCCGAGGGTTCAAATCCCTTCCCTCGCATCACTGGGGCAACCACCCCGAGATGCGGGAGGACGCTCACAGAGCGTTCTTCCCTCGCAACACTCAGAACCGAACAGCGACGGCGTCGACGCTCTACTCGATCTCCCCGGCCGACGGCTTGCCACACAGCGTAAACCGGGTGAGCCGCAGGATCGACAGCGTCTCGAAGGGGTAAGACTCCTGACGCACCTCCTCGGGGACGAAGCCAGCGTCGCGGACCAGTTCCTCAACCGCTTCGTAGCCGGCGAGTGACGAGACGAGCAGCAGCGCCTGGCCGCCGGGTGCGAGCACGCGCCCGAGGTCGTCGAGGAACGGTTCGATCAGTTTGCGGCCGCTCTCCCCGCCCGACAGCGCCTGCTCCATCCAGTCGTCCCACTCGTTCTCCGGATCGGTCGGGAGATACGGGGGGTTGAACAGCACCGTGTCGAAGCTCCCGTCGGCGAACGCGTCCAGGAGGTTCGTCCGGACCGTCTCGATGCCGCGCTCCCGGGCCTGCCGACAGGCGTGGGGGTTCACGTCGGCGGCGACGACCTGCGGCACGTGCGGGGCGACCTGTTCGGCGACCCACCCCGAGCCGGTGCCGACTTCGAGCGTCCGCCCGCGGGCGAACTCCTCGGCGGCGTCGGCGAGCAGCCCCGAGTCCTCCGCGGGCTGGTACACGTTCGTCTCCTGCCCGCGACGGTCGGCGAGGGCGGTCGCAGTCGATTCGGTCTCCTCGGAGTCGTTCGCGGTCATTCTTTCCCCGTGTCGTCGTCGCCGGCGCCGTCCGTGGCGGCGTCCGCGCGTTTTACCCGGTCCGAGTCGTCGCTCCCATCGTCGCCGTCGTCGGCCACTTCGTTCGCGCCGGCGGAGACAGCGAAGTTCCCCGTCTCCGGTCGCCCGGAGAGTTCGCGCTGCGGGAACGGGATCTTGATGCCCTCGGCGGCGAACGCCTGCTTGACCGCGGCGATGACCTCCGTCCGGGCCTTCCACATCTTCCGGGCGCTGGGGTTGTCGATGTAGTAGCGGAGCCGGAGCACGACGCTCGAGCCGCCGAACTCCGCGAGCACGACGTTGGGGTCCGGGCGCTCCATCGGGGTCTCGGTGTCCGCCATCGCCTCGGCGGCGACGGCCATCGCGTGCTCCACGTCGGTGTCGTAGTCGACGCCCACGTCGGTTTCGAGGCGCAGTCGGCCCTTCCGGGTGCGGTTTCGCACTTCCGTGTCCGTGACGATGTCGTTGGGGATCATCACGTACTCCTCGTCGAACGTGCGGATCTGGGTGTTGAACACGCTGATGTCGGTGACGATGCCCTCTTCGTCGCCGATGACGACCCAGTCGCCCAGGTCGAACGGTCGCGAGAACAGCACGACGAACCCCGCGAGCACCGCGCCGAGGGTCTGCCGCGCCGCCAGGCCGACCACGACACCGGCGGCACCGGCCCCGAGCAGCAGTTGTCCCGGATCGACGTTCCAGATACCCAGCACGACCAACACAGCCATGCCGAAGATCAACAGCTGGACGAGGTGGTGGGCGACCTCCTGTTGGTGGTCGGTGATGGCGCCGCGCTCCTTCGAGAGCCGGCGGATGCTGTTCTTGGTGAACCGCGTCAGCAGGTACGCAGAGACGAAGATGACGCCGCTCAGGACGATCGCCACGACCTGTTGGCGGGACGGGTCGATCTGGGCGAACCCCTGCTTGAGCAGCCAGCCAGCCCGCCAGACTGCCACCAGAACCATCGCCGTCCCGGCGGTCGAGAGCGCGACGATCGTCGCTTGCGCGGACTCCGCGACGGTGTCGCCGACGTGCTGTTTCAGTCGGCTCCCGAGTCGCCGAACGCCGATGCTGACGCCCGCGAACAGCGCCAGCACGAGCACCGTCGCCAGGATCCGTGCCCCCGTCGACATCGTCGCGGCCCAGATCAGTTCGCGGATGGGGTTCGTGGCCATTCAGCCACCTCTCTCGACGCCCGGGTCGACCTGCCGGGCCAGCGCCGCCAGTTCGGCGAACTCGGCGGGCGACACGGTCCCCGCGCGCCGACTCATCAGGGACTCGTCGGCCTCGTCGACGACCGCATCCGGATCATCGAGCCCGGAGATGTGGGCGGTGTTCCGGACCGCGTTGCGCATCGTCTTCCGGCGCTGGGTGAACAGCGCCTTCACGAACCGGAGGAAAAACGCCTCGTCCGCGACCTCGTACTCGGGCGCACGCGGCGTACAGCGCACGACGGCGCTGTCGACCCGGGGGCGCGGGTCGAACGCGTCGGCCGGCACGTGCTCGACGATCTCCACGTCGGCGTAGTGTTGGGCCGAGACCGAGAGCCGCCCGTAGTCGTCCTCGCCCGGCTCGGCGACCATGCGCTCGGCGAACTCCTGCTGGAACATCAACACCAGCGGCCGCTTCCGGGGAAGGAGGTCGAACGCGATCTCCGAGGAGGCGCCGTAGGGGAGGTTCGACACCGAGGCAGAGAACTCCGGAAGCTCGACCTCCAGCGCGTCGCCCGCGATCACGGTCAGGTCGCCGGCGTCGACGGCGTCGGCGAACTCCTGGCGCAAGAACGCGACGAGGTCCGGATCGCGCTCCACCACAGTCACCTCGCCGTCGTCGGGCGCGGCTGCGAGCAGTCGGTCGGTGAGTGCCCCCGTGCCGCCGCCGATCTCCAGCACGTGGGTGCGGTCGGCAGACTCGGGGAGGTAGCTCGGGAGCCGGTCGAGCACCCGATCGTCGACGAGGAAGTGTTGGTCGAACTCCGGGTTCCCCCGCTTGGCACGGCGGATGAGGGCGTCGGGGTCCCGCAGGTCGTCGGGCCCAGTCATTACCCGCGATAGCGTGCCACCGGCGTTAAAAGCCCCGCTCCGGCCTCGTTCGATCTGTCCGGCGACTGTCAGCGCGGGGCGGGACGGCTACTCGTCGCCGACGAACGCGCGGTACTTCACGTCCTCGGTGAGTTCTTCGATTATCCGTTCGACGACGACGCCTTTCGCGTTGTGGAGCCCGGAGATGCGCTCTTCGAGGTCCTCGAAGCTCTCGAAGGGACCCTGCCGCTTGCGGCTCTCGAGGACGTCGTCCCGGAGCTTGTCGCCGATCCCGGGCAGGACGTTGAGCTGGTGGAGCCGCAAGGTCAAGGGCTGGGCGTCGTTGAAGTAGTCGAGGAAGCGCTGTGGGTGGCGGTCGACGATCTCCTCGATGACGTACTCGAGCTCCTGTTCGGCACCCCTGGAGAGGTCACTGTGGTCGATCTCGCGGTAGCGGTCGACCAGGTCCCGGTCGGCGTCGGGTGCGACGACGATCCGGTCGCCGATGCTCATGTCGGCGCCGTCGACGAGGGTGAGTTCGAACAGGTCGAACTGCTCCTCGCCAACCGCGTAGGCGATCTCGGGTTTCTGGTGTTGTGGCCGGTCGTCGTCGGGGCGGCCGTAGGGGAGGTGGTCGAGCACGACTGCGTGCTCGACCGCTGTGTCCTCGGCCGGTTCCTCGGCCGTATCGGACTCTTCTGCATCGCTCATGCCCCTGATAAGTCACCGCGACGGATAAACTGTTGCCCGGTGTGAGGCCGGGTCCGCGAGAAGTTAGGCGTACTCCGCGACGATGTCGAGGATCGCGTCGAGCTCGTCGCCGGAGAGCGAGTAGCGCTCCTGGGCGTACACCGTCCGGAGCTCGTCGCGGTCGCGAGGGAGCAGATCCGCGATCTTGTGGGCGGTCGGGTTGTCGACCTTGTCGAGCTCCTTCAGTCGCTCGACCAACTCGCGGGACTCCTCGGCGTCGAGCAGCGCGAACCGGTTCACGTGCTCGATGGCGCGTGCGAGCTCGTAGCGGAGCTCACGGTCGTCCTCGGCCGCGCGCTGTTCCTCGACGTCTTGGAGCTCCTCTTTGACCTCCGCGGCCGTGAGGTACTCCTCGTCGAGCTTCTCTTTGAAGATCGTCATTACTCCTCCTGTGCGCGAAGGTGGGCGGCGCTGGCGATGATCGTCTTCTCCTTTCCGCCGTCGGTGATCTGCACCTTGAACGCGTCGCCCTGTCGGCCGGTGACCTCGCCGGTGTGGCCGCTGAAGCGAGCGTGGAACCGCCCGTCCTCGACCGACGGGTCGAGCACGAGGTGAACCTTCTGGCCCTCGTCGTACTCGGCGATGGCGCGCTGGGGCGGCGACGTGCCGCGGTCTCGGGGGTGGTTGGACAGCTTGTTGCGAGTGCCAGTGTTGGGCCCGTTGGAGCTAGGCATGGTCTTGTCGTCGCGTACTCGCGGTCGGTGTATAAACGATGCGTTCTCGGGTCGAGTTTCCGACCTGCCGAACCGGTTGGGACCCCGCCCGCCCTATCCGGAAGCGGAACTATGACGCCCCCGCCGCCCAACACGCCGGTATGAGCGACGAGCACGGCGACGACGCCACCGACGAGCGAATCGAGACGCGGGCCATCCACGCCGGCCAGGAACCCGAAGCGGAGAGCGGCGCGCTGATGACGCCCATCTACGCCAACTCGACGTACAAACAGGACGCGCCGGGCGACCACCGCGGCTACGAGTACTCCCGGACCGGCAACCCCACGCGGACCGACCTCGAGGAGAACCTCGCCGCGCTCGAAGGCGGGGAGTTCGGCCGCGCGTTCTCCTCGGGGATGGGCTCGATCAACACCGTTCTCAATCTGCTCGAGTCGGGCGACCACGTCGTCGCCGGCGACGACGTGTACGGCGGCACCCACCGCATCTTCACCCAGGTGTACGAGGATTACGACCTCGAGTTCGACTTCGTCGACACCACTGACCACGACGCCGTCCGCGAGGCGATGACCGAGGACACCGAACTCCTCTGGGTCGAGACGCCGACGAACCCCCTGATGAACGTCAACGACATCGACGCGCTGACCGATATCGCCGACGAGTACGGCGCGCTCTCGGCGGTCGACAACACGTTCGCGACGCCGATGCTCCAGCGCCCGCTCGAACACGGCGCCGACATCGTCTCTCACTCGCTGACGAAGTACCTCGGCGGCCACTCGGACGTGGTCGGCGGCGCGCTGATCGTCGACGACGCCGACCTCGACGAGCGAATCGGCTTCTACCAGAACTCCGTCGGCGCGACGCCGTCGCCGTTCGACTGCTTCCTCGTGCTCCGCGGGACGAAGACGCTCCCGGTCCGGATGGACCGCCACTGCGAGAACGCCGACGAACTGGCACACTGGCTCCAGGACCACGACGCCGTTGACCGCGTCTACTACCCCGGGCTGGCGAGCCATCCGGACCACGAGCTCGCCGCCGAGCAGATGGACGACTTCGGCGGGATGCTCAGCTTCGAACTCGACGGCACGCTGGAGCAGGCCGAGACGGTCGTCGCAGAGACCGACGTGTTCACCCTCGCCGAGAGCCTGGGCGGCGTCGAGAGCCTGATCGAGCAGCCGGCGACGATGACCCACGCGGCGATTCCGAAGGAGGAGCGCGAGGCGGCGGGGCTGAAAGACGGGCTGATCCGGGTGAGCGTCGGCGTCGAGCACGTCGACGACCTGAAGAACGATCTGCAGCAGGCCTTCGAGGAAGCGCTGGAGTAATCTAGCTCTAGCAGATTTCGAGCCCCCCTCCTCTCGCCCCACGGAAATTATCAGTAATTGGCACTCCTAGTCAGATATGGAGGAAAATAGAGTGGCAGTAGGTGTTGGTATCGCGGGAACCGTCGGATTAGTGTATGCAGCGTTTGCAGATGTGCCGAATATCGACTTGGACGGAGTCATCAATCTCGGCGCAGTTGTGACGAATTATCCGGTCGCAGCCACCATCGTAGGTATATTTGGCTTGCTTGCGCTCGCTAACAGGTGGCTCGGATTTTAGCCTGCGTTGCTCGCAGAAACTCTCGAATACTGGCTGTTCAAGTGGATCACTACCGACGGACGAACTCCGACAGCTTCTCCGACAGCGTCCGGTCCTCGCCCAGCTTCAGGTAGTAGGCGTCGCCGCCGTCCTCGTAGTAGCTGTCGATGCGGCGGATGTCCTCGAAGCCGATGTGACGGTAGAACGCCAGTGCGTCGTCGTTGGTCGCGCGGGCGTGGCAGCTGACCGAGTCGTGGTCCTCCGCGACGGCGGCGACGAGGCGCTCGCCGAACCCCTCGCCGCGGTAGTCGGGCGAGACGGCGAGAAAGAGGATGTAGCCGTCCCGGCGGGCCGAGACGAACCCCGCGAGGTCGTCGTCGACGAACAGCAGTCGGCAGTCCGCGCGGCGATAGGCGTCCCTGAAGAAGCTCCGGCGCTGCTTCAGTACGCCCTCCTCCCGGCGGATCTGCTCCTTCAGTTGCCACGCCACGGACTCGTGGGTGTCGTCGCCCCGCGGGTCCCGGCGCGTCTCGACGGTCGCGCTCACGCTTGCCGGCAGTAGTCGTGACGGGGATTTAACTCCGTCGTCGGTGGGGGATGGAAACAGGGGGAGTACGGCGGACCGACGCGATCGGTCGAGGCCGCGACGGAGCGCGCGGCAGGTCACGCGCAGTTGGTGGTTCTCACATGTCGACGGCATCGAGTTCCGTGCTCGCGGCACGGAGGCCGCGAGCGGTCACGTGCCGCCGCTGGTTCTCACACGTCGACGGCATCGAGTTCTGGGGCCGCGCGACGGAGCGCGCGGCAGGTCACGCGCCGTCGACGGTTAGAACACGCTGTCGGCGGTGGCGGCCCCGACGACCGCGAAGACGGCGCCGATGCTCACCGCCTTGGCGGTCTGGTAGCTGTCCGCGCCGAACGCCTCCGGCGCGGCGAAACTGAACGCCAGCGCGAGCACCGAGCCGAAGGAAACCAGCATCAGCGTCAGGAACCGATACGGGATGCCGGCGACCTCCGTCTCGTCGTCGGCATCGCGGTCGCTGTCGGCGCGGTAGAGCGCTCCCCAGCCGATAGCGAACACCATCGCCACCGTCATCCCCCACTGGGCGAGGTTCATAAAGCCCGCGAGCACCCAGACCTCCTCGGTCACGACGAACGGTCCTGCGAGCAGGAAGCCGCCGACCACCTGCTGGGCCACGTCCGCGGGCCTGAACTCGCGGTTGAACAGGCGCCGGAGGAGGCTGCGCGGGACCGAGACCATACCGGCACCTCGCTCCCGGGGTTCTTTACTCCGACGGGTGTGCCGTGGCAGACGGCGACCCGGACGATCAGAAGATGTTCGCCTGCCGGTACACCGAGATACCCTCGTTGGTGATCTCGTAGGGCTTCGTCTCGCGGGAGTGGTTCGCGTCCCGGATCTTCTGGATCTCGACGGCGAGTCTGGTTTCCCGGAAGTCCGAGGGGCGCACGTACTGGAGGATGAACACCGCGTCGACGAGATACTCGATGATCCCGTACCGCGAGGTGTAGGCGTCGTCGCTGCTGGCCTCGGAGGTGAGCATCGTCGTCACGCCCGCCCGCTTGAGCGAGCGCGCGAAGTCGAACACCTCCGACCGCCGCTGGGCCGGGTGGTCGTACATCATCTCCAGCAGCGACACCGAGTCGAGCACGAGTCGGTCGGCGTTGAACTCCTCGACCAGCCGCGAGATGTCGTTCCGAATCGATGACAGCGAGTTCGCCATCTCGATCGGGTCCATCGAGACGATGGCGAGGCGGCCCTCGTCGCGCCACCGCCGGAACGGCCAGCCTTTCTCCTCGGCGGTCGAGAGGATCGCCTCCCGGGACTCCTCCAGCGTGATGTAGATCCCCCGCCCCTCGTCCTCGAGCGCCTCGGTCAGGAACTGGAGACCGAACGTGGTCTTCCCGGTCCCGGCGGAGCCGATGGCCACCATCAGCGACCGCTGGGGAACGCCGCCGAGGATCATCTCGTCCAGTCCCTCGATCCCGACGTTGATGCGGTCGATGTCGGAGTCGAGTTCGGCATCCTCGAACGACTCCTGCCCCCCGCCGAAATCGCCGCTGTCGCCGAACCCGCCGTCATCGCCGCCGAACCCCCCATCGCCGCCGCCGAACCCGTCCGACGCGTCGTCGGTTCCTTGCTCGGGAGTTCCCGCCTCCTCGCCGAACCCGGGGGTGTCACCGAACGGATCCGTCTGGTCCGTCTGCTCTCGGCTGCCGGCGACGCCGCCGAAGGGGTCGGACTCCGTGCCGATTCCCTCGCCCGGACTGTCGCCGCCGAACGGGCCGCTTTCGGGCTCCGTGCCGCTCTCGCCGGTGTCGCCGAAGGGGTTCGACACCGAGCCCTCCTCCGACGCTTCGTCGTCCGGCGCCTCACCGTCGGTCGGTGTCTCCTCGGTCGCTGCCCCATCGTCGGTCGACGCCTCGTCGGCTGTATCCGACGGGCTCTCCTCTTCCTCCTCGGACGCCGTCTCGGCCTCGCGCATCGCGCGCTCGAACCAGTCTTCCTCCTCGTCGTCGCTCATGTGGGCGCGTGCACCCCCGCGAGGCGTCCGGTCATTATCGAACACTCGGTGCGCCCGCAAATGAAGGTTGTCCGTGGCGGGGCGTATCCGCGCGCTTTTGACGGCGGGGTTGGAACCGCGACCCATGCTGGTCGGTATCGTCGCGAGGCGAGGCAACAGGCGGGCGTCGTTCCTGGCGGCGGACATCCGTGACCGTCTCCAGAACGCCGATGTGGAGGTGTGGCTGGACGAAGCCACGGCCGAGGCGCACGAGCAGTCGGGCCATCCGGTGTCGGCGATGGACGCGTGTGACCTCGTCGTCGCGATCGGCGGCGACGGGACGTTCCTGTTCGCGGCCCGCGGCGTCGGCGACACGCCGATCGTCGGCATCAATCTGGGCGAGGTCGGCTTCCTCAACGCGATCGGGCCGGAGGGGGCGGTCGAGGCCGTGCTGAACGAGGTCGAGGCGATCCGTGCCGGGGAGCTCACGGTCCGCGAAGCGCCCCGGCTGGTTGCCGAGGGCGACGACTGGGTGAGCCCGGCCGCAGTGAACGAGATCGTCCTGCAGGGCGCCCAGCGTGGCCCAGCCGGCGGGGTCGACCTCGAGATCCGAGTCGACGGCTCGCTGTTCTCCTCCGGCCGGGCCGACGGCGTCCTCGCGGCGACGCCGACGGGGTCGACCGCGTACAACCTCTCTGAGGGTGGGCCGCTCGTTCACCCCGAGGCCGAGGCGGTGGTCCTGAACGAGATGTGTGCCGAAGCGGGGATGCCGCCGCTCGCGGTGGGACTCGATAGCGAGATCACGGTCCGGCTCACGGGTGCGCCGGAGGCGCACGTGATCGTCGATGGCCGCGTGACACAGAGCCGGGAGCCGCCGACGACGGTGACGATCCGGACTGCCGACACCCCGATCCGGCTGGCCGGTCCGGACGCGGAGTTCTTCGAGGCGCTCAACAAACTCGAGTAGCGAGCAGCGCCGCGCGCTCAGCCCCAGTTCTCCTCGCGCGTCGGGCGATCCGAGAGCGCGGCCACGTCGACGCCCGCCAGCGAGCCGTCGGTCTCGGCGCCGGCATCGAGCGCCGCGAGGGCCGCGCGGGCCGACGCCTCCGTCGAGAGGTAGGGGATCTCATCGTCGACGGCCGTCCTGAGGCTGTCGCGCTCCGTCGACAGCAGGAAGTCGACGCTACCCTCCTTGAGCGCTGCGTCGAGGTCGTCGGGGTCGATCGCGTCGAGATGGTCCGTGAACTCGTCGATCACGTCCGCGGGCCAGTCGCCGTCGACCGCGAGCGTGCCGGACTCCGGGATCTCGTTGTCGGCAGCGATCTGTGCCTTCCCGTAGGCCGCACCGAAGCTGTCGGCGGTGCCCATCACTTCGCCCGTGGACTTCATCTCCGGGCCGAGACGCGGGTCAGAGTCCGGGAGGCGGTCGAACGGCAGCACGACCTCCTTCACGCTCGGCTGCTCGGGAATCTGCTCGGCGACGTCGATCTCCTCCAGCGACTCGCCGGCCATCGCGCGGGCGGCGAGTTTGGCGATCGGGACGCCCGTCGCCTTCGAGACGAACGGGACGGTGCGCGAGGAGCGCGGGTTCGCTTCGAGCACGTAGACGGTCGGCCCGTCCTCGCCCTCCTGCACCGCCAGCTGGACGTTCAGCAGGCCGACCGTCGAGAGCGACTCGGCGATCTCCTCGACGACCTCGCGGACGCGGGTCAGCGTCTCGTCGTCGAGCGAGCGCGGCGGGATCACGCAGGCGGAGTCGCCCGAGTGGACGCCCGCGCTCTCGACGTGTTCCATCACGCCGCCGATCAGCACGTCCTCGCCGTCGCTGACGGCGTCGACGTCCAGCTCCACGGCGTCTTCGAGGAACGAGTCGACCAGGATCGGCTTCTCGGGGGAGACGCGGACGGCCTCCTCGACGTACTCACAGAGATCGTCGTCGCTGTGGACGACCTCCATCGCGCGCCCACCGAGCACGTAGGAGGGGCGCACGAGCACGGGGTAGCCGATCTCGTGGGCGAGATCGAGCGCCTCCGCCTCGCTGGTCGCCGAGCCGCCCGCGGGCTGCTCGATCCCGCGCTCGGCCAGCAGGCGGTTGAAGCGGTCGCGGTCCTCCGCCAGGTCCATCGCGTCGACGGCGGTGCCGAGGATCTCACAGTCGAGTCCACGGCGGTCGAGCTCCGCCTCCAGCGGCTCGCCCACGTCGACGGAGGTCTGCCCGCCGAACTGCACCATCACGCCGTCGGCGTCGGTCGCCTCGATCGCGTCGGCGACCTCCTCGGCCGTGATCGGCTCGAAGAACAGCCCGTCGGAGGTGTCGTAGTCCGTCGACACCGTTTCGGGGTTGTTGTTCACCACGTGGGCGTCGATGCCCAGTTCCTCCAGCGCACGGACCGCGTGCACCGCACAGTAGTCGAACTCGACGCCCTGCCCGATACGGATCGGGCCGCCGCCGACGACCACGACGCTCTCGACGTCGGTGTCGATCTGCAGTTCGCTCGTCGCGCCGGGGTCGTCGAACAGCTCGGGGCGGCGCGCGGAGTAGTAGTACGGCGTCGACGCCGCGAACTCGCCCGCGCAGGTGTCGACCTGCTTGAACGAGCGATCCGGCGTCTCGCTCGCGATCTCTTGGGGCGTCGCCGGCACCGTCTCGCCCCCGTCGGCGGCTGCTGGCGCGCCGCCGGCGACGGCCGGCTCGGAGGCCGGCAGCCAGGAGGCGTGCGTGTCCGGGAACTCGCCGCCGGCGATGGCGGCGATCTCGTTGTCCGTGAACCCCACCTCGGCGGCCGCGGTGTAGTCGCCTTCGGTCGCCTCGATCGCCGCGTCGGCGACGTGCTCGAAGCGCTCGACGTACCAGTCCTCGATCCCGGTGAGATCGGCGACTTCATCGACGGGGAAGCCGCGGACGAACGCCTCGAGCATCGCGTAGGGGCGATCCGGACTCGGCCTGACGAGGTACGACTCCGCGAGTTCGTCGTCGTCGACCGCGGTCCAGTCGACCGCCGGGTCGTACTCGGAGCTCCGGAGCGCCTTCAGCAGGCTCTCCTCGAACGTGCGGCCGATCGACATCGCCTCACCGGTCGACTTCATCGCCGTCGAGAGCGTGAAGTCGGTCTCGGGGAACTTATCGAGGGGCCAGCGCGGCACCTTGGTGACGACGTAGTCGATCGCGGGCTCGAAGGCGGCGGTCGTCTCGCCGGTGATCTCGTTGTCGATCTCGTGGAGGCGCTTGCCGAGGGCGACCTTCGCGGTGACGCGGGCGATCGGGTAGCCCGTCGCCTTCGACGCCAGCGCCGAGGAGCGGGAGACCCGCGGGTTCACTTCGACGACGCGGTACTCGCCCCCGGGCGTGCCGTCGTCGCGCCAGGCGAACTGGATGTTACAGCCGCCCTGGATCCCCAGATCGCGGATCACTTCGAGCGCCGCGTCGCGCATCTCCTGGTGGCCGTCGTCGGGGATCACCTGCGAGGGCGTGACGACCGTCGACTCGCCGGTGTGGATCCCCATCGGGTCGAGGTTCTCCATGTTGCAGATGATGATACAGGAGTCGCCGGCGTCGCGCATCACCTCGTACTCGAGTTCGACCCAGCCCGAGATCGACTCGGTGAGGAGCACCTCGTCGTTACGTGAGAGGCGCAGGCCCTTGCGCGTGCGCTCGAGCAGTTCGTCCATCTCGCCGACGACGCCGGAGCCCGACCCACCCAGCGTGTACGTCGTGCGGGCGATCACCGGGAGGCCACCGACGGCCTCGACGCCGGCCTCGACGCGCTCACGCAGGGCGGCCTCGTCGAGCTCCGTCGCCGACTCGTCGTCGTCGAGGGTGATCGTCGTCGATTTCGGAACGGGCTGGCCCAGATCCTCCATCCGCTTGCGGAACAGATCGCGGTCCTCGGTGGCGTAGATCGTGTCCAGCGGCGTCCCCATGATCTCCACGTCGTGCTCCTCGAGGACGCCCTGTTCGGCGAGTTCGGCGGTGACGTTCAGGCCGGTCTGGCCGCCCAAGCCGGCGATGACGCCGTCCGGGTTCTCCGTCCGGATCACCTCGGCGATGGCGTCAGGCGTGATCGGCTCGACGTACACCCGGTCGGCCGTCTCGGGGTCGGTCATGATCGTCGCCGGGTTGGAGTTGACGAGCACCACTTCGGCGCCCTCCTCCTGCAGCGCGCGGCAGGCCTGCGCGCCGGAGTAGTCGAACTCCGCGGCCTGCCCGATCTGGATCGGGCCGCTCCCGATCAGGAGGATCGTCCGGTCGGCGCCCGCGTCGCCGCCGTCTGTGACTGGTTCCGGGGCGTTCGTCGCTCCGTCGTCACTGCCGGTATCCGTCATTACCCCATCGGAATACGCGTATCGTAATAAGCTCGGCGAATAGCTACGAGTTCCGAAGCAGGTTTACGAATTTCGTAACTACCCATCCAGCCGCCCCACTCACGTGTGTAACGCGGCGACCGAACGCGACCGCGGGATAGTGGTGCTTTTAGCCCCGGGCCGCCGCGTAGTACGTATATACCCGTCCGACGCGTCGTTCCCGTCTGTCAGCGGGAATCGACAGTACCCGTTCGTAGTCGGGGACCCATCATGACCGACACCGACCTCTCGAACGTCGTCCTCGTCACGGTCGACTCGCTCCGTGCCGACGCGCTCGGCGCCTACGACGACGACCGCCACACGCCCGTGCTCGACGACCTGGCCGACCGGGGGACGACGTTCGACCGCGCGTTCGCCACCGGCAACTGGACACCCTTCTCGTTCCCGTCGATCCTCTCCTCGCGGCCCGTGTTCGCCGATAACGGCCGCATCGGCGTCGAGGACGCGACGACGCTCGCGGAGGCGCTCTCGGCGGCGGGGTTCGCCACGGCGGGGTTCAACGCCGCCAACGGCTTTCTCACCTCCCACTGGGGGTACGACGACGGCTTCGACGAGTTCGAACCGTTCGTCGCCAGCGTGGGGTCGAGCATCTACAGCAAGTATCTCGCCACCCACCCGACCGTCGAGGCGTGGCTCCAGTTGGCCACCTCGCCCCTGCGACGGTTCGGCTCGTGGCTCCGCGGCGGCACCGACGAGCGCCCGTTCCTCGACACCTCGCGGATGTTCGACGTGGAACACGCCGCGACCGACTTCATCGAGGACACGGAGGAGCCGTTCTTCCTCTGGATCCACTACATGGACGCCCACACGCCCTACGTCCCGGCGCCGCGGTACATCCGCGAAGTGTCCGACGGCCTGCTCGGCACCCACCGGATGATCCACGCCCACACGCGGACTGGGCTGGGTTGGAACGTCGGCGAGCGGACGCTTCGAGACCTCCGCACGCTGTACCAGGCGGCGGTCCGACAGGTCGACGCCAGCGTGGGTCGCGTGCTCGACTCCCTGGAGGCCGCGGGCATCGACGACGAGACGGCGGTCGTCGTCGCCGGCGACCACGGCGAGGAGTTCCAGGAGCACGGCCACCTCGCACACTACCCCAAGCTGTACGACGAACTGATCAACGTCCCCCTGATCGTCGACGTGCCCGGCGCCGACGGCGGGCGGATCGAGGGGCAGGTCGGCCTCGACGCCGTCCCGCCGACTGTGACCGACCTGCTCGGCGTCGACGCGCCGGCGGCGTGGACCGGGTCGAGCGTCGCGCCGAGCGTGCTCGACGGCGAGGAGCCGGCGGACGAGCCCGTCGTCTCCGTGACGGTCCGCGGTGAGGAGGTGACCAGCCAGCCCATCCCGCGATCGCTCGACGACGGCGACCTGTTGGTGAGCGTCCGGGACCGCGACTGGACCTACGTCGAGAACGTCACGGCCGACGACGCCGGCGATGCCGAGGCGACCGAGCTGTACCACCGTCCCGACGACCCGACCCAGCAGACGAATCTGGCGACGGATCCGACCCCCGAGCAGGCGGACGTGATGGCCGAGTTCGCCCCGATCGTCGACGCCCACGCCGACCTGCTGCGTGCCGCCGCCGAGGCGGACACCGCGGCCGGGCCCGAGGAGGACGGCGTCGACGCGGACCTGGAGAACCGACTCGAGGCGCTGGGTTACCGCTAGATGATTCGCTCGTTTCTCCGCAGCCTCCTGAGCGGCCCGCTCGCCGTTCGACTCAGGCGCTACGTAATCGTCGGCGCGACGACGGCCGGCGTGCAGATGCTGCTGCTCTGGCTGTTCGTCGACACCGGCGGCGTGAACTACCTCCTGGGCGCGACCGTCGCGATCGAGATCACGATCCTCATGACGTACGTGCTCAACAACGCCTGGACGTTCGCGGCGATGCAGAACACCGGCTGGTCGGAGTACCTCACCGGGCTGGTGAAGACGAACGTCGTGCGCGGGACGGCCATCCCGATCCAGTTGGCGGTGCTGTACGCGCTGGTCGACTGGCTGGGGATCCAGTACCTGCTGGCGAACGCGGCCGGGATCCTCATCAGCGGCGTCTACCGCTACTTCTTCGACGCGAAGTGGACGTGGGGACGGACCTGAGAGTCGGTCGAGCCGCCAGTAACTCCTCGTCGCGCTTCGCTGGAGTTAACGTCCGCAGGCTACTCGTTCCAGTATGAGCAACTATCACGTCGTGATGGAGGCTGCGTGGCTCGTGCGAGACGTCGAAGATATCGACGACGCCATCGGCGTCGCCGTCTCGGAGTCGGGCCGCCGACTCAACGAGGCGGACAAGGAGTACGTCGACGTCGAGGTCGGCCTGACCGACTGTCCGGCCTGTGGCGAGCCGTTCGACTCCGCGTTCATCGCCGCCGGCACTGCGCTCGTGGGGCTCGTCCTGGAGATCGACATCTTCAACGCCGAGAACGAGGAGCACGCGACCCGCATCGCCAAAAGCGAGGTCGGTGGCGCGCTCCGTGACGTGCCCCTCGAAGTCATCCAGACGATCGAGACCGAGGCGGACGACGAACAGGCCGCGGAGTAAGCCGGCCACGGCGCGCTCGCTGGCACGCGCTCTGTCGCGCAGTCTCGGACCGCCTCGCCGTGGTCGTGTGGCGCCGAAACCGGCGCGCTCACCGCCGACCATTCTTCCGAAACGCTTTCAAATTACCCGTAGTTATTCCCCCGCATGGAGCTGCCGACACCCGAGGACCTACGCAAGCGGCGGAACGCGGTCGGGCTGACCCAGTCCGCGCTGGCGGAGCGGGCCGACGTCTCCCAGCCGCTGATCGCCCGCGTCGAGAACGACGACGTGGACCCGCGGCTCTCGACGCTCCGGCGCATCGTCGAAGCGCTCGACGAGGCCGAGGGCGAGGTCGTCCGCGCGGTGGACCTGATGCACGAGGACGTCGTCAACGTCGGGCCGGACGACTCGGTCACCGACGCCGTGGAGCTGATGGACGAGGAGGCGTACTCCCAGCTACCGGTGATCCAGAACGGCGTCCCCGTGGGCTCGATCTCCCAGTCCGACGTGGTCCACGCCGGCGAGAACGTCGGCGACCTGCCCGTCGCCGAGGTGATGAGCGAGTCGTTCCCCACCGTCGCCGCCGACGCCACCGTCGACGAGATCCGCAATCTGCTGGATCACTACAAGGCCGTGATCGTCACTGACGGCGGGGAAGCCGTCGGGATCATCACGGAAGCCGATATCGCGAGCCACCTCTCCTAGCGTCACTCACTAACTACAGCGGAGATAGTCAAAGCGGGTCCTGATTCACTCTCCCTTTGCGGGCGTCAACGGAGCGGCCCGTCTTCTCAGTTGAAGATGGACCGGTAGCCTGTGGCGGTGGTATTGGCTCGCCAATTCACGAGCACGAGGCCGACACCGAATCCAACGACTGTACCGCCACTAGCGGTGATGGCTGCGAACACGATCGACGGGGCGAAGAGACTCCCCAGAAATATGCCGGCCATCATCCCAACCGCGAGCGGCACCTGCAGTAGCAGTTGGCCTCGGAAGTTCTCGGTCTTCGGAACCTGAACCCGCACTAATGCAGGGTTGCGGATACAACGTGATAAATCGTCGCCACCATCCCGGCCAACACACTGCCGTACTCTCCGCTGTGGAATCGTGCGAGATATGCATACCTTCCTACCGACTATCTCGAACGGTAAAAGCTGGAGAAACAAAACTTCGACAGACTCGCTACAGTTCGAGCCCGCGGATCGCCACGCCCGCTCCTTCCGCCACTTCGCCGATCACGCGCCCTCCCGTCGCTTCGGCCAGCGATTCGGCCGCGTCCGGATCCAGCGCCGCGACGAAGCCGGTGCCAATGTTGAACGTCCGGTGCATCTCCTCGTCGCTCACGTCGCCGAGGTCCTGCACGAACTCGAACACCGGCTGGGCCGGCCACGGGTCGTCGATCTCGTAGTGGAAGTCGCCCAGTCGTTCGAGGTTGGTCCAGCCGCCGCCGGTGACGTGCGCGGCGGCGCGGACGCCGTGCTCGCGCATGGGGTCCAACAGGTCCGTGTACAGCCGTGTCGGCTCCAGCAGCGCGTCGCCAACGGCGTCGTATCGCTCGCCGGGGTAGGGGTCGGTGTACTGGTACTCCCGGGTGACGGCTTCGCGCGCGAGGGTGAGGCCGTTCGAGTGGATGCCGGAGGACTCCCAGCCGACGAGCGCGTCGCCCGGTTCGGCGCTGCCCGGGAACACCGCGTCTTTGCGTGCCAGCCCCGCACAGGTGCCCGCCAAGTCGAGCCCCTTCACGACTTCGGGCATCACGGCCGTCTCGCCGCCGACGAGTTCGACGCTCGCGGCGTCGGCGCCGGCGGCGAGCCCGTCGCCGATCTGCTCGGCGAACGTCTCGTCGGGCTCGTCGACGGCGAGGTAGTCGACGAACGCCACCGGCCGCACGCCCGCGGCGACGAGGTCGTTTGCGTTCATCGCGATGCAGTCGATGCCGACGGTGGAGTAGTCTGCCATCGCCTCGGCGACGAGCAGTTTCGTCCCGACGCCGTCGGTCGCCAGCGCGAGGTAGCGGTCGCCGATGTCCAGCAGCCCCGCGTAGTCGCTGTCGGTGCCCTCGCCCGCGGCGCCCGCGGCGCCCACGAGCGCGGCCGTCGCGGCCTCGCTGTCGGCGATGTCGACCCCTGCGTCGGCGTACGTCAGCCCCTCCTCCTCGGTCATGGCTGAAGCGGCGGGAGGGTCGCGCAAAAGCCCTCCGACTCAGAAGCCGACGTTCAACACGAACACCACGTACACGGTCACCGCGATGCTCGGCAGGGCGACGCCGAGCCAGACCGCCTTGCTCCAGCCGATCACGGTCTTCCCGTCGAGCGCGCCGATCGGGATCATGTTGAACGCCGCGAGGAACAGGTTCACCGCGAGGCCGCGCCCGCCGAGCAGTTCGAGCAGGTCGATGCCGAAGGCGACGCCGCCGAGCCAGAGCGGGACGAACACGGCCGCGAGTACCAGATTCACGGCGGGGCCGGCGAGCGCGATCAGCCCGTGCTGGCGCTCGGTCAGCCGGCCGCGGTGGTGGACCGCGCCCGGCGCCGCGAAGATGAAGCCGAGGAACGCACTCATGATCGCCAGAAACAGCATGTTGTACTCCGCGCGGAACGCGGCGACGTTGCCGTACCGAACCGCCATCACCTTGTGTCCGAGTTCGTGGAGCAGGAACCCCACGCCGGCGGTCAACAGCGAGATGACCAGCGCGACCGCGAACGTCGTCGGGCTCCCCGTCACCAGCGCGATCGCCCGCTGCCCGCCGCCGGCGAAGAAGATCGCGAACGCGACGCCGAGGGCGAGCCACGCGATCAGCAGGTCCTGAATCTCCTGGGCCGAGAACCGCAGCGAGGGGTCGGGCTCGAAGCGCCCGCCGCCCGCACCGCCACGGCCGCCACCGGGTGGGCTCACGCGAGCCACCCCCAGATGGTGCGGGCGCTGTTCTGGGCGCCGTCGATCAGGAGCTGTGGCACCGCGCCCACGCCGCCGATGTCGCCGAAGAACGGCGGCAGGACGTACAGCGCGAACAGGAACGAGGCGACGAAGCTCCCGACGTTGGTCAGCGCGACGATCATGATGAGCTTGAACAGCGGCACGTCGAACATCCGGTCGATCAGCTCCAGCAGCGGCGTCTCCTGATCGTCGAGCATCGCGTTCAGCGTCTCGATGTCGCCGACGTTCACGGTGGTGTACCGGAGTTCGACGTAGCCGGCGAACCAGCCGGGCGCGAGCAACGGGTTCACCGAGGTGAGCCACGCGACCGAGCCGCCAACCAGCGCCGACGGCCAGTGGGCGCCGACGAGTCGAGCCAGCCCCGCCGCGAACACGCCGTTGACGACGAACCACGCCGCGAACAGCTCCAGCAGGAAGCGGTCTTCGACGCCCGCCATCGCCAGTAGCACGAAGAAGGCGACGAAGGCGCCGGTGATGGCGACGGCCGCGATCTTCCCCCACGGTAGGAGGCGCTCCCGTTGTCCGGTCAGCGACGCCTTCGGCGGCAGCCGCTCGGGGTGGGCGAGATACTCCTCGATCCCCGCGCGGTGGCCGGCGCCGACGATGGCGACCACGTCTTTCCCCTGTGCGCGCAGGTCGAGCAGATTGTGGGCGATGAAGGCGTCGCGCTCGTCGATCAGCGCCTCGGCGCCGCCGGGGGAGAACTGCCGGAACTCCTCCATCATCGCCGTCACCACGTCGGTGTCGGTGAGGTCGTCCGGGTCGAGTAGCTCCTCCATCTCCTCGTCGGCCGGCTCGCCGCCCTCGCCGAGGAGGCTCATCGCGCCCGCGACGGCGACGCCGACGGCCAGCCCCGCGGCGAGCCCCAGCGTCATCGACCCCACGGCGCTGATGACGAAGTCGCCGAGGTACCCCGTGACCAGCGCGTCGGTCAGCCCGAGGCCGACGCCGGCGAGGGTGCCGACGGCGAACCCGCCGCCCCCGGCGATCGCGAGCGCCAGCGCGTCGTCCTCGAGTGTGCGGAAGGAGAGCTCCGCGAGCACGTACGCCGACAGCAGGCCCACCAGCGCGCTCCCGGTGAGGCCGACCAGTAGCGACTCCGTGATGCCGACGGCGCCGCCGAAAACGCCCAGTAGCGGGCCCAGGACGACCCCCACCAACAGCCCGAACACGACGCCGCCGATCCGGGGGTCGGTGACGCCGAACGCGAGCGATCCGACGACTTGGAGCTTCTCGAACAGGCCCATCCGCGACCAGAACCGCCGGATCGTCTCCTGGATGTCCCGGTCGACCAGCGCGACCTCGATGCCGAGGTCCTCCGCGGTCTCGACGGCGGCGAGCATCTCTGCGCCGGGCTGGATGTCGAAGCGGTCGCCCAGCCGCGCCTGCACGTACGAGAGCATCCAGTACGCGAGGAACTGGAAGACGGTGTTGCCCTCGAGCAGGTCGCCCGCGGAGAGATCCTCGGGCTCCCCGCCGCGCATCTGGTTGTAGCGCCCCTCGTCCAACTCGACGGCGACGGCGTCCGGGCGCTCCGTCTCGATGGTCTCCTCGACCTCCCGGACGCTCTCGGCGGAGACGTGCGCGGTCCCCACGACCTGCACGCTCCCCTCCGACTCACTCATTGAGCACGGTTCGGCGCTGCCGGGCCTTTACCGTGACGAAGCGCGGTGGCCCCCTCCCGAACCGTTTTTGCCCGCTGCCGCCGCGTGTTCTGCCGTGTTCGAGAACCGCGCGACTCACGCCCGTTCGGCCGCCCACGAAGTCGCGCTCGACTGTCTCACCGCCGGCATCCGCGGCGCCGATCCCGAGCGCGCGACCCGCGAGGCGCTCGCCCTGACTGGGGCCGACCTCGAGATCGCCACGGGCAAGCGATCGCTCGTCGACCTCTCGGCGTTCGACCGCGTGCTCGTCGTCGGCGGCGGGAAGGCCGCGCCGGGGGTGGTCCGCGCGCTCGAGGCCCGCCTCGGCGACCGGATCTCGGACGGCGTGATCGTCGTTCCCGCCGACGACCCTGCGGTCGGCGAACCGATCGGCGCCGTCGCCGTCGCGGCGGGCGGACACCCCGTTCCAACCGCCGAGGGCGCCGACGCGACCGGCCGACTGCTCAATCTCGCCGAGTCGGCCGACGAGTCCACGCTCCTCCTCTCGGTCGTCACCGGCGGGGCGAGCGCCCTCCTCGCGTCGCCGGCGGGTGCCCTCACCGTCGACGACCTCCGCGACGTTACCAGCACACTACTCGACGCCGGCGCGGACATCGAGGCGCTCAACGCCGTCCGCAAGCACTGCTCGCGAGTCAAGGGCGGCCGGCTCGCCGCGGCCGCGGCGCCGGCGACGGTTCTCACCCTCGCCGTGAGCGACGTGGTCGGCGACCCGCCCTCGGTGATCGGGTCCGGGCCGACTGCGCCGGACGCGACCACCTACGACGACGCGCTCGACGTGCTCTCGCGGTACGCGGTCGAGGCGCCGGCGGTTCGCGAGCACCTGGAAGCCGGCGCCGCTGGCGAGCGGCCGGAGACCCCCGGCCCGGCCGACCCCGCGGTCGCCGAGGTTCCTACCCACGTCGTCGCCGGCGCGCGAACGGCCATCGACGCCGCCGCGGCCGCGGCCGAGGAACGCGGCTACCAGCCCTGTGTGCTCTCCTCGCGGGTGCGCGGTGCGGCGCGTGCGTCGGCGCCGACTCACGTCGCCGTCGTGACGGAGGCGGCGGCCGCGGGGGATCCCGTGGACCCGCCCGCAGTCTTCCTCTCTGGCGGCGAGACGACCGTCGACGTGCAGGGCGACGGCGCGGGCGGCCCGAACACGGAGTTCGCGCTCGCCGCGGCGCTCTCGCTGGCGTCCGGCGTCGACAACGCGGCCGACGAGGTGGTCGTCGCCGCCGTCGACACCGACGGTCGGGACGGCGCCACCGACGCCGCGGGCGGGCTGGTCGACGCCGGGACGGTGACGGATCGAGCGGCGGCCCGCGGCGCGCTCGCGCGCAACGACTCCCTCGGCTATCTCGACGATCAGGAGGCGGCGCTGGTGACCGGCCCGACGGGGACGAACGTGAACGACCTCCGGGTGCTGGTCGTGCCAGCGCGGCGCGACTGAGCGCGACGTGACGACGGCGGCGCAACGGATCGACGTGAACGCCGGTCGAACTGGAAGGGGATAGAGTTTCAACCACCCGTGTAAAACGAAAAGCTGCATGGTCGACATACTGCCCTCCACCCCGGACGCCGACCCCGACCCGGACCCTCGGGTGCTCGGCGTCGACAGCGACGAGGCGGGCGAGACCCTCGCCGCGCTCTCCTCGGACACCGCTCGGGGCATGCTGCGGGAGTTCCACGACGAGCCGGCCACCCCCTCAGGTATCGCCGATCGGTTGGACCTCTCGCTGCAGAACGCCCAGTACCACATCGGCAACCTCGAGGACGCCGGCCTGATCGAACCGGTCGACACGGTGTACTCGGAGAAAGGCCGCGAGATGACGGTGTACGGTCCGGCCGACGCGCCGCTGATCGTCTACGCTGGCACCGAGGACGACACGACCGGCCTGAAAGCCGCGCTCTCACGACTCATCGGCGCCGTCGCGGCGCTGGGGATGATGAGCATCCTCGTACAGGCGTATCTCGGCGAACTGTCGCTCCCGTTCGCGGGGACCGGCGGCGCCGACAACTACGAGACCGGCGCAAATCAGACTGCGACCCAGACCCCAACGGAGACGGAGGGCGGCATCGGAATCGCCCAGACCACCTCGACTCCCGAGCCCACGGCGACGCCGTTCTCGGAGACCGTCCGAACCGCGGAGGACGCGCTGGCGCTCCCGCCGGGACTGCTGTTCTTCCTCGGCGGGCTGGCGGTGCTGCTCGGTATCGGTGCAGTCTGGTGGCTGAAGAACCGCTGAGCCGGCTCAGAGGTACGGCGGGCGTTCGGGCTCGTCCGACTCCGCGGCTCCCTCCGCCTCCGACTCGATCGTCCCGCCGTCGGCCGTGCCGACGGCCGATGCTGCATCGGCGCCGTTGGCCCGACTGGCAGCAGCCAGTTCGGCGGGCAGATCGACCGGTCGGTCCTCGCTGTCGGCGTCGGGGCTGTACGTCGGCGAGGCGTCGTCGTCGGCAGTCGACCCCGTGTCGCTGGGCTCCGAGTTCGGATCGTAGGAGAGCAGCGCGGTCACCGCGAGCACGGCGAGAGCGACCGGCTGATCGGTCGCCAGCACGCCCAGAACGTCGACCGCGAGCATCCCCAGCGCGACGGCGCTCCCGAACCGGAACCGGTCGATGTCGACCGCACCCTGAAGCTGCGGGGCGCTGAGAGCGACGCCGAGCGCGAACGCGATCCCCGTGCCGGCGGCGGCGGCAGCCGGCAGTAGCGTCGACAGTTCGAAGCTCGTCGTCAACTCGGTGCCCGAGGGGCGGTAGCTGGCGACGATACCCAGAGCGACGATCGCGCCGGGGCCCGGGAGGTACGTGCCGACTTCCGCGCTCGCGGTCTTGGCGGCGATCGCGAGGATCACCAGCCCGGCGAACCGCTGGAACACGTCCGGATCGAACATCGAGTAGAGCGTCTGGGCGAACGCCGCCTCGACGACGGCGATCGGAATGAGGACGACGCCGATCAGGAGGACCGACGTCGCTTTCTCGATCGGGCTCCCCTCCATCTCGGCGAGGATCACCGCGACCGTGGCTGAGCCACCGAAAATGAGCAGTCCGGTCTGGAGCACGCCCCACGGGTCCATCCCGCCCGTGTCGGTCGTGAGGGCACCGGCGACGACGAGTGCGGGGAAGATACCGTCGACGAGCGGGAGCCCCATCACCGTCGCCAGCAGCTTCGTGGCGCCGCCGACGCGCTGTTCGAGGCGTAACGCGATCGGATGGTCTGAGACGCTCACGACTAGCTCGCGGCCTCACCCGTGGCCAAACGGTGGTGTTCTCCCGAGTCCGGATAGCCGCGACGACGGTCAAATCCTGTAAATGTCGGGGAAAGACATCGAACTGTTCGCCACATCGGTTTCGGCTGGTCGACGGCGCTGTTGGGCGACTGGCCGACGATGCGCGATGCGGCGAGACTGTCGACGTCCATACACAGTAGTTCCGCCGATAAGCCGATAAACGTTGCGTGAGAGAGAGCCCCATAACCACGGCCAGACTATCGATGAAACTGGACAAAAGTCGAAGAACCCTCGGCGGATCCACGTCTGGACTGAAGAAACGTCGAACCAGGGGCCCCCGAACGCGACGCGCGAAGCTGTCACTCGGCCAGTCTTACCCGGATAGTGTGCGCATCGTGGCCACACGGTTCCCCGACTCGGAACGTTTTTGGGGCGAGCCTCACCACCGACAACATGGCGAGTAACGGGTCGGAACCCTTCTCAGAGAAGCTTCGAGTGCCGGAGGCGCTGACGTTCGACGACGTGCTCCTGCGGCCGATGGAGAGTCGTGTCGAACCGGACGCTGCAGACGTATCCACGCGCGTCTCGACCAACGTCGAACTCCAAATTCCCATCCTCTCGGCAGCGATGGACACGGTCACCGAGGCCGAGATGGCTATCGGGATGGCCCGCGAGGGCGGGCTGGGCGTGCTCCACCGCAGCATGGACACCGCGGAGATGGAGGCCCAGATCGCTCAGGTCAAGCGCGCCGACGAGTTGGTGATCCGCCGGGAGAACGTCGTCACTGCCGCGCCCGAGCAGACGGTCAACGACGTGGACGCGATGATGGAATACGAGGGCGTCTCGGGTGCCCCGGTCGTCGACGACGAGGACCGAGTGCTGGGGATCATCTCCGGCACGGACATCCGTCCGTACCTCGAGGTCGGCGAGAGCGACGAGGTGCGCGAGGCGATGACCGACGAGGTCGTCACCGCGAGTGAGGACGTGAGCGCGCGTGACGCGCTCGAACTCATGTACGACCACAAGATCGAGCGCGTCCCCATCGTCGACGACGAGGAGCACCTCGTCGGCCTGGTGACGATGCAGGGGATCCTGGCGCGCCGCGAGAACGAGAACGCGGCTCGCGACGCGGACGGCCGCCTGCGCGTCGGCGCCGCGGTCGGTCCCTTCGAGGACGAGCGCGCCGTCGCCGCCGACGAGGCCGGCGCCGACGTGCTGTTCATCGACTGCGCCCACGCACACAACCTCAACGTGCTCGACTCCGCACGGGCCATCACCGAGACCGTCGACGCCGACGTGGTGCTTGGCAACGTCGGTACCCGGGCGGCCGCGGAGGCCGCCGTCGACTTCGCCGACGGCCTCAAGGTCGGGATCGGGCCGGGGAGCATCTGTACCACTCGGGTCGTCTCCGGCGCGGGGATGCCCCAGATCACGGCCGTCGCCGAGGTGGCCGACGTGGCGAGCCAGCACGACGTGCCCGTGATCGCCGACGGGGGGATTCGCTACTCCGGCGACGCGATCAAGGCCATCGCCGCCGGCGCCGACGCGGTGATGCTCGGCTCCTACTTCGCCGGCACCGACGAGGCGCCCGGCCGCGTCATCACGATGAACGGCAAGAAGTACAAGCAGTACCGCGGGATGGGGAGCGTCGGTGCGATGCAGTCCGGCGGCGGCGAGCGCTACCTCAAAGAGGAGAACGACGAGGAGTACGTGCCCGAGGGCGTCGAGGCGGCGACTCCCTACACCGGGACGCTGGCCTCCGAGCTCCACCAGCTCGTCGGTGGGATGCAGTCCGGGATGGGGTACGTCGGCGCCGAGAGCATCCCCGAGTTCAAGGAGCGCTCGGAGTTCATCCGGGTCTCCTCGGCCGGCCAGACCGAGGGGCACCCCCACGACGTGATGATCACGGACGAAGCGCCCAACTACAGCCCCAACGAGTAACCACGCGCGGCCGTTTTCGGGCTCGCGAGTCCGGAAGGGGTATTTTGATATAGCCGGCCACACGTTTTCATCCATAGCAACCCTTCCCTTCAGATGAGTAACGATCGACCTCTCGTTCTCGTGGTCGAGGACGAGGCAGACCTGGCAGACCTCTACGCTGCGTGGCTTGGCGACAGCCACCGCGTTCGGACGGCCTACGGCGGCCGCGAGGCGCTCGACAACCTCGACGCTGAGGTCGACATTGTCCTCCTCGATCGCCGAATGCCCGGGCTCTCTGGCGACGACGTGCTGGACGTGATCCAGGAACGCGGCCTCGACTGTCAGGTCGCGATGGTGACCGCCGTGGAACCAGACTTTGACGTGCTCGGGATGGGGTTCGACGACTACCTCGTCAAGCCGGTCGCTCGGGACGAACTCCTCGAGACCGTCGAGGACCTGAACCGCCGGGGGACGTACGACTCCGGGGTGCAAGAGCTGTTCTCGCTGGCGTCGAAGAAAGCCCTCCTCGAGGCCGAGAAAACTGACGCCGAACTCGACGAGAACGAGGAGTACGGCGAGCTCACCGACCGTCTCGAACGGCTCCGCGAGGATCTCGACACGACGATCGACGAGATGGGGTCGGACGACGAGTTCGAGACGCTGTTCCGGGAGTTCGACGACGCCGACAGCCAGTTCGACGATGCGGAGCGCGACGACCCCTTCGCCAACGAGTCGGACGAGGATCCCTTCGGCGGCGTCCAGGAGTAGTTAGAGATCCACGTCGGTGCCGACGGTCTCGGTGATCGCTCGCTCGAACAGCCCCGTCGCCGCCGCGGCGTCGAGCACGGCTGACCCCACCGACGCAACGACCAGTATTTGGTCCTCCGACTCCCGGCCGGCTGCCCCTTCGAACACCGCGGAGAGCGGCGTGAACGCTGTCGCGTCGTGGTCGGGGAAATCGCCCGTTTCGGCGACCTCTGCGGGCACATCGCCGAACAGCTGTCCCGCTCGCGAAACTGTCGTCGCGTCGAGTTCGCGCATCTCGGCGGTGTAGGCGCCGACGGCGACGACGAGCGTCCCGTCGGCGAGTGCGTCGCCCGGGAACACCGGCTCGGTCGCGGTGGTCGCCGTCACGACGACATCGGCGCCCGAGATGGCCGCACGCGGCGAGTCGACCGCCTCGGCGTCGATCCCTGCCGCCCGGAGATCGGTCGCACAGGCCGCCCGCGAGTCGCTGGGCGAGTAGATGCGCGCCGATTCGACGCCACGCGCGGCCGCGATCGCGCGGGTCTGCCATCGCGCCTGCGTGCCCGCGCCGACGACGCCGAGCCGAACCGGCCCGTCGCCGACGGCCAGGTGATCCGCCGCCAGCCCGCCGATGCAGCCCGTTCGGGCGTTGGTGATCCGTGTTCCCGCGAGCAGCCCAGCCGGCTCGCCGGTCCGCGCGTCGGAGACCACGATCTGGGCCTGCACGGTCGGCAGCCCTCGATCGGCGTTGTCCTCGTGGACGCTCGCCAACTTCGTCACGTACCGTTCGTCGCCGTGAATGTACGCCGGCATCGTGAGCCCCGTCCCCAGCGGGTCGTCGTCGTCCAACCCCGCTCCCACCGGGAAATGCGGTCGTTCCGGGCGTTCGACCTCGCCGCGGCCCTGTTTGCGGAACGCTCGTTCGATCTCCGGCAGGAGCGCCGGGAGATCGAGCAGGCTTGTCACGTCGTCGTCGGAGAGTATGCGCATACCTCCCCGTTCGGTGCGTGCGAGATAGTTCTTGGCCGAACGTTCAAACGTGATCGCGTGACCAGTGCCGTCGACAGGACCGCGAGGGCGTCTGGGCGGGAGCACGACGCGCCCCTCGCGAGCGTCCCATGCGTCGTCTGTTCGCCAACCGGAGCCAGCCGCGTGCTGGGTCCACGTCGGCCGGCACAACGGTTTTCCCCCACCCTGCCGAGAGACGCGTATGCGAGTCGTTGTCGTCGGTGGCGGGATCGTCGGTCTCGCGAGCGCGTCTGCGCTGGCCGACCGCGGGGCCGACGTGGTGCTCTGTGAGCGGGATAGCCTCGGAAACGGGAGCACGGCACGCGCACTCGGCGGGATCAGGTGCCAGTTCTCGACGGCGGTCAACGTCGATCTCTCGCTGGCGAGCCGACCGGTCTGGGAGTCGTTCGCGGAGCGATTCGGCGTCGACATCGCCTTCCGCCAGACGGGCTACCTGATGCTCGCCCGGACCGCGGAGACCGCTGCCGGCCTGGAGCGTCAGGTCGATCTCCAGCATCAGCGCGGCGCGGAAACGGCGCTGTTGGCGCCCGAAGAGGTGCCCGACTACTGTGGGGGTGTCGATCCCGAGACGGTCACGGCCGCGACGTACAACCCACGGGATGGGTTCGCGGATCCGTACCTCGCGCTCCAGGGGTTCGCAGACGCAGCACGCGAGGCGGGGGTCGATATCCGGACGAACACCGCCGTCACCGACGTTCGACGGACCGCCGACCGTGTCGTCGGCGTCGAGGTGGCGGGTGACGGCGCCCTCAGCGACGTCTCGATCGACGCAGACGCGGTGGTGAACGCTTCGGGGCCGTGGGCCGGCGAACTCGCGTCGATGGCGGGGATCGACATCCCGATCGAACCCCAGCGCCGACAGGCACTCGTCGTCGACCCCGAGCGACCGGTGCCGGAGACCGACCCGCTCACGATCGACCTCGAGACGAGTTCGCACTTCCGTCCGGAGCGAGACGGCGCGGCGGTCGTGGGCGGCTACTTCGACGACGAGCCCGAGACGCCTGATCCGGACTCGTTCTCCGGATCCTACGATGTGCCGTGGGCGGCCGAGACGGTCGAACGCGTCGGTGTCTACTGCGACTACTTCGGCGACGGGACGCGGCTGAAGCGTGGCTGGGCCGGGCTCTACGCGGTCACTCCGGACCACCACCCAATCGTCGAGGAGTCGATCCCGGGGTTCGTGCAGGCTGTCGGTTTCTCGGGGCACGGCTTCCAGCACGCGCCTGCGACCGGACAGGTGGTCGCGGAGCTACTCCTCGACGGCGAAGCGTCGACGGTCGATGTCTCCGATCTCGGGAGCGACCGCTTCGAGCGAGACGACCTGCTCCACGAGCGAAACGTGGCCTGATTGCCCCGTGCGCCACACTCATCTTCCCCCAGTCCGTGGGGATTGTCGATGACTGACACGGTGGCGCTCAAACGGCGCGTCCGGGAGGCGATCGACGACAACGACGAGGCGATTCTCTCGCTGGCGGCGTCGGTCCACGGCGAGCCGGAACTGGGGTACAAGGAGACCGAGACGACCCGAAAAGTCGCTTCGGAGTTCCGCGACCTGGGGCTGGACGTGGAGACCGAACTCGCCGTCACCGGTGCGCGGGCGCGGGCCGGTGGTGACGGATCGTCGAGCGAGGATACCGATGTTGCGGACGACACGGACGGGGAGTTCGTCTTCGCGCTCCTGGGCGAACTCGACGCACTCGTCAACCCCGGCCATCCGGCCGCGGATCCGGAGACCGGCGCCTGTCACGCCTGCGGCCACGAGGCGCAGTTGGCCAACCTCGTCGGCGCGGCTTACGGGCTCGTCGCGTCGGGCGTCGTCGACGACCTTCCGGGAGCGGTGGAGTTCATCGCCGTTCCCGCCGAGGAGTACCTCGACCTGGAGTACCGCCGCGGCCTGCTCGACGACGGGGAGATCGAGTTCTTCGGCGGGAAGCAGGAGCTCATTCGCCGAGGCTACTTCGAGGACGTGGACTGCGCGGCGATGATCCACGCCGCGAGCGAGACGCCCGAGCGCGAGGTCACCAGTGACTTCTCCTCGAACGGGTTCGTCGGCAAGACCGTCCAGTACGAGGGGCGGGAGTCCCACGCCGGCGGCGCACCCGAGGAGGGAGTCAACGCGCTCAACGCCGCGATGGCCGGGATGAACGCCGTCAACGCCAACCGGGAGACGTTCCCCGACGAGGAGCACGTCCGGGTCCACCCGATCGTCACGAAAGGCGGCGACGGCGTCAACGTCGTCCCGGCGGACGTGCGCATGGAGTCGTACGTTCGGGCCAAGAGCGTCGACGCCATCGAGGACGCCAACGAGACGACTAACCGCGCGCTGGAGTCCGGCGCGATGGCCGTCGGCTCGAACGTCACGATCGAGGACTTCCCGGGCTACCTCCCCCTGCGGACCGACGAGACGCTCGTCGCGGCGTTCGACGACAACGCCCGCGAGCTGATCGGCGAGGACGCCGTCCACGGCGAGCACCAGCACGTCACGGGCTCGACCGATATGGGCGACGTGAGCCAGATCGTCCCGGCGGTCCACCCCTGGACCGGCGGCTTCGAGGGCGCGGCCCACTCCACCGAGTTCGGCGCCGCCGACGAGGAGATGGCGTACCTCCTCCCCGCGAAGGTGACGGCGTCGATGGTCGTCGACGTGCTCGCCGACCCCGAGAAGCGCGCGGCGATCCGGGAGGCGAAAGCGGGGAAGCGCTCCACCGAGACGTATCTCGAGATCGTTCGCGAGATGCGGAACACGCGGGAAGGGAACTACATGGACGCGTAACGGGCCCGCCGAAACCGCCTTCCGGTGACGGGTCCAACTCCGTGTATGGTCGCGAAAGAGTCCCAGTCCGAACTGGACCGCGGCGACGAAGCACCACCGTTCTCGCTCCCAGGCACCGACGGCGGCACCTACTCCCTCGACAGCTTCCGCGACAGTGACGCGCTGTTGCTCGTCTTCTCCTGCAACCACTGTCCTTATGCCCAGGCGAAGTTCGAGCTGCTGAACGAGCTGGCCGCCGAGTACGACGACGCCGCTGTCGTCGGGATCAACCCCAACGACGCCGAGGCGTATCCGGAAGACAGCTTCGAGAAGATGCGGGCGTTCGTCGAGTCAGGCGAGGTCGCCTACGACGCCTACCTCCGCGACGAGAGTCAGACGGTCGCCGAGGCCTACGGCGCCACCTGCACCCCGGACCCGTTCCTGTTCCGGAAGGAGGGAGACGCCTGGGCGCTGGCCTACCACGGCCGCCTCGACGACGCGCTCAACCCTGACGACGAGGCCTCGGAGATCTACATCCACGACGCTATCGAGGCGGTGCTCGCCGGCGAGGCGGTCGACATCCTCGACCGGCCGTCGCGGGGCTGCAGCATCAAGTGGACGGAGGACTGAGCGTCGGCTGTTCGGTGTGTCAGCTCTCGGCCTGTTCGCGGGCCTGCTCCAGCGCCTCGCGGGCGTTCTCGACGGCTGCAGGCTGTTTCGCGGGGTAGGCCTCGACCTTGGCCCGCAGCGTGATCCCCTCGCCGCGGTCGACTTCACCTTTGAAGGCGTCCTGCTTGTCCAGTCGGAGGAAGAAAGCACAGTTCTCGTCGACACGCTCGTCGAGTTCGTCCATCACGTCCTCGATATCGGACAGCTCGCTGAGCTGCCGGAGCACGTAGCGCACGTCGTCGGCGTTATCGACGCGTGCGGAGAACACCACGATCCGGTCGCCGTGGTGGCCGCGGTTCACCTCGCGCTCGATCTCGTACTCCTCGGGCAGGAACTGACGGAGCGCCTGCTCGACGCGCTTCTCGTCCTCCGTGGCGTAGCAGAAGGTTCGCAGGTCGACGTAGTGAAACGGGACGCTCGGCATAGCCATTCGTAGGGTGGTCGCGCGCAAAAGGCTTCCTCGACGGGTCTCGCCGCCCGCCGAGTCGGAACGGCGTTACTCCTCGTCGTCGTCGTCTTCGTCGTCGGCCTCCTCGACCAGATCGAGCTGATCCTCGGGGATGCCGGCCTCCTGGCCCTCCTCGAACACGATCGTGTAGTTCGGGTCGCCGAACATGGTCTCCATGACCTGCGTGATCTCGCCTTCCTCGCCGTCGAACTCGCTGTGCTCGTCGTGGAGAACAACCACGTCGCCCTTCTCGAAGCTCATACCGACTCGTTCCGCGGGCGTGGGTTTAAGCGGCGTGATTCGGCAGAGCCACTACTCCCGAACCGCGCTGTAGATCTCCGCCAACTGGTCGACCGCGTGATCGACGCTGATCGACTCGCGCCGGTCCAGACAGTTCTCGCTGAGGCGCTCGCGCTCGGTGAGCGTGCGCTCGATCGCGTCGGCGAACCCACCGACGTCGCCGCGCTCGAAGTGATAGCCAGTCTCGCCGTCGTCGACGGTGTCACGCAGGGCGCCGCTGTCGACGGCGACGACCGGCGTCCCGCAGGCGAACGACTCCAGCGCGACCAGCCCCTGTGTCTCGACCGGGCTGGGGAACAGGAAGGCGTCGAGACTCGCGTAGAACGCCGGCAGCTCCTCCCGATCGAGGAAGCCGAGGAAGCGAGCGTCCAGATCCCGGTCCCGGGCCGCCTGCTCGAGTTCTTCCCGCGCCGGCCCGTCGCCGCCGAAGACGATCGTCACCTCTCGATCGAGGCGGTCGCAGGCGTCGATGATCGCCGGGAGCGATTTCTCGTGGCCGTGGCGACCCGTGTAGCCGACGAGCGTCCGATCCGTCGGGAGCCCGTGGCGGTCGCAGAACGCCGCCGCGTCGACCGGGTGGAACCGCTCGGTGTCGACGCCGTTCGGGACGACCTGCAGGTCGTCGACGCCGAGGGTCTCGCGGACGTACTCCCCGGTCGACTCCGAGGGGACGATCACCGCGTCGGCGGCGCCGAGGAACCACGACTCGTAGCGTTGGCTCATCGCTGCAGTTCGCTCACGAACGGGCCCCCACGAGGAGAGGTAGCTCGCGTACTCCTCGGTCGGCGTGTGGAACGACGCGACCAGCGGGAGGTCGCGTTTCCGCGCCAGGCGTAGGCCGGCGAGGCCGATCGCGAACGGCGTGTGCGCGTGGACGACATCCACGTCTTCGACGGCGTCCGGCACTCGCGGCACGCCGAGTCGGTACCCCGCGTAGATCGGCAGCGGGAGCGACCGAACGGGGTACTCGCCGCGGTCCGGCGTCCGCTCGGGCGATCCCGGGTAGACGACTGCCATGCGGCCGCCGCGGGCCTGCCAGCGGTCGCGCCAGCTCTCGACGGTGTAGGTGACGCCGTTGACCGTCGGCAGGTAGGTGTCCGTAAAGGCCGCGACCGACTCCATGGGCGAGCAGTTGGCCGAGGTGCCGTTAAGGGGTTCCGGAATGGTTCTCCCCCAGCAGGCGTTCGTACTGCTCGACCAGCCGGTCGCCGACGCGGTCCAGCGAGTGGTCGGCCGCCGTCCGTTTCGCGTTTTCGCCCAGTCGCTCCCGGAGGTCGGGGTTCTCCTCGAGCCGCCGGAGGGCGGCGACGAACTCCGCCCGCGTCTCGCACTTCAGGCAGTCCTCGCCGTGAGTGAAGAACTCCTCGAACACCGGGATGTCCCGCAGCACGACCGCCTTCCCGGTAGCCATGGCCTCCAGTGCGGCGATCCCCTGGTTCTCGTCTTTCGTCGGGAACAGGTACACGTCGCCGGCGCCGAAGGCGGCGCGCTTGTCGTCCATCCAGCCAGTGAACGTGACGTTCTCGGGGGGGTTGTTCGTCCAGTAGCGCGTCGCCTCGCCGGCAGCGGCGCCCGCCTCGTAGTGGCCGAACCAGGCGAAGTCGTAGTCGGTCCGCTGGGCGACCTCACAGAACGTCGTCAGCCCCTTGCGCTCGAACACCTCGCCGACGCAGAACACCACCATCCCCTCGAGGTCGAACCGTTCGCGGGTCTCCGCCCGGAGCGACTCGAACCCCGCAAGCGAGTCGATGTCGACGCCGTTCGTCACGGGCTCGATCGGGGCGCCGACGGGGTAGGATTCGAGGACGCCTTTCGTATACTCGCTGGGACAGAGCACCAGATCCGCCTGCGAGTAGAACCACCGCAGGTACGGGCGCAGCGCGGGCGCGAGGCGGTCGGAGAACCGGAACGACTCCCCGAAGTCCTCGGCGGTCACGTGGGCGTGGAGCACGAGCGGGATGTCGTTGCGCTTGGCGTGCCGGGCGACGGCGACGCTCCCGGGGCCGACGACGTTGCAGTGGGCCACGTCGTACTCCCGGAATGCGCGCCCGCCGGTCAGTCGCGACCGGGCGGCGTCGACGGGGCCGTCGCCGACCCACGGCGACTCCACCACGTCGACGCCCGCCCCCGCGAGCGCTGTCCGCTGCTGGCGGGTGGCAGTGACGATCCCGCCACGGATCCGGTTTTCCTGTTCGAGGTAGTCGAGGACGCGCACGGGTTTCGTCGTCGTTGGCAGGTCGCATGAATCAACGTTCCGGCTGACGGGTGCCAGACTGGTTCTGCAGCCTGCTGTCTCAGCCGACGCCCGTTGGCGGTCCTCGAAAGCGATAACACCGGCGCCCCGTTGGGTACAGACGACTGATGGGCGCCGACATCGCCGCCGAGCGAATCGAGCGACTCGCCGAGCTGGCGGCGGCGGCCACCGACGAGGGCGAGTTCGACCGCTCGCGAGCGTACGTCCGGTTGGCCCGTCGACTCGCCGAGCGCCACCGGCTCTCGCTGCCCCGCGAGTTCGCGCGCTCGACCTGTGACGCCTGCGACGTGTACCAGCGCCCGGGGGTGAACGTTCGCGTCCGCGTCCAGCGCGGCCGCGTGATCCGTCGCTGTGACTGTGGCGCGACCGATCGCTACCCCTACCGGTAGCTATACCGAAGGTTCAAAGCTTCCCCGGGCAGTGGTTCCGGTAAGAATGTCCGAAGAGTTACGCAAGCAGGCACACGACCTCGACGTCACCGTCTGGGTGGGGAAAAGCGGTATCGACGCCGTCGTCGACGAACTCGCCGACCAGCTCGACGATCGCGAACTGGTGAAAATCAAGTTCCTCCGGTCGGCCCGGGGGACCGACGATACCGAGGAACTGGCGGCTGAGTTGGCCGAGCGTGTCGACGCCGAGGTGATCGAGACGCGCGGTCACACCGCGGTGTTGCACTGATGCCGATCCTGCAGACGACAGCGACGCCTGCCGCCGGTGAGTCGACCGCCGGCGCGAACAAAATCGTCGCGGCCTTTCTCGACCAGTTCCTCCCGACGGTGTTGGCCAACGCCGTCGGCGCCGCGGTGGTGTTCGTCGTCGTGTTCGCGGCGGTGTATCTCGGGGGGAAGGCGACGATCAACCCCGTGCTCGAGCGCGTGCTGGAGGCTCGCGGCCTCGACGCCCACGCGCGCCGACCCATCCGGAAGATCACCTCGGTGCTGATCGTCTTCGTCGGGATCACTGTCGCCTTCGGCTTCGCCGGCTTCGGCGACTTCCTCCAGTCGCTTGCGACCATCGCCGCCGCGGCGACGCTCGCGATCGGCCTCGCGCTGCAGGACGTGATCGCAAACTTCGTCGCCGGCCTGTTCATCTACACCGACCGCCCGTTCCGCATCGGTGACTGGATCGAGTGGGACGGCAACTCCGGCATCGTCGAGGATATCTCCTTCCGCGTCAGCCGCGTGCGAACGTTCGATAACGAGCTGCTCACGGTGCCGAACTCCCAGCTCACCGACGGCGTGATCAAAAACCCCGTCGCGAAGGAGACTCTCCGGCTGCAGTTCACGTTCGGTATCAGCTACGACGACGACGTGGACCGCGCGACCGAGATCATCGTCGACGAGGCCGAGCGCCACCCCGAGATCCTTTCGGACCCCGAACCCAGCGTGCGCCTGACCGAACTCGCGGACTCCTACGTCGGCCTGCGCTCGCGCATCTGGATCGACAACCCCTCTCGGGCGGACTTCGTGAAGATCCGCTCGGAGTACGTCAGAAGCGTCAAACAGCGCTTCGACGAGGCGGGCATCGAAATCCCGTTCCCCCAGCGGGACATCTCGGGCGGGATCGAACTGCCGCCAGAGACGGTCCAGAACTGAGCCACCGTGGTGGCCGCCTCGTCACCCTCGGGCGACCACGTGCGGTGTCGGTCGTCCGGTGCCGCGGGTGACCCATCCTTTCAAGAGCCGGTATTCCTAACCAACGTTCGTGCCTAAATTGATTGACGACCGAATTTACGTTATCGCCGACATCGCCACGAACGGTTCGGGCTCAGCGGGGCTGGCGACAGTGCTGGCCGACCTCGGCTTCACCCAGTAGTCGAATGCCACCAAGACAGCTTCCCTCGTCGGCCCATTCGATCGGCGGCGACCGCGGGGGCGTGGTTCCCCTCTGCTGGGACGCGCTTCGGCTCTTCCTGACGCTGAGCGTCTGGCTTGCGGTCGCCTCGGTGCTGATGGTGGCGGTGACAGCGATGGCGCTTGGCGTCTCCCTCGAGGCACTCGGCTGGGGGCTCTACCTGCCGGCCTTCGTGGTCTACGCCGTCTACATCAGGGACCGACGAGGCGTCTCTGACGACGACAGGCTGAACCATCCGGTTCGGAGCCGGTTGGTGACACGGTACGATCGCCCGCTCCAGGCGACAGAGCTGGTCGCGGTGATCGCTTACGAGAGCCTGCTCGTCGCCTCACTCCCCCTGCACCGGCCCGATGGGCTGGTCGCGTTGGCAGTCGCCCATCTCCCGTTCGCGGTGTTGGCCGTCTATCTCCAGCTGAAAGCGGTTCCGGTGGTCGACTCTCTCGCTGTCGCGGTTACCTGGTCGTCGCTGATCGTCGCCACCGTCGTCGCCGTCGGCGACGTTGGGCTCTCCGCCTCGGTGGGGGCCACGTTCCTCGCGTGGACGCTCGTCGTCTTCGGCGGGGTGGAGTCACGGAACGCCGCCGACGTCGAAGGTGACGAGCAGGCCGATCACGGCACGCTCGCGAGCCGGCTGGGCGCCGCCCGAACCCGGCTGTTCGTCGTCGGGGCGAAAGCCGCCGGCGCCGGGCTCTTCTGGGTAGTCGGCGGGCCAGGCATCGTCGTCCTCTTGGCCTGTTACTTCGCGTACCTATCGGGCTTTCGGTGGCTCACTGCGGCCGCGAGCACAGCCGGCCGACCGCCCGGGCTACCGGACAGATGGATCGGAGACACGTACCGTTAAGACAACGGTAGCGTAACCGTGGGACAATGGCGCCGTGGCTACCACCGACCGTGGCGGCGGCCCTGACGTATCTGGGTGTCGGTCCAGCGATACTCATCGTTTATCTTCTCTTCGACGATCGGCACAAACCCGGTGTGCTCTGGTTCGTCGTGACGATGGCGCTTGGGGGCGTCTGGGCGCTGTTAGTCGGCACGTTCACGCTCCTCCAATCGCCAGAATGGACGCTCGCACTGGCGAACGTCTTCTGGGCAGTCATCCCGTTGACGTCGGTGGCGATGTTCCTCTTCGTCTACGAGTACGTCGGTACGAAGCCCCCTAGTCGGTCGTTCGTCGGCGGCCTCCTCCTTCCGGTCGGAGTGCTGTTCGTGCTCTCGTGGTGGAACCCGCAGAACCTGATCTACACGGGAGAGTACTACGTTGACGCCGCGGGAATCCTCCACTACCCACAGTTCGGAGGACCGGTCAAAGTGCTCGTCGTCAAGGTGTACGGCTACCTCCTGGTCAGCCTTGCGACCGGGATGCTGCTCGGTGAGGCGATCCGAACCACGGGTGCGCGTCGGAGACAGATCGCGTATCTCCTGTTGGTGTTCACGATGCTCGCCCTCTCGACCTTACTGAAGGTGGCCGGATTCGTCCCGATCTACTTCTACCCCACCCCGATGGTGTTCTCGCTCTCGGGGCTCGCGTTCGCGGTCTCGACACAGCAAAACGGCTTCCTCAAGACGGTCACCATCGCCCGTGAGCAGGCGTTCGAACAGGTAGAGGACGCCATTCTCATCACCAGTCCGGACGGCGAGGTGTTGGATGCGAACCGAAAGGCGCTTGAGCTCCTCGGGTCGGACGTCGTCTCGAAGGAGCTCTCCTCGGTGCTTCGAGCGCACCGTGAGACGGAGATCGGTTCCGACCCGGGCATCGTCTCGATCACACGCGATGACGAGATTCGCTACTACTCGGTCAAGATATCGCCGGTGACACACTACCGGGGGACGCAGGGGCGCGTCGTCGTACTGACCGACGTGACCCCGATAACGAACCGCCAGCAGGATCTGGAACTGTTCAAACAGGTCATCAGCCGCGTCTTCCGGCACAACTTCCGCAACCGACTGAACGTCATCGCCGGCTACGCAGGAATGCTCCAGTCCGGCGACGACGTCGAGGAGTACGCCAGCCGCATCCGTTCGTCGGCCGAGGAGCTCATCGCGACCACCCAAAAGACGAAAGACGTCGCGAAGATTTTCACCGACGAACAGGTCGGAACGCTCTCGCTCGATCGGGTCGTCGACCGCGCCGTCGCCAGCCTCGAACTCGGGGAGACGCCTTCGTCGATATCTGTCGACGTGCCGGCCGTGTGGGTCACCGCCCACCCGAAACTCCATCTCGCGATCCGGGAGCTCGTCGAGAACGCGGTCGCCCACAACGACGGCGCCGGCCCGGCGAACGTCGACATCTATGCGTCAACCGAAGCCGAGCGGGTGACGCTGTTCGTCGAGGACGACGGGCCCGGCATCCCGCCGTTCGAACTCCAAGTGCTCGATGCCGAGGAGGAGACGGACCTGAGCCACGGCTCCGGCATCGGCCTCTGGCTGGTCCACTGGATCGTCAAACGGTCGGACGGCGATCTCGTCTCGCGGACGAGCGCCGACGGCTCGTGCATCGGGGTTCGCCTCCGGCGGGCGTCGCGGAGCGATTCAGGCAAGTGAGCTCCTGATTCGACCACCGGGGGAATCAGCTCAGTCCAGTAGCTGCTGGGCGATCGTGTTCCGCAGCACCTCGCTGGTGCCCTCGTAGATCTCGTTCAGCTTCGCGTCGCGGTAGTAGCGCTCGACGGGGAAGTCCTTCGTGTAGCCGTAGCCGCCGTGGACCTGGATCGCCTCGTTGGCCACCTCACGGCTCACCTCGCTCGCGTAGAGCTTCGCCTGGGCGGCCTCCTTGATGTAGTCCTCGTCACGCATCTTCAGGTCCGCGGCCTTGTGCATCAGCAGCTTCGCGGCCTGCAGTTTCGTGTCCATGTCGGCGAGTTTGTGCTGGATCGCCTGGAACTCCGAGATGGGCTGGTCGAACTGCTCGCGGTCGGTGGCGTAGTCCGCGGCGGCCTCCTTGGCCGCGCGGGCGATGCCGACGCCGCGGGCGGCGATGGAGATGCGGCCGCCGTTGAGCGTTTTGAGCGCCTGCACGAACCCGTCGCCCTCGTCACCGATGAGTCGGTCCTCGTGGAGCCGGAGGTCGTCGAACCGGAGTTCCGCCGTCTGACAGCCCTTGTCGCCGAGTTTGTGCTCGGTGTTCTCGACGATGAAGCCGTCGTCCTCCTCGGGCCGGACCACGAACGCGGAGATCCCCTTGTTGCCCGCATCGGGGTCCGTCTTCGCGAACACGGTGACCGTGTCCGCGACGGAGCCGTTCGAGGTCCAGAGCTTGCCGCCGTTGATGACGTACTCGTCGCCGTCTTTCTCCCCGGTCGTCGTCATCGCGGGCACGTCGCTGCCCGCGCCCGCCTCCGAGAGCGCGAACGCGCCGAGGTCGTCGCCGGCCGCGAGGGGCGTGAGGTACTCCTCCTTCTGGTGCTCGTCGCCGAACTCGTACAGCATGTTCCCCGCCAGGGAGGTGTGGGCGGCGACGATGGTGCCGAGGCCGCCTGAGCCCCGGGAGATCTCTTCGATCCCGATCGCGTAGCTGTGGTAGTCGAGCCCGGCGCCGCCGTACTCCGTCGGGAACGGCATCCCCATCAGCCCCAGATCGGCCATCTGGTCGACCAGATCGTCGGGGTGGTCGTCGGTGTCGTCGATCTCGGGGGCGCGGGGCACGACCTCCTCGTCGACGAACTCGGCGACGGTGTCGCGGATCTGTCGCTGCTCGGCGTTCAGCCCAAAGTCCATACCCGTCACTCCTCTCGGCGCGGGCTTAGGGTTTTCTACCCCGTCCTGACCCCCCGCGAGCGGTCGGAAACGCTTGCGGCCCGCTTGGGAGAGACTTTTAACGCCGCTCGTCATAGGGCCCACAAACCGAATGCCCGGACCCGACCCCCTCGCAGACGTTCCGTCCGAAGACCTCGCGTGGTGTCACGAGGCCGTCCAAGACGTCTCCCGTACGTTCGCGCTCACCGTCGACGTGCTCGAGGAGCCGATGGACTCGTACATCTGTCTCGGGTACCTGCTCTGTCGGGTGGCGGACACCGTCGAGGACGCCTCCCACATCCCGCCCGCGGAGCAGGCAGCCCTCCTGCGGACCTACGACGCAGTCATCGACCCGACCGACGAGACCGACGCCGAGGCGTTCGCCGACGCCGTCGCGGAGTGGGTGCCCCCCGAAGCCGAGCGCAACGCCGACTGGGCCGTCGTCGCCAGCGCCCCCCGCATCGTCGCGACGTTCGACGCGCTGCCGGCCGACGTGCGTGAGGCCATCACCCCGCCGGTCCGGGAGATGGTCGACGGTATGGCCGACTTCGTCGAGCGCTACGCCGACGACGGCGGCCTTCGCATCGACGACAAGCACGAACTGGAGGAGTACTGCTACTACGCCGCCGGGACGGTCGGGAACCTCATCACCAATCTCGTCACCCGGGGCGAGATCGACGCCGAGCGCGAGCAAACCCTCTACGAGACCGCCGAAGAGTTCGGCCTACTGCTCCAGTTGGTCAACGTCTCGAAGGACGTGTACGACGACTACAGCGAGGAGAACAACGTCTACCTCCCCGCCGAGTGGCTCGCCGAGGAGGGCGTCGAGCAGGACGAGGTGCTCGACCCCGAGAAACGCGAGGGCGCCACCTCGGTCGTCCGCCGCACGACGGATCTCGCGCGCTCGTACCTCGACGACGCCGGCACGTACCTCCAGCACGTGCCGCTCCGGGACGGCAACACGCTCGAAGCGTGGGCAGTCCCGTTCCTCCTCGCGGTGGGGACGCTCCGTGAGGTGCGCGAACACCCCGAGGACGTGCTGACGGAGTCGGGCGTGAAAGTGTCCCGGAAGGAGGTGTTCGCGGTCGTGAGCGCGATGAGTTCGAAGGGTCGTGACGCGCTCCCCTCCTTCCGTGAGCGCATCGCCAGGGCGCCGTTCCACCAGCAGCCGACCAGCGCGGACTAACCGGCCGGGTTCGGATCCCTGTTTCCACGAGGACGACACGGTCGCGAGCACCGCCGCTCCGTAGTCGGTCGAAAAACGGTCGCAGAAGCCGTCCCCTCAGTCCTCGAGCGCGTCGGCGATGCGTCGCAGTTCGCGGGTCGCGTCGCGGACCTCGTCGCGGAGCTGTCGCACTTCCCGCACCATGTCCTCGGTGGCCTGGGCCTGCCGGCCGCTGGCCTCGCCGCCCTCCTCGGCGCCTTCGGCGCCCATACCGCCCGGACCGCCACCCATGCCGGGCGCGCCGCCGCCCATCCCGCCGGGGCCGCCACCGCCGCCCATCATGCCGGACATCATCTGTGCGAAGGGGTTGCCGCCGGGGCCGTCGCCGCCCATCTCGGGCGGGCCGCCGCCCATGCCGCCCGGACCGGGCGCCTCGCCTTCCTCGCGTTCCTCTTCGCGTCGCTGGCGGATCTCCTCGACGCGTTCGCGGAAGGACTTCTCCTCCTCGTCACCGTTCTCCTCGACGGCTTCCTCGGTGTCGTCGGGTTCGTCTGCCATACCTCCGGGTTCCGGGGCCACGGCGAAAAGGGTTGTTCTCTCGCCCCTCATTCGGGAGGGTTTTGGCCGTCGGCCACCGGCCTCGACCCATGACGCCGCCGCTGGCGCTGGACATCGACGGCACGCTGACGACGCCCGAGCACACGATCGCGCCGCGAGCGTTCTCACTGCTGGCCGACTGGGACGCGCCGGTGGTGCTCGCGACCGGGAAGTCGTTCCCGTACCCAGTCGCGCTCTGTCAGTTCGCCGGTATCCCCGAACGCGTCGTCGCCGAGAACGGCGGTGTCGCGCTCGCCGATGGGGACCTGCGTTACGCGGGCGACCCCGAGCGCGTCGACGCCGCGGTCACCGCGTTCGAGGATCGCGGCGGCGAGCTCGGCTGGGACGGCGTCGACACGATCAACCGCTGGCGGGAGACCGAGGTGGCCGTCAGCCGAACCGCCGACGAGGAACTCCTCCGGGCGGTGGCCGCGGAGTTCGACCTCGAGTTCGTCGACACGGGTTACGCGTTCCACCTCACGACGCCCGGCGTGAGCAAGGGGGCAGCCCTGACGGGCGTCGCCGAAGTGCTCGGCTACGATCCGGTCGCGTTCGTCGCTGTCGGCGACAGCGAGAACGACGCCTCGATGTTCGACGTCGTCGGGGAGGCCTACGCCGTCGCCAACGCCGACGAGACCGCGGCTCGGGCGGCAGATTTCGTGCTCGACCGTGGCTACATCGACGGCACCCTCGACGCACTCCGGGGAGTACGGAACGCAGATAGCGAGTAGAACAGCCGGGTCAGCACTCCTCGGCAGCCACTGACCGATCGCGTTTGATCGGCACGAACGTGCCGTCGATATCCCACTCGTGGATGCAGTACAGATCACCCAGCCCCTCGGCTCGCCAGGCGCCGTCGTCGTACTGTTCGACCCGCCCACAGCGCTCGCAGGTGCGGCGCTCGGGCGTGCGAAGGAGGTCGCTCATGCAGACGAGGACGCCGCTCACCGGGATGAAGCTTGCGCCGCCGGTACGCTATTCGACTGCTGGCGTCGCTTCGACCAGCGCTGTGACCGGTACCGACAGATGCACCGTCGTCACGTCCCGTCCGCCGAACGTCTCGGTCACGCTCCCGGTCCGCTCGAACCCGACCGACTCGTAGAACGACCGCCCGCGCTCGTTGGCTTCGAACACCTCCAGCCAGACCCGTTCGAGCCCCGCGTCGGCCAGCCGTCTGGCGACCGTCGCCGTGAGTTTCGTCCCGATGCCCTCGCCCCAGGAGTCGGGGGCGACGTAGAGCCGCGAAAAGAACGCGTCCGGCCCCGCCGGATCGCCCTCCCAGTCTCGCGCCGGCCCCGCGTTGGCGAAGCCGATCACTCCGCCGGCATCGGCGACGAGAAAGCAGCCACTTCCCTCGGCCGTCTCGTGAATCTCCTCGCGAAGCGAGTCGGTGTCGTACCACGAGTCGACGGTCGCCTCGACGGTGTCGGCACCCAACAGGTCGTCGTAGGCGGCGTGCCACGACGCGCGGGCGACTGCGGCGATCCCCGCGGCGTCTTCCGGCTTCGCGTCACGAACGTCCATAGTCGGGCCTCCCCCCGCCGCCGGCTTCAGGATTTCGCCCAACAGTTTTCAGCGGCCGCGCCCGCCTCCTGAACGTGGCACTCTCCACCCGCCGGACGTTCTGGCTCGCTCTCTGCTGGCTCGGCGCCACGCAGAGCCTCTCGTGGGGGATCGCGGTGGTCCGTGTCGGCGTGTGGCCCGGGAACGTCGCCGCACTCGCCGGCTTCCTGCTGCTGACGATCGTCGTACTCCTCGGCGTCGTCCGGCCCCAGTGGGCCGGCGGTCCCGACGAGTCCACGGCGGTGTGGTGGGCTGCCGTCGTCGCCGCGGTCGTCGGAACGATCGCCCTGTTCGTCTAGATCTCCCGATACGGGCCCAATCGCGTGCCGTCGGTCAGGTACGCCTCCCCGTCGGCGAGTGCCTCGGGGAGGAACGGTGCGAGGAACGACTCCCCCTCGACGTTGATCCACGTCCCGCCCGATCGGTCGTTGAACGCGGGGAACACCACCAGCTCCGGATCGTTCCAGTCGAGGCCGTCGGCGGCTTCGTCCAGCGCCTCGAGAAACGGGTCCCGACGGAGCGGGCCGCGGAGCCACGCGCGCTCGACCCGGCTCCCGCCGACCTCGTCGGTCAGGCGGACCGAGGGATGCTCGTGGCCCATACAGAGCGTCGACGCCGAGAGCGCCTCGGTGCCGGGCCAGGTGTGGCCGTGAACGAGCCCAACGTCGCCGCTCCTGACGCCCTCGGCCGGAAGCAGATCGATCCGGTCGCGGAACACGTCGGCGACGCCGCCGTCGTGGTTGCCCCGGGCGAGCGTCAGCGGGACGCCGCGGGCGTCGAGGGCGTCGAGCAGGTCGCGTACCTCCTCGGCTTCGTCGCCGCCGGGTTCGGCGATCCGGTGGACCAGATCGCCGAGGACGACCACGCGGTCGGCAGCTGTTCGATCCAGCAGCGAGAGCAGTCGCTCCCGGCGCTGGTCGGCGTTGGAGTCGAGTTCGACGCCGCGCTCGTAGCGCAGGCCGACCTCGATGCCCGCGTGGTAGTCGGCGACCGCCAGCGCACGCTCGGCGCCGAGATCGAGCGTTGCCGCCGGGGCGCCGGGGACCGGGTCGACCGCTGGCCGCCCCATCAGATCGCCTTGAGGGTGCCGTCGTTGGGCTCGTAGCACTTCCCGCTCATCATCGCGCCCTGGATCGCGTCGTCGACGGCGTCGGGGTCGGCGCCGTACTCGTCGACGACGCGGTCGACCACGGCGTCACGGTCGGCGCCGTCACCGTCGTCCAACTCGGCCATCGCGTCGACGACGGCGTCCTCGAGGTCGTACTCGTGCTCTTCCGCCTCCTCGTCTGTTGCCTCCTCGCTGGGCTGATCCTCCTCGGAGATCTCGGTCTCGATCTCCTCGAGTTCGTCCTCGGAGGTGGGAACGTCGATGCCGGCCTCGCCGGGCTCGTCGACCTCGGTGCCGGTCGAGAACTCGGTACCGAACTCCTCTTTGACCTCCTGGCGCTCGCTTTCGGTCAGCGCCTCCTCGTCGTCGACGGTTTCCTCGGGGTCGAAATCTGCCAGCTCCTCGGCCTCGCTCTCGACAGTTTCCTGGACCGACTCGCCGGCGTCGAAGTCGCCGAGTTCCTCGCCGTCGTCGGCGATGTCGGCCGACTCGTCGCCCGCGTCGGCATCGACCGGTTCGTCGGCTGACTCGTCTGTCGGTGTCGTCTCCGTGGCCACCTCGTCGTCGGCCGTGGCTGTCGGTTCCGCCGCCTCGGCAGTCGTCGTGTCCGCGTCTGCGGGTGCGGCTTCGCCGTCCGCCGGTTCGCCTTCGTCTGGGGCAGTCTCGTCGGCTTCCCGCTCCGCTTCCTCAACGGGTTCGGACGCCGATTCCGCCTCCTCGGCTGTTTCTGTTGCCGATTCCGCCTCGGCGGTCTCGCGTTCCGTCGGCACCTCGCTCGTGGCTTCGACCTGGCTCGCGGCACCGTCGAGATCGATGGCGACCTCGGGGAGCGGCCCCAGTTCGACGGGCCCCCCCTCACCCGGTTCGGCCTCGAGCGCGCCGACAGCGTCGCGTTCGCCGGCGACCTGTTCGACCGCTTCGACTGCGAGTTCGCGGACGGCTTCCAGGTAGGCCGTTCCGGTGCCGTAGTGCTCGATGGCTTTCGGGATGCCTGCGGCCAGCGAGGGATCGACGCTCGTGGTTTCGAACGCCGCGCGGAGATCGTCACCACGCAGCCCCGAGTCGAGCGCTTCGGCGAAGATCGCGATCCGGTGCAGGGTTCGCTCGGCGGCCGAAACCACCCAGCGATCCCGGGTGTCGGCGTCGACCTCGTTGATGCTCTCCGGCCGGACGGAGGTGAACACGCGGTCGGAGTCCTCCGGCTCGAACGTGCGCGCCTTCCCGGAGAGGGCGACGAACGTCGGCGGTTCGGTACGGTTCAGGAAGGCGTGTTCGTCGGGCTGGTACTGGCCGGCGTAGGTGACAAAGGCCCCCGTCGGATCGACGACGCGGCCGCGGAGGCTGTCCTCGTTCACCTGCTCGACCTCGGTGAGGACGCCGACGGCGAACAGGCGGTTCACGCGTGCGCCAGTCGGCGTCACGACGTAGTTCGGCGCGCGCTCCTCGTCGCTCTCGGAGTAGGAGAGGCTGGCGTCGTCGAACTCCGCGGCGAACAGTCGGCGAGCGATCTCGCGGTTCCCCGGACCGCCGTCGGCGCTCATGCGCCCACCCCCAGTTCCGCGAGCAGGTCACGCGCGGCCGTCTCCGGATCCTCGTCGACCGGGTCGAACGCGTCGGCGTTGAGGTTCGCGCCGTACTCGTCGACGGAGAGCGAGCCGCGGGCGCGGTAGGCGTCGCCGACCAGTTCCGCGGCGATATCTTCGGCAACGACCTCGCGGTCCATCGCCTCGCGGGCGGCATCGCGTGCGTCGTCGAGGTCGCCGCCGTAGATCGACTCGGTGAGATCGCGGCCGAGGATCACCGTACACGTCCCCGTGCCGTCGTCGAGGATCGCCTTCGTCCGAAGGTCGTCGACGCCCTCCACGTCGCCGTGGGAGCGACACTCGCCGTTCTGGATCGCGCGGTTGCACTCCGGACAGCGCTCGATCAGCCCGGAGCCGTCACGGACCTCGATCACACTACCGGAGAGCGCTACGTCGAACAGCCCGCCCGCCGTGACGGCGTCGCCGATAGACATCGACGGCGCCGAGTCGGTGACGGTGACGGGCGCGTCGAGCGCTTCGACCGTCGAGAACTCCGAGACGTTCACCGAGGGGGCGCCGCGGTACTCCCGGACGTACACGTCCCCGAGCCGGACGCTCTCGCCTGTCTCGATCTCCGGGTGCGGGTCCCAGTCGGTGAAGGGGAGCCGGCCGGTCTCGTCGCCGATGACGCCCGAGAGGATCTCGGTCTCGCCGTCCCGGCCGTCGATGGTTCGCTCCTCGACTTCCACGACGCTCACCTCGACGGTTCGACCGCGATCGCCAGGTTCGAGCTCGATCAGGTCGCGCTCGCCACCGATCTCGTACGGTACTTCGAGCTCGTCGCTCTCCAGGGCGACGCTGGTGCTGTCGCCCAGGTTGAGTTCGGGATGGCCCTCCCACTCACGAATGCCGGCGTTGCCGACGGTGATGCTGTCGCCCGGCTCGAAGCCGAACTCCTGCCAGGCGGTGTAGGAGACCGTGCCGGTCTCGTCGGCGAACTCGCCCTCGCGGATGGTGATGTCCTCGCCCTGGTACCGGATCGAGCGAGTCCCCTTCGTGAGTACCCGAACCGTCACCGTGACGTTGTCGTGCTCGGTGGTCAGATCCGCCACGTCGAGTGATTCGGGCGTGGCGCCCCCACCGCCGCCACCGCCCCCGTGTTTCCGGCGGACGCTCTGTTTGGCTTCGTCGATCGGAACGCTGTACTGGAGCAGGTTCTCCAGATCCTCTTTGACCTCCTCTTTGTCAACACCGAGAGCGGAGGCAAGCTCCTCGGCGTGCTTATCTACGTCCATCGTCCAGAATTGGGCCGCGATAGCTAATAAGCGTTCGTCCGTGCGGTCCCGGTCGCGTCGGTGACGAGTGCGTCGAGGCCACTGTCGGACCGAACCACCCTTGCATCTCGGGCCGTACGAGAGGGGTATGGACGCGACGACATCGCTCTCTCTCGCCCGTGAGGCGGCCACGACCGGCGGCGAGGTCGCACACGGCGGGTTCCGCGGCCCGCTCACGGTGGAGACGAAGGCGAACGAACTCGACTCGGTGACAGAGTTCGATCGGGAGGTCCAGCGACGCGTTGCCAACATCCTCCGAACGGACGAGCCGGATGCAGTCATCGTCGGTGAGGAGGAACTGCCGGAGATCGAGACCCAGAAGACGCTCCCAGAATCGGGGAGGGCGTGGATCGTCGACCCCATCGACGGCACCAACAACTTCGTCGCCGGCAACCGCATCTGGTGCTGTTCGGTCGCCGCCGCCGAGGACGCCGAGGGGGTCGCCGCAGTCAACGAGTTTCCCGCGCTGGGCGACTGCTTCGCCGCTGGCGACGAGGGCGCGACCCGTAACGGCGAGCCGATCAGCGTCAGTGAGCGCACGCGCCCGGAGACGTTCACGATCAACCCGATATTTGGCCTCTCGCCGACCAATCGCCGGAAACTGTCTGAGTACACCTCGATCATCGTCGACGAGTTCGGCGACTGTCGGCGGTTCGGTAGCTCCCAGTTCGCGCTCTCCTCGGTCGCCGCGGGTGAACTCGACGCAGCCGTCTCGAGCATGTCGCTCTCCCCGTGGGACACGGTGGGCGGGGTTCATCTGGTTCGGGAAGCCGGCGGCATCGTCACCGACCTCGCGGGGGATCGCTGGACCCCCGGCGCGGACGGGATCATCGCCTCGAACGGCCAAGCGCACGAGGACCTCGTCGCCGCCTTCGAGTAGCTACTCCCCACCCTGGACGGCGTACGTCAGTACGACGCCGTCGTCGAATCGCGTCACGTCCGCCAGCGACAGCGACGTGAACGTCTCCGGGTCGGTGAACCCTTCGCCGTCGGCGAGTGTCGGTGCGTCACGACCGCCAATCACGACGGAGCCGACGTACACCGTGAGCCGATCCACCAGGCCGGCCTCGAACAGCGAGAAGATGAGTTCGCCACCACCTTCGACCAGTAGGCGATCGACGCCACGAGCTTCGAGCTGCTCGAACGCCGCCGAAAGGTCGACGCGGCTTGATCCGACAGTGATCACGGTCGCGCCGGCGGCCGACAGCGCGGCAACGTCCGATTCGTCGGCGGTTTCGCTTGCGAGCACGTACGTCGCGGCCGAGTCGTCGAGGATCTCGGCGTCCGGCGGCGTCCGAGCACGGGAGTCGGCGACCACACGAGCGGGGTTCGGAGCCTTCCCGTCGTTTGTCCGCCGCTCGCGCCGCTCGGCGTCCTTAACCGTCAGCGAGGGATCGTCGGCCAGGACGGTGCCGACGCCGACGAGCACGCCCGCGGACTCCGCTCGGAGCGCGTCCATCCGGTCGAAATCCTCAGGGCCGGAGATCGGCACCTGCTCGCGTTCGTGCGTGGAGAGCTTTCCGTCGACGCTCTCGGCGGCGTTGACGTGGACGTGCATACGCCCTCTCGACGCGCCGCGGGGTCGACTTTTTCGGTCCGAGCGGGAACGCTCAAGTCCGGCCGCACCCGAGAGCCGCCGATGACCGTCGAGACGGAGGTAGTCGTGATCGGTGGCGGCGCGACCGGGGTCGGTGTCGCCAGAGACCTCGCAATGCGCGGCGTCGACGTGACGCTGCTCGAACGCGACGCGGGGCTCAACGCCGGCACGTCGGGCCGTTCCCATGGCGTCCTCCACAGCGGCGCGCGCTACGCCGAGTCCGATCCCGACGGCGCCCGAGACTGCCTGCAGGAGAACCAGATCCTGAGAGAGATCGCCGGAGACTGCATCGACGACACCGGCGGCCTGTTCGTCCGTCTCGCCGCCGACGATCCGGCATACTTCGACCGGAAGCTCGATGCCTGTCGGGAGCTCGGCATGGAGCCGAGGCGACTCGACGCCGATGAACTCCGGGAGCGCGTGCCGGCGATCGCCGATCACGTCGAGGAGGGGTTCGCAGTGCCGGATGGGGTGGTCTCTCCCGCACGGCTTGTCGCTGCAACTGCGGCCAGCGCCCGAGAGCACGGGGCGACCATCCACACCGACGCGCCGGTGACCGACATCGACGCTGATCCGGATTCGCCCAAGCGCCTCACGGTCTCCGTCGCGGACGGAGCGTCGATCGCCGCGGAAGCGGTGGTCAACGCCGCGGGCCCGTGGGCCGGCGCGGTCGCCGCGATGTCCGGGGCGGAGTTGGGGATGCGACCCACTCGGGGCGTGATGGTCGCTGTCGACTACGCGGATCTTGGACCTGTGTTGAATCGCTGCCGAGAGCCAGCCGACGGCGACATCGTGGTCCCGCACGGCCGACAGGCGGTGCTCGGGACCACCAGCGTCGCCGTCGACGACCCAGACGAGTTCGATCGTGCGGACTGGGAGGTCGACCGGACGGTGTCGGAGTGTGCCGACATGCTCCCGGCGCTCGCCGACGCGTCCGTCGAGCGAACCTACTGGGGGCTCCGACCACTCTACGAACCGGACGAACTCGCGCGGGAGGGTCGGGGAATCTCGCGTGATTTCGCGGTCGTCTCCCACGACGACGCGCCTGGGCTGGTGAGCGTGGTCGGGGGGAAACTCACCACCTACCGCCTCATGGCCGACGCCGTCGCTGACCGCGTCTGTGGAACGTTGGGCGTCGAGGAGCCCTGTCGGACCGCGGAGGAGCCGCTTCCGGGAGTGGACAGCGCGGACCGACTCGACGAGCTGGCGCGGGAGTTCGGCACCGTCGGGCCCGCGGACGCGGATGTGGTGGGCCAGTAGCGAACAGCCGGAGAGGGCGGGTCAGCGCGACGGGCTCCGGACTCCCGCCTCGTCCGTCGCGCCGCAGTACTCAGGTCACGCGACGGGGTGGTCCCGCCTTCGGTCAAAAAGGTTCGTCGGGGCGGCTCAGTCCTCGACCGGCTCTACGCCGATCGTCACGTCGACGCCCTCGATCTCCCACTCCTCGACGAGGCCGCGGTCCGTGTCGATCTCGCTCACGTCGACGAACGCAGCAGCCCGGGTTTCGTCGGCGACGAGCTCACGCCGGTCGTCGAAGAAGTCGGCGACGCGCTCGTCGTTGATCTCGACGGCGACGTGGATCTCCTCCTCCACGTCGAGTTCGAGGCGCTTTCGGGTTTCTTGCACCCGGCGGATCAGGTCGCGGGCGTACCCCTCGCGCTCGATCTCTTCGGTGAGTTCGGTGTTCACGTAGACGCGCCCCCCGGCGAGGGAATCTTGGCTCGCTTCTCCGCCGTCCGGCGCGGAGACGCCGTCGAACTCGGCGCCGGAGACGTGTTCGGGCGGTTCGGCGTCGTACGCGACCATCTCGTCGGTGAGCTCGACCGTCTCGCCGTTCACCTCGACGCCGCCTTCGACCGCCTCTCGCGGTTCGCCGCGCACCGCAGCCATCACGTCCTGAGCGTCACTGCCGAACGCCGGCCCGATCACGCTCATCTGCGGATCCGCGATCTCCACGAGATCCTCGTAGTCGTCCGTCACTGTGAGCGACTGGGCGTTCACGCGCTCGAGGAACAGCGACTCGAGGTCGCGCATCGCCGTGGCGACTGCCTCGTCGTCGGTCTCGACGACGACCTCCTGGACGGGCCAGCGAAGCTTTCGGCCGCCCTGCTGGCGCGCGTTCGCGGCGGCCTCCTCCACCTCGCGGAGGACGGCCATGTTCCGCTCCAGTTCGGGGTCGTGCCACTCGTCGTCCGGCGTCGGCGCCCCGAGCATGTGCACCGTGTCGGCCTCGCCGTCGAGGGTCTGGTACATCCGGTCGGCGAGGTACGGCGTGTACGGCGCGAGCAGGCGGACGACCTCGTTCAGCACCGTCGAGAGCGTCGCGTAGGCGCCGCGCTTGCTCGCCGAGTCGGACTCCTCCCACATCCGCTCGCGGATCGCCTTCACGTAGAACCGACTCACGTCCTCGGTGACGAAGTCGAGCAGGACGTTGAGCGCGTCGTGGACGGCGTACTCCTCCCACGCAGCCTCGGTCTCCTGTTTCACGGTCTGGAGCCGGGAGAGCACCCACTCGTCGACGACCGAAAGCTCGCCAGCGCCGGAGCCTTCGGCCCCGGCTGGCTCGACGGGCTCGTTCCGAGCCAGTCGAACGTCGCTCAGGTCGGCCTCACCGGGGTCGTAGTCGTCCAGCTCCATGTACGGCAGCGGGAACCGGAACACGTTCCAGAGGATGTTCAGCGTCGACTGCATCTCGCGCAGCCCCTCCCACTCGAAGCGCAGGTCGGCGCCGTGCTGGTCGTGGCTGAGCAGGTACGCCCGGAGCGGGTCGCGCCCGACCTCCTCGATGGCTTCGTGGGGCGTGACGATGTTGCCGAGGCTCTTGGACATTTTCCGGCCGTCACTGTCCAGAGCGAAGCCGTGCATCACGACCTCGTCGTAGGGGATCTGATCGACGGCGGCGGTACCCATGCCGAGCTGCGACCAGAACCAGCCGCGGGTCTGGTCGTGGGCCTCGACGATCACGTCGGCGGGCCAGAACTCGTCGTGGGCCTCGGTCTCGCCGGGGTAGTCGAGCGTCCCCCAGGAGGCGACCGAGGAGTCCAGCCACACGTCGAACACGTCCGGGACGCGCGTGTACGTCGTCTCGCCTTCGGTGATCGTGAGGTCGTCGACGGTCGGCCGGTGGAGGTCGAGCTCGTCGGCGTCGACGTCCTGATCGGCGCGCTCGGCCAACTCCTCGCGGGTGCCGACGACGATCCAGTCGTCCTCGGTCGTCTCCTCGGCCGTGCTGTCCTCGGGCGTCCAGATCGGGATCGGGATGCCCCAGTAGCGCTGCCGGGAGACGTTCCAGTCCGGCGAGTCCTCGATGAAGTTCCGGAAGCGGTTGTCCCGCGCCTCCGGCGGGTGCCACTCGCTGTCCTCCATGTTATCGAGGAGGTCCTCCTTCACGTCGGTGACAGTGATGAACCACTGCTCGGTCGCCAGGAAGATGATGTCCGTGTCACACCGCCAACACTGCCCGTAGTCGTGGGTGTAGGACTCGTGGGCGAGCAGGTAGCCGTTCGCGCGGAGATCGTCGATGATGTCGTCGTTCGCGTCGCGGACGAACTGGCCGGCGTACTTGCCGGCGCGCTCGTCGTACACGCCGTCGCCCCCGACCGGACAGAAAATGTCCAGGCCGAGCTCCTCGCCGCGCTCGAAGTCCTCCTGCCCGTGGCCAGGCGCGGAGTGGACCAGCCCGGTGCGGTCGGTCTCGACGTAGTCGGCGTGGTACACCTCGCCGGCGCCGACGAAGTCGGGGTGCTCGGGCACTTCCTCGGCCAGCGGGTGGTCGTACTGCCAGCCAACAAGCTCCTCGCCGGCGAGCTCTTCCTCGATCTCGTACTCCTCGTAGCGACCCTTCTCCAGCACCGACTCGACGCAGTCGGTCGCGACGTACAGCACGGCCGCCTCGCCGTTCCGGTGGGCGCGGACTTTCGCGTACGTCGCGCCCTCGTCGACGGCGATGAACGTGTTCGCGGGGACGGTCCACGGCGTGGTGGTCCACGCGACGAGACTCCCCTCGCGGTCGGCGAGCGGGAACTGGACGTAGATCGAGGGGTCTTCGACCTGGTGGTACTCGACCTCGTTTTTCGCGATCGCGGTCTCACAGCGGGGACACTGCGTGATCGAGCGCTTCCCCTGCTCGACGAGCCCGTTGCCGTGGGCTTGCGAGAACGCCCACCACGCCGACTCCATGTACTCCGGCGAGATGGTCTGATACGGGTTTTCCCAGTCCATCCAGACGCCGATGGACTGGAAGTCCTCGTCCATGTTCTCGCGGTTCTCGACGGCGAACCGCTTGCACTCCTCGATGAACGACTCCATCCCGTAGTCCTCGATGTCCTGCTTGGACTCGAAGCCGAGTTCCTGCTCGACTTTGGTCTCGATGGGCAGGCCGTGCATGTCGTACCCCGGCCGGTCGGTCACGTGGTGGCCCTCCATCCGCTTGCGGCGGATGACCGAGTCCTTGAGGGTCTTGTTCCACGCGGTGCCGAGGTGCATCTGGCCGGAGGTGTACGGCGGGCCGTCGACGAAGAAGAATGGTGGGTCGTCGGCGTGTGCCTCCTTGGTCCGTTCGTAGGCGTCGTGGTCGTCCCAGTACGCCGAGACGGTGTCCTCTACCGCCTGCGGGTCGTACTGGTCCGGGACCTCCTCATCCATACGTCTTGGCAGTGTTGGGTCGCTTATCAACCCGGTGGTCCGCCAGCGCGGCTGTCGGATCCGGCGCGTCGACGCCGAAACGTTCTGGTCCCGCGTCGCCCACCCCCATCCATGGGCCAGCACGACCACGCCGACCCAGAGCACGCCGGCGCGATCCACCACCTCGAACTGTACGCCTCGGACCTTGCCGCCTCCGTTTCGTTCTGGGACTGGCTGCTCGGTGAACTCGGCTATGAGCCGAAAACCGACTGGGACGGTGGCCGTTCGTGGGTGAACGGACCGACGTACGTCGTGCTCGTCGACGCCGACGCCGGAGCACCGTTCGACCGGGACGCCGCGGGCCTGAACCACGTCGCGTTCCACGCCGCCTCGCGCGAACAGGTGGACGATCTCTCGGCGGCGATCCGGGAGCGCGACGACGCCACCCTGCTCTACCCGGAGCAACACCCCTACGCAGGCGGCTACTACGCACTCTACTGCGAGGATCCCGAGGGGGTGAAGGTGGAGGTCGTCGGCCCCGAGAAGTGACCCGGAGGCGGCTGAATCCACTCGACCCCGAGCCGTGCCGGGAGGGGGACGTTCAAACCGCCGCCACGCCAACCCCGGGCATGACCGACGTTCCGCTCGAACACGTCCACCGTGAACCCGACAGCGACACCGACGCCGCCCTGTTCGTCTTGCACGGTCGCGGCGCCGACGAGAAAGATCTCCTCCCGGTCGCCCAGCGACTCCCGGGCGACCGCCACGTGATCAGCTTCCGCGCGCCGGACCGCCTGCAGGGCGGCTACACCTGGTACGACCTCGACCTTTCGGCCGGCGGCCTCGAGTCGAGCCAGCCAGACCCCGAAGGGTTCCGTCGCAGCCTCGACCTCGTCGCCGAGTCCGTCGACGCCGCGGTCGATGCCTACGACCTTGACCCCGACGCCCTCGGTCTGCTGGGGTTCAGTCAGGGCGCCATCACCAGCCTCTCGCTCGTCCTCGAACAGCCCGCCACGTTCGCGTGGGTCGCCGCCCACCACGGCTACCTCGCGGCGTCCCACGCCGACCGCTCGCCCGACGGGATCCAGGGGAAACCCGTGTTCGTCGGCGCCGGCGCGGCCGACCAGATCATCCCCGCGAGCCGTTGTGAGGCAGCCGCCGAGGGGATGCGCGAGGCCGGCGCCAACGTGACGTTCGAGACGTTCGCGGGAGGGCATGGGATCACCCCGAACGAACTCGAGGCCGTCTCCGCGTTCGTCGAGCAGTACGACTAACCCCCGGTCACTGTCGTGTTCTCCGTCGCTGTCCCCGTCGCGGTGCCGCTTGCGGTCGCGTTCCGCGCCTCGGGCACCCACGCCGGCGCCGTCACGTCAACGTCCTCGAACTGGTAGTCGAGCGCGAACCGGACTTGCTCGCGCTCGCCGTCGTCGTCGCTGTCGGGCAGCGTGTAGCTCGCGCGGATCGTCGTGATCACCCCCCGATCGGAGACGATCAACAGCGCTTCGTACTCTTCGACCTCACCCGGCAGCGCGGCCGGCGTGTCGCTGTCGATCTCCACTCGGTACGTCGGGCAGTCCGTATCGTACTTGATCGCGCATGTGACGACGGCGTCGGCGCCGACGAAGTACCGGTAGAGGTACGTTTCGACGCGGGCGTCGATCTCCGTCGCCGGGTACGATCCGAGGTCGTAGCGTTCGTAGCGCGTCCTATCCGGGAAGGTGAGCCGTCGGAACACGTCGGTCCCGCCGGCGTAGATGTCGTCCGTGATCCGCTCTGATTCGTTTCCGTCCGCTTGAACGATCAGCCGCTCCTGCTGGTAGTGAGTGGTGTTGGCGATCCCGATCGTCGCGTTCCGGAACGTGCTGGCCCCCGTGGTGGCGTCCGCGGGCGACGTGAGCTCCCACGTCACAGTCCGCGAACGGTTCCTGACGCCTGCCATGTGGGCCTCGGCCAGCGCCATCGGATCGACGACGCCCGCTCGCGTGACGCCGGGACTGAGTCCCGGTATCGCCGTCGCTGTCGGGCTCTCGGCGCCGATGGCACCACCGTCAGCCTCGCCCGGCGTCACGTTGGCCACCGTGATCGGCGACTGAGCCGGACCGTCCCCACCTGTGAGTGGCGGGCCGGCGACGACGACGCCGAGGAGTGCGACCACGAGCACCGCGACGATCACCCGGCGCTGCTCACCGATCGCGGGGAAGCCGGCCCGTGCTCTGTCGACCACGCTCGACTCGGCTCCGTCGTCGGCGACCGACCGCTGGAGGGGGTGATCGAACCACTCCGTGTAGAGTCGCGCGGCGGTGTCGCGCTCGATCCCGTACAGCAGCAGGTCGCGCAGTTCTGCGGGCGGGACGTACGCGACACCGGCGTCCGCGGCGGCGTCGCGGACGGCCGCACGATCGCGCGCGACGACGAGCACGTCGACGCCGTCCAGATCCGGCGTGCCGAACCGTCCCGGGTCGACGACGCGGATGCGGCGTCGTTCGTCCTCCCGCTCGGCGACGACGGTGTCGGCCTCCACGGTCGTCTCCCAGCCGCGAGCGTTCCAGAGCGCGGCGACGAACGCAGTCCGGTCGCTCGCGGGTCGGTTCCGGAACTCGCTGGCGAACGCCTCGACGGAGACCGGCGGCATTAGTGGGTACTCGGCTGACGACCGCAAAAGGGCACCGGCGACGGCGCGCCCGCCGCCTCAGAGCCCGGGCACGAACGCGACCGCGCCGACAGTCTCGAGCACCATCCAGCAGAGAAACACCACGTAGGCGCCGAGCAGCACCGGCGCTTCGCGGTCGGAGAGGTGGAGATCCGTCCGGAGCGTCGTGAACAGCAGCACCGTCGCAACGACGAGGAACGCCATCATCGGCACCGCGACGCCGTAGTTCACCACGGCGCCGCCGGCGAGCACGATCCCCGCCGGCACAGCCACCAGGAGGTCGAACACGTTGCTTCCGAGCACGTTCCCGAGGCTGGTGACGCCGCGGCCTTTCCGCGCGGCGCGGATCGACACCAACGTGTCCGGGAGCGAGGTGGCGGCGGCGACGACGGTGAGCCCCCAGACTGCCTCGGGGATGCCGAACGCCGCGGCGAACACGTCAGCGCCGTAGACGAACCCCTCGACGGCCACGACCACGAGGACGAGGCTGAGCAGGAGTGAGCCCCACTGGCGCCGGACGTTCACCGACTCGGACAGCGGTTCGGCGACGTACTCGACGGTGTCCGCGTACTGGATGAACACGTACAGCCCGTAGAGTGCGATCGGGAGCATCCCAAGCCACGGCGGGATATCCGCCACCAGCCGGCCGCTCTCGTGGGGGTAGTAGATGACGCCGAGTGAGAAAACGAGCAGTAGCGCGGCGACTGAGAGCATGTAGAACAGCGCCTCCTTGTACACCACGTCGCGGTTGGCCTTCAGTTCGTCCTCGGCCAGCAGCGCGGAGAGCCCGGGGATGACGAGGACGTTGAACACGGCCGACCCGACGACGGCGCCGACCCCGAGGTCGAACGTGTCGTGGATGACTACCGACAGCACCGCGATGGAGAGCTCGGGGAAGCTCGAGCCGATCGCGGCGACCACCGATCCCTGTATCACCGGGGGTAGGCCGTAGTGGCCGGAGAGCTGATTGCTGGCCTCCTCCAGCATCTCCGACCCCTGCCAGACGACGGCCGTCGCCACGATCGTGACGACGGTCGCGAGCAACACAGACATGGAGAGGCGTTCAAACGGCCCACTCAAAACGGCACCGTCCGAGGTCGTGGGGCGATGCTGATCGGGTGGGCCGCAGCAATCGCCAGCCGCGGTCGGTAGCCCTAAACGCGCGCACTCCCAATCCCGATTATGAGCGTCGCCAAGACCGTCGAGGACCTCGGCGCCGAACTCGGCGAGCGGATCGCCGCCACCGACGAGTACGAGCGCTTCGAGGAAGCCAAGCGAGCTGTCGAGGAGAGCGAAGAGGCCCAGCAGCGGATCTCGGAGTTCGACTCGCTCCGCGCCGAACTCACCACGGCCCGCCAGACCGGCGAGGCCGACCAGGAACTCGTGGACGAGGTCCGGCAGGCCCAGCACGAACTCCACTCGCTCCCGGAGATGGCCGAGTACCTCGAGGCCGAAGAGGAGCTTCAGGCCCGGCTACAGGCGGTGAACAACGCGATCTCTTCGGAGCTCGTCATCGACTTCGGCGGCGAAGCCGGCGGCTGCTGTCGAGACTGACACTGGCCGCCGCGATGCGGTCGGAGCCGACCACCCTCCGGCCGAGAGTTCTTCACTGATCACGCGACCAGTAGCGCCATGCTCGCGATCGCCGGTGGCAAAGGCGGTGTTGGAAAGACCACCACGTCGCTCGGCCTCGCCGCCGCGCTCCCCGACCGCCCGCTTGTCGTCGACGCCGACCGGGACATGCCCGACCTGCACGCGCTCGCTCGCGTTCCCCGCTCGCAGGCAGCCGAGGACGCGATCGACGCTCCTCCATTGGCCGACGAGCACGACTGTCGCGTTCTGCCCGTCCCCACTGGCGCGCTCCCGCCAGCAGAGCAGCGTTTGGCGACGATCCGGGCGAACTTGGACAACTCCGATGCCGACCGGCCGATAGTCCTAGTCGATACCCCTGCTGGCGCGGGTGTCGACGCAGCGACGCCGCTACGGGTCGCCGACGGTGTCGTCGTAGTCAGCACGGCCTGCGCCCCGGCGCTCCGGGACGCCGCGAAGACGGCAGCGATGGCTCGGGCGGTCGGCACGCCTGTCGTCGGTGCCGTCCTGACCAAAACGACCGTCCGCCCACCGAGCGCGGCCGATCTGCTTGGTTGTCCAGTACTCGCCACTGTCCCGGCCGTCGAGGATCAACCGCTCGACACGCGACCGGTTCGAACGGGCTACGAGCGAGCCGCGGCCGCGCTCCTCGACCGCGACGTTGTGGCTGATTGATAACTGCGCGGAACGCTTTTGCCCCTTACACCAGTAACGAACACCATGGCTCGGCGGCTCTCGACCGGTATCGACGTCCTCGACCGGGAGCTCGAGGGCGGTCTCCCAGCGGGCTCTATCGTGTTGCTCTCCGCAGAGCCCGCTAGCCAGTCGGAGCTGTTCCTCTACGAACTCACGGCCGCGCGGCCGACGTTGTATCTGACGACTGTCCGGTCCGATCAGGCCGTTATCGACGGGATCGAGCGAACGAACACCCGTACCGGCGATCCGAACGTCCGCGACGTGGGCGGCGACGCGCCGCTGGACAAGGCGAACCGCCTGATCGGCACGCTCCCGGAGGGGGCGACGCTGATTATCGACGTGGTCGACAGCCTGGAGCGCTACGATCGCGCTCGCTTCCGGCGCTTCCTCAACGAACTCCAGACGGTGATGGTGAACACGGGTGGGCTCGCGATCCTCCACGGGCTGAACGGCGTCGACGTGCCGGACAACCGCGACGTGACGGCCCACGTCGCCGACGTGGTGTTCGACCTGCAGACGACCATCACCAACGCCGAGATCGAGAACCGCCTCGTCGTCCCCAAGTTCCGCGGCGGCAAGGCGCTGGCCGAACCGATCAAGCTCCGCCTGGCCGAGAGCGTCAACATCGACACCTCCCGGGACATCGCCTGACGCACACACCTGATTCTCGCTCTCAGTTCTCGCCGCGCCCAACCACGCCACGGCGACTCGACTGAAACATCGCCTCGGCCGTGACGATCGGTTGGCCGGCTGCCTCCGTTGGGACCGTCCAGCGCTCGCTCCCGTCCGCGACCGCTCGCGCGGTGAGGCCTCCCTCGCCGTTCCGGAACACGACTGCGTCGCCGGCGACTGTCGGCGTCCCCACCCGCCCGTCGTCGACCTGGTGTCGCCACGCCTCCGCACCATCCCGGTCGATCGCGTACAGTCGGTCGCCTGCGGGGATGAACACGCGGTCGTCACTGACCGCGATCCCTTCGGGATCGGGCGCCGGTACGGTGACTGTCCAGCGCTGTTTCCCCGCAGTGTCGAACGCCCTCACCGTGCTATGGCTCCGAACCACGACGAGGTCGTCGGCCACAATCGGCCCCCCGGTCACGGCGCCGGTTGTGACGCGCCAGCGCTCCGCGCCGTTGTCGGCGTCGAGTGCGACGACACCCGTGTTCCCTGACTGCGAGCCGAGATACAGCGTTCCGTCGTGGACGGCCCCGGCGGTCGCGAACGATCGCCCGTCCTCCCCGGCGTCGATCCGGCGAGTCCAGCGGACCGTCCCTGCCAGTGTGCCGATGGCGTGGACGCGGCCGCGCCAGTCGCCGACGTAGACGACGCCCTCGGCGACGGTCGGCGGCGCCGTGAGACGGGACCCAACGTCGTAGAGCCACTGTTCCTCGCCGTATCGCGGGTGGAAACAGACGAGACGCCCGCCTTTCACCGACCGCTTCGCGCCGACGACGATCCGGTCCGCGCTCACGGCGGGGGCGCCGTTTGGCTCGACACGGAGTGGAACCCGCCAGCGAACGCCACCGTTGCGGCCCGACAGTGCGTACAGCCGATACCGTGAGCGTGCCGTCTCGGTGACGGCGTCGGCGGGAACGTACAGGTCCCCGTCGGCCAACGACGGCGTTCCGACCCCTCGAACGTCGTCGAACTCGGTCCGCCAGGCGGTGGCTGGCTCTGTCGGGCCGTCGTCGACGCGCCGTGTGTGGCCGGCGTCCCGGCCGTCCATCCGCCACTCGCCGTCGATCGCCCCGAGTTCGTCCGAGTTCGACTCGAGCGTGAGACAACCGGAAAGCGCCGCACCGGCTCCGAGGGCGACCAGGAGGCTCCGCCGCGTGGTGGAGGGCATACACCCCACTCCTGCCGGTGGCAAGTTGAATCCTATGGCGGCCTATTCTGTATTGCGAATAACGATTTACAAGTCGCCGTTGCACCACTCCCATGAGCGAACCGCGGGCGGTCAGGAGCGCCAGTCGAGCCAAAACCGACCGTTACGTCCTTCCGCAGCCGGCCCAACAGTCCGACACATGCGCCGCCGACAGGCCGAAGCGCCCGCGATCGACGTGCGCGACCTGACGGTCCGGTTCGACGACGTCTGCGCGCTCGATTCGGTGTCCCTGTCGGTCGACCCCGGCGAGTTCGTCACGGTCGTCGGCCCCTCGGGCTGTGGGAAGACCACGCTGCTGCGCAGCGTCGCCGGGCTCCAGTCGCCGACGACTGGCGAGGTCCGCGTCGGCGGCGACGACCCCGAATCGGCACAGGACGCGGGTGATCTCGGCGTCGTTTTCCAGTCTCACACCCTGTTTCCGTGGAAAACCGCACTGGGGAACGTCACGTTCCTGCGAACACTCGCCGGTCGGGCACCAGAACGCGGCCGGGCTCGCGAGCGCCTCGTGGCCGCAGGACTCGGCGAGGTCATCGACGCCTCCCCGCGGGAGCTCTCCGGCGGCCAGCGCCAACGCGTCGCCATCGTTCGGGCCATGCATCTCGGCGCGTCGACGCTCCTGATGGACGAGCCGTTCGGGGAGCTCGACGAGCTCACGCGGTACGACATGGCGGCCTCGGTGCTCGATAGCTGGCGCGACTCCGACCGGACGGTGCTGTTCGTGACCCACAGCGTTCCCGAGGCGGTGTTGCTGGGGGACAGGGTGATCGTCATGGCTGACAGTCCCGGCCGGATCGTCGATAGCGTGTCCGTCTCACTCGCTCGACCGCGCGAGCAAGCGACGATGGACACCACCGCGTTCACCGAACAGGTCGCCGACATCAGGCAGATACTCAGACAGCACCGTACCACCCAGGCGGGCCGATGAACAGCGTTCGGCCTCCCGAGTGGGGGTACTCCATCGCCGCTCTCGCCGGCGCCGTCGTGCTCTGGGCCGGGTTCGTGAGCCTGTTCGACGTTCCCGCCTACCTGCTTCCCCACCCCTTCGAGGTGGGGCGTCGCCTCTTCGGTAATCCGGGCCTGTACGCGGACGCCGCGCTGGCGACGACGGTGACAGTCCTCGTCGGCGGTGCTACGGGCACGCTGGCGGGCTTCCTCCTCGGTGTCGCTGTCGGCGAGGTGCCGACGCTCTGGCGAGCGTTCTCGCCGTACCTGATCGCGGCGCGCGTGCTCCCGGTGGTCGCGATCGCCCCGCTGCTGTTGATCTACTTCGGCACCGGCTTCGTCACCGGGATCGGCTTCGTGGCGCTGATGGTGCTGTTTCCGATGGCCGTCAGCACCGCCGCCGGCTTCCGGCAGACCCCCCAGGCCGCACTGGATCTGGCGGCATCCGTCGACGCCCCGCGGCACCGTGTGCTGCTGGCGATCCGGCTTCCCTACGCGGTTCCCGACGTGATCGGCGGCCTCCGGCAGTCGGCTACGCTCGCCGTGGTCGGCGCAGTACTCGCGGAGTGGTTCGTCGCCGACAGCGGCCTCGGCTACCTGATCCTCGTCGCCGCCGAGAACGTCCGCCCGGACGTTCTGCTCGCCGCGCTGTCTGTCGTGTTCCTCGTCGGGTTCTCGCTCTATAGTGCTGTCAGCCTGCTCGGCGCGCGGCTTCGCCGTGCCGGTGGATGATCAGTCGACCCCCCATCGACGGATGATCGTTCGCTCCAGAACCGCCGCGGCGCCGTAGAACGTCACCCCGAAGCCGGCGATGACGAGGAGGTAGGCGAACAGTTCGGCCGTCCGGACGAACCGCCCCGCCTCCCAGACGCCGGCACCCAGCCCGTTCTGAAGGGTGAGGAGCTCGGCGACCACGGTACCGGTGACTGCGAGCGCTGCACCGAGCTTCACGCCCGCGAACACGCTGGGGAGCGCTGCTGGCACGCGAACTGCACGGAACGTCTGCCACTCCGATGCACCGACCGAGGCCAGCAAGTCGAGATACGCCGCCGGCGGCGACGCGAGCCCGTCGATGGAGGCGACGGTGACGGGGAACGTCGTCATCAGCGAGACGAGCAGGATCCGGACCGGAACTCCCGTTCCGAACCAGAGCAACACCAGCGGCGCCACGGCGGTCAGCGGCGCGATCCGGAACCCGACGACCGTGGGCTCGACGATCGCCCGCCCCGGAGTGGAGCTGATCGCAACGAACGCCAGCCCCACGCCGACCGCCGTCCCGAGCGCGAGCCCGCCGATCGCGGTGACTCCCGAAACCGCGATCGCGCGGCCGAACGTCGCTGGATCGGCCAGCACGGTGTCGACAACGGCCGTCGGGGCGGGGAGCAGGATCGGCGGCGTCGCCGCCGCGGCGACGGACCACCAACCGAGGAGGACCACCGACACACCCACCGGGGGCCCCAGCCGTTCGAGCAACCCGGAGCGAGCGGTCATCCGCCGATCACGAGACTTCTTCCGTGTACCCACCCACGTACTCGTCGGCCGTGTCGAGGTGCTCGTTCGTCCAGACGCCGGCGGGATCGGCGACTTCTCCCGAGTCCGCCGCCCGGAGCGCGTCGGCCACGGTGGTCCAGGGGCCGGACTCGTGCCAGCCCCAGCCGTGCGATTCGACTGCCGGCCCGACGACGTGGCTCTCGGCCATCCGCTCCCACGTGGCTCGGGTCTGTTCGCGCACCTCGGCGAGGCTCTCGTTCGCCTCGACGACGGCGTCGACGCCGGCTTTGGGGTTGTTCGTCGCCCAGGCGGCGCCGCGGGCAGTCCCTCGGAGAAACGCGCGGACCGTCTCGGGATTCTCCGCGGCGTAGTCGGGTGCGGTCGCGAGCAGGTGCCCGTACGCCGGGACCGCCGACGCCACCTGCAGACTGTCGACCGTCGCCCCCTGGTACCGGGCGTCGATAGCGTCCCCGAACACCCCGCCTGCGGCGTCGACGTCGCCCTCGAGCAGGCGCTGGACGGTGTTGTAGCCGGCGTCGACGAGCTCGACCGACTCTCGAACACCGACCGCTTCGAGGTACAGTTCGGTCAGCTTCCGGACCATCCCCGGACCGGTACCAATCCGCGTGCCGGCGAGCTGTTGGGGGTCGTCCAGCGGTTCGCCCAACGACTCCCGCGTCGCGAACACGACCGTCGGGGTTCGCTGCATCATGACTCCGACAGAGGAGACGGCGACGCCGCCACCGTTGGTCAGCAGCACCTGATCGCTGCTCGTCACCGCAAACGTCGCGTTACCCAGCCCCGCCTGTCGGGCGGCGAAATCCGACCCGTCGCCGCCGCGGATCTCCGAGACCGTGATCCCTTCGTCCTCGTAGAACCCCTCCGCTCTGGCAGCGTAGTAGGGCACGTGGAGGCCGTTCGGCGTCCAGTTCAACAGGAGGCTCACACTGTCGGTGCTGCTCGGGAGGCCGACACAGCCGGCAGTGAGGGCGCCAGCGCCGAGCGAGGCGAGGACCGAGCGTCGGCTCCGTGACACGGGCGCTACCGGGTCCCCGTCGGAAATAAGCGTAGCGGATGGAATATAGCCTCGTGATAACGATTCACAGAGCCTCTCGCGTCCGGTTTCGGCCGATTCGGGGCTCCGGGAACCGATAAACGGATCACAGCCCTATTACGAGATTGTGAAAGTACCTGATAGCGCGAGCTGACGGTCCATCCTCCGAACGATCGGTGCCGGCGCCGTGGCGACCTCTGTGGTCGCTGGCACAGCGAGCGCACAGCAGTCCGAGACGACCACCGATGGCGAGGTCCACGAGGTCAGCATGGTCTCGAGCGACGACGGTGAGTACTACTTCGACCCCATCGGCCTCCACGTCCAGCCGGGGGACACGATCCGGTGGACGATCGAGAGCGGCTCCCACAACACTGTTTCCTACGACGAGCGCATCCCGGAGGGCGCCGACACGTTCGACACCGAAGTCATCAGCGAAGGCTCCCACGAACTGACCTTCTCGACGGAAGGTACGTACGACTACTACTGCATGCCCCACCAGGCGCTGGGCATGATCGGCCGGTTCGTCGTCGGCGAACCGGGTGGACCGGCCGTCGGGAGTAGCCCCGAACACGGCGATCTGCCCGAATCGAGTGCGATCGTCGAGCAGGGATCGATCTCGTACGACGCCTTCACCGGTAGCGACGGGACGGCGACGCCGGAAAGTACGCCGACGGCCACCGCGACCGCGACTGCCACCGACGAGGCGGACGAGACTACCGAGGCCAGCGGCCCCGGGTTCACCGCGACCGGCGCACTGTCGGCCATCGGCGCCGGCGCGCTGCTGCGAGCCTACCGTAACCGCGACAAGTAACCCCCTCACGGGGTCCTCGGCGATTTTTTGCCGCGCAGTTTTGGTGCTTCATGGTCTGACCGGCTACCCCCAAATTCGGTATCGCTAAATAGGGTTTATACGCCGTCGTTCAGTCGAAGCGGTAGACGTGTGAGAGATACGTTTCCCGAACCTGGTCCCCCCAGTTGTGGGTGTACGTGTCGATCACGTCGCTGGCCACGTCCCCACGGAGGTACTTCACGACGCCTCTATCCCCGGTTCGGTCGCGGAGGTGGGTGGTGAAGAAGTGCCGGAAGTAGTGGGGCGTGACGTTCTCTCCGGCGCCGGCGCCGATCTCGTACCAGCCCATCTCCTCGGCGTAGCTGCGGACGTAGTGTCGCACGGCGCGTGCGGAGAGTCGCTCGCCCCAGTCGTTGGCCGTCGAGACGAACAACGGGTCGGCGTCGCTCGGCGTGTCCGGGCGGATCGCCAGCCAGCGCCGGAGCGACCGTCGAAGTTCATCGTCGACGGGAATCACTGTCGACCGCTTGCGTTTGTTCGACTCCTCACGTACCTCGCCGTTGTAGGACTCGCCGCGTGCGGGCGCGCTGTCGACGTAGACGGCGTCGCCGCGACTGTCCAGCTGTGGCCGGCCGTCGAGCTCGTCCCCCTCGAGGCCGGGATCTGCCAGCCGCAGATCCCGACAGTCGAGGTTACAGAGTTCGCCGACGCGCATTCCGGTTTTCAACAGTGTCAGCACCACGGCGTGATGGAGCGGGTGACGGATCCGCCCGAGAAACTCCCCCATCGTCGCAACGTCCACGTCGCGCCGTTCGGGATCTTTCTCGATCGACTCGTCCATCTCCTCCATCACCAACGCCATGGGGTTCTCGTCGAACGCCCCGACCTGGTTCATGTAGTCGTAGAACCGGTTGACGGTGGTTGCGTATGTCGCCACCGTGCTCGGTGAGAGCTCGTCCCGGAGCGAGTGGACCCACGCAAGGCAGTCGCGGTGGCCGGTTGTGCCGGCGTCGACGCCGCGATCGTCGAGGAATGCTGCAAACCCCCTGAGCACCCGTTCGTACGCGTCGCGGGTCCGCTGGGCCCGGCCGTGCATCTCCATGTCCTCGAGGTAGTAGTCGACGGGGTCGCTCACGTCGGTGTCGACCTGGCTACTCGCCATCGAGGACGTACCCTCCTTTCCGGCCGCTGTAGCGGATGTCGTCGGACTCCTGTGTGATCCGGTCGAGCCGGTCTTCGAAGTCACCGAGCACGGCATCGACCAGCTCGTCCCAGTCGACTGCGTCGTTCGCCGAGAGCGTCTCGTGGACACGGGTCTCGAGGGCGTCACCCCCAGGGTCCGCGTCCGGAGAACGGGATTCTCCGGGGTTACTCGATCCGGCGGATTCGTCGGCCGTTTCGAAGCCGCTACGGCCCGCCTGGACCATCGTCCTGATGAACTCGCTCTGGCTCATTCCGAGTTCGTCGGCAGCCTCGCGCCACGCCGCTCGCTGGTGGGCAGGGACTCGTGTCTTGACTTGGACCGTCTCGCTATCGGCGTCTGCGCCCATGGGACGTGGCTCAGTCGCAGGCCACAAGAACGTACCGGACCAGAGGATTAGGCACTTAATCACCCTGGGCGGCACCGCTTACCGCTGCTTGACTGGTACCGATCTCGCACATTAGCCGTTCTTGGTACCGAATATGTCGATATCTAGCTTCTCGGATGTTGGTACCGTTGGCGTCGATTACTGTGTGAGCTCGAACGGTGGTTCGGCTTCTGCCGGCAGCGGGTTCTCGTAGCCGTCCACGTCCGCTTCGAACTCCGCGCGAGCTGCGGCTAGTCGCTGTTCGTCGGTGAGTAGATCCAGCGTGGCGCCGGCGAGCAGTTTCGCGGCGTAGGGGACCGCGGTCCGGCCGAAGTCGCCGTTGGCGACGACGGCCTGCCAGGAGTGTCCGGGGGTGCCGAGCGCCCACGTCGTCGCTCGGAACTGTGCGGTCGGAGCGATCTGACTGACCTCGCCCACGTCGGTCGAGCCGCTACCGGTCTCGCCGTCGTCGAAGGCGTCCATCGGTTCGCCGTACAGCGCAGCATCGGCGGCAGCGTCGTCGTGTGGGGTTTCGAACTCCGAGAGGCTATCTTCGAGTGCCCCCTCGGGGAACGTCTGTTGCAGTTGGGCCGCGAGTTCGCGCTCGTCGCTGTCGAACTCGACTGGCCCCAGTTCGGCCATGTTCTCCCGGAACGTATCGGCGATGACGCCGTTGGAGACGAGGCGGTGACAGCCCGTGTAGTAGCGTTCGGTCACGTCCGTCCGGGTCATCGCCGCCGCGCCGTCGGCGATCTCGCGCAGCCACGCAGTCACGCGATCGACGCCCTCGCGGGTGGGCGCTCGTACGAAGTACCAGACTGAAGCTTCGGCTGGCACGACGTTGGGCGCGTTGCCGCCTTCCTGGACGTTGTAGTGCACGCGGACCTCTTCGGGGACGTGTTCGCGCATGTACTCGACGCCAGTGTTCAGCAGTTGGACGGCGTCGAGGGCACTCCGACCGGCCTCCGGCGCCGCCGCGGCGTGGGCGCTCTCGCCCTCGAACGTGAACGAAAGCGAATCGAGAGCGAGTGAACTCCCGCGCTGGGGCGCGGTGTGGTCGCTGGGGTGCCACGTCACGGCTGCGTCGAGGTCGTCGAAGACGCCGTCCCGGGCCATGAACGTCTTGCCGACCAGCGTCTCCTCGGCCGGGCAGCCGTAGAACCGCACCTCGCCGGCGGCGTCTCCCCGCTCCAGCGCGCGGGCAACGGCGATCGCAGCGCCGACGCCCGCCGTGCCGAAGAGGTTGTGGCCACAGCCGTGTCCTGGGCCGCCGGCCTCGATCGGCTCTCGGTCCGCGCTGACGGCCTGTGAGAGTCCCGGCAGCGCGTCGTACTCTCCCAGGATCCCGATCGTGGGCCCGTCGCCGGCTTCGTAGCTCGCGACGAACGCGGTGGGCATGTCCCCGACGCCCGCCTCCATCTCGAACCCCGCCTCGCCGAGACTCCCCCGAAGCAGCCGGCTGGCTCGTTCCTCGTGGAGGCCTAACTCCGGGTGCTCCCACTGCTCGACGGTGAGTTCGTCCATCCGCTCGGCCAGTTCGTCGACGTCCGCGAACAGTCGTTGTTTCACGGCCGCAGGGCAGGCTGGCGTTGGCTTAACTCCTCGCCCGCCGGTGAGTGGGGCCTGTTTCGACGGCCCCGTGGTGTCGTTGGTACATCTTGTATATTACATAGCGCTATATCAAAATGGCGGCCGACTCAATCCAGTTTCACCACGCAGACCGCCGGAACTGGCGAGCAACTGGTCCGACCGGCTGCACTCTCGGTGGGTCTCACGCGACCGATATCCCCGGAAGCTAACCCGCCCGCTACCGAAGGCCGCGGTATGGCCGAAGACACGGACTCCGACGGTGACGAGCACACAGTGAGAGTCATCGGGGCGCCGACGGACTACGGGCAGGACCGCCGTGGCGTTGACATGGGGCCGTCGGCGATTCGCTACGGCGGTCTGAGTGACAGACTGGCGGAGGCCGGCGTGACGACTGTGGACAGTGGGGACCTTCTCGTCCCACGGGCGGAAGAACGAGACCCGGACTACCGGACACCGAGTGTGGGGAAAGCACGGTTTCTCAGGGAGACCGAAGACGTCTGTAGCCGGCTCGCCGACGAGGTGCAGGAGTCGCTGGCGACCGGACACACGCCGCTGGTCCTGGGTGGCGACCACTCGATCGCCATCGGCACCGTCTCTGGCGCCGCCGCCGAGGCGGATATCGGCGCCGTCTGGTTCGACGCCCACGGCGACCTGAACACGCCGACGACGACACCATCCGGCAACGTCCACGGGATGCCGCTTGCGGCGCTGTTGGGTATCGAAGAGTGGGAGGGCGTCGACTGGGCCAACGCGCCAGGGCTCGCACCCGAAAACGTCGCGATCGTGGGGCTGCGATCCCTGGACGACGCCGAGCGCGAGATCCTGCAGGACAGCCAGATCAGCGCCTACACCATGTCCGAGATCGATGATCGGGGCTTGGCCGCTGTCGTCGAGGACGCCCTCGCGGTCGCGAGCGACGGCACGGAGGGGTACCACGTCAGCCTCGACCTCGACTGGCTCGATCCGACGATCGCGCCCGGCGTCGGGACCCCGGTGCGCGGTGGCGTCGACTACCGGGAGGCCCACCACGCGATGGAGCAGGTCGCCGACGACGGCGGCATGCGATCGATGGAACTCGTCGAAGTCAACCCGACGCTCGACGAGCACAACGAGACCGCCGAACTCTCGGTCGAGCTCGCGGCCAGTGCGTTCGGGAAGCGAATCCTCTGAACTATCCACGTCCGTGTATTTCTCTGTCGATTGGGACAGCAACGTTTACACTCCCGTGCTCATACGTTCCGGGCATGTCCGAGACCGTGCTGGTTGTCGGCGGCGGCGGTCGGGAGCACGCGATAACGCGTGCGCTGGCCCCCGACGCGGATGTCTATGCGCTTTCGAGCAACCGTAATCCCGGGATCGCCGCACTCGCGGCCGGGACCGAGACGGCCGACGAGACCGACACCGACGCGATCGTCGATTACGCCGAATCCGTCGGCGCCGACGCGGCGGTCGTGGGGCCCGAGGCAGCGCTCGCGGCGGGCGTCGCCGACGCGCTGAACGCCGCGGGTGTGTTCACGTTCGGTCCGACTGCCGAGGCCGCCCGGATCGAGACGGACAAAGCGTTCCAGCGGGAGTTCATGGCCGACAACGACATCCCCGGAACGCCCGGTTTCGAGACGTTCGACGACGCCGCGGCGGCAGCAGAGTACGTCGCGTCAGTGGAAGAGGACGTGGCGGTCAAGCCCGCGGGACTCACTGGAGGGAAAGGAGTGCGCGTGACCGGCGACCAGGTGAGCCACGAGGAGGCCGCCGCGTACGTTCGCGAGAGTGACCACAACGAGTGGGTGATCGAGGAGCGGCTGGTGGGCGAGGAGTTCACCGTGCAGGCGTTCGTCGCCGATGGCGAGGTTCGGCCGACGCCGGCCGTTCAGGACCACAAACGCGCCTACGAGGGCGACGAAGGGCCCAACACCGGCGGGATGGGGAGCTACAGCGACGCGGGGCCGACGCTCCCGTTCATGACGCAAGCGGAGTACCACGACGCCGTCGACGTGCTCGAGGCGACTGTCGACGCGCTCCCGGACTACACCGGTGTGCTGTACGGCCAGTTCATGCTGACCGCCGACGGGCCGAAGGTGGTGGAGTTCAACGCCCGCTTCGGCGATCCCGAGGCGATGAACGTGCTCCCGGTGATGGAGACACCGCTGCTCGACTTCGTCGTCGCTGCGAGAGCGGGCGAGCCTCTCCCCGAACCGCGCTTCGACAACCGTGCGACGGTCTGTAAGTACGCCGTCCCGGCGGGCTATCCGACCGATCCTGATTCGGGCGCCGAAATCGCGGTGGACGAGTCGACCGTCGACGCCGCTGCGGCGGCTCACGACGGCGACGCGCTGCTATTCTACGCGTCCGTCGACGCCCGCGAGGCGGGGCTGTTTACCACCACCTCGCGATCGTTCGCCGTCGTGGGCGTCGCCGACGATATCCGGACGGCGGAGGCGATCGCATCGGAGGCACTCGCTGCCGCAGGCGACGGGCTTCGGGTCCGAGAGGATATCGGGACCGAGGAGCTGGTCAACTCACGAGTCGACCACATGGCGTCGCTGCGAGACTGAACGGCGGGAACGAAGCGCGCGTTACTCGAACTGCTGGACGACTTCGAGGTCGCGATCAGTCCGCATGAACTGTGCGAGCCGGCGGGTCGCGTGACAGTCCGGGCAGCTGAGGTTCTGGTCGGAATCTGGAAGGTCGCTGGGGCTCGACTCCCACTCCTTGTTACACTCCGGGCACAGTAGACGGACGAACGCTTCGACCATGTCCCTCCGTGGGACCCGACAGCCGATAAAGCTTGTCGCGGACTCAGGCTGGGTGAGTCAGGTTCACCATCAACTGGCGGATGTTGGGCCCCTCCTCGTCCTCCCGCTCCTGCGGAAAGATCCCCATGGGTACCACCACGTCCGACTCGTGGTTGAAGTTCGCGATGAGGAGGAACACCGGCACCTGGTTGCCGTCGACGGTGACCGTCGCAGACAGCTTCGTCACGGTTCGAGTCGACCCGAGCACGTCGACCTCCTCCTCGGACTCGCGGCTCACGTCGCTCATGCCGTCGAACCGCTGTTGGAACCGCTGGGCGAGTTCCTTGTTGCTCAGGTTCGAGATGGGGTTGAACGTTTGGCCCGCGACTTTGACCTGGGGAGACGTGAACACCGCGAACACGCCGATATCGGAGCTCCCGAACAGCCCGAGGTCGATCTCTTTTCGGTACTCGGTCACCGTGTTGGTGATCTCGACGTCCTGGCCGGCGAACGTCCGCGTCATCGTCGGCTCGCGCTGGTCGGTCTGTTCGTACCCCGTCTCGCCGGTGTCGGTCACCGCGTACTCGGCACTGAAACTCGTCGATCCGCTACAGCCAGCCAGGCCGGCGATACCGGCGACTGTCAGCGTACCAACTGCTCGGCGGGTTAGCTCCATGAAGACCAGTTCCCGGGAGACCGGTATAAGCTTCGTGGCCGTCGTGGCGCGGGAACGACACGTCGTCGGGGAGTTGTGGCAGTCGGCTCAGCTTCCGGGGAGGATATCCCCGAGTGCCCCGCCGATCGCCATCCCGACGAAACAGACCGCTGTCTGGCAGAGCGCCACCCAGGGCTCCGTCCAGTCGACGCGACCCCAGCCGGTCATCATCGCGAACGCGGCGAGAGCGAGCGATCGTCAGCAGTCCCGCCGGTCGGCGCGGAATCACGCCGAAAAACGGGTCCACGACGCTCCCGACCAGCGCCTCGGCGGCGTCGTGACGGTCGAACCCCCGTATCACCCGGCCGAACACGGGCGGCGTCTCGTCGATACGTCTGGCCATCCGGATGGTGTCTCGCACGCGGGACTGGGTCTCGTCGTCGGCGAGCGCATGTTCGAGCGCTTCGAGCTCGTCGAGCAGGTCGTCGACGTCTGGCTCTTCTTCGGTGGCCTCGGCCATTCAGCCACCTCCCGGCCCGGCGGTGGATCGGTTGGAGACGCCCCGACTCGCCCCCAAGGCGTTGCTCGTCATGCCCCAGAGCGCGGCGGCACCACGGGTAAGCGTTTGGCTGACAGGCGAGGGCTCGTCTCACGTGGGATGTCTCGCACTCCGGCCCCGTCTCCCACGCGGCGGGTCTCAGGTCACGTGGGCGCTGGTCCCGTCATCCCCCTTTAGAGTTCGTCCAGCTCCTCAAGTAGGAAGACGCGGCCACGTCCGACATGCCTAAACTGGCCGCCGCCCACCAGTCGGTAGTGAGTTGGCGCGACCTGTTCGGCCACCCCGAACCCTACCCCGAGCAGCGCGACGGCATCGAGGCGGCCGTCGAAGCGGCGGAGAACGACGGCTTTCTCGCGCTGGAGGGGGCCTGTGGCACGGGGAAGACGATGCTCGCGCTCTCGGCGGGGCTGGATCGCGTGCGCGATCCGGACTCGACGTTCGAGCGCGTGCTGGTGTTGACGAGCGTCAAGCAGCAACTGCGCCAGTTCGAGGACGACCTCCGGACGATCAACGGACACCTCCCGGACGAGTACGATCCGGTTTCGGGGCTCACCCTCGTCGGAAAGGCCGACGTGTGTCCCTACGCCCGCGAGAACCGCGGCGGCGTCGACGACGAGAACGTCTACGACCGGTGTGAGGGCCTTCGCGAGCGGACCCGGAACCTCGTCGGCGACGGCGGGCCGACCACGGCGGACGCGCTAGCGAGCCAGGCTCGCAGCCAGCAGGTCGGGATCGCCGACTCGGGGAAGGGCGGCGCCGACTACCTCGAGACGGCGGACGAACCCACGCCGTACCGCCCGGATACGGAGGAGTACGGCACCGGAACCGGGAGCACGGAGTACTGCCCGTTCTACGCGCAGTACCTTGCCGACCTGCCTGAGGACGGCGACCCGGCGGAGGCCGTCCCGTTCGACTTCACCGATCGCGGGCTGATCGACACCGCGGAGTTGGTAGGTATGGCGGCGGGCCACGGCACCTGTCCCCACTCGGCGATGGGGGCGGTCCTCCCCCACGTCGAGGTCGTGGTCGGCAACTACTACCACTGTGACTCCGATCTACTAATACGAAATCGGGCTCCTGCAGCGTAGTCCAACTCTCCGATGGGCGAGGTTTATCAACACTCCTATCGACTGAATGACTAGAGAATGGCTACTGAACGGGTCATCCACGCGATCGAACCGATCGGCAACGGCGACGGACGCGTCGATCCCGCCGAGATCGACCCGGAAGATATCACGATCTCCGTCAGCCAACCGTTTGGATCCCCCAATGATCAAGGGACCCGCCCTGAGCGAACAGACTGGCTGGATACCGACGTCATCGAATCTCATACTGAGATTCGGGAACCCGTAGACGAAGCCCCGCAGTATGATGCAGTGGTAGTTGTCGTCGCTGCACCAGTTCCCGATGGGTTCGACCCGGAAGAACAACTCACGATCGACATCTCGGTTGACCAAGTCCGCCAAGCTGCGGCAGCAGCCTGCCCCCGTTGTGGTAACGATCTCAGAGAAACGTTTGACGAGGGCGGTTGCACTACGTGCGGATTTTACTTCGATGGCGAACATCTCAGCGATGACCGACAGGCCGAACTCAACCGTCGCTACGACGAATATGATGACTCGCACAGGTGACGACGGCTGGCCCGACAAGTACAGTGATCCCCGCGACCGCCCGCACCCCAGTGTACTCCACGTCACCGTTGAGTCATTCGACGAACTGCGTGAGGATACGATTGATTCGGCTGGGGGGATCAGTAAAGGGGAAGAACATCCTGCGGTGGTGTCGTTCGAAACGGTTGCCAAATTATGGGAAGTTCTCTGCCATCCCCGGGTGGAGCTCCTCCAAACACTCGCTGCAGTCGAGGGAGCAGCTGAAAGTATCGCAGCGCTCGCAGAGACGCTTGACCGTGACTATCCAGAAATACGCGCGGATGTCTCGCTGCTCGCCGACCATGGACTGTTGTTTACTATCAAGGATGGACAGGCTGAACGCCCATTTCTACCCTATTATCGAATCCGCCTCGATGTCGAACTTACCGGGTAATGAACGGTGCTGCCTTTTGTGTGCTCACAGTTCCTGCTCGCTTGATCCGATAACACTCACTGGTCACAGTGGGCGGTAACACTGGATGGGAACAGCGGCTGCACATTATCCTCGGTACGCTGTGAGTGTTCACCAACTGTATCTGCAACCAGCTCTGTCTCGCAATCCTCATCCCACGAAATGAGGCTGTCCGTGTCGTGATAACTCAGAGAGGGCAAGTTACCCTCCTCATAGGTGTCGTTGATCACGTCCGGGGGAGCGCCGAAACGTGCCGATCTGCCGTCTGGCGGCTCGTCGGGGAACGAACCGCACGCAGACCAGCAAGCTTCGGTATGTCTACGAGCCAAAGGTGTTCAGGCCTGCCGGATCAATATCCAAGAATACCTCTTCGATGGGTCCACGGTGAACGCGACTGGGACGTGCCTTTTGAGGATTGCCGTCGAATCATGATACCAATGGGGTTGTACGATACGCTGGTCGTCGAAGATGCGGTTGAACTGCCGAAGTTCCCAGAGGATCGAAGCCCGACCGAAGTCGAGTGGCAGACGAAGGACATCGGCCACCCCTCTATGCGGACGTTCAAACTGACCGCGTCGGGCCGGCTGCTTCGCAAGGAACAGGATATGCGTGAGAAAACCGCCGGGGAAAAACAAGCGAAGGCCGAAGAACACGGCTTCGACTCGTGGGAGGAGTACGTCTCGTTCTGCGAGGACGCCGATCGAGAAGAACTGCTCAGTCGTGGGCTCGGATTCGGAATCCCGAACGAGCAGACGGTCGCCGATGCATTCTGGCTCGACCACAACATGCACGGCACCTTCGAGTTCCACGGGTCAGCCGACGACATCAAGGACGGGTTCTTCTGGTCGTACGAAGCCCGCTTTACCAGAGGTGACCTCGATGCGATCGTGTTCCTCGGCGAACGTAACGGAGAGTTGCCTGAAGAGTTCAGTACGGACGAGCCTGATGTCGTCCGGTTCTGACGCCGCCCACACTCCCGACGCGAGCAGATCGGTACTTCGCTGGTCTCACGACGGTATCGGACGACATGGGCACCTTTGCCTGTTCAGATACTCTCCGAATAGGTCGATATTCTCGTGCCTTTTCGCTGTACTGCAGTCAAGATTCTGCAGATGCCAGAAAGTACGCACGACCAGCGCGTCATTGATGAACCGTATGTCGTCGAAGACACCGACTGTGGCCGAGGACGACGCGTTATCAGCCATGGCTGCGACTGACTCGTGGGAATCGATCGGGCGGCAGCTTCTACGCGCCAAACTGGAACATGTTGGTGAGATTGTCGTCTGTGATGCGTTCCAGCAGGCCGCGGCCCGCATCGCAGCTGAGGAATCCTTGACAGAGAGCGATATTCGGGAGTTGCGTCACGCAGTCGAAATCGCAGAAGAAGCTGTTAGTCTCGCTGCGACAGCATCCCCGGAGGCAGCACCGCGCCCTGACCTCTGGGAGTTCCTTGATGACGACGGGAAATCGGAGTACATCGCTGAAGTCGAACGGCGGCGCAACGACTAACTGCTCTCGTACTAGCTGCCCTGTCCCATTCGGGGCAACTGCTTTCTTGCGGCCATGTGTACGGGGATGGCGATGCCGCAGATATTCGATTTCTACTGCACGAACCCGGACTGTGAGTTCGAGATGCCGTCTGGCTGGGGGTATTACATGTACGCGATTTCGGATGACGGGGAGCGCGTTCACTGTCCGCATCCTGGAGAGATGGGGACCGCCCGAGACGTAATTGGTGAAGATGCCTCACAGGCGGAAATCGACCGCCGTACAGGGTTCAACACTTACTGCTTCTGTATACACTGTGAAACACAGGTTGATCTTGACCTTGATCGGGACGAGAAAGCATGTCCGGAGTGTCAGTCGAACGCTGTCAAAACGATTGATGAACTCGTAGACCAGGAATGTCCTGTCTGTGAAGATGGGACAGTCATCGCCGAAGATACAGGCGCGATCGCGTGACTCTTTCTCGTCGGAAATCACGGAGATTCCCGTACTGCAGCGCGGCGTTTGTTGGTCTACAGATGGACAAGCGAGTTGCTTGGGACTTGACTCGGAGGGATCTACGAGCACACATCGATTCGGAAACTAGCTTTGTTCTACGGAATGTTACCGACAGCGTCGCGTAGGTCATCCGGGTTGGACCAGGCGAAGCATTGCTCGTGGAGTTCGAAGAGCCGGAATTCGTTGAGGTGGACCCAGCTGTATGCGACGGGTGCATGTTCACTGTCTCCTCGCTCTTCTAACCGGTCGATGACGGCTGGTTTCGTGAGGGTGATGTCGTTCTTGTTGGCTGCGGCGATCAGCGAGTCGAGTTCTTCGTCAGTCATCTCTTCGTCGAGATCGTCGTTGAAGTAGATGTTCGCAGCAGCAGCCATGACGTCTGCTTCCGTATCCAGGTTCTGTTCGGTCATCCACGCGTAATCTCGCGGAAGGACGTACGATTTGTCGAAGAATGGTGTCATGCTGATTTTCCCGAGTTCAGTGACTTCGCCGCCGGCATCTTGCTCGTACACGGCGACGATGGTGTCTGCATGCGCGGCAAGAAGCATGAATCGAATACGGAAGACTGGGAGCCGGTCGATATCCAATTCCGGAAGGTCGCCCATCAAGAACGGGTACGTGCCGAGGCGTTTGTCCAGCTCGTTCTGGACGACGCGGAGGCGGCGAATGTACGGGTCACGGTAGCTGCCGAGGATGAAGTACGAGTCGTCGGGCGTGTGGAGGTACGGCAGTTCTTGATTAGCGAACCCGAGGATGTCCGCGGTTTCGTGCGGTTCGAGTTCGAGTCCTTGGAGTGCATCGTTTACGCTTTCCATGATCTCTGCCGCGTTCGGCGGTGGACCCGACTCACCCATACAACGTGTTCCTGGATGCGTAGGTAAATAGGTTCGTGACTAGTTTGGCTATTCTGCTAGTTAACCACATTAGTTGACCCAAAGTGTTATTCGCGTTGCTCTGGTACTCCAACGTGAGAAGCTCATGAGTGATGCTCCTGCCGCGGAGGGGGAGGGTCCGTTCGAAGAGCAGCGGCAGATCTACGACTTGCTGTCCCAGGAGACGCGACACTTGATCCTGCAGTTCATCCTGGGCCACCCAACACATCTCCCGTCACTCGACGAGTTAGCGTATATGATGCCGAAGAATAAGGCTGCGATTCGAGACCAGCTGCAGGTGCTTGATGAGAACGGCATCATTGACTGCTACCGATACCCGCCGAATGAGGACGCGCGCGATCTTCCATCACAGTTCTACGGCCTGACCGCGAACGGTGTCGAAATCCTTGCCGAGTACAATTACCTTGACGGCCTCCCCGTCGCGCGAGCACTCTACGATAATACTCGCCTGTCGGAGAAAGCTCAACGGCACTGTGATGCGCCACGGCCGGAACTTCCGGACGAGGTCACGGACGCGCTAACGATTTCCGAAGAACCCGATACTGACTTCAGCAGGTTAGAGCGGCATATCCGGAAGCAAAAGGGCAACACACACAGTGTTGATGACCAGGTGGCCGTCGCAAAAGCGTTCTACAGCGCCGGGATCGGGCCTGAAACAGAAGAAGGGATCAAGCGATCAGAATTGCTTGACTCGCTTGATGTCGATATCGAGCATCAACCACGGACTGTACTGGATTACCTCGTTGATGCCGGGGTACTTTCCCAAACTGAGCCACCTGGACCGGATGTCTTTGCGATTAGCGAACGACTTGACGAGATCGTGAACGGCCAGGTGACCGAGGAAGCAAAAGCGAATCTGGAGGCCCTCATCGCACACATCGACGACGAACTGCAAGTCACCGCACTCGCGGAGGATGCCCCAGAGCGTAACGGACCGCAGGCCCGGGCGTCCACGCCGTCTATCGCCGTCGCTGACGGCGCAGGACGAACGATACGAAGTATCCTTGCGACTGAATTCGGCGTTGAACCAGAGCAAGTCGTCGAGTTGCTGCGGGCGGGTGACCCAGTGGACCGACTTAACACTGCTGTCGAAGCAATCGAATCCTCTGAAGAAGTCACAAAATCAGAGGACTACGGGCAAATCGTGTTCGTCAGTCCGGCGTACCGATACCGGCTGACCGAGCACGCGATGCAGCTCGTTTCGACATCCGAATAGTCCGGCGAAGACGATACTATTGAGGTTGAAACATGGTTATTCTCCCCTTCAACACAGGAAGTCATTCGAAACGAATTTTCAGACAACCCGTCTGTCGAGGGGATCGATCAATACACCTCAATCACTGAACCGTACAGCTGGGCCACCAAAACGCAAGCAAAAAGCGATGACTGGGAAGAAGGGCGAAAAGCCCTGATTGAACGTATGCTCACTGTCCCAGACCCTCGAACCACCTCTGACCCTCAAATCGACTGAGAACATACAACCGCCAGTGACAACCCTTGGAAGTGGTCCTATTGAAATTACTAAGAACCCACTATTTTCTGCTATAGGTCCACGAATACGGCGACAAAAGAAGACCAGTAGAGGTACGAGAATGTCTTGGAAAGGCATGAGGTGCTGCGATTGTAATGAACTGGGCAAGATGGAAAATCCGTACGCTGTTTTGGGTGTGAGGGAGGACGCGCCGATGCCAGTAATTGAGGCTGCTTACAAGCAACTATCGAAGGAGTATCACCCTGATAGTGGATCTGGTAACACTGAGAAATTCAAAGAGGTGCAAGAGGCCTACAAGAAGTTGCAGCAGCGTAATTCTGAAGTGGAGGCTGATTCGGGCGGCATTGAGTCGGGAGTGACTGCTGATGATGCAGAGTGGGACGGTTTCGATGTGGGAGGCGATACTTTCGGAGGTATGCCGACAGAGGAGTCCTCTGGAGAAGGAACTTCGGACCATGTCGAGGTGGATGGAAAGTATATCGATGCGACGCTTACAGGTGTTGAACGCCGTGATATCTCTGATTTGATTAGTGGCCGGAAGATCAAGGAGTTAGATTCGACTGAGAAGGTAGTGATCTCTTTTGACTTGTATAACAAAAGTGGTCAACGACTCAAATGGAACTCGGCAGATATGGATGTGATTGACTCTGATGGCTATACGTACCAATCAGGTCTAGATATTTTCCTCAAAGAGAGTGAGTTAGGACCGCGATGGTCCTCAAATGTTGTCGAATTAGAAAGCGGTACTCGGGCAAAGTTTGTCACAGTGATGGATGAAGTTCCGGCGGACGCAGAGGTCACACGGATTGTCCATACGTTGAGCGTTCATGAACCTGGCAAGGTTTCAGGGTGGGTGAAAGAGAAGGAACGATACGTATTCGATATCGAGAGTTGGTCACCGCTGCCTGATGGCCTTAATTAGCCCTCAAGTTTGGCTTAGGACCTACCCAGTACGATTTCACTTGGTCGATAAAGTACCGTACGGAGAAAGGTCTGTTCTCTCCAACATATTCATTAGGCATGTCGCCGTTCAACAAAAAGTGAATATTTCGTACGAGCATGCGAACCCGCGGCGGGGCAACGAGTCGTTCCTCATCCGTATAGAGGAGGGACACAGAGAGAGAACTCCCTGCTTGCTCGTTGATGCCGGTGACGGAGTCGATACGGACGAATTGCTCGGCGAGGACGAATATCTTGCAGCGATCCTTCTCACGCATGCTCATCTCGATCACTACCAATCTCTCGGCGACGCACACCGTGATGGGGCACCCGTACTGACGAGCGCCGGGACGGCGTCAATCCTCGGAGACGTTCTCACCGAAGGCGTTGAGCAGTACGGCCTCAGCAACACTAGTGATATCCTTGACCGTGTCGAAGCGATCTCGGAGTGGCACGATATCCTCGGGGACACACTCCGTGTTCGACCCGTCCCAGTAGGGCATGCCCCTGGAGCGTGCGGGTTTCTCATCCGCGCTGCCGAGGGCGACGAGCAAGTAACCATGCTTGCGACTGGTGACTTCACAGGGCGAGACGCTGCTGGGTATCCTGGTTTCGACGCCGAGGCCTACGCCGGTGTGGATATCGTGTTCCTGACTGCAGCGACGAACGAAGAATTCGAGGACGAGCTCACAGACGCCATCAGTACGATCTCAGAGCGGACGAACGCTGGGTCACGGACGCTCTGCACCGCGAGCGGGCTGACCGGCGTGCATCTCGCAACGCTTCTCGCCGGCATCGATGGCGAACTCGACGTTCACGTCCCGGTCATCCTCGCTGGACAGGCAGCGAAGCTCTACACCTCCCTCGGGTACGACCACGACGCCGTGACGACGGTCCCTGAGTACAGCGCGACGAGCGACTGCTTCGAACACGGCGCAGTCACCATCGCCGGACCGGAAGTTCCCGTCGAAGGGAGTAGCGGCCGTCTGTTCGACGCGATCGCCGACGACGCGAGCGCATCACTCGTTCAGGTACAAGGTGGGAACACGGAAGCCGCAACAGGAAGCGATTTTGCCGGGACCGTCTCCAGTCACCGATTCTCAAATCATCCTTCTGAAGACTTCCTTGACGAGGTTGTCGAGACGATTTCGCCCACGCACGTCGTCATCACTCACCAGCAGGGGAGGGCGCTCGAACAGTACAAGTCGAAATGGGACTCCTTTGCCTGGGCTACCGGATCACGAGGCAAAGAAGTACTCTACCGGGACGGGGTCTACCCTGCGCCGAACTGGGTGTCTGACTATGTCGAACGCCGGGTTCGGAACCGGAGTGGTCAGTTAGACACCAGCCGCGTCGATTCTGCCGTGATGGACGCCCTTGATGCGACGCCAGCCGCCCATCGACACGACGCTATCAATCTCCAGCGGGAAGGCGTTGACGTCGATGCTTTACGCGACCGGCTCCACATCCGCGCAACAGCTGACGCTACGTCGTCGGCCACTAACGGAGCACAACAGGTCGAAGCAGCTGACGGAGGCTCAACACACGTGGCTGCGGGAGCAGAGCCTAATGGTTCGATGAGGACGGACGCAGCCACCGCACAGCCTTCGAGAACCACAGAAGAAGGAGTGGAGGACGAGACACCGTCGATGCCTGGTGATGCGGATTCAACGGATTCGCCTGCTGGAGCTGATTCGTTCTCTGTCACGGTTGACCCGGCTGTCAGACTGCTCGCTCAGCAGCGTGCAGCCGCAGCCGACACATCACCTGCCGTGTACACCCGGAACGCTGTGGATGCCTACATCGCCGACATTCTCCGCGGAGATGAACCGTGGGAAGACACCGAATCGGAAGCTGATTCGGTATCACTGGATACTGGTCCGGTGCTTGAACAGCTTCTCTCGACCGCGGCTGCCGAGTACGACAGCGTCGAAGCATTCGCACTAGAGCACCTGCGCGCCGCAGTTGGGGTCAATGAGGCCGAAGAGACAGTCCCGGTCCGAGACGACGGGTCGGTGACCGACTTAGTGAACGCGATCGCCGAGAACAGTGACTACCCGCTAGCGTCGCCAAGTGACGTGGTGGAAGCTGCGCTTCGACGAGAATTGATGTAGACACTTACCCGATCGATTCTCTCGGTACAGACATCCCGACGATCATAGTGAGTTAGCGATGCCGGTGAAGTAACTATGAGCGAGGTCGAGTTGGTCCCGATCAACCTCGTCGGCTTCTGCCCGGAAATGGAATAGCGCGTTTCGAGTGTCCCGGACGTCCTCAAGCAGATTCTCGACCATCGACCGTTCGTCAGCGAGTCGTGCCGGGAGCTGGTCCAGGTTTCTCATCATGAATAGACGGTAGTCATCGAACGAGAAGTCCTCCACATCGGCGGGCAGGTCATACTGGTCGTCATGTTCAGCCCGGTCGGCAAATGTCTCCTCGATACGCTGGTCTACGTCGTCAACCGATTCTCGGAATATGTGTCGAAGGCTCTCTTCGATGCCACCGATTTTGAGGAACGGATCCACTTGATCCTCGATGAAATACAGAATATCATAGCGCGTCAAGATCCCCTCTAGTTCCTGCTCATCGCCAATCAGGATGAAGTCATCTTCGGCAAAGGTGTCGAATAGTTCGAAGATGTCGTGGTCGGGATCCACGAAATTCGGGTTCGTATTCAACGTGATTTTGACGGATGTCTCGTCTACGTTGGCGGCGTCCATCGATTTGACGTACCGTGCGATCGATTTGTACGTGACGACACCTTCGACGCGTCCGTCGCTCTCCACAGGCAGTTGGTCAAAATCACGGTCCAACATGATCTCCAGTGCAGTCTGGATTGAGTCGTCAAGATCGATCGTTACCGGATCACCAGGAGTAGCGGCTGTACTGTGAGTCAGGACATCATCCGCCGTGAAGAACTGCATACCTGCCCAAACAGTTCTCTAGTGGTTTAATTGATTGGACGGCGTTGATGGATCGATAGAACGCCTTCACAAACCACTGTCGTCAAGTGACCGATTCACCGCCGCTCAACCCGACTCTACCACGTACTGGATCACCCAAGGGACGGAACGGTGAGAAAGTGCGGCCAACCGGGGGAACTACGGACAATTCTGGAGCAGATGTTTAAGGCGAAATGATCGGACTATCAGTTGTCTTCCGGATAGGAGATATCCAAGCGTTCGACGATGTGGTCGTGGTTGTTCAGCCAGCGAAGTGCTCGTTCCTTCCCGTCGAATGCTGCTTGGATGTCGGTCGTGTCGAACGAGTCTGGATCGTCAACGATCCACTTGTCGTCTTGCCGAATGAAGGACGCACAGACTTCGGTGATGAGTTCGTCCGCCCGTCGGTGGAGTTCTTCATCAATGACTTCGCCGTACTCGGGGACAGCCTTCCGCATCGGGTCATTGGATCCAGCCATCGACCCACGAATCTCCACGAGTCTCCGCGCATGCTCTGACAACACCAACAAGTGCCGGAACTGCTCATCACGTGCCAACGCCTTCTGGACCTCCTCGTCTACCGGCTCGTAGAGGAACGTCTCCGTCTTCATTTCGACAAGCTGCGTGAACCGGTTCCGACCAGTCCCTGCAGTTCCACTCATCGAAGCCACACCCCGCGTAACCCAATACCGCCCTGCTCCGATCCGGACCGTTCTGTTTTCTTCCCGTACATATGGACGGTGCACTCACGGGCCATTATAAATGTACGCAAAATACCGACGCCCAAATCACGCTTAGGACACCCGCACGAGTTCCCTTGCTTGAGAAGTCAAATTTCTGGCGTGATTGGCGGACCATGCTAACCGAATGGTACAGTCTGAGCAAACCCGTATCGCACTCGACTGTCTCTCCTTCGGACGATTGAGTTACAGCTCTTTTCGGCAGCGCAAGTTTGACGTGTTTGTTGCGTGAGGATGGCACAATGACGACACGCCGGGTGTTCTCGGAACCTACTCCCTCAGATGGACGGGCCGCCATACTCCAGTGGGCCGACGAACGTTCCTCAGGGGTACCGCAGTCTGTGCTGTATCTTGAACCGCCATCCGTGAACGACGGGGTTGTCGCTGACCAGTGGGACACGTACGGCTCCCCAATTGAGCTTCGATGTGAAAGATTTCGTACGTTAGTAGACGAGTTATACGAGGCAGACACCTACGACGGGTCAGCGACGCACATTTCCAGTGCCGAACGGCAGTGGATCGTGGAGGAAGCACTTTCTCGCCTTACCGATACTGAACATCCATTGTACAGCGAAGAGGATCCATCTGTCGGCCTCATCCAGCAGTCTGAAGAACTCCTCACGCTCCTGGAGTTCGCCGGTGCGATCACTGCTGAGGAAGTCGAACAGCGATTGACCCAAGAAGGGCTCCCTGGGCTCGCGCAATCATTATCCCGATTCGTTGCGCTCGTTCATCAAGTTCGTGCGGACGGCTTTGATGATGCGAAGACGTTTCGGAGCGAACGGTTCCGCCATGTGCTTGACGCAGGGCAGCCACTCGTCGAATCCGAGCTCTCAACGATCGAAGTAGTGATGGTTGGGTCATTCCAGACCCTTTCACCACAGGAGCGCGACATTATCGGGTTGCTCGCCGATGCGTTCGACACCGGAATCGTACTGACTCGCGTAACTGACGCCGACGAACTCAGCGGGGCTGACGACGCGATCCGTCGAATCAGCCGATGGTACGACGAACTCGGATTCACGCCACACGAGACTGACGGCACAAGCTCACGATCGCCGCGTGAACGCGCAGCGGCATCCTTGTACGAACACGACGACGGGAGAGCTGAGCCGGTGCAGGTCGGATCCGACGTGACTCTGGAGACCCACGCAACGATCCAAGACGAAATCCGCGACGTTGCTCGGACAGTCCGATCGTTAATCGGGTCCGGCGTTGATCCAAGTGTGATCACTGTCGCACCGTTCGATGAGGGCACATACGGGAACCGAATCACAGACGCGCTTCGAGCTGCGGACGTGCCGGTAGTGGCCAGTTCGTCACGGTCGCTCTTCGCAACAACGACCGGCAAACTGTTCGAGTCCGTAATCAACCTCGGCACCGAACCAGACCGGCAAGGCCCGCTCACCCGGCTCCTGTCGAACCCGTTCGTCGCCCCTAATCACCGTGACACCGTTCGAAACGCACTACAGAACGCTGACCGGTTGGAGTCCACGCGCGTCTCCACGCTCGCCGAGTACGTCGATGCGGATACCGAGGCGTTCCTCCGTGATGTCGTGACCGCCTGCGAAAGGTTCGTAAACGCGACCGATATCGACACTGAACGGCAGGCGTTGCTTGCGGAACTCGGCGTCCCGACGACCGAGAATGGGGTGGGTCTTACCGACGCGATCGGGTTCTCACGGCACGTCCGCGCGCGGGAACAGCAGGCCATTGAGAGGACAGCCGAAGTGTGTTCGTCGCTGACGGAACGTCGGGACGCGGCGGATCAAGACGACGCGGACACTGATGTCGAGGAGCTGCGGCGTGCGCTCGAACAGGTGACAGTTGAGACATCGGTGGGACGGGAGTCCGACAGCGTTCGGGTGTGTTCGCCCGCGGAAGCGGCTACCAACCCTGCCGAGTACGTGTTCGTCCCCGGGCTAACAACCGAACACACCCCGTCACCACCACGCCGCCTCGCATTCGCACGACAGCTTAACGACTCCCACCCAGAGTTCGCAGCATCGAACCCGGTTGCCGGGACTCGGTATACGTTCGCACAGCTGGTCGCTTCCGACGCAGACCTGAGACTTTCCGCCCCGCAACACAACCGGAACGGCGACCCATACATCCTCGCTGATCCTGTCGTCGAACTCGAACGCGTCACTGAGTTAGAAGCCGACAGCGTGAACGACCGCGCACCTCCGGCGTCGTACACTGACGTGCACCGGGAACTTGCGACAGCGATTGACTCGGACGCGCTCACGCCTGATGCACTCTCAAAGAACACCGACACGTACGACATCAACGTCTCAGGATCGAACGCGCCGCAGCGCCTCTCAGACGGCGTGTCGGTCGCCGCCAAACGAGCGGCCGACGCCGTCGGCGACTACGACGGGCACGTGGATGCAGGAGTCGTCACAGCCCTGCGAGGGGAGGATCAACCGTACAGCCCGAGTCAGTTGGAAACGTACGCTGACTGCGGGTTCAAGTACTACCTCAAATACGTTCTCGACATCGAACCGGACGACGAGATCACACTGGAGTTGAACGCACTTGACGCCGGCACGTACGTCCACGACGTTCTCGAACGCTTCTACCGCACGTGGCGCGGCGAAGGCCACGAAGGCGTCACGGAGGAGGCGATCGATGAGGCAGAGGAGGTACTGTACGAGGTGGCAGCGTCCCGGCTTGACGAACTCGACGCGCGAGACACTGCCTTCCACGACACGTGGGTGACCGCGCTGTTCAACGGACTCACCGTCCCGGAGAACAGGTATGGTGACGCCGACGGTCCCCCTGGCCTGTTCAAACGATTCCTGCACTCCGAGGCCGAACTCGCACCGCGGGACGCGACGCCGTCGTACTTCGAAGCACATGTCGGCCTCACGCCTGACGAGCCCGGCCCCGAGGTCCTCTCGGACGACCCGGTGCGCGTCCCTGGAACTGACGTACAGATCCGCGGGAAAATCGACCGGCTCGACGTGACCAGTGACGACGGGATCGTCGGCATGGACTACAAGACAGGCAGCACGGCAAGTGAGAGCGACACGATCGACGGTCACACCTTCCAGTTGCCCGCGTACCTGTTGATGGCCGAGAACGCACTCAACGGCGATCCCGTCGGAGGCTCCTACTACCAAGTGAATCCGACCGACTCCATCTCACCGCATGCCGGCACGGTCGGCAGTGAAGCAGATGCCGCTCACGCAATATGGGGCGTAGACGACCCAGCGCCACTTCGACGCCACCAGACGTTGGAGTTCGACACGCGCGACGAATTCGCCGAGTTCCTCCACGACGTCATCCCGGATCGTATCGACCGAATCGCAGCCGCCGTGGACAACGGGTCGTTCCACCCGACGGTTCTCAGCCCAGACACGGCTGGCTGTGAGTACTGCCCGTACCGTGATGCGTGCGACGTTCGACACCACCGACGACACGACATCCATGACGCGCTCACGGAATCGAACACGCCACAGTACGCACCCGGCATCGACACGGAGGACACTCAATGACCGACGACATGCACGCAGACACGAACGACGACATCACGCTCACCCGCGCTCAGCAACGCGCCGCCCGGACGATCGACCGGAACGTCTCCGTCGAAGCTGGGGCTGGAACCGGGAAGACGACGATGCTCACCGAGCGGTACCTCACGATCCTCCGCGCGCATCTCGATGGGCCGGACAGCCTCACCGTGACTGACGACGAACCAGAGTACTGCGTACCGGACAATATCGACCGGATCACCGACCCTGAAACCGCCCGGCGACTCCCGGAGCGTATCGTCGTCACCACGTTCACCGACAGGGCGGCCGAGGACCTCGCCCGATCGATCCGCGAGAAAATTCACGATCGACTCGACGAGATTGACGACCCCGACCGGTGGGCCGTTTGGCGCGCCGCCGCCGACGGCGTCGAAGCCGGGTACATCGACACCACGCACGGGTTCTGCAGCCGGATCCTCGAAGAGTACGCCGTCACGCACCCGGCGGTAGACCCGGACTTCGAAGTACTGGAAGACACCGACGCTGCCCGACTCCGAACCACCGTCGCTACCGAACTCATCGAGTCCGAACCGCCCGGCGTGCGCGTCCTCGCCCCGCAGTTCGACCGGTCGAAACTCGTTGACGTGCTGGCCGAACTGATTGCCGAGTCCGACATGACCAGCGAGTGGATCGACGAGATGCGCGACCTCGATAATGAAGAAGCGTACGAAGCCCACCTCGTCAAACTACACCCTCTGGACGCCGACCCAGCACATTTGCTGGAAACGGTGCGTGATGACCTCGACACGTTGTGTGAACTGTACAGCGACGACGACGTCGCCGATCGTCTCGGAACGAACCCGATGAAACGCGTCGGGAACGACGTACTCGCTTTCGCCGAAGCAATCTCCGGCCAAGACGTCACGGACGCAACGCCGATCGAGCAACTCGAACTGTTCCGCCGCCTCTGTGACACGCTGACCAACAGTGACGGCGGTCGGTACGGGGACGGCACGTACTACGGGAACAAGTCCTTCCGACAGAGCGACGGCCCGACAGCCACGCGGTTCCGAGACGCGATGGACAGCGTCCTTGATACGCTCGCACCTGCGACGCGACCCACGGACGCATCACTCGACCCGGACCGCGACGCCCATGAACTCCTCACCGCACTCGCCGATCTCGCTGAAGCGGCGCTCACCGAGTACAACGACCGGAAGCAACAGCGCGGCGTCCTCGACTACAACGACCTGATCAGCCATACGCTCACGTTCCTCACCGATCCCAACCAGGATGCTGTCGCCGACCTCCGCGAGGACCTGTGGTACATCATGGTCGACGAGTTCCAAGACACGAACACGCGCCAGTGGCAACTCGTCCAAGCGCTCACGAGCGGTACTGACCCGTTCACCGCCGACAACGTGTGCGTCGTCGGCGACGTCAAACAAAGCATCTACCGCTTCCGCGACGCCGACGTCACCATCTTCGACGACGCCGTCACCGCGATGCACGACGCCAACACAGCAAACGGAACAACTCCCCGTAACCCGGAACTCACTACGAACTTCCGCACAGTTCCCGAGACGCTGCAGGCCATCAACGGGCTCTTCGACCACGTATTCGCGTACGGCAACGACGAACCGTACGAAGCGGTCAGCGGCCCGCTCGCCGCCGGGCGCGACACACCCGCCGACCTCACTCCGATCACCGAATACCTCCCCGTCCCTGTCGAAACCGACCTCCGCGAACGCTACCTCGACACAGACCACGGCCTCACCGATCTTCCCGAGTCCGAACCCGCCGACATTGAGGCAACCGCCCTTGCAAACCGCATCGCCGCCCTCCTCACCGACAACACCCTCGTCACCGATCACGACCCAGAATCAGACACCGATACTCGACCCGTCGAACCCGAGGACGTCGCCGTGCTCATCCGCTCTCGCAGTGACCTGAAAGACTACGAACGCGGTCTTCGCGCCGCGAACATCCCGTACACCGTGATCAAAGGCGAAGGGTTCTTCGACACGCCAGAGATCCGGCCGTTCATCGCGCTGTTGAACGCACTCGCCGACCCAACCGACGACATCGCACTGTACGCCGCCGCGCGCTCCCCGCTGTGCGGCCTGACCGACACGCAGCTCGCCACCGCTCACGACACCGACGACACGCTATGGAACTCCCTGCAGACTAGTACCGATCCTGCTGTCGAATCAGTCGTTGAGGACATCGAACGCTGGCGCGAGTACGCCGGTACCGGAGATACACCCGGCGCAACCGTTGAGAGCTGGGCCGCACTCGCTGACCGGATCCTCGAAGAAACCGGGTACCTCGCCGCGATCGCCGCCGATGAACGCGGCACCACCGCCCTCGCCAACATCGACAAGCTCCGCGACAAACTCCGCGAATTCGACGCCAACGGCGTCCCCAGTATCGACCGCGTCACCACACGACTCACCGACCAGGCCGAACAAGGCCGGAAAGAACCCGAAGCAAACGACGCCACCGATTCGACCGGGGTCCGCGTCATGACCATTCACGAAGCGAAAGGCCAGGAATTCCCCGTCGTCGCCATGCCCGGCCTCGGGAAAGGATTCAACGACAAAGCACGGGTCAGCAACGGCAGCATCGAGTACGAACGCGTCCCGATCGCCGACGACCGCCGCCCACTCCTCGGTCTCAACGTCTCCACGGACGACCGGACCGGCACTGACGCGACCCTCATGCGACGCGTCGCCCGTGACCGTCGCCGCGCCGAAGAACACGCCGAAGAGAAACGCATCCTCTACGTCGCCGCCACCCGCGCCGAAGACCACCTCATCTTGACCGGCCGGCACACGGCTGACGACGACCACGACACCGGAATCGAGCAACCCGACCCTGACGACCCGTCCACGCCCACGGATTGGATCCAACCCGCGCTGTTCAACACAGACACCGACACCGCCGGCTGGTGGGATACTCTCGAAGCGAACGAGTCATTCACCGTGACACTCCCGTACGAGATCGACGGCGACACCGACTACGGCACTCTCGACGTTCGCCTCCCACCAGACGATGCACAATACGACCCTGACCCAGACCCCGTCCCAGCGACAACGCAACGCTCACCATACACGTACGACCAGCCATGGGAGTTCACCCTCTCCGCATCAGACCTCACCCGTATCCCCGCCGGCACGGTCGAACTCCAGGAACACGACGACACGAACCAAGTCACGGCGAGCCCGGTGACAGACGAGTCAAGCGAGGACCACGAGCACGACTACCCCGACACAAACACGCGAAACATCCCCGCCGCCATCTACGGCCATGCCGTCCACCGACTCTGCGAAACCCGCCCACCACGCGACCACCGCCGCCGCGTCATCGAACAAGCGATCCAAGAACAACACGACCGCACACCAGGACTCACCGAATCAACCTACCCCGACTCAGCATACGACGCCATCAAAACCGCTGCCTACGCCGCGATCCAGTACCTCAACACACTCCACAGCACGCTCGACGTTCAGCAAACCCACGACGAATACTACATCGAACTCACCCTCGACACCGGCACCGTCAGTGGATTCATCGACCACCTCATCGTCACTCCAGACACGTACCACGTCATCGACTACAAGACTGATCGACAACCGTCAACCCGGACTACTGAGGAGTTCCTTAACGATCGGGCCGCTCACCATCGACCACAGCTCCAAGCATACGCTGCCGCACTCAACCAACAAGACCCCACGAGAGACGTGACTGCCACGCTGTACTTCACTGACGTGGAAGACACGTACACCTGGGAACCCCCAGAATTCACACACGCACTCGAAGACACAGTCCAAACCCTCCAGGAACAACTGGACCAGACACCGGTACGTCTCGAACGATGAACTCCCGCTACATTCGTTGGGAAGCCTGTTTTTGCCAGAAAAGATGAGGAACAGGTCGGTGACGAGTTCACCGCTGCTCGTCTTTCTTGACTATAAATACGCGGGGCCACGAATGACACGACCCGGATCAATATAGCCGTCACTCACGTATTTCGCAGCGGCATCAGCGTACTTGATCGGTACAGGGAGGCGGGTACTTCTTGCGGGACTTCCATAATGGACCTCAGATAGCCAGAACGACTGGCGAGCGAGGGTTTCGATGTCTGTGGGTCCAGAGTCTTTGACTAAACGGAACGTTCGTGGGGTACCAACGTGATTGTTGTCGCCGATCTCTGGTTTTCCAAAGGCATGAACGACGGCCTGGTCGCGGGCCGAATCAACGAATCCGATACCTTTCTCTGCGATCCGGAACTCTCGCCCATCGAACTCAGCGACACGGGCCTGACCGCGTTTACGGACGCCGACAATATCTATTTCAGCATTCAAGGCGTCAAGACCCTCCCTAACGGCCTTTATATCTTCATGCACTTTACCATCTCTGAAGACAGTCAAACGCTCAAGCGGTTCGTCGCGTTCGTCAGCGAAGTCAAACACGAGATCCCTGACGAACTTGGCGACTTGGTCGGAAACGAATTTTTCGCCGGCCTGTTGTGTCGTGGACTCTGCGGCGAACGTCGATCCGTCCCGCATCACAATACTCGCGCTTGCACCGGAGTGTTGGCCGGTCTCTTGATCCCTCGTCACGTCCAGCCCCATAAAGGCCTGAGTTGTTCCCGGCATCTCGTCAATCTGCCATGGGGTGCCGCCTGCCTTCGCAACAACAGCACTCAGGGTGTTCACAAGTTCATCGCTTGCCCCCTTTCGGGACGTGCTAATGATCCTCTGTGCGGTCGATTTCTGCAGCATCTGCGTGGGGATGCTTTTCCGCATCAGCGTCCGTTTAAGCTCGTTATGGGGGTCTTCGACACCGGGGAAATCATCTGCAGCACCTATGTCAGGAACCAGTGCGACAACGACGTCCGTGTCATCTCGCAACTGCTGATAAATATCGCCATACTCTGAAAGACTCCCCAGTTCGTAACTGTACCCGGATGTCCCCGCCGGTGCTTCCCACTGTGCGAGCGTTTTTGCGATGAGTCCGATTAGATCCTGATGTATCTCTTCAAAGTCACTTGGATACAAGACACCGACACGGTACTCCCCGGGTGAACTGTACACGCCATGTCGTTTGAGTCCGGTACTCGGCTTGGATGCATGATTCTCATCACCATAGACGAGTCTGGACTGGTCTTCCCGCATATTCACATAGTCGAACCCGTGGTTCGATGGACTCGAATCGAAGTCAATGTTCAGCCCTGGAAGCGTCGCTAAGTCATTAACGAAGTCAGCAACGAGTTCGAACCGTTCGTCAGGCTCCATCGCCCGACGTGTCGTGAACAGGTCATGGAAGTCCCAATCCTGCTCTTTCACCTGCTCTGTCCGGGGGCTTAGCGTGAGCGCACGCGGAGCTTGATCGCCAGTAAACCCTCCATAGTCAACCTCAACAAGCCGGGGATTCTCTTCGATCAACTCCTTTCTCACTTCTTCGTTCATCACCCCTTCCTGATACTCGGAGATGACTTCACCGAGAGAATCAGACCAGTCATTATAGTGCAGGTCACTCCAGCCTGCAAGTCGTCCTGTTCCCGAGTTGCTGTACACCTCTGAGTTATGTTCGACTCTCCATGAGGGGAGCTCATCTCCTACTGTGACCATCTCGTCAAGCGACGATATAGTCGCAAGACTGTACCCGACTCTCACTTGGAGTAACACGACGCCATTGGCAGTAATGTGAATCTTCAGACTGTGCTTCCGCCGAGCACCGAAGTCAGATTCCCCGCCACCGAATTCGATATCTCGTCGAACAACCTCATCAAGGAACTGGAAAGAGTACCGTGAATCCGGGATTGCACGCCGAAGTGAAGACTGGACGAGCCCCTTGATTTGCGCTCGCTCCCCGGGATCGCTCGGTGAGAGGGTTTTCTCACCGACCTTCTCAGGCGTGACTTCGTGATCTTTTGCTGTGACCGTTCGAGAGAGTTCTGTCATAGAGATCACGTGCATTTCACCGGATCCACCAACTGGCGTACCGTGTTCTTTGTCTAGCCAGTATGCAGCAGATTGAGTGAATGCGTGCCTATCCTGCTGCCGATCAAGTCCACCTTCCACCGACAATCGATAGCGGTTTACCGAAATCTCTTGGAGGCGAGGAGTTCCTTCAACATGGAATAAGTATACTCCAGGGTCGGTTAGGGCTCTCCAGTCTTGCTGCGTGGTCGGAGTCTCCGAAGCCATCAGAGGTAGGTGATGTCACCCGGTGAAGTATTTTCGGGACTTACATCTGCGGAACTAGAGAGCCACCCCCAAATCTCTGCTTCTCACTACGTACCAAAGTTCATTACTAGGGCTCTTGTTTCAGCAGTCAGGACTACTGTTCGGTAGAGGTGTTCTTAGGATCGTTGTTGAGTGGTCTCGCACATGGATTTGACCCAGCCACGCGGCACATCAACAGCGTTCTCTGCATCACCGCCGCCGCTCGTCGGCGTCGCCGACACGGTGACGGTGACCGTGTCACCCCCTGTATCGACGAGTGTCCGGTTCGGCGTGCTGCGCGTCTGATACCCGGTGATGACGATAAATCCTTCCTCGTAGTTCCGGACGAGGTCAAGCAGGAGAGTTGGTGACGGGCCGCCAGTCAACATCCTGGACGACGAAATCATGACCGGCGTCCGGTCACCGTCGAACACGGCGGCGGGTTCATCCTTGTCAGTCGGTGTCCACGCCCAGTACGGTTCAAACAGCATGTGGCCCGCAGTGATACTCCGGTACCGGTTGATCGTGTCAGCAACCGATTGGCCACCACCGAACGCGGATGATTTCACGATGCGCTCGGTCCGGAGACTGGTACGCCGCGAGTTTTCGACGCGAGATACTCTCGCCCATACACAAGCGGTGACATAACGACTAGGGCGATCCAAAAGAGAAACCCGAGCGCCGTCGCCCATGATGAGCCATCTCGGCCCAGGAACCAGACGCCGCCGACCGTGAAAGTCCGGACACGCGGCATGGCGATGAATCCCAACGCGACCAGCCTAACGACTCCTTCCCCCGTTTTCACATTGAGCTCGGCAACGAAAAAGGGGAGATAGAGGAGATAAGTGATCGGTGTCTTCATCTACGTCGCCAAAGACGTTGAAACAGTACTGATGGAACAAGCAGTGGGCACGATCGTTCTCGATACTGATGCAGCTATTCTCCTTGGAAACTGCTCGCTGTCTCAAGACTTGTTCGACACACTTCCAGTGGGCATGACGAACAGGTGTCTTACAGAAGCCAAACGAAAGCAGCAGAGCGATGATTCGTACGTCGCAGAGTCCGCACGGGACATCAGGTTTCGACACCGACGCGGACAAATCGAGACGATCAGCGGTCCAAGCGCTGCGCTTGATGAAGATACGGCTGAGCTGGCTAGAGAAATCGAAGACAAGTATGATATTGACGCCGGTGAGCAAACGATCCTCCGGAAGCTTCTCGCTGATAACCCCAAATACTGGGTTGTCGCTGCCCAGGACGGGGACGCACGTGCCGGATTTCTCAAGGCAAAAGAACAGGCTGATCTCGCTGTTCGATACGTTGGCACCCCTGCGCTGGCGTTCTATGCACTCACCGAACTAACTGACGTGTCTCGAAACAAGTGTGAGTCCGTACTCGAAACGGAAGTCAAGAGAGAAGGGTGGAATTGGGATCAGCTACAATCGGCGTACCTCCCCGATCTTCAAGGGAAGCGTTAGCCTAGCAGGTCGGCGATTTCGTCGCTCGTCAGGGGCTCTTGTTCCTCCCGAGCAAGCGCTGCGGACGCAACTTGTGCGACTGCGTCCCAGTCATCGCCGATCTTCTCAACCGCCTCTTCCCGGCTAATGTTGTCAGCGTGGAACGATTTGTACACCTCGACCTTGTCGTCGAAGCCAAGATCATTCGACGGGGAGAGTGCCGAGGACATCACTTGATCAAAAATACAGCCGACTCGTATATAGACTTTCCGCCGACGACCGTTACTGTGCAGGCGGTCAATGCATCGGCGAGGAGATGGGATCTAATCGAGTGTGAGCAAGATCATACTCATCAACCATCGTTTCGCTGACTTCCTGTTTCGCGGTGAGGTACAGAATCTGCCAGCCATCATCGGACAGGGTTTGGAGTGTCTCGAATCCTTTCCGGAGCCGATCCGGATCTGCGGCGAGGAACGGATCGTCGAGCAGGAGGAAGCCAGGATCGTTCCCGAGGAGTTGCTGTGCGAGCGACACCCGCGTAGCGAAGTACAACTGGTCTTTCGTCCCTTGACTCAACGTATCTGGCGTTAGCGTCCGGCCGTCGTCACGTTTTACGACGATATCGTGCGCCTCGGCATCGTACGCGACCTCAGTGTAGCGACCACCAGTCACGTGTTCGAACGTTCGAGATGCCGGCCCGTCGGCGTCGAACAAGTCCGTCAGTTTCTGCTCCTCCTCTCTTTCAATCCGGCTGAATATTTGCAGCGCTTTCCGCGACAGTTCTGCATCCTCTTCGATCCGCTCAACAACGGAGTCGAGGCGTGACGCAAGTGTTTCCAGACCGTCCTTGGACCGTGACTCTAACCCGAGACTGTGCCCGACAAACGGCTGCATATCGAGTTCACGGGCACGCTGATCGAACGCGTCTAACTGACTGTCGTGCTCTGAGAGTTGTGTTTCCAAGTCATCGATCCTGGATCCGAGCCGGTTCACTTCGGCCTCGCACTTCTCTAACTCGTTTTCATCATAGGCCTCGGCATCCGTTACGGCGACATCCACGTCTGCGACCAAGGTATCCAACTCCTGCTCCCACTCAGCGATTTTCGCATCAGTGTCGTCTACGTCAGGGTCGCCGAACCGATCGACGAGGCTCTGCCGTGCCGTACTTCGTTTTGGTTCCAGGTTCTCGCGTGTTTCCACGTTGGCTTCGTACTCGTCGATAGACTCGACGTCAGCCGCCGCTAACAACTCTTCAAACCGGTCTCCCTGTTCCTCGATCTGCGTTTCTAACTCGGATTTCTCCGCACGAAGCTCCTCAAGTTCCTGTTTGGTATCTTGGAGTTGTTGGTCTGTTCGAGTGATACGGTCTCGGGCCTGCTCTAATTCGGCGTTGAAGCATTCAATCGCTGGAGCGACCTCCTTGACCGTTTCGACGTCAAATCCAGCATCCCTCGCCGTCTGAAGAGCAGCCTCCCGTGCCGTCTCCACCGCTGTCAGTTGCTGGTTCGACTGCTGGTAGAGGTACGCGCTCACGACTCCAGTAACCAGTAGGAGAGCCCCGAGCTCAAGCGCAGTAGTCGAACTGGAAATCGCGCCTGCAACACCAGTGCCGCCAGCAGCAAGTAGCCCCGCAACCGTGGCGTACTTCGTCAGTGTCAATCGCCGTTCGGCCCCAGTAGCGTCGTCCTGCCGGTCACGATATGTGTCAAGCGCCGCCCGCGCGTCTTCTACCGCCGCCTCTCGCCGTGTAAGTTCGGCTTTCTGTGTTTTGAGGTCTTCCAGCGTCTGTTTTAGCTCCGCTACTTCCTCGCGTTTCGCCTCAATGTCGGCGTCGAGGCGCTGCGAGTCCTCACAGTCACGCTCGATGTCCTTCTGTAACTCTCGTAGTTCGGCCAGTGTCTCCCGGTCGAACGATTCGACGTCGGCAAGGCGGTCACTCGTAGCCCGGTACGTTTCCAGTTGCGTTGAGAGCCGTTCGTATTCAGCGACGGTCTGCGCCTCCCGTTGTTCCTGCAGTCGCTCCTGGGCGTCTCGTAACTCGCGTTTGATGCGGATACGACGTGCATCCAATTCACCCAGCCCCTCTGTCTCAATGTGCTCTGTATACTCACGGATCTCTTCAGCGAGCGTGGCTGCCTTATCGCGCACGTCACCGGCCTTATCGTAGGACTGATCGCTAGAGATGTTGAGTCGCGTGTCGGTCAGCCGACCGCGGTCTTTCAGTTCTGATTGGATCGCGTTAATCTCGGTCGTGTGGATATCGCCCAGTTTCTCGATGAGGGACGTGTAGTACTCTTGGTCGCTCGGGAGGGCGAGATCGTTGTCCTGGACGACAAACACGCTTTGCAAGTGACGTGGTTCGATCGGCGAAATATCGCAGACGGACGTCGTCCCGTCACACTCGTACTGGTCACCCCCGTGTTCAACGACGACACGGCCCGTCGGCGATTCACTGACCCGCGGCCCTGGATCCATGACGTCTGCCACTTCAGGGTCAAGCAGTTGCAGCAGGGCTTCCAGATACAGCGTCTTCCCTGCCTCGTTCGGCCCTGACAGCACCGTAATCCCGTCTTCGCACGGCGGCCGGCAGTCGAACAGCGGGCCGTACCGATCGACCTCTGCCGTGGTGAGCCGCATTCAGATCTCCCCCCGTGCCGACAGTTGACTGAACACGTCAAGCGTCCGCTCCGTAACTCGGTCAACGGTTTCCTCGTCCCAATCTGTGTCCTCCAGTTCCGCCTGGAACGACCTGAACAACGGATGTGACAACACCTGCTCCACGCTTCGCGTCGCATTCGTCACTGTTGCCGGGGCCGCTGCCGCCTGCAATTCCTCGTGGAATGCGTCTTCCGGCATCTCGACGAACCCATCGACGTGAACCGACGCGTCCGCATAGTCAACCGCGTGCTGGTCCGACCACTCACGAACATCCGCAAGTAACGCGTCCTCACACCCCGGCGTCACCGTGAACTCTCGTGCCGCGTAGTGGTAGGTTTCCAACGTCTCGAACTCAATCCCGTTCCCCGGGTCCAAGATACTCACACGACGCTGCCCGGTTTCCGAGGTACTCGTCGAAACCGGCGTGCCCGGGTACGTAAACACCGCCCCTGTCGAGATCGAGACCTTGTGCGGGCTGTGATAGTGCCCGGCAAGATACGAATCGAACCCAAGTTCTGCGAGTAGCTCCTCAGTCACGGGGAAGTACTGTCGCGCCGTTTCCTCACCCGTCTCGTACCCGTCGAACGGCGCATTAAGACTACAGTGGAGGAGCAGTGCTTCGTGCCCGTCGAACGGTGTTCGGTCCTGCAGTGCCAGCAGGAGCTCGTCGTCAGGCCGTTCCCGATACGGGAGCGCGGTAATCCGGAGATCGTCATTCGGCGCAGTCCAGTGACTGAACGGCTCCTCAGTCATCACGGTGCAGGCGTCACCGAAGAACACGTCACCCCGGTACGCCTCAATGTCGTGATTCCCGGGAATGAGGATGATGTCGAATGAGCGGTCAGTAAAGAGGTCGTTCCGCAAGTCCGTCCGGAGTTGCTCCATACTCTCCGGTTGATCAAACAGGTCCCCGCCAATCGTGACGACATCAATATCGCTTGACTCGGCTCTTTCGAGCAGTGTTCTGAGCCCCTTCTTCCGTTCCGGATAGTCTGGCGTCAGGTGGACATCAGCCGTATGGAGGACCCGCGTCATGACAAGTGACGTTAATTGTTACCGTATTAATTCCTGTGGTGGATGGAACCGCAGATAATCACGATTTACTTCGCCGGAAAGCGGTTGGTATGGATAGCTACGTTGCGGAGAATAGCAAATAATCGCTCCATGCCATTATACATAGTATATTTCACGAAAGAATATAAACTGTATAAAATCGAGGACCGCTCTATACACAAGTAATATCGGACGACAAAACTACTAATTGGATGTGTATTCCTTGTTTAGCAGAAATTCACTAAAGAGACGTGAGGCAAGCCTAATAAGTTTCTCTTCGGCATCTTTTATACTTTCGTCAAAGAAAGGAACCATCTCAATGTACACATTCTCTTGGAGTACCTGAGTTCTGTCAATAAACAGGGCGTCTGCCCAGTCTTCATATTTTGACCTCGGTTCTCGATCATAGCTTTCGGGGAAGATAGCTCGGCTGAGCTCTCCAAGATGCTGAGACTCTCCATACCCCCACCTCCCGAACACGCTATCCCTAGTAATATTAGCAAAGTTTGAACCTAGCCTAGCATCATCCCTTCCTAGCTTTCTAGACATCCCGATGTACCTCGGAATCTCTTGACCTGTAGAATTCAATGTATACATGAAATATATCATACCTGAATAGGACGTTGACTCTGAGATCGGGTATCGTCCCGCGAGCCCTGGACCATTAGCTGAAAAGACCCAAGCGGCATCATTAGCTTCGAAGAATCGCTCTATTGTATCGAGGTCTTGGTCAGAAACATCATATGGAACCTGTTCGGATGCCTCAGTTATGTTCTGACTTGAATCCACCATGTACTGTAACGATATAACTTTCCCAATCTCATGACCTAGCTTGGTGAATCTATTGCTCCTCTCCAATACAGGCCGGTCGTAGTGTCCAAATGACTGCTTTCTGGCTACTTCATAGTCTCGCCCTGATTTTTCAACAACCTCTGTCTTGAATAGCGGGATTGGATCTTTGCGGTGCTCAAATATGTATTCCTTCTGACTATGCCACTGTTCCAAGCATTGATAATCAGACATGCCTGAAACTTCCTCCATCCATTTATCTACAGACATGTCATTATCGCCAGCTTCTGAGTACGACATTGAGCCTGGAACATCTATTTCTTCAGAATTTTCAGGTTTAAGCAATAATTCCATCCCTGAAATCGGTGCTATCATAGGAGTCAAATAGGGTTACATCACATTAAGAATACAGGAAAGACGATACGTACGAACTACTGCCAGTGGATGCAGACAGCGTACTGTGTACACGCTGTGCGGGGCAAATAGAAGCTGAATAGAACGAGTGGCAGAGATCAAAACGTTGTAGTCTGTACTTTTCGACTGCAACAGGACTCTAAACCATTCTACGGCACCCTGAATGGCATTCATTTCCGGCAGGTGAATGACCGATAATCGATTCTCGGCCAACCTTTATCTCACGCACATCGTTGGGTACTGACATGGGATTACTGAGTCGGATATTCGGTAGCGGCGACGAGACTGAGTCAGCGTCATCAAATCACTCTCAATCGAATCCAGACATCGTTATTGAGAGTCCAGTAGACGACGCGTACGTTCACGGCGTATTTCGAGGTGAGCGAATCACGTTCACATCAGAAGCCTCACTGAATGATCAGTGGAGGTGTCTCTATGGGCGGTCTGGAGGGGGTGACGAGACGCCGATCGTACTCGTTACCGAGGACGAAGTGGTGAAATACGCCTTCACCGTGACTCGCCCGCAAGATATCGCCGTTGCCGATACCGGCGACGTAGCGGTTACTGACATCGGGGATGCCAATGATCAGACTCTCGGCGGGACACTGGCTGTCGTCGCTCCCGATGGCCAACCGTGCATCGAACACGAGTTTGACGCGAACATCTGGGAATGTGCAATTACAGAGGATGGCCAGTACGCATCAACGGCAACACACAATCCGGACCGTGCCGTGTATATTTTTGATATCGAGTCCGGTGCTCTCACCACAAAGTTCGAGACCCCGAACCTCAATGCTCCAGCGCAGGAATTCGAACAGAAGGACGGCGAGAGAGTACTGTACCTGTTCGATGGTGACGAACGATACCGGGGGATCGACCTAAACGGAAACACAATCTGGCGAAGCCAGCGTCTCGAAAAGCAAGACCGTATTGACGAGCTTCTCGCTAAGAGCGAAGACGCGCCACCGGCAGAGTCGATCGACCTCTTAGAGGAGGCGTACCAGCTGACCGACGATGAGAACGAAACGAAATCGATCGCCAATCGATTTGCAGACTCTCACTGGCAGGCGTCGAAGCGGATCCGGGAGGAGCAGGGAGACACTGACGAATGGTGGTCACATCTCAACCACGCAAAACAGTTCTACTACGAAGTCGAATCCTGGTACGATGGTCGGAAGGGAGTCGCCAAAGTAGCGCGGAAACAGGCGAAGTACCATCTTAAGCAAGGCCAGGAAGAGGAAGCCCTCCAACTACTACAGGAAATAGCTGCACTTGAGGACGAACACGGTACGCAATTACTCACCGATGCCGACAAGCGAAAAATACAGAAGCTTTCGTAACGCCTCAAAGCTCAGAATCCCACCACGAGGGTTGATGTTCATCCTTGTGTCGGTACTGTGAAGTAGGTGTTTTCCTAGAAACCGGTTTTCAACGGTGTTCAAAGCCTGTTGACACCGGTTGGCAGATCCATTCCCCCGGTAAGACACTGCAGGAAGACGGGGCCATTTCTTTACTGCAGGTCTTACCGCTCCTCACGCTGGAAACCGGTCTAACTGGCGAGATGCTCTATGCAGCCCGTTGATTGTGTTTCTATCGGTAGAGACACAGCGGAACCTTTCTGCATCAAATTATTTACGCCTGAGAGTATTAGCGCCGGGTAGACAGATGAGTATATGGCGGCGAAAGCGCCGGTACGAGGAAAACCGGCGCTTCAGTGAGCGCGCAGACGATGCGCTCCTAGCCATTGGACTCATCAGAAACTCTGCGGACGGTATCGAGACGACGCGTACTGACTCTGATCTCCGTGAGAAGCTATCTAGGGGGGAAAATTTACTCAAAGAGCTCCGGACTGCGTTAGAGACTCCAGAAGAGGTAGACGCGTATACTGTCGCACTAGCTTATCGTCTCTGTGAGCAATGGAAAGTTGTCCCTGAAGATGCTGTGGATGAACTCTCAAAAGATATACAGACTATCGAGAAAGTCCGTGAAACCCTTTCCACCACACGTCAACTGTCTCGTACCGCAAGAACCTTTGAGGATATAGAGAACACGGCAGCCCGTATATCCGAGTCAGAAGCTGAGGAAATTCAGAAACAAATAGTCAACTGATTTTGTCTGTAGAACATGTATATCGCCGGAAATCAGCCCTTGAGAGCCAGTGGCAACACATCCAAGAGCATATCGAGTCAACTGACTATTTGGAACACTCTCAACTCAATGTTCTAATTGAGGCCGCAGAATCCGCCTTCGACGAAGTCGAGGAACGGACAGGTGATTTGCGACGCACAGACCAACAGAATCCAACAGACGATCAATTGTCGAGAGTATATCGCCCGGTCATCAGACAGTTAGATAGCACACAAAGGCGACTAAGAGATCTCCAGCAAGCGATACTCTACATCGAGGTTAACCAGTACCAGCAGGAATCGTATACTGAGCGCCTTTCATATGTTAATGGTGTTTGTGAAGAGATTTCGAACCAATTCGAGTTCTCTGTCTCATTTTTACCAGTTGTGTGGGATGGATACGCTGCCTTTGATATTCAGCGTGAAGACTTCTACGCGATACACGTCCCTAGAGACTCCTCTCCTATACCTGGAGGGCCTATCATTGCTCACGAGTTCGGGCATATTGTCAGTGATTTCCTAGACACTAGTTCGCTACACGATTTCCGAGATGAACTTCAAGAGTTCCTAGAGGAGTGGCCCGAAAAACGCCGGTTCTTGGTCGAGAACACATGGCGAATATGGTTTGATGAATTCCTGTGTGATGCTTGCGGGCTCCTCACCTTCGGTCCAGCTTATCTTATCGCATTAACTGAACGACTGTACCACCGGGATCCGTACAATATTCCCAAGCAACAGGTGTACGAACACCCACCGAACGCTCTTCGATATGAGTTCGTACGGGAACTCGGGGAGCGGTCTCTCCCTGACCCACTCTATGCACGAACCAGTCATTCTCGCCAAGCATTTGAGTCACATCTGGATTATACAGTGTCAACCCCGCCAGCAGAGTACGATAGCTGGTTCAGCGAGAATCTCCTCAATACAATTGAGGGGATTGTACGATTTAAACTGAATTCGGACTTTGATTCTCTCTGTTCGAACCTGCTCGACGATAGCCTTTCTACTCCCCCAACAAGCCAAAAATACCGATATGAATCCAATATAGAACTACTCAACACCTAGAACGGGGGATACTCGATACGAGCACCAGTAGCTAAGATGTCGTGCATCTGTTCGGGCAAGTGCGTGGTGATGGGTTCTTTCGTCTTCATAGTTGGTGCACCCCAGTTTAGGAAGGAGAGAGCCAGTACATCAGACAGAACATCTCTTGTCTGATTCAGACCGTGGCCTTGTTTGATTGAGCAGTGAATGGGATCGGGTGTACCTTGATGAATATGGGGAGATCCATAGGTCGCCACAACTCCATTCCGGTCATCTAGAACTGCGTATGTCCCAGTCACGCACGAATGTCGCCTCGCAGAGGGGTCATACAGACGGTGAGGGGAATTATTTGTAATCTCCACAGCCTCCCATTCAACATCCGGCGGCAGTACTTCGCTTCCGATTAACCGGTCAATTCCCTCTTCAATCCCATCAAGCTCACCATCACCGAATTGGCCATTTCGATGAATTGTGATCGACCGAATCTCTTCGCTTATCCGCCCATTCGCTGTCGAAACCCCTTGCCGGAGAACCTGTTTAGCAATCGCTTGTTCGGTGACAGTACTTTGGCCCGCAGCTATATTGGTATTTGTCTGATACACTAGTTGACCATCGGGTCCAGAGATGCCGACCGCTGCTGCAGTATTCACCTGGTCTCCTGACACACTCAATCCGATATAGAGGTCTGAACTCAACCCATCTGCAAGTAATATCGGACGCACACCCAGCTTTGCCGCTAACCCGAACCCCGTATTCACCAAGATGTCATCCAAACGATTACCGCTCGTCCCCTGATAGTTCTCAATGGTAAGTGCCTGTGCGGGAAGTCCTTCAAGATCTGCCCGCAAATCATCATAGTCGGACTCGTCTCTCAATAGAATGAACACACCGTCAGCATCGTCACCATATCGTGAAATCCAGTCACTAAGTTTTGCCTTATCTTCATAGTTTACTCTCCCGGGCCTCTCGGGGAGCCGGAAGCCTGTGTTCTCCCTAATTCGATCTTTCAACTCGTCATAAGCAGTCAACGCAATATCTTGCTGTCCCTCCGGATGAAAAACACCGACCTCAGGAGCACCGCGAGGCTTCTTCGCAGCACCATGAGACTTGAGTGCTGAATCGATTGCTCTCTCCCATCCCGCCCGAGTCACTTCCTCGTCGAGGTCGGTATTATTCTCATCCAAGCTGAGAATCGTATCGCCGCCAAATTGCAGGGATGGATAGTCAAGGACCCCGACAGTATCTGTTTTCGGGTCGCTGGCGACGTCGCACTTCTGGCCGTATATATCGATATAGTTGACGTTTTGGATGAACCCTTTTGCGCTTTCCCATCGCTCTTCAGGATTCATTGTGGCATATCCTGTCATGGAATCAGTCATGTCATTTGGAAGCGGGTGAAGAAGAGACGGTGCTGAATTAACAGGGGTGTCACTCCACGGGAATTTCACCTTCGCAATCGGTTCGTCCTCATCAACTTTATTTATGATCTCTTGAGGATATCTGTGAGTGTTTTCTGCAAGGTACTCAAGAACGGACTTACGCTCATCGTCAATCGTCATTGATTTGTCCGAAACGGTCACATCCTCGGAAATCCCGACCAGTCGCACAGACGGCCGGTCCTCGGACATGAGGGTACAGTATCGATCTACATACTCTCGCTCGAAGTAATTATCCGAAATACCAGGGTCATCCGCGAGATCCTGAATAGAGTATGTTGAGATGAATTTGACCTTGGGATCAACGACGAGGGAGAACCCATCTCGATACTCAATTCTTGTTTTATAGCCGTGATAGGCGTCATACTCACCGACTGTTTCCTCAGGGTGTTTCTCGTAGAACTCTTGGCTGTTACCCCGTTCCCAATAGTCCAAGTACTGAGTAAGGTACTTAGACAGGTTATCATGCAGCGCCCGCTGGATTATCTCTTCGTGGCGTTTATTTGTGAAACTCAACTCGCGTGTCTGCTCCCAAGTCGCTTTAGTGCCTCCCTCAAGCTCAAACGTGCTTGGCGGGCGACTTTCTCCGACCAAGAGGAGATACCATGTCCCACCGTCCTTGTATCGGTAGGCTTCCCCAGACACACGTCGGCTGACGGCTGATTCGTATTCGTCGAGTTGCTTCCAGTCGTCAAGCGGTTGTGGGTCAATATAGTACTCTTCCGCACGAATCGACGGTACATCAATATCAAACGAACTCAGGAGAGGGGCCATTTAGAGGGTCATCTGGGTGTCATTGACATTAATCTATTCGTTGGCGATATTCCTATTCAAGAGACTAATCTTCGCCACCGATTGCTCGCTTACGCGATACCCAGAGGACAAATGATTGAGGTGGGTACTGAACCCGATGCCTGAACGAATACAGAAGTCCGTCTTCTGATTCTCCTCTGGTTTCTTCGAATATCGTTCGATACTGGCTTCGGCCGATCTTAGAGATAGCGAATAGTTCAGCCAGAGTCTCATCAATCCAAGAGACAACAACGAATGGTAGACAGGCGGCAATGATGATTCCCACCGCCACAACCATATATGGGACAATCATCGGGGTAGAAGGTGCGTTCAGAATCGCTGAATCCAAGACGCTTGGCAAAGCGAGTACCGCAGAGAAGAAAAGCAGGCCAAACACCAAGTAGAAAACCCAAAACAGGGTTCTTCCCACGAATCCCATTCGATCATGACCGACCTCATGAAGGAATACGTAGTCAACAACGTCTTCCGAGAACTCATTTTTGGCGTGTTCGTTAAGAAGCAAAGTCCCAATCGGGGAGTAATCACCCATGCGATTGCTCTCGTCGCAGAACCAGAACACCGTCCGCGAGACTTCGCCCACAGTATACTCTTCAGATTCAGTAACCCCTCCCCATCTCATCGCATAAAAACGAGTCAACGCAGCACGAGTTCTCCCACGCATAATTACGTAGCAGTTCGTTAGAACCCGTGAGTCGGGGTGTACATGGTTCTAGAATCGAGCGTGTTCGTGAATTCGGAAAGTGCCTCCTCTGCTATCGCCGCAATATCAACATCGCCGGTAGTCACGTCGTACGTTTCCTCGACGAAGGTCTTGAACTCACGAGCGATCGATTCCGCGGTATCGAAGAAGTTGAGCGGGTTAATATTCTCGACTTCTCGAATCACCTCGACGGTCTGCATCACCATCGAGCTGAGATACGTTGCGAACGCTTCCGGGTTCCGAAGCACTGTCGGGACCACGTCACGGATCACATAGTGAATCTCGCTCAACAGCAGTTTGTATAGGCCGTTATGTACGTCCCGGAACCGATAGAGCACTCGATTATTCAGATACCGTGTCCCCCGCCACGCCGTTTTGAAGTTCAACGGCGTCCAGAACAGCAGTCCTTCGACAACGAAAAACGCGAGTGACCGATAGAAATCGAAGAACCGCGGCGTCTCGATCGCAGACACCGACCCGGCGTCCTCGTGCGCCGTATCGAGCGCAGTCGCAGCGAGCAAGACGTTGTGCCCGGCGATCGCAAACGAGCCCATCGAGGTGAACGTTGAAGCCATGCCCGCGATCCGCGCGAATTTACTGTGCCCGACATCGACGCCGAGATTCTCCTCGATCACTTCAGTCACCTTTCGAAGGCCGTGCAGCCGGTCCGTATCGATACTCCCGACAGCAGCAGATAGCTGCTCGCCTTCCGTGACGGGTGCTAATTCCGTGTCGCCGAGTCCCTCGTGTACGACTGCGAGTTGATCCGCAAGTTGCACAGACCGCTTAGCAGACGCCGATGCGACCGCGTGTGACCGCAGGCCTGTGCGAATGCGGTGTTTCGCACCTGCAAGCCGCGCCGGGTCGGCTTCATCCATATTCAACTCACGTTCAGCGACGAATTTAAATCCTTCTCGTACTGCTGACAAGATATCGATGGACGAAATCCCCGATCCGGAAGCCCTCCGAAAATGGGTCGTGGAGCGTGACCTCGATCGGCGGGACATCCTCATAGGCGCGGGGGTGACCGGATCAGGCGGCTGGTTGTTCACCCATCTAACAGTAGGCAATACCGATTCACGCCTAACGGAGGCGGAGGAACGCGCGAGTACGCTCGCTGACCAGCTCGACGACACAGATCTTCGTGACCCGCTCATGATGTCGGGCCTCACGCCGATGGTTGAGCGTACCATCGAGACAATCACCGACGTGCTGCACGATGGAACGGTGACGTCCGGCGTGTGGCTCGCCGAGAAACAACGACAGGTCACGAACGCACTGAGTATGCTCCCGGGTGTCGCTTCACCGCCAGCCCAGTCACGCCCCGCAACACGCCAGGCGCGTCTCGAAGCAGTACTCACGTACTACCGATCTCTCAACGATGTTCTCCAGCACGTCGCGTCAACACAGCGCGTGCTCGCTACGGTCGAAATCCCTGCTTTGTACGACAGAGAACGCCCAGACCACGCACTATCCAGCATCATCGATACCGACGCGATTGATACCAGAATCGAGACGACTCGAAGTGCCGGCGAACAAGCTGGCAACGAGGACTCCAGTCTGTCGCTCCTCCCCAACACGGAGCAAGTAGCAGCCCAGCTCAGTACACAGGTACAGATTCAGCACCAGCTCAGCAGAGCGATTCAAGCGTATCTCGACACCGCTGAGTTCATCGAAACAGGCGCTCTGCACCACGAACAAGGAGAACTGGATCAGGCCAAAAAGCGATTCCGCGACGCCAAGGCGGCAATCCCTGAGGACGTCCTTGAATCAGAACAGTCGTACGCGGTCTCCCACGACGGCCCTACGCTCCGTGATTACGCCACGCACTTCACCAAGCGAAATCAGGGGATTGCTCAGCTCATTGCCGCCTGCGACCCCGACATCGATGCCAGCACGCAGAACACGCGGTTCAACGACGGGCTTACCCACCTCATTGACGCTCGGGGAGTTATGAGTCAGTTGATGTGATTCACTGGGAGTAGTACGAATCTCGATTTCAAGAGGATTTTCCCGATTTCAACCCCATTAGGCCCGACTAGTAGCGGTAGCCAGACTTCGCCCACGCACAGCTATAGCCGTGTAATCCGATTAGTGAATCCAACCGATCCTAGTCATTTCCCAGACACATATATTGATAATGCTCGACAAGAAGAAAAGAAAATATGAGTACAGCGGATGTTTCGTGTACCAACTGTGGCAAGGATTTCGAAGTCCAGACAGAGTATTTCCAAAAGTTCGGAAGTGAACCTTACTGTCAAAATTGCTTGGTCCATACCGAATGCCAGTCTTGCGGGCAGGGTCTTCGACTCCAACCTTCACGATACAAAGAATTAGGTGGTGATCCAGTCGTCTGTACCGATTGCCAACCAAGTCAGAGCGACTCTTCTTCAAGTAGCTCCGGATCGACGTTCTGGTCCGGTTTGTCCACCGGTGAAAAAATAGTGTTTCCCATTTTGCTTGTTGCTTTCTTAGGAGTCGGAGGACTCGCCGCCTACACAGCTATCAATGGCGGGGACCCTGAAGGTACAGGACTGTTAGGGATTTCAATACTGCTCTACTGGACATATCGACGCGGGAAGAAAAACAGTACCTCGTAAGCCTTCGAACCGCCGTTTAGAACACTTATTACCGCCGCAAAGTTTTCAACACGGTTTGATCTAGCTGTATCAGCGTCTGTTCCGGGACCCACCCTTGGAACTGAACGGAGCTCTCGTCGAAATCGACTCGAACGCTTGGCTTCGACGGAATCGTATCGGCCGTCCGGAAGTTGAGTCGCACCTGTGCGTTGCTCCGCTCCGTGTCATCTCTCGAAATTAGCTCGGCAACCACATCGTCCCTTCGAACGTCCGCGCGGCCCGAATCACCGCGTTCCTCGCCGGTGACGTTGATACACTCCGTTCTGGAACCAACGGACGGCAACGAGAGAGATAGTTGTTCATACGCGACGACAGCGGCGTCCTCAAACCGGCCTCGAAACCCGTCATCTCGGAACGAAACAGCAGTCCACTTAGACAGATCCGGGTGATCCAGAAGCGCCTGAACGGTCACCGAAGCGAGATCACTGTCGTCGGCTCGGACCGCGAGCAGATTCGTTCCCGGATCGAAGGTGGCGACAGTCATGACGCGGGCATCCTCCGACACGGAGAGTTGTGCCTGCGTTCCATCCTCCGGGACGCTACAGACGACGTACACCCGATTGTGCAACTCCTCAACAGCACGTACTTGCCCACCGAACCCATCAAAATCAATGGGGTCGGCAAGTTCAGACCGAGACACGTCTGCCAATCCAGGTAGTCGGAAGTAGTGGACCGTTTGTGGCGCTGCATAGCACGCCTGATTAGCCGCCTGGCGAAGTTCAACCGGCGAGAGTTCACTGAGAATTAATTCTGGATCGTCGTCAGCGTCCAATTCATCCGTGATACCGGCCGCAGCAAGTGCTCGTTGCAACGCAACGTGAGACGGCAGAGCCAGCAAGAGTTCTTCCGACGAAAGATCAGTCCTTGTCGGATCAACCGGGAACACCATGTACGCTCCTTCTCTACCGAGGCTCCTAATTATTCTCCTCTCGATTGATTAGTATAATCACGAGCACTCTTCACACCGAGGGCCGTTCTGCACGTGTTGCACTGGTCGGTGTTCGCCAAGAGACTCCTCGCAACCGGCACACGTCACGTCTTCTGTCAACCCAACGCCGGACCCGTACCCGACCGTGAGAGTACTGGATTGCTGCCCATCAACTAACTTGACCTCTGCCTCTCCTTGTTCGTAGACGATCTCTGTCACCGTCACCGGCGAAACCCGCACGTTGAGCGCGTGCCGATTCCGAATCTCTCGCTGCTTCTCCGGGAACCCCTGATCTCGACGGCGTCGCAAATCGCTCAACTCGTCTTCGATGTTTTCTCGCTCAGCGTTCAGTTCTCGCCGTTCTTTGAGAATCGTGATGCGCTCGTCAGCATCGGCGTCGTCAGCTTGACTGCTTAACTCTTCGATCTGCTCTGTCAGCGTTTCGCGTTCTGCTTCGAGTTCCTCGATGCGTTGTTCTTGCAACTGCCGGAACTCCTCCACTTCGACGTCCGCCACGCGTGACGCGTCATCCAGTGTCTCGTCGATCTCCGGTTGAATGCGGTTCTCGACGATATCTTGACTGGCTTCCAGCAGCGTCGAAATCTCGTCTGGGTCAGTCTTCACTTGGCTTGCGCCCTCAAACTCAGTCCCGAGCGATGTGACATCGAGAAATCTCTTTTCGAGGCCTGCCAACGGTTCTTGGGAACGAGTATCTACGGCGACGGGCTGGAGGAACTCTCGCTGGTACTCACTCACGGTCTCGATACTCACTTCGAATAGGAAGACGACGGCTGTCCGGTCATAGACGGGGAAGAACTCCACATCGGCGACTTCGACAGCACCGCCGGACAGCCACGATGGCATGTCCACGTCACCCGCTTCTGCATCGAGTTTCAGGCGTCCGGTCAACGTTCGATCCTGCGCCTCTGTCAGGAGCCGCTGGAAGAAGTCACTCTCTGAGTGAAGCGGGATGCCCCCATCGTCGTTCTCCACGTCTCGTGTACACCAGAGCGTCAGGTTACCGGAGACGACGTCCGTTTCAGTAGTCTCCGGCACGGTGATGTCCCAGCGCTCACCATCGGCGTCAATACGGCACCCGACAGCGGAGAGGTACTGCCGAGTGAACTGTTCGACGGCGGTCTGCGTGATCGGGATTGCGGCGTCAGTCATCGGTCGCCCCTAAGTCGAATCCTTGGAACACGCCGTCGTTGAACTCTTCCAGCTTGTCAGCAAGCTCCTGTTGTTCCTCCAGATCGACGGCCATCGCATCGAAGTCGTTCTCCAAGTCCGCCTCGGAATTCGCGTGGACGAGCCGTTCGAAAATCTCGTCTTCGAAACTCGACCCGGACTCTTCGAGGCGACTCAGTATCGAACTGAGCTCCCCGATACTCTGCTGGAACAAATCGATCTTGTGGTATAGCCGGTCCAGCACGTACTCCTCAACGGTGTCCTGCAGCGCCATGTTGAAAATGAACACGTCGCGTTTCTGCCCGATGCGGTGGACACGCCCGATGCGTTGCTCAACGCGCATTGGGTTCCACGGCAGGTCCATGTTCACCATAATATTACAGAACTGTAAGTTTCGGCCTTCACTCATCGCATCGGTTGAAACGAGAATCCCGCCTTCCTCCTCAAACTCTTCGACGATCTGTTCTTTCTCACTACTAGAGTGCCCGCCGTGGAATGCGTGCACCGTGTACCCTTCTGCAGCGAGCCGTTCCAGTACTTCCCGCTGTGTCGCGCGGAACTGCGTGAACACGATAACCCGCCCCATCTCGACGTTCTCACGCGCCTCCTCAACGATGTCGAGTAACCGTTCCTGCTTCGTCACCGTCTCGACCTCGTCGATTAAGTCGAGGATCGTCTGCAGTTCCGCTGTGTGCGTGAGCTCCGACTGGTCATCCATCCGCTTCTCGATCGTTTCCTTGAGCGCCACGGGGCTGCTGACGACCTCCTTCTGCAGCAGCATCAACACGAGCTTCTGCCCCTGATCTTGACTGTATGCGTTCTTCACGTACTCCGACACTGCCTCGTACAACTCCCGCTCTTTCGGCGTCGGCTCAAAGGTTCGCGTATCGATCGTCCGGTCAGTAAAGTCAATATCCGTCTCCGCCCGGCGATTCCGAATCATTACCTCACCCAGACGCTCCTGCAGTTCATTCCGATTGACCAGCGTCTCCTGACTACTGTTCACGAAGTAGTGATGGAACGCATCACGCGTCCCGAACAAGCCAGGGCGGAGCAGCGAGACGACATTGTACAGGTCGGTGAGCTCGTTCTGAATCGGCGTCGCCGTCAGGAAAAACGCGTACGTGTACGTCAACCGGTCGATCAAATCGTACCGGTCTGTCTCCTCGTTCTTCACGTAGTGCGCTTCGTCGAGCACGAGGACGTCCCAGTCTCGCTTGAGAACCGTCTTCCGGTGCCGGTCGCTTTTCGCCGTGTCGATACTGGCGATGATGTGGTCGTGCGCGTCGAACCCATCGAACTCATCGTCATAGTTGCAGACAAACTCCAACCCGAACTTCTCCCGAAGCTCCCCCTGCCACTGCTTCGCTAACTGCGCCGGCGTCATCACGAGCACCGACCCGTCAGTCTCCCGGAAATGCATCTCCTTCAGAATCATCCCAACCTCGATCGTCTTTCCGAGGCCGACTTCATCCGCGAGCAACGCCTTTCCATCCATCTCGAACAACGCCCGGTACGCCGCATCCACCTGGTGTTCCAGAAGCTTGACAGATTCCTCGTCAAGCTGAGGCAGCGACTGGAGCTCCGTATCCGGTTGTCCTGCCTGTATCCGGGTTGCTTGGACGCTAGAGATGTGATCCCCCACAGACGTCTCCGTGCCAAGCGAGTCAAGCAGATCCGGAGCGGACTCGTGTGTGACCTCAACGTCAACGAGGTCGAACCCGTCCATACTCTCTACAACCAGTCAGGGGCCATATACGTTGTGCGGTGTGGTGCCCTACAAATCTCGTCCTGAAGCGAATCAGAAATCGCCGAGGGTTCGACTCCCGCCAAGCACACGTCGATACGTGTCGTCTCCGGTCGCATCAGCAAGCCCTTCAGATAATTCTCGAAGCTCGTCGTCCACTTCCCACTTGTTCAGGTAATTCTCGATTGTTTTGCCTCGGTCGTATCGGAACCGGAGGAACTGCAGTTGATCGAGCGGTGTCAGGTTCTCGCCAGCTTCCCCACCATTGACGTGATCTTGAATATACGCGATCCGCGTTTCATCGTCCCACGTTCCGAGAACGAACTCTCCGTCGTCAATCCGGTACAGGGACTGGTCCTTCATGTGGTCAGGGTCAGCATTCGTCCCGCGAGTCAACATGTTCAGGTCGCTGTACGTCGGGTCGTCCATCTCCAACAAGTCGAGGAAGACATCGATCTCGCCGATATCACTTCCTTGCTGGATGATACCGTAGATTTCGTCAACGACAGCCTTTGCGTCCATGATCTCGCCGCGTCGCCGGACCTCACCGTGATGTTTCGAGTACTCATGGAACGCTCGCCCCATCTCGATCACGCCGATGTCTCCCTGTGACAACTCACGGTTCTCAGTGAGACGGTCGTGTGACTCTTTTGCGGTTCGAAGAATCCGCCGGCGTAACGTGTTCCACGAGATCGGATCGCGCTCCCCAGCCGGGCGAGCAATGATCACTATATCGAACGAGACGGACTCACCTTCCGTGAGCTGGATAAGGTCAGCCGTCAGCGGGTACGTCGCAGTCACCTCAAACCCGACGTCACAAAGCGCCTGTAACAGTTCACCCCACGACTCCGAGTCGCTATGATGGTACGTGAACGCCAACGTCCCATCCTCCTTCAACGCCGTGTGAATCGTTTCGAACGCGGCGTGTAGCTCGGACTCGAACGTCTCAACGTCCTTCCCTTCGGCCGGGTTTGCCACGATACTCTCCGCCCGCGGCGTGTACTCCGACTCGAACGCGTCGTACTCGTCTTCCAAGAGCAGTTTCTGCCAGACGTAGAAATAGTCCGAAAGCTCCGAGTAGATGATGTTGTCGTAGTACGGCGGATCAGTCAGGACCGCGTCGAACTCGTCCTCGTAGTCCAGTTCGAGCGAGTTCCCCTGGGTGACCTGTGCATTGCCACCGATCGGCGTCTCGAACGCCGCGGATTCGACAGTCTCGCCGTCCACGACATGGCGCTCAGTCGGGGCATGGGCGTACTCAACCGCGTCAATCACCATATCCCACATCGACGTGAACGTCCCTCGCCCGTACTCCGTCCCCCACAGGTTGTTCTCAGCGAACGTCATCGGCGGGTCGAACGAATTACTCCGGAAGATGTGATCAATCTTGTTCGCCACCGTCTGATACGGAACCATCGCCGAATTCGTACACAACGCGTTCGAGAACGTCAACAGCAAGTATTCCCGTGCTTGGTCGTTCTCCACATCATCAATTGCGCGAAGGAGCTTACTCAGACAGAGGAGCTGCCGCTTCGTGAAAAGGTCCGTCCACTCTTCATACCCGTGCTGGAACACGTCGTTCCCGTTCAATTCAGACGAGGAAGTGATCGACCCAGTGCGAATCTCGACATCCGGAACGTATTCTTCGAGTGCTTCTGCTGCCTCCCACTCTGCTTCTGCCGCTTCAACGTCGTCGAAGTCCTCTTGGTCCGGTCGCAGATAGCCTTTCACGGCCGAGCGTCCACGTCCCTGCTCGTCACACGTGGGGCAGTAGTACTCAAGGGCGAACAGCCGCGTGTCGAACCCGTCTTGTTCCTGGATTGCGTCCGTGATTCCGTATTTCTGCCCACAGTCTGGACAGGCGTATTTTCCGCCGCGAGACACGTTCCCTTCGTCAGGTAGGAACGTGTTCTGACAGTCGTCGTTACCACAGAGCGTTTTGCTGTGCCAATCCTCCGTTAGTGAGATCTCACCGCAGTCCGGACAGTGCACGTGGTAGCCGTCGTTGCCGTACCGGGCCTTGCCAACACGGTAATCCTTGAACAACGAAACGGTATGCCCACAGGACGTACAGTCCACTTCCTTCACCCAGAAGTCGTACATGACGTGGGCATCGTGAGAATCATCGTTCGGGCACGTTGTCGTGTAGTAAGAGAGAAGCTCCTCAGCAACATCGTCCTTCACCTGCTCAAACGCCTTCCGAAGCACATCCGGATCCGTCTCACCAGCTTCGAGTTCTTTCTTGGACGTGAACCACGCAACTGGGTTCAAATCGTTCCCAACCACGTCAGCCCCGAACCGTGACGCTTCCACCAACGACGTCCCGCCACCCATGAAGGGATCGAAAATACGAGTATCCTCAATCGTCACGTCCTTCGGATAGAGCTCCCACAGACTCTCCGGATCACTCATATCGACAGCGTCGATGAGCTCTTCAACGTTCACAGCCCCGCCCCCATACGCATCCAGAGTAGTGTTCTCGCCAGGATCTCGAACAGTTACCTCCTCAGGGTCGTCTACAAGCGTATAGAGCGAAACCGCACGGAAGATACAGCCAAGCCGACGCGCCCACCACTTGTGCATCGTGTAGACCGGGCGGTAATGCCGCCGCGCCCGGCCCTCCTTCGACGCAATCTCGTTAATCCGTTCAATCGGAAAGCCCCGCTCAATCGGCAGCGTGGACCGCTCTTCGGCCTGGTCCTCGGGGCCGCGGGTCATTGTTCACCATCGACTGACACGCCAGAAACGGCACAGATTGAGGCCGAGTCGGTACGTAATCGAATATCCGTTTTGCGTAATGCTCGGTGCGAATATATCATCTATCGATTTGAGGAAGTAGACCTCTGGGACGGGCAAGATCCTTGAAGAGTGGTTTGGAAGCAGCCTATCATTGTAGTTGGATTGCACAATTAGGTTCAAAAAACTGTGGATAATGAGTATTTGATCTCAGTCCATACCCTAGCTGTCTGCTGATTTTTTCGCGCTGACTGCTGTCTCCGCACCGAAAATCGAGCAAAATTGGCCGTGAGGTCCGGATTTAGCTACAGGAGTTATAATAATCGCTATGAATCAGGACGACCGAAGATGAATACGGGAGCTATTCGGGATTACGTGGCCAGATCGAATTCAGTTCTCGACTCGTCCCCTCAGATGGACGAGGCGAACACGAAAGCTGCCATTCTACGAGATTTTTTAGACCTGCTCAACTGGGAGATCCCAACCAACACACAGCTCGAATATCCTGTCGAAGCCTTTGGACAAACATATAAAGTAGATTACGCGCTTGTCCTTGACGGTACACCGGTCGCATTTCTCGAAGCGAAAGGGGCGGATACCACGTTGAGTTCCGATCACGACGAACAGCTCTCGTCGTACATGATGAACAAAAACGTCAACTATGGAATCCTGACGAACGGGAAAGACTACCGCTTCTTCCAACGCCAAGTTAACGCCTCAAACGTGACCGTTCAGAAAGTCGGGGACATGACTCTCGACGACCTCCCCGACCGACTCTCGGTGGTGAAAGCTTACGAGAAAGATGCTATCGAATCGGGCGAATCGGGGAAAATCCTTGGTCGAATCAATGAACTCCGTGAAGCTCGGGAAACACTCGAAACCGAGAAAGACGATTTAGCCGTCCGTCTTTCGAACGTACTGACCGACCATGTCTCGGAGTCCATCTCGACAATCGCCAAAACACAGGCAAAAGAGATGATTGACCGAACAATGCAGGAGATTGAGAACGAGATCAACCCCGGCCAAAGCGATACCTCCGATCGCTACCGTGAGTCCCAAACACAATCCGTTACTGATCCTACCTCTGTCCCATCTCAGAAGCAAAGAGAGCTAGAGGAAAATGAAGATCCTGCCTCTGTAACAGGCGAACGTGGATCACACGAAGGAAAGCCATTCGACAAATCAGAACCGTGGGTCGTCACGTTCCTTGACGAAGATACTGAAATCGCGGCTGTCAGCGGGCATAACCAAGCCGAAGCGATGGTAAACGGTACGAACCACCTCATCAACCAGCACGACTTGGTTTCAGAAATTGAACCGCTCCCGTGGGTACCCAGTCGGACAAAGGCCATCATCAACGACACCGAAGAATGGGAGCAAGCGGATGCAGTGTACAAGCAACTCGTGGATGGCAACTACCTCGACATCAAATTGAGCAAGGAGGCAAAGAAACGAGAACTGGAACGAATGGCAGACAAATGCGGCGTACAGGTAGAATTCGACGGAGATTGGTGAGTTACCTCTCCCACGAAAGCGGGGAAGATCTACGAAAATCCTGTGGCTCACCTCCATCCAACGGTGAACCACTTTGGCTAGTTGTTGGCGGGTAATACAGCTGGTAACCAATCTAGTAGCTATTTCGGCAGATCAGGAGGATTCCAGCAGAGCCTGCGTGATTTAGAACTCCCCGAGAGTTCGGCTTCCACCGAGCAATCGCGTGTAAATGTCGTCACCGGTCACGTTGGCAAGTCGGCCAGCGAGTTCGCGGAGGTCGTCATCGATGTCCCACTTCTCGATATAATTCTGTACCGTTTGGCCCTTCTCGTACCGGTACCGGAGGAACTGCAGTTTATCGAGATCCGAAAGGTGCTCACCATCCTCACCATTGACGCGCTCCTGAATGTATGCTTGGCGAGTTTCGTTATCCCAGGTCCCCAATTCGAAGCCGTCATCTTGGTTGTACAAACGCATCTCCTTGAGGTCGTCCGGGGTGGCGTTGGTGCCGCGGCAGAGTTTGTTCACGTCGTCGAAGGACGGACTAGGTGTATCAAGTAGGTCAATGAACACGTCTTCAACGCCGATATCGTTCGTCTCCTGAATAACGCCGTAGATCTCCTGTACCACTTCCTTGGCGTCCATGATCTCACCATCTCGTTGGACTTTCCCGTGGTGTTTCGAGTATTCGCGGAAACACGCACCCATCTCCATCACACCGATATCGCCACGGGAGAGATCCCGGTTCTGCTCAAGCTGCTCGCGGGTGTGTCGGGCCGTACGGTAGATGTCGCGGCGGAGGGAGTTCCACGAAGTTGGCTCGGTGTCGTCAATAGGCCGAGCAACGACGACGATATCGAACGAAACGGCTTCGCCCGAGATGAACTTGTGAAGATCAGCAGTAATTGGATAGGTAGCAGTCACCTCAAACCCGACATCACACAAGGACTGGAGCAGCTCACCCCAGGACTCGGAGTCACTATGGTGATACGTGAACGTAAGAACACCATCGTCTACCAGACTCTCATGAACGACTTCGAACCCTTCCCGGAGTTCCATTTCGAAGTCATCCACGTCCTTCCCCTCGGAAGGATTCGAGACAATACTCTCCGTACGTGGGGTATACTCCGACTCGAACGACTCGTACTCATCTTTCAATAAGAGTCTGAGCCACACGTAGAAGAAGTCCGAAACCTCCGAATAGATGATGTTGTCATAATACGGCGGATCCGAAATAACGGCATCAAACTCGTCTTCGAAGTCAAGGTCACGCATATCACCTTGTGACACAGTAAACTTCTCTCCTATCGGGGTGGCGAACTCTGCGGTTTCCTTCTTTTCACTATTATCTACCCAGCGTTCCGTGGGGCTGCTTGCGTACTCAACGCCGCTAATAACCATGTTCCAGATTGACCGGAACGTTCCCATCCCGTACTCAGTTCCCCAGACGTTAGCTTCGGTCGCCTCCTGCGGGACATCGAAGGAGTTCGTTTGAAAGATATCGTTGATTTTGTTCGCGGACTGTTGATAGCCAATCAGCATATTGTTCGTCCGAAGCATATCGCTGAACGCGAGCAGAAGATACTCACGAACGTTCTCGTTCTCAACCTCGCTTATTGACTGGAGAAGCTTCGAAAGGCAGAGTAGTTGCCGCGGACTGTACGCATCAGTCCAGTCTTCAAGCCCGTGTTGGAAGAGGTCATTCCCGCTGATGGATGATGACTCGGTAATCGCCCCCCGAGCAATTTCACTCTGTGGGACATACTCCCGAAGGTTGTCTGCTGTCTCCCACTCTTTTTGCGCTTCCTCAGCGAGGTCGTAGTCAATTTGCCCTGCTTGTTTGTACCCTTTCACTTCAGAACGGTCTCTACCTCTATCGTCACAGGTGCCACAGTAGTACTCAAGCGCGTATAACCGGATGTCATAGCCGTCCTGTTCATTAACTGCATCAGTGACGGAATACTTCTGACCGCATTCAGTACAGTGGTAATTCCCCCTACTGACGTTCCCATCAGCCGGTTCGAAAGAACTCCCGCACTCGCCACAGACACACTCGCTTTGCCAATCCTCAACGTTGACAACCGACTCACAACTGGGGCAGAAGACACTGTACGTTCCTTTGTTCTCTCCGTACCGGCCCTTCCCGACACGGTAATCCTTGAACAGAGGCACGGTATGGCCGCAGGAAACACAGTCGAGCTCTCGGACCCAGAAGTTGTACATCACATCGGCGTCATGATCACCGTTCGGGCAAGGCGTCTGGAAGTACTGCGTGATCTCGTCGGCGACGTCCTCTTTCACCTCCTCAAAGGCGTCCTCCAACTCTTCGATATCAGTCTGCCCAGCTTCGAGTTCTTTCTTCGTGACGAACCACGCGACCGGATTCAGGTCGTTGCCGACGACTTCAGCGCCGAAGCGTGACGCCTCGACGAGTGATGTCCCGCCGCCCATGAACGGGTCAAGGACTTTCTTGTCCTCGACGCGAACGTCCTTCGGGTACAGCTCCCAGAGGCTCTCCGGATCGCTCATATCCACTCGTTCAAGCAAGGTAGCGATATCGAGGTCGATTCCCTCACTTCCGCTATAATCTGTCAGCGTGCTTCCCTCGTGACCCGGCTCGTAGACGGAGGCCTCGTCGGGATCGTCCAGCAGCGTGTAGAGTGAAATGGCGCGGAAGACACAGCCGAGCCGCCGGGCCCACCATTTGTGCATGGTGTAGATCGGGCGGTAGTGCATCTTCGCTCGCCCCTCTTTGGCGGCGATTTCGTTCACACGTTCGATCGGGAAGCCCCGCTCAATTGGAAGAATAGGTCGGCCTGTCTCCCCACCCAGCTGCTGGCTGTTCTCTTCACTCATTGGAAGTTGGCCGTAACCGAGTTGGTTGCTCCCGGGCCCGAGTGAGCTCCTTTCAGACCAGATTCGCCGATTTGATTGCGCAATCTCGGATGCGTAAACAGAAACTAGGAAAGATGGAAAACGCAGGAGTGCAAGATGATTAGGATATGAGTAGATGCTACCGAGCGCTACTCTTTTCCGCGTGATTGTTCAACGGGAGAAGTAATGGGTATCCACAGTCCAGTGGGAGTCTCAGTGCTGACCTCCAGTTACGAACACGAGCGCGAGACATCACAAGTGGACGATACGCATCCGGTATTGCCCAACTAACCTGTCAGTTGTGGGTATTCGTAAGGGCACGGCGAGTCATCGCCCCGTCGATGTTGAGGTACTGCCGTGCAGTTTCGAGATCCTCCCAACCAAACATCGATCGGAAAGCAGCGAGATCGAGCCCACGACTGGCGTGATACGATGCTGCAGTCGCACGGAGTCCATGGAGCGACGTGGATTCGGGATCAAGGGACGGTGCCTCCCTGAGGGCCGTATCTAACCGGCGTCGCAACGTCGAGAACGAGTACGGCCACCCGCCATGCCGCCTGAGAAGTAGTTCAATCGCCGTCTGCACCCGTGTGGAGAAGTGAAACGGTATCGGGCGCACAGCCGCATCGGTCTTCGGCTGCCAGTACTGTGCCGTGAATTCCTCGATCGGCTCGTCTTCGTTGCGAGCACGCTGCCTCGCCGCTTGCCGACAGTACCCGCAAACGCCGCCGCCACGCCCTTTCTGACACGAGACGTGCTCGGGCACGTGGATGATTTCCCGCTGCTCGTCCACCCACGACGCTGCAAAGTGCGTGAGCTCGCCCGGGCGAAACCCGAGTCGCCCGGCCATGAGGATGACTGCGTACGCCTCGAACCGCTTTCCTGAACCATCGATTCGCCGCGCCCCTTCTAGCAAGTACTCGAAATCACGTTCGGTCAAGGCCTTCTCATGAGTCGCAACCATGCATTCGGGTTCTGCCTGCCGGAATTGGAACCTCCGAAATCCCGCGAAAGCTATCAGACTAACCGGTTTTTCACATCATACGTTCCGCGTCAGTAGTCTCCAAGACTGAACCTCAATGGGCAGTCCAATCGCCGCAGGGTCCTCCCACACCACAGTACTTATCCCGTCTTGTGAATCTCTAATTAGGTATCTACTATGGCTGAATCCGATGCCTTGTCCCACCCGCTTTCGGACACGGTGACCCTGAGCCGGGAGCTCCGAGAGGAGGGGCAAATTGACGGACAGGTCAAGCTCTACAACGTCGATGACGACGACGAGTTCGAGTCTGACGCCGAGCTGTTCTTCGAACGGACACTGCTGACCCAAGGGCTCCGCGAGGCCCTCTCGATTCTTCGTGACTCCCTGTCCGGCGACGACCCGCGCGGCACGCACATCCTGTACGGCCCCTACGGGAGTGGGAAATCCCACCAGATGGTGGCGTTGTACCACTGCTTCGCCGACCCGCAGGCCGCGGGTAAGTGGGCGACCGACGAGATCGACGGGTTCGCCGACGCGCTGCCCGACTCGGCGACGCCGATCACCGTCGCCATGCAGAACGAACAGTACGAGTACCTGTGGGAGCCGTTCTTCGACGCGCTCGACCACGACCCCGGAACGTACGACTCCGGCGGGTACCCGGACATGCAGACGATTCAAGACGCCGTCGGCGACGACACGGTCGCATTCTTCGTCGATGAACTCGAAGACTGGTTCGACACGCTGCAAGGCGACCGGAAAAGCGCGAACAAAGCCTTCCTCCAATCCCTCCTCGAATCCACAGCGCTCTCCGACCTCGAACTCCACACGATCGTCTCGGTTCTCCGCGATGACTCTGAAGTCCACGATATTCTGAACCGGGAACAGGCGGTCGAAGTCAACATGAACAACCAGGTGGACAAACGCGAAGTCCTTCGCCACCGGCTCATCGACGACATTGACGAAACTGCGGCCCGCGATATCGTTAACGGGTACTACGACGCGTACGACCAGTCCGACCACGTCACCGTGCCAGACGATCTCCTCTCGGAGATGCACGACCTGTACCCGTTCCACCCCGTGCTGCTCAACGCCCTCGAATCCCGGTACTACGCCGACGAAGGCAACCAGAACACCCGCGGGATGATCTACCTCTTCTCGAAAGTCCTGCTGGAAATGCAGGACCAAACGGACCTGATCACTCACGGCGACATCGACGCCATCCAGTTCGAAGACGAGTTAGCGAAAATCAACTACGAACGACTTAACGCCGCCATCGGCGACATCAACAACCGGATCGACATCGACGACGTCCCGCACGGCCGCCGCATCCTCAACACGATTCTCCTGTACTCGTTGAAACCAAGCGAAGGGGAAGGTGCAGAGGTCTCCGAGATCGTCATGGGCGCGTACCAAACCGACGACCTCGTCTCTGACGTTGTGCTTAACCTGGAACGCCTCCACGGCGTCGCCTGGCACCTGCACAAACTCAACGGGAAGTACGCCATCCGGGACAAGCAGAACCCGAACGCACTCATCCGGAACGCCGCCGTCGATGTGTCCGAAACCGCCGCGAAAGCCGAAATCGCGGACTTCATCACCAACATCTTCGGCTCGAACGCCTACCCCGTCGGGTTCCGCACGAACGACATGCGGGACATTCCCGACACTCGGGACGTGAAAGTCGTCGTCAAAGACGCCCAGTGGACTCAAGACGAAGTCGAGACCGTCATCACGAACGACGGCCGCGGCCGCGAATGGCGGAACACGCTCGTGTTCGTCCAACCCTCTGGCGACGACGCCATCGAATCCGGCACCCGGTACATCGACAAAGCCCGGTACGTCGAAGGCGCACGGCAAGTCCTCGCCGACGAATCCCTCGACGACGAAATCCGAGTGTCCATCCGGAGCATGAAAGACCAGGAGGAGCACGAACTCGAAGAAGAACTCCAACTCCTCTACGGCGAAGTCCTCGACGGGAACGACCTCCTCAACAACTGGGGCGACATGACACCGATGGACCTCGACGTGTACGTCCTCGACGACGCCGAACTCAACGCCGGCAACATCGCTGACTCCGCCGCCGCCGACCCGTTCGACCTGCAAAGCCACGTCTGGGACATTACCGAGGACCTGCTCGACCGTCGCGGCGCAGCCTCCATCGAAGACATCTACGAAGAGTTCCTCCGCACCCCGCAACTCCCGATCCCCGGCAGCGCCAACGACGTCCTCAACGCCACCGTCGAAGCACTCGCCGACAAGCCCGTCCTCGCCCGCGACACCGGCGGGTTCCGCGACGACCTTTCCGGCAGCTCACTCGACACCGTCCTCGTCCGCACAGCCGACGTCGAAGTCTGGGGCGTCGATGACGTCGAAGACGCCCTCCGCAAACGCTTCGGCAGCGGCACGACCGCACTCGACATCGGCGACTTCGAAGTCGAACTCGTCGAAGACGGCGACATCTGGATCGACGGCGACAATCACGACATCGTGATGCGCGCCATCGGCCGCCTCGCCCGCAAGGACCAGTACGTCATCGTCCACGGGAACGAAATCTTCGACAAACCGCAAGCCGACGCCACGCTCCGCGATGTCGGTGACGCCACCACCATCGGCGCATCCGCCGTTGCCGACCGGATCGGCGACCACATCGATGACGACGGGCACGCGAACCTCGACGTCATCATCGGCAACATCCGCGCCGACGAAACCGTCTACCTCCCCCCTGACGAGACCGAAGCCGCCGCACGGGAAGCCGTTAACGACTACCTCGTCGATGACTACGTCCTCGAAGCCGGCGGCCGGTACCTCGAAAAGCTCGGCGACCGCGACCCGACATCAGTGAAGATCATCCCGACCGTCCCCGACCGCATCGGCGACAAAATCACCGCGTACATCGAAGACCTCGACGACGGCGACCAGTTCACCGTGAACAACGTCGCCGACCGGTTCGACAGCACCGTCACCGAGTACATGGTACGGACGTACCTCCTCGAACACATCGGGCACGACGAGGAACCCGAGTACGTCGTCGGCCCCACCGGCTCCGAGAAAGCCTCCGACTGGGTGCCCGGCTACCCGTTCCAGAAAGCCGACCCCGGCGCAGACATCTGGAACTTCGAGTTCAAAGGCAGCGACGACGTCGCCGCCCTCCGCAGCAAATGGCGCGACGACCACCAGCAAGGCACCGTCAAATACGGCGACGTCACGTTCATGCTCCCCAACAAGCAAGGCGTCCCCGGCTCCGTCCAAGGCACCGTTGACGTCGATCGCACACAGGTCAGCATAACACTCCAAGCCGGGCAAGACTACACGAAAGTCCAAGACCTGTTCGAACGCATGCCCGACGACGCGACGAGTCTGAACATCGAAATCAGCTTCGAGAAGTAATCTTCAACTCGCCAGCGGTCCGGTCTCGACGAACCCACTCTTGTCTCTTCAAGAATTCCCGTCGCAGGCTGCGTCGCCAAGTGGCTCTCACATTCTGTAGGAGCCGCATGGCTAGACTACCCGAGCGGCTTCACAACCGACTATCGTCTCAGCCTCGAAAAGCTCACGTCAAAAACGTCACAGCAGCACCGACGATGTGGCTACCGCAGTAACTATCGGTCGTCTTCTTCGGGATTCGTCCCGATACCGAACGACCCGAACAGCTTCCGCGCCCAACTCGGGCCTTTGTGCCCCCAATCGGGGTTCGAGTCGTGGTGATTGCGGCTTGCCATAGCAATAGTAACGTCGCCCTCGCCACAGATTAAACTGGCGGTTAAACCCCCTCTCCATTTCGACCCCGTAGAACGGATTAGGACGTAACGCGACTCCAAACAACCGTAATCAGAGAAACAATGCCGGGAAGCATTAGACTCGTCCAGGCCGGAGCGACGATCGCCGACAAAACCAACTCCGAAGCGGACGCCACCAGAGTCGAAATCCCCATCAGAAGTCCGATTTGCGCGAAAATAACTCCATTTGCATTATTCTCGATGAGCGGGCTCAACGCATTCGTCTGCGAACGGTACTTCTCCACCACTTCCGCCTCAATCTCAGCTCCTGATCGCCCTTGAAACGCACTCAGACGCGTCTCCTCTGACGGGCCATATGGCAGACTGGATACTGCATACACTCCGACCCCAACGAACACCACACTAATGAGCGCCATCGCCGACAGCGTCCCGTACCCGATCGCAAATTCTGCGTGCGTCGGGAACCACCGCGCGAACTGGGAGATCTCGTAGCGAGTCCCCGTCTGCGATGCTAAATCACGAATCGGAGAGCTCCCACCAAGCCCGATAGCAGAAGCACCGATCCCAAGGATCAGCACAGCTGACCGAACCGTCCGCATCGCCTTATCATCAATATCTCCCAACAAGTCGATCTGCCGTTCCATCCGCAGCCGGGACTCCTCCACACTCACCTCACGTGCACGCTCCGCAGAATCCTCACTCGGGAGTAGAGAACTGTCCGCCGCACGGACGGCCCACCGACGCGGCCGATCCTCCCCATCGTCATCACTCATTCTCCAACGCGTAACTGACCCTCAGTATCTCCCACGTGAAATATTTCGCCCTCTTGGAACCTACAGACACGAACCAGATTCAGTACGATCCTGCATACAGGGGTTCGATGGGCTGACCAGTACCCGGTCGCCACCAACTGCTACACGTCCCAGTACTCCGAGTCAGGGGCAGGCCACACGTCACTCGCCTGTTCGGCAAGCCACTCACCCCGTTCCGCGATCGTGTCCTCGTTCCACTCATCAGGCCACGTCGTAACGAGATGCTTGTTCAGTCGGAGTACCGTGTGCTCCTGAATCGCCTCCCGCTTATCATCCCATGCCGCGTTCGAAATCGACGGGTTCAGCTTATCCGTCAAGATCGTCAAGTTCCCGATCCGGTCTTTTGCCTCGTCACGTTCCATCCGCTCCACTTCAGCCGGTCGCTCACCAGGAAGCGACCAGTGCGTAGACCATTTCTGTGGCAGCAGATGCTCGATCTCCAAGTCCTGCGTGAACTCCAGCGTCTCACTGTACCCAGTGTTCCGTAGCTCGCGTTCGATCGCCGCGAACACCATTTTCAGCCGCCGCTGATTGACCACCGCCCAGTACTCCAAGTTCACCATCGAATCCCGTAGCTTCTCGTCCGCCGGCCAGTAGTCACTCTCACTGTCCTTCCCCCGGAAGAACTCCACAACCACGTCACCAACCCGGTCCGTGTCCCGCTGCTTCAACTCATCCAACAGTTCGATGAAGATCTTGTTGTAGTTCTTCGACGTCAGCCGGGACAGCATCCGCCGCATCAGCCAACTCTCGATCGCTTCAACCGCTTTCACTTGCTGCTCCTGCGGAATGCCCTCGTGCCCGAAGATCCAGAGCAGCACCGGGTACGGCGTCGTCGTATCCAGCACATCCAACCGGTGGAAGAACACCCCGTCCCGAGACCCGCGATCCGGCTCGGAAATCATCTCGTAAATCGACGCGTAGTAATCGATGTCCGTCACGATCTCCTCCACGGACTTGTCCGTCCGGTCGAGGTACTTCCGAAACGCCGGGAACAGCTTCTTCGCCCGCACCTGCTGACTCATCTCCATCGTCAGCCAGTGCATGATGAACACGTCAATCTTCGGCCGATCCAACCGGCCCTGCGACACATCGACGCGCCACTCATCCTCGTCGAACTGCTTCCAGTACGTCTCGTGCAGCTCACCCGGATCGCTGTGCTCAACCGACGCTTCCCGGAACAAGTAGTTCTTGATCAGGTCAGCGGCGAGCAACGGCGTCCCGCGAGCGTTCAACGTCTCGAAGATCACTTGCGCATCGTCATTCGATTCGAGGTCGATCACGACGACTCGCAGCAAATGCCACATCGTCGTGACGAGCGCATCGAGATGCGCTTCTGTGGACTCGCCACCTGCTTCCGCCCACTCCCGGATCTCACCCGTGAAGTACCGGAAACACGCCTTCAAATTCTCCTCCCCCTCCAGTTCGGACTGCGCGGACTCCGGGTCCGAGAACGACATCACGTCGATAAACGCGTCCTGATCCGACTCGATCGGCCACACCTTCAACCGATCCGTCTCCGTGACCGTCAGGTCCGTATCGTTGAACATCAGCTTCTCCACCAACGACGCCGACTCCGCATGCCCGAGATCAGTCGCCACCGAATGCACCGCGGACAACAGCACCTGCAGCGTGATCAGTCGCTGCTGGCCGTCGATGATCTCCCGCGTCTCCAACTTCTGCGTCGGCGTCGATTGCTGATCCAACACGATCGCCCCCAAGAAATGCGGCGACGTCTCCTGCTGAGCCTCCTGCCGTTCAAGCTGCGTCTCAGCATCCGCCTGCCGCTCCATCAACTCATCCACAACCAACTGCAGATCCTCCCACAACGGCTGCCAATGCTCCTCCTCCTCCCACACGTACGGCCGCTGAAACCGCGGCACCACGTACCGTGTATCCTTCCGAAAAATATCCTTTAAATCGAGCGTATCCGCCTTCATTGATACCGAGGCATTCCCCCGACGGATGTATAAGTGATTTGTTGATGAGGACACCCCGAATCGAGCGAACAGTGAATTCGCAACTCTAAACTACTCTATGGTACATTTCCCGCCGTCTCGTGAAGGCTATTTCACCGCCCTCAAGGATATCCTGAGCCAGCGCCTTGATTTCGTCATCGTCAATGGACCCGCAGTTACGATAGAACCCTGCACGCCCGTTAGACCGCATCACAACAATCTGCTCAGCATCTCCGATAATCGGGATATTTGCATTGTGCGTCGCCGCGATAACCTGTCGGTCCTGCTTGATTGACCGGAGAATCTCGACTACATCGGTGAAGATGAATTTGTTGTCGAGCATATCCTCTGGTTGGTCAATAATAAGAGGCACATCCCGCTCAACCATCGCAATCGAGAGAAGGGCTGTACACTGCTGCCCATCAGACATCTCTGAGAGTTCCTTCCAGCCGCCATCATTGAGTTCGATAACAGGCCGGTCATGAATCTCGAAGAGTTCCAGCTTCGTCAGCTGTTCGACCAAGTCATCGTGCGTGACGAAGTTCTCCGCAGTTGTCGGAGTAACATCTGCAACGTCACAGAGAGTGTCCGTATCCTCGTTGCGAACTATCTCGGCCAGTTCGGGCGGGTCAATCGCCGCAGTGATCTGCTCTTTATGCTCCGTCCAAACACCGGACCCTTCCAACACGTGATTCACCCAATCAGTATACTCCCTCCTGTTCGACTGGCTGTGGAGCGAGACTCTAACATTCCCAAGATGCTCGTTCAACTGCTCAATACCTTCATTCCGAGCATCACTCAGGTTCTGCCGTGCCGCTTGCAGATCATCCAGCAGATCAGATTTTCCGTCTTTCGCTGTCTGCAGGCGCTCCTTTGCATCCTCTAGAGATTCAGAAACACCTCGCAGCTCTTCTAATTCGGCCTTCTTCTCGAAGAACTCCTCAATATCAACACCAATCTCGTCCTCGATCTCATCTGCGAGAGCCTCATGTTCCTCTTCCCGCTGCTCGTTTTCCGCGTTCCACTGCTCCCGAATCTCCTCAATTTCTTCCCGCCCCTCGCTAACAAGATCCTCTAACTCCGCTTCGTATGCAGCAAGTTCCGACTTCAGTTCTGAGACCGTCTCATCAACGGACTCCAACAAGTCCTCATTTGGCCCGTCATCAACGTCCGTCTCTGAGAGTTGGTCAGCAAGGGTGAGTGACGACACATCTTCTTCGACCGCTTCAATATCCACAATGACGTTACCGAGAGCAGTCCGCTCCTGCTCCCACTGTTCTTGGCCTTCCACATACTCACCCACACCCTTCTGTTCCATCACCTCGACTTGCTGGTTCAACGCATCAAACCGCTCTTCCTTCGCTTTAAGCGACTCAACCTCCTCACGAAGATCCGCAATCTCACGGTTCTTCGCTCGAACCTCCTGTTTTACACGCTCACGCTCATCCTTCTCAGCAGAGATGTCGAAATACGAATCAAGCAGATCCAGTTGGTCAATCTCATCCCGCGCCAGTTCAATCAGCTCCCTCTGACTGTGAATCTCGACATCGAAGAACTCCTCTTTGAATTGCTCAATCGAGAGATCTACGTCATCCGGCTCGCCAGCATCATCAGAGGGAATCCGCTCGATATCAGGTTCCGCATCGTATTCTCGCGTGATGCGGTACTGATCTCCGTTGGTAGCCGTAACTAATAATTCGACCCGACCATCCGGGCGAAGCGTATTCTCAATTAGAGCAGTATAGTCTTCTTTGATATCGTTAGATCGCGGCGGAATATCTAACGCGTAGCGAATCTGCTCAATAACCGTCGATTTCCCCGTCCCCTTGCCCCCAATCAGACAGTTCAGGTTCTTATTCAGCTGAAGGTGCCTGTCCTGCAAAAATCCGTTCTCGGCGAAGAGCCCATCCACGCTCGGGTGCCGAGTCGGTTCATCAGTCAGAGACATCCGCGAGTCCGGGTCAGCGAACGCGGTCCGAAGCCCCTCGAATGAAGGGGAATCCATCTTGATATACGTGAACCTCTCTCCTACATCTTCTAGCGAGTGCGCATCAGAGGACCGGATGTGAGCATAGCCCTCAAACTCTTCAGCGGTCTCCTCGTCAACAACCTCAAGCGCAGCGACGTTCTCTTCGTCAAACACGTTCTGCCGAGTCGGATTATTCCGATCCGCTAATTCGTAATCAGCACCTGCAAAAGCATCAATATGCGCTAAAATGGGGAGCCCTCCAAGATCACGAGTTCTCTCACAGATCTTCGGAATCGCATCATCAGCAATCGCCTCTTCCGGGTCGCCACGAATACCAATCTCGTGTAAGAACCCGTCCAGAATACCCGACTCCTCAGGCGGGAAAATAGCCGTCATATGGATTTGATGCTCCCCACTCTGTGGAGTCGTAATTTCTACTCCCGGAAGAACCGTGACATCAGAGTCTTCAGCAGCTTCCTGCAGCGTGTCGAAATACTCTGCTGTGTTGTGATCGGTTACTGCGACCAAATCCAGATTCTCATTTTCAAACGCTTCGATTAGATCGCCCGGATCAGCATCCGGATCCGCGTAGTCGTGCGATTCGGGAGTATGAACATGAAGATCAGCCTTGAAAAACTCCGCACCACCAGCGGTGTCGAATGCCGGCATATGTATTCGCATGATTATCTCTACACGACATATACTTGGCGGAACCAATTATCCAGAGTACTAGGATAAAGTCAATCGAGAGAACGCACACTTATGGGGCTCCTGGGTAATCAACTCCGTATACTGCAGTATGTCTGAACAATCTGGGTCCTCACAAAGCGAGCAGGAGCGGACGGAACTCCCCATTGAGCGCGGGTTCCCCATCGAGCGCGTGAACGAAATCGCCGAGAAAGAAGGACGTGCTGGGATGCATTATCGGCCGATCTATTCGATGCACAAATGGTGGGCGCGACGCCTCGGTTGTGTCTTCCGCGCTATCTCCCTCTACACGCTGCTGGACGACCCCGAGAAGGTCTCCGTCTACGAGCCCGGTCACGAAGGCAGCACACTCGCGGACTACGGTGATGACAATACTTCTGACCTCGACATTGCCACGCTATTGGAGCAGGTAGACATGAGCGATCCGGAGAGTCTTTGGGAGCTGTACCCGAAGGACATTCGCGTCGAAGACAAGAAGATCCTCGACCCGTTCATGGGCGGCGGCACATCGCTTGTCGAGGCCTCTAGGTTTGGTGCTGAAGTCGTTGGGAACGACCTGAATCCGGTCGCGTGGTTCGTTACGAAGAAGGAACTCGAAGCCGGCCAGACCGACATCGAAGTGCTTGAGGAAGCCTTCGAGCAGGTGAAAGAGGACGTCGCCGAGGAGATCACGCAGTACTACAAAACACCCTGTCCGAACGGCGACCACGACGCCGACGTGATGTACAACTTTTGGGTGAAGGAGTTGGACTGCGTCTCCTGCGGGCATACGGTTCCACTGTTCAAGGACTACCGTGTTGCAAAAGGCCGATACGAAAATGACGACAAATACAACGTTCTTTGTCCCGATTGTGGTGCAATAACGCTGGTAGATGATTGGCAGGCAGAGAGTGTCTGTAACGACTGTGGTCACGGTTTTGTACCGAAAGAGGGGAATGTCTCGCGGGGCGGGAAGTACAACTGTTCAGACTGTGGACAAAAATACGGTATTAGAGACGCGATTCAGGAACAGGGGGGGTTCGATCTTCGGCTATATGCTGTCGAGTATTATTGCGAGCATTGTGATAGACATAGTGAAGAAAAATCGGTGTACAAGAATTACAAGCAAGCAGAAGATGCCGATCGTGAGCTAATACAGGAGGCTAGAGAGGAATGGAGAGGAAATGAGGACCTTCACAAATATGTTCCTGATGAGAAAATCCCTCAAGGGCATATGACCTCTGAGCGGAATCCGATATTTGAGCACGGATATACTGAATGGACAGACATGTTCAACGATAGGCAGCTCCTCAATTTAGCGAAGTTAATGCGATCAATTGATGAGATAGATGATCCAGCTAGTGATTATCTCTTGTTAGCCCTATCTGATTCTATCTTATTCTACAATATATTAACTATGTACAATTATACTGCTAATAAGGTCGAATCAGCGCTCCACCGTATGAAGGCGTTCCCTCCTCAACATGACCTTATTGAAGGTAATCTATGGGGCGCTAAGTTTGGTCGCGGTACTTTTCAAAATATGTGGGATATGGTTAAGAGTGGTATCGAATATGCGCATTCCCCGACAGAGCGGTATGTAGAGTCCGGTGAAAGTAAGGAAACAGAAGAGTTCTCTAAGGCAATTGGTGAAAATGCCCAGCTTCATCAAGGGGATATGCGGCTTATCGATGCCAAGGACGAGTTTGATGCAGTTATCACTGATCCTCCTTATTATGACAATATTATCTATTCAGAAGTATCCGATTACTTTTATGTATGGCAAAAAATCCTTCTGGAAGGGAAGTACCCAGGATTTGATAAAGAAAAAACCCCACGAGTAGATTCGATCGTTACGAACCCATACTTTGAGAAGACGGCAGAAGATTTCGAATCGGAACTTGAGCAGGCATTCAGTGTGATTCATCGGGCACTAAGAGAGGATGGCTCTCTTGCATTCACTTACCACCACAGCGACTCCGAGTCATGGGGCGAACTCCTCGAATCGCTCTGCAACGTCGGGTTCGAAGTGACCGCGACCTATCCCATCAGTGCGGACATTAACAAATTCATCGAAGGAGAAGCCGTTTCGTTTGATATTGTCGTCGTCGCCCGCCCAATCGACGACACCGAACCGGCCTCGTGGAACTCGCTCCGCCGGGACATTTACCGCACGGCCCGCCGCACCCGCAAACAACTCGAAGAGAACCGCGACCTCTCCCGCGGTGACATCGGCGTGATGGAGATGGGGGCGTGTTTCCGTGAATACTCAAAGCACCACGGGAAGGTGCAGCGCGACGGCGAGATCATGGACGCGAAGGAAGTCGTCCAAGAGATCTACGGCATCATCCAGGAGGCCAGCGACATCGGCGTCGAAGACGTGTTCATCGACCTGCTCGACACCTCGAACGTCTCCTACGACGACGTGAACAAACTCTCCCGCGGCACCAATGCCACCCCGGAGGACCTCAAGGAGATGCGCCTGTACAACCAAGACGACGGCTTCGAACTCGGCACGTGGGACAACGAAAAACGCCAAGCGTACATCCAGGAGCGCGTCAACGGCGACGGCGGCGACCACCTCTCGAACCTCGACAAACTCCAGTTCCTCCGCTACCGCTACGAGAAAGGTCAGGCCGTGCAGAACTACGTCGAGAAGTGGGACGTCGATGACGACCTGCGTGAACTCGCCGGCCGACTCGCCGACGTCACCGGCGACGACACATACACGCGCGTGCTTGGCGACCGAGACATTACGAGCTACTGACCAGAAGTTAGCACACAGCCCCACATTCTCTGACCACAGGAGAATCACGCCTCCTCTCTATTCGTCTCATGACTAGCAAGCGGAATGCTGAAGAATCAACGAAGAGTGATTTCGAGTAATCTGTGCGTCCCTTTCGAACTGACGAGACGACATATCAACGCTCTATCGCAATCGATGCGAGCACGATCGGTGATATCACGATTACCGTCGCCGTCAGTGCAAATCGCAGCGAGGAGTTGGATATTTTGGATAGTATCTACGCTGCGGCCGACGGATATCCGTTCTTCCCGTTCCGAGACAAATCCCACGACTTGACCTACGAAGATAGCATTGGACTCTTCGAAACAGTCATTCAAGACAACAACCAGTTCCTAAAAGCGACTTCCCACCTCGGCCAAGACGGGTCAGACCCAGAACGTGTTGAAGCAGTCCAATCTGCTGTTCTCACCGAACAGTTGGGGTTTGAGGACACGCTCGTAATTCTCGACGGTGACGAGGACAAAGCAGAACGGTTCGGCCGGGCAATCAGAGGAATCTCGGATGGTAGTCCACCAGTAGCCACCTGTATCCAGTCAGAGCTGTATTACCCTACATCCCTTCTTGCCGATCTCTGTGCGAGTCATCTCGCCTACGAGATCGATCATCCCCGGCATTGCTCTCAAGTCACGCCAACTGCCCCAGTCACGAAAGAAGACTTCAGTCATCTTTGGGGACCAGCGTACAACGAGATGGTGAACACCTCCACTCCTGAGTACACGGTACCAATCGAGCAACGAAGAGCTGAAACTGTTCCAACCCGCATGAACTGTTGGTTCGACGGCGTGATGGGTGGCGGCGAGCCCGTCGAATTCGAATCCTCAGTCCGGCCAATCGTACAGTATGCCGAAAGCGAAGGATATGACGAACTCGCTACCCGCCTCTCTGAGGTGTAGAAGTCAGATGCGTTTCCTGCGCCCACGTCCGTCTTCAACACCTATTGGCTTGCGCCGCCAGGCTTGCGGGCCATGGTCACACAGGCTCCACGCAGCACCTTTGCGCTCAACCTTAGATACTACATGCCAGCATATAGAGCTTTGGATGGCTGGTCAAGAACTCTCAAAATGATTTTAGACACTTATCACCGCTATGAGACACCCCTCTCCAAATTCGGGACGATAGACGTTCGGACAAGAATAATAATCAGCAGGACATTTCCGTGGAATCAGAAACAAACAACGAGCATCACGATTTGGCACCACAAAATCGCATGACTGTCGTCGGCGTCGATGCTTGCCCGAAAGGATGGGTTGCCATCGTCATCGACGACAGCGCGACGCAAATCACGACGTTCGAAGCTTTCGACCGGCTCGCCGACGCTTACAGTGACGCAGACCGAATCCTCGTAGACATCCCTATCGGCCTTCCTGAAAACGATCGCCGCCAATGTGACGTCGAAGCGAAGGATCTCCTTGGCAGTCGTGGCTCCTCAGTCTTCTACGCCCCCTGTAGCGAAGCCATCGAGCACGACGATCACGCTGAAGCAAGCCAAGCACACCGAGACAACATCGGGCACGGCCTGAGCCGGCAAGCCCACAGTATCGCGCCGAAAATCAGGCAGGTCTCCGAGGTCGTCGAAGATGACGACAACGGGTATGTCCGGGAGAGTCACCCGGAACTCTGCTTCGCAGCGCTGAACGACCAGCCAATCGCGTACTCGAAAACAACCGACACAGGCAGAGCAGTCCGAATGAAGCTCCTCACCGACGAGCTCGACGGCGCAAAATCCCTTTACCACGACGCTCGTAAGCGATTTCTCCTGAAAGAGGTTCGACGCGACGACGTTCTCGACTCGATAGTACTCGCCGTCGCCGCCCGGAACGGTGCAGACGCGACCGTTCCCGAAGACCCGACAGCTGAAGAGCCACGCATCTACTACCCTGCGTTCTCCCCGCCGACAGTCCCGGTCGAGTAAGCCGAAAACAGCGAACCCGACAGCACAGTTACTTAATCACGCCGTGCAAAACACCGCGTAACGAATGGCAGGACCCGGACGCATCCCCGGTCGCTACAACCTCGTGATCGACGGGCACTACGATACGTTCGACCACCAGATCCCCGTCGAAGAGTTTATCGACCGACTGGAACGCGACGATGTCCCGGACCAAGTCAGCGTCGTCGGACTCGGCGACGCCTTCGAAGACGGCGACCGCGCCGACGAACTCGCCCACGCGATCGACCAGCGCGCCGACGACTTAGAGTACCAGAACCCCACCATCCAGTTCGTCGTCACCGGGACCTTCCACCGCAACGGGAAAACGTACGACCTCCGCTACAACGACCAGCTCCACTCTCTCCGAGGCGTGTTCGGCCCCCAGTTCGAACGGAAAGGCGATGGCGACTGGCTCGTCGTCCCGTTGTAACTACAGGAGCTTCAACGGGCCTTCTTTCTCCACTTCTCCGCCCCCGTTCAGGAAGTACAGGTCGATCCACTCGTTGCCTCGGTCTTCACAGAACACCGGCACGCACGTTGTCGTGTGCTCGTACCGCTGCTCACACCGCGTTTCGATCTGCTCACGTGTCCACTCGCCGTTCTGCTCCAAATCCTGCCGATTACGCACGTTGTACGAGTACTCATCAGCAGCCGCTTTCAACACCCGTAGCGAGAAATTCCGCGGGCTCTTGAAGGTGAACGGCCCACTCATCGACTTCGCCTCACTCAAATCAGACGCATCGACGCCATCGAGACACAACTGGTTCTCCGAGACCGCACGGAACGCCTTGATCTCCGGCGCTCGCTCCACAAGCACCTCGTACAGATACTCATGTACCACGTCGTCGTACCGCTCCAACGTGAACTCCGCTTCCGGGGACACGATCTGCAACTCCGCCCCCGTCTGCGCCACACGCCGCCGCTTCGGCTCCAATAACGGGCAGACGAACGCCAGCCGGTCGGTATCCAGCAGGTACGCGTAACTGAACAACCGCGACCGCGACGGCGACTCCTTCACCGGATCATGCCCCTCCGCATAGTACTTCGAATCCAGCACCGCGATCGTCTCACTCCCTTCCTGCAGCGCGTGATCCGGCTCGTGGTAAATCTGCCCCTCATCCGCAAACGGATTCACCGTCGGCGAATCAACCGCCGTCACGTCCGTCAAATCGTCCAAATAATCGTACGCCTTGATCCCCTCAAGCTCGTTCGAAATAACGACCTGCGAGTACTCCTCGAACAACGACTCCATGTTCAACACGTAATCCACCACCAACTCCCGCGGCCCATCCCGAAGCTGCTGGCCGAGCGACGACGACATCACCGCCTTCGCTACGTCGAACGCCTTCTGGTAGTACCGCCGCTGCTTCGGCAAATCCGCCAGTGACAGCCGGCGATACGCATCCATCCGATCCAACCCGCTCTCTACCCCCATGCCTTCAAGCCGCTGCACCTCGCGGTGCACCTCCGAGAACAACCGATCATACCCCGCATGATCGTTCTCCGCAGCGTTCTCCCGGAACAACCGCAGCAACGTCTTCCCCGCGTAATGCAGCAACGAGTTCACCGCGTTATCGTACTCTGTCTCGTTCCGAACCCAGTGTGGCTCCAACGTCCCCCGCGCGTGATTCAACAACGTCTCCTCCACGTCGATCTCCCCCCGCCCATCCAGACTATCCAGCCGCTTAATCACCAAATCCCGGATGTACCCGTGGCGTCGAATCGTCTCCAACCCATCGAGATAGTTGATCGCCAACACCACGAACACGTCGTCCAGATCGATGTCGTCAGAGAGAAAATCCTGCAACGGCATCCCGTGATACTCGATCGACCGGTTCTGATCGTACACCGCAAGCAGCATATCGAAAATATGCTCCCACTCGATCTTCGGATCCACCTGCACCTTCGACGACGGTGTCAAGCTCACGACGCCGATGATGTCCGTCGCCTCCACGTGCAGTTCCTGCTCATCGTCATCAACAGTGACCGTGATGACCTTGTACTCCTGATCCGAGTCCAGCGCCGCCTGCTGCTTCGTGAAGACGCTCGGACTCTCCTGCGTGAACGACGCACGGCGAAGCTGCTGCTTGATAGACGACGGGCACCCCTCAATCCGGATCTCACCACGCTCCTCCACGTTGAACGTGTCCTGCCCGAACTGAAACACCTCGTCTACAGCACTCATTACTCGTACGAACCCATCTGCCGCCGCTCCTGTTCGAGCTCCCGCTCCGCCAACTCCGCCGCCGGCGACAGATCGAACTCCTCAAACTCATCATTCAACGCACGGTAATGGTCCACGATCCGCTCGATCTGCGGGAACGCCGCCGAATTCAACAACCGCGGCACGATGTACGTCCGGAACGCCTGTCCGACCGCCGCCGTCTGATCAAACTCGTACTCCCCACCTTCCCGACACCCAACACCGAGGAACACCGCAACGTCACGGTAATGCATCGGGCCGAACCGCATGATCGCTCCTTGCGACGTCGATTCGTTCCCGTGATTGATCCCCTCGTAATCACGCTCGAAGAGCCGGAGGATCTCACTCTCACTGAAGTCAGTCTCGCCGGAGATGTGCGAGTCGATCCAATCCCGGAACAACTGTTCACGCTTATCGTCCTCGTACTCGTCCAGCTCGATCATCGCAAACCGGCGGGTGATCGCGTTATCGAGTTCGTTCACCGTCCGATCCGACATGTTCATCGTACAGATGATGTTTACCCGCTCGTCCAACTGAATCGTCTCCCCCTCGTCCGTCTCGAAAATCGTCTGATTCGGATTCTCGATCGCCGTGTACAGCGGCCCGAAGATCTTCGAAATATCCGCACGCGTAATCTCGTCGAGAATCACGCCGTACTCAACATCAAAGCGACGCGCACGCTGAACCCCCTCGGACACACAACCGAGCTTCGTCCGGTAGCTCAGCGACTCACCAGTATAGTCCGGGCTGACACCACCGATGATGTCCGACGGCGTCCACGACGGCGTCGCCGTATTCAACGTGTACCCAATCCCCGTCTCACGCGCCAGTTGCTTAGCAAACGTCGTCTTCCCCGTCCCAGTCGGCCCGTACAGCACAACCGGCTTCCCCGCAGCCAACGCCACCTTCGCGTTCCGTTGCACATCCCGCGGAACAAGAACGTCCTCCGGCGTCTCATCTCCCCGAAGACTCACCACGCGCTTCAGCCGATCCGACGCAAGCGGCGACTCAAGCACCGCCTCTCGCACGTCGCCCAGGCCGTGCTTCCCATCATGCGTAACGTCTAGCTCCTCCTCCTCGATGAGATACTCCAAAACATCCTCAGACTCCGCATTCCGAATCACGCGAACGACTTCATCAGCATCGTGGCGGAGGATCCCGAGCTCCGCTTTCACGTCTTCACGCGTATAGGAATCCTCAGACGAATCGTTCATTACCTACTACAGGAGCAGCCGGCCATATAAAATCTCAGTTATGAAGGACGTGCCATCAAGCAGCATTAAGTAACTACTGCGGCACTACCCACGCAACATGATCAACCACGACCCTGAGCTTGACCCACGGGAACCAAGAGAAGGTGATCTCGAAACTTTCCGAAATCTAGAGGAAGGCGACGAAGTAACGTTCTTCGAATGGCCCGTGGAGCCACTCACTGTTCTCGGCCGAGAAGACAATGAACAGTTCGGCGAACACGTCCGAGTGAAGGTAGCTGGCGACGAGTCATTCCTGTACGAAGTTGATGGGTGCCTCTGGCACTATGCAGACGTAGACGATCAAGAGGCTAATCCCTTCCCAGTACAGGGGGTAAGCCTAGTAGAGCAAGAGAGACAGTAATCCTCTATTCTGCCAGCTCCCACAGAAGGGCGTTCCCGACTTTTCGACTCTGAATCAGTCCGTCTCCCTCCAGTTCTTGCAGCTTCAAGTACGCGGTTCTTCTATCACAGCCTACTTCATTCGAGATATCTGTCGTCCCAGCAGGACCGAGCTCTTTGAGAACATCTAAGAAGTCTTCCCGTGGGTATTCCTCAGTGAACTGCCCGCTTTCTTCGTCACGATCCCGACTGCCCATATCTGTTCAATGCAATTTCGGTACTAATCACTACTGGGACACCTACCATTAGTCAACTGTCCAAAGGTATTTACCAATGGCTGCATGACTAATGGAGTGTGACCCAGCCATCGGGCTTGATCGCAGAGAAAGCCCGGGTGTCCTAGCACCCGAGCTGGGGTCCATTGAAGCTATCAAGAACCCATGTACAACTGTTGTCGGGGCGATAATGAGGCTGGTGTATCGTTGCGGGAAGAAGCGGCGTCATTTGCGGGGCTGTCGGATGCGGAGTGCTGGGCGTGTGATGAGGACTTTGCGGAGGGCGACCCGGTCGTCGTGTACGTCTTCCGTCCTGCTGGATCGGTTCGGTATGAGGTTGGACGCGTGGTGTGCGAGGCGGATGCGGAGTCGGTGCGGAGTGAGTTCACCCTTGGTGTACGCGAATTGTTGTTAGAGGGCCGTGTCGGTGTCTGCGCGGACGTGACGCGGCAGGCGTCGTGGTTGGTGCTTGTCTCTCCGCGCGTACGCGGGGTGAGTCCGCCGGCGACGACCGGCGTGTCGAAACGACCGATCGACGACACTGATGAACCTGAGGTATCGGCGCGAACCGGCCCGCGGTCGGGTCGTGTGGTGACGGAGTCGGAGGTGGACCGATGACGGGCGACGACTTGGAGTTCGTGTCGTCGCATCTGCCGGTGGAGTTCGATGTGCCTGAACCGAGTGAGGAGTTGCTGTTCCCGGACGTGTACGTCGGGTTGGAGTTGGATTTGGTTGCGCCTGGTGATGGGGTCGTGACGGATCGGCATTACGCGTCGTCGGGGCGGTACGAGCCGGATGATGCGATGAATCAGATTGGCGGGCAACTGTCCCCGTTCGCATTGTCGGGATGGCTGCGCCACGGCTGTGAGGAAGTCCTCCAAGCTGCAGGTTCGACGGCGTGCCATCCGGGGGAAGCGAACGCGGGGTTCGCGCGCGAAAACGTGTATGAGCGGGACCTCGACAGCGGCTACCACGAGAAGGGCAGCTGTGCCGACGAACACGATGCTGGGTGCGTGGTGTATGAGTTGTTCGGTGGGTTCGGTGAGAATCCGGGCAAACTGTTGCGTCGCCCGGTGTCGTTCTCGCCGGTCCGGTCGAACGTGGATGTGCTGCAGGGTGAAGCGGAGGCGCACTACAGGCAACTGTCCTCGCAGGTCCGTTCCCGGAATGATGAGGACGGCGGGCAACCGTTGCGGCACTCCACCCGTGACGTACTCGGGAACGTCGAAGGCACGTGGCTGCTCACACTCCGCGAGCTGAAACCGGAGTTCGTCGGGCTCCTGTTGGAGGCGGTGTCGTTCCTTGACGCCAACAGCGAGAAGTTTGAGTTCCAGCTCGGCGGCGCGCGGAATTTCGGTGGTGGTGTGGCGGACGTGTCCGTGATTAACCCATTGTACACGGATGCGGAGGTGCGGCGCGTGTTTAACCGGGCGTACGGGCCGAGTGAGGCGATGGAGGCGAAGGACGAGACGTGGCGGTCAGAGTACCGGCCGCGGTTCGTGGAGGCACTGCAGGCACGGATTGCTGGCCGGGATGCTGATGCGGACGTGTCGGTGCCGAGTGGTGATGCGAGCACGAATGGAGGTGGGTCGGCGTGACGGACCGCGACGACGCCTGCGACGATGATGATCACGATGGGGATGTGCCGCGTCGTGATCTGGGTGAGGTGCCGGTGGATGAACCGGTGTCGCCGACGACTGAGTTTCGGACGGTGCAGGACCGCGAGGCAGCGTTCGATACAGGGACTGTGTCGAGCGGTGAGGGCGGTGGGTGTCCTGACGACAGGGTGAGTGAGGAGTTGGATGAGCTTGCGGAGCCGACGACTGAGTTCCGGACGATCCAGGAGCGAGAGGCTGCTGGTGGGGTGGACCGAGAGGAGAGTGATGGTGGTGAGTGACGTGCCGGACGGGGTGACGGGTGAGTCGAACGATGGTGCGGACGAGGTGTCGGTGCTGGTGGCGTACCGGCATGATGTGCATAAGGCGCGCGGCCGGTCGCACGAGCACGCGGCGGAGTGGTTCCGGGACGTTCCGGTGAACGAGTCGGTGCCGGTGCACGCGGATCGGGATGCGGCGTTGCTGAGTCGGCCGCGCGGCCGGCCGGCGGACACGCTCCCGGCGCACGAGTCCCAGCGACGCGTCCCGCTGCTCGCCGGTGAACAATCCTTGCTGGACGATGTCGGGGACGCCGACGCGGCGCTGTACGAGCTCGTGGCGATGGAGAGCCCGGCGGCGTTGCACGAGGCGTGGCTGGACGCGTCGGTGCCAGCGTTGTTCAGTGAGTCCGTGTACTACCCGGCGACGTCGCTGAAGTACCACACGGTGCTCGTTGCAGCACTTCTGGATAATTACCGCGCTGGGCATGCTTTCGAGGAGTTATGGCTGGCAGTGACGAGTCACGGCCCAGGAGAGGCGGCGACGGTTGTCCCGCACCGGACAGTGTTGACGACCCCGTGGTTCGCGCTGCACGTGACTGGGGAGCCGGGTGAGTGGCCGGCGGCGCGGCTCGGTGACGTGCCGGCGCAGTCGTTCGCTGACGTGTGGGCGCGGCTCCCGAACCACCCGTTCGACGTGGACGGGCAGCGATGGTGGCGCGTGCTTGATGCGCAGCTGCGGCGGATCCGGTCGTGGTCTACGGCGCTGCAGTACATTGAGGCCGTGACCACGGCGCTCAACACCGATGAGTCGGCGACGCCAGTCGCGGGGTGGTCGGCGTGACGCGCGTGCAGCAACTGCTGTTCAGCATGGACTCGCCGTACTTGGGACATCCGTACTTCGTGACGGGCCACGCGCTGTACTCGGCGCTGGCGCGGCGCGTGGATGCCGTGACGCGGCAATCGATCGCGGTAAGTCACGGCGTGTTCCTGCCGCAGGCGTACGGATCGCCAGTGGAAGGGACGGCCTCGGTGCGGCCCGGGGCGAAACTCGGGTCGTCGCTCCCGGACGTGGAGTCGTACGCGGATTTGTTCCTGTTCCGTGATGCGGCGCACCGGTGGGTGTCGGCGTCGCGGCCGCGGGACGTGACGAACACGCACCCGTTGCAACGGTACCGCGATCGCGTGGCGTTCGCTGACTCGGCGTTGGTGAGTCGGCCGACGGGCACGCAGGGCACGGCGCGGCGCGTGTCGTGGGCGGCGCAGTGCTACGTGCACGTCGGTGATGACGCGAGTGCTGATGTGCTGCCGCTGGACGAGGCCGTGCTCGACGGGCTGCGCGTCGGTGGGAGTCGGAACTACGGGTTCGGAGAGTTGTCGCTGCTGGACTCGCAAGTCATCGCGCTCGACGAGTTGGAGTACTCGCGGCTGCGCGCAGCTGATGACTACCGTCTCGAACTCGTGACGCCGTACGTGCTTGCAAGTCAGTTCCCCGGGGCGGACGGGCAAGACGTGCCGTGGTGGTGGGACGTACAGGGCCGGGCTGCGTCGGGCGGGTTGCGTCGCCGAGCAACGCGGCTCGTTGACGGTGCTGACGTGTACGACCTACAGACGGTTGATCACGGACAAACCGTGCCGTACGCGGGTGATAATTCGGTCGAGACGGCGAAGAACGGTGTGACGCGGGTCGGCACGCACTCCCGATACGGGTTCGGAGAACTGCGGGTACGGCCGGCGGACACTGACCGGGTGCCGGAACGGGCCGAAGGCCGAGCGAGGGGTGAGATATGATGGTGCTGCAACAAGTAGCGTTCGATATCGAGACGACCGGGTTCGGCGTCGATGACGAGGTAACGGTTGTGGGGTTCGCTGTGCCGCTCGGGCTCCGCGTGTTCGTGCAGACTGACAGCCGGCCAGCTGGTGACGTCGAAGCGACGGTGGAGGCGGCGACGCCCGATGATGTGCTGGTGAACATCTCGACGCATTCCTCCGAGCAAGGCTTGCTCGCGGCCGTGTCGGCGTTCGTGGCGGAGCGACTGGCGGGTGACGACATGCTGCTCGTCGCGTACAACGGGGAGACGTGGAGCGGCGGGTTCGACGTCCCGTTCCTGCGGACGAGGTACGCGCAGCTCGGGCTGCAGTGGCCGTTCACGGATGTGCCGTACGCGGACCTCATGCCGATCGTCGCCGACCGGTTCAACACGACCGTCATCGACGACGGCGAGGCCGACGCGGAAACCGAGTCCGTGGCGCGGAACGATCTCGGTCATGCGTACGCCGTGCTGTGTGACGGGGAGTACAGTGACGTGGATCCATTCGACGATAGTGCGCAGGCAGTGACGGCGTTCGACGACGGGCGGTTCGCTGAACTCGCGCGGCATAACGTCGCGGACGTGCTCCGAACGCAGGCGGTTGGCCGGGTGGCGGAACGGTACTGTGCGAAGTCAGAGTTCCAAGTGAAATCACTGACGCCGACGCGAGAGGCATGACTGCAGGAGCATTGACGCTACCGCGGTGGCTGACGAATCAGAAAGGCCCGCCGCGCGGACGGCGCGAGGAACGGGCGTGACGCGAGGCCAGTGTGGCCAGTGACTGCGGGTTGAAGCGATACACCATGGAGAATGCTGGCCGCGGTGCATTGAGCGGGAACCACTCAACACGAACACAAGCGAATGACGACACAATCACGAGACGCGACTGACGCACCGACGACCACGGATGAACACAAAGAACACGAGGACCACGAAACGTGTCACGAGTCCGTACCGGCGGCGACGCGCGAATCGGTGCTCGACGATTACTCGTATCGCTGCCAAGCGTGCGGGCGGTGCGGGCCGGAGAAAGGCGGGTTAGCGAAACTGCATGTCCACCATATCGAGCGGAACCCGGAGGACATGGACGAACATGCCGAGGAGAACCTGACCGTGCTGTGCCGGCCATGTCACGAGTGGCTACACCAGCAAGTGGATCCGACTGACGCGCCGGTCCGCATTACGGAGGCAGATCGAACGGTGCTGCTCACGCAGGACATCGAGATCCTGCAGGTGCTCGCAGACAACGGCCCGGCTAGAACCGGTGACATCGCCGCCGAACTCACAGTTGACCTGACGGTGTCCTCTGTCAGGGAGCGCCTGTGGGTGCTGATGGGGTTGGATAATCGGATTGCGGAGCGCGACACGCAGCTCGTCGATAAAGACGTCGAGACCGGGGAGTGGGGGCTCGTCGATCAAATTGAGAACTCGGCGCGCGGGCACATCCCGGATGATGATCAGTTACTGTTGCAACGCATGGAGGATGAGCAGGTGCGGCGCGCGTTGGAACGCGGGTGTGACCGGGACAGCGTGATGGATGTCCTCGACGTGTCGGAGCGTAGCACGTTCTACAAGGCGAAGCGAGCGTACGCGTTCGAATTCCCCCTGGACGCGTTCAGCCGCGGGGGCCGGCCACCGGCAGAGTCGGCCGGTCAGGATTCAAGGGGTGAGTCGGGCAGTGAGGAAGCGGATGCGCAGCAGCGGCTCGACGCAGTCACCGACGACAGTGACGATGCGGGGCGGACGGAGACGTGGGGTGGTGACGGCGACGGGGAGTCGGGTGCTGTGGATGCGGCGACGTTGTTGAGTGAGTTAGCGGCAGAGGACGAGGCTGGCAACTCGGCTGACGAGCTTCAGCGGCAAGTTGATGCCGCGATCGAGACGCTCGAAGGGTTGCGAGGTGAGCTGGGGTAATCCAGTCCAGGAAAGTGTTTCCTCGCGGGTTCGGTTGCGACGTGCCACGGGGGTACGGGGAAGGTTACCGTCGGTAGAATTATATTGTTTCTGAACTAACTGTAATCCATGAGTAACGGTGACAACACTGACGCCAATGGGTTCGTGTATCGTCGAGGCGGAGGGAGCCCGATTGGCGAGTCGATGCCGGGGACGTTCGGGGACTCCCAGCGGGTGATTCACGATAAGGACGGGGAGACGCCGGCTGTCACCGACGAGGTGGAAGTACCGTCTGACGAAACGGAAGAAACAGAGGAGAAAACGGAAACGAACGGGTTGAGTGTCGATGAGTTGGTCAAACTCCGAGAGTAGTTTGACTCGCTAAAGACTGGATAGGGTTACAGGGATTCGAGACCTACCTGTTCATTGTCGGTGGGGGTAGTTTTTCAGAGCTGCTTGACCAGGTCGTTTGTGTCGAGTAACTGGTAGAGATCTGCAAACAGCGTGCTACACGTGTCCTCAGGGTCCTCGTGTGCGCTGGGTGTCCCGAGCGTGTTCCAGTCACCGATCAGTACCAGGCGTTTTCTCGCTCGTGTCATAGCGACGTTGAGGCGACGCTTTCCTTCCTCAGGGAATGCGAGGAATCCTGAGTTGTTGTCACGGTTACTGCGGACCCATGAGACGATGATGGCCTCACGCTCCGACCCTTGAAACGAGTCTACGGTGTTTATCTTCAGTCCGCGTTGCGGGCCGAGTTCCGATTGAACAGCGGATCTGATCTCCCTTATTTGCGCTGTGTAAGGGGTGATTACGCCGATTTCACTCGCCTCCAAGCCTGACATTTTGAGGAGTTTCACGTGGTTTGCGACGACCTCTGCTTCGCGCGGATTCCTCGTAGACTTTGACCCGGGCGGTGTTTCTTCATACCCAGCGACGTCAACGCCGACCAAGGGTTTCAGGTCGTCAACGCGCCAGTCTCGGTTTCGGTCTGCCGTTTCGATTTTCCCGTCGTAGATGTGTTCGTTAGGGAATGCGGCGATCTGTTCGTTCATCCGGTACTGTCGCCTGAGGAGTTCTGTCACATCGTCTCCGTAGACATTGATGAGATGTTCGAACAGGGAGATATGCATTTGTTCTTCCTTTGCTTCCTCGTCTGCTGCGTACGGTGGAAGTTGCAGGTGATCGCCGGCGAGAACGAGCGTTTCCCCGTACTGTGCTGGGATGAATGTTGGCGGCTGTGCGGCTTGGCCGGCCTCGTCAACAACGACGATATCGAAGTCAGAAAGGTCCTCATCTGTACTCCCAAGGGCCCCCATGGTCCCGGCTACGAGGTCGGCGTCGTCTACTGACCAACCTGCATACTGGGACGTAACGATGTTGTTCGATGAATTATACCCGACCCGGGCGATTGATAGTTCGTCAGGCCGGTTGAGGTAGTTAGTTGCTTGTTCCTGTGCTGCTTCGTCATCCTCGTCTTCATCCAGCCGGTCGCGGAGTTGCTTAGGGAGAAACCGTTCACGGCCGGCGGGGCTGCCGACGTAGTGAAGCGAGTTCGGATCTGGTTCGATGGGCGTGCTTGTTCCGACGAGGAGGTTGTCGATCGCTTGGTTCGAGTGTGAGGTTGCGAGCACGCGCTGGCCTTGACTGACGGCAAGGCGGATCAATCGCCGTAATGTCCGGGTTTTCCCTGTGCCCGGCGGACCGTGAATACAGACCACGTCCTCACTGCCGAGCGCTCGCTCAACCGCGTCAGCCTGGTATTCGTTTAGTTCTCCAGCAGTCTCCGACGGCAGGCGAAGACGACTGCCGGTCAGTGCTTTTCGACCGAGAACAAGATCGGACAGTGTAGAATCGGCACGGACGGTATCAACGGCGTCTTCTTCGGCATCGAACGGAGCCGGGTTTATCAATCGCGCTGCGTGGTACGTTCGGTCAGATTGCGTGAGGTTTTGGAACGGTGGTGTATCGAGGCTCCCCTCAAGTTCTGGGAACCCGATGCCGATGGTCTGCTCGTCGATGAACCCGACTGTTCCCGGCTGGGGGAGGTGTTCGTCTTGTCGGTCACAACCGACAAGGACGATTTCTCGGGGATAGACGCCGTACTCCTCCATGAGGTCTTGGAGGGACTGCTCTGTTTCTCCTTCCGGGATCGGTCGCTCGTAGACCAGTTGAGTGTCAAACCGTGGATGGTACTGCTCTCCGATGTAGACGAGCTCGAGAATTGCGGCGTCCTGGTCTGCGAGTTGGTCGATTGTGGAGTTCTCGTACTGTTCGCGGTTCTGAGCGCGTTCTGCGGCTCGCTCCCGGTCTATGAACTCGTACAGCTCTGCGAAGTACGCTGAGCTATCTACTGACGTTTCCGGGTCGATTCTCGTGGAACTGTTCTCGGGAACTTCGGGGCCAAGTGATGCGATACAGTCGAGATGTTGATCGTCGGCGACGATTGAATCGCCGCAGACAGCGCAATCTGTGCTTGAGAGAATGAGATTGAGATGGGTTTGCTCGAAGTGAGATGCTAAGGCGTTCTTCGCTGTGTACGTTTCCTCACAAACGGGGCACGGCCAGTACGTTTCTGCGGCGTCCAGCGGGACGTTGTCTTTTGACCTGGCGAGACACGCGATATGATCAACGATGTCGGCGTTTTCGTCCTCGGTAAGGGGATCACCGCAGTCTGGGCACTGATCGGTTTGTGAGAGGTGTTTCTGGTAGAGGTGGCGGTGCAGTACGGACCGGTCATAGACCGTAGTATCGCAAATGAAGCAAGTCCGGTCGAGCCCCGGGAGGATGCGGGAGACCCTATGATCGAGTGAATCGATGCAGACGAGGTGTCTGCCGAGTTCGCCGAGTGTAATCGTATCACCGCAACCGGGGCAAGTCGCTGTGCCGTCTTGGGACCCAACGTGTGAGTCCCAGATGTGTAAGTAGAGGTCGTCAGATGACGGTAGTTCCACCTCACAGTCGGTACCTGGGCAGGTCATCGCCGTGTCGGACCCGTCAGCAGTGGAATCGACTCCGGAGTATGCGCAGTCGATATGCGACTCGACCGAATCGACTGGATCTCCACAGATCTCGCAGTCTTGCTGTTTGCTGAGGAGTGCTCGCCGTTCGGAGAAGGAGTGGGTGAGGAGGTGGGACTCGACAGCGTCTTGCTCGCATATCTCGCCGCATAACGGGCACGAGAACTGGCCTAATTCATGAAATAGACCGAGTTCATCTGCACGAACGTCGTAGAGGCAAGGGTAGTGATACGAGGAGTTCTCCTCAGTAAGGACGCAACCACACCCTTCGCAGTTCTCTTCGCTGCGGCTGGTAGATGATAGATGCGTATCCCAGATATGCGATTTCACCGCAGAAGGTGTCCCGAAGGTCTCGCCACACTGGAAACACTCGATAACGGACATCTAGATTACGAAATAGCCTCTGGGACATAAATGCACTTGGAACAGGCGTGTCAATATTCAGGGTGTACTTGGGCAATCGCCTTACTGACGACGGTGTTCCTGTCTGACCGATACAAAATTTTCCTGACCAACCGCTCGTTGTAATCGATTGTTCCGGCCGAATAGCTCGTGACTTTCTAGGACTCGGGCATGAGGAGGGTGTGTTTCTGTCGGTCCTTTGTTGAGTGGGTCTCCGATACTACTCTTGGTAACACTACGAGAAACTCGTTTATAATACAGTTTCGTGCTGTGTTACATCGAGGGTGAAGCCGTCGTCGGTGGTGACGTCGTCTTTGAGGAGGAATCCGACCGGGTCGTCGTAGACGGGGACGGCGTCGTCCCGTTGTGTCGAGCCACGTGGGATCGCTCGGAGCCGTGTCGTGTGGCAAGTGTTCGACCGGGGACGTTGCGAGTTCACCTGCGGTACAGTTGTACTAGTCGCAGGGCACAGGTCGGCGGTGCGCTAAGTGTCTCGTCAAACTGTGGGATGAATCACGGTGATGACTCACCGCAAAACTAATACTTATAACGCATATATCTATAGTTGAATATGCCCGATGGACATTCACGCTCGGCGAAAGGGCAAGTGGAGTACGGGGACGCAGACGTGTTGTTCCCGGTCGAGGACCTCGATGCGACCGTACTCATGCATCGAGATGCCGAACTCGCACTCGGCGACGCCGACGGGGCAGACGTCATTATCGTCGCTCCGACCAGTCTCGCCACCAGTATCAGTCTCACCCAACGTCCACTTACTGCGATCAGTGTGGACAGCCTGCCCACGGATGTCCGAACGCATCTCGACGGCGTTCTCGACGCGCCGATCGAGACGTTCGACCTAATCCAAGTCGGCAAATGGAACCGAGGCAGTCCGAATCACTCCATTTCGGAGTTCACAACTGGCTGACTGGCCGCACGACGACGGGCGAACGAGCAACAACGATGATTCACGTCCAACGATGACTGAGACTCTCGAAGACGACTACCCGGAGGCCGCCCCGTACATCCGAGACGCCGTCGATAACCACGGTGAAGAGTGGGTGCTCGAACACTACTACGAGGAACTCTACCCGCTCGGGAGAGTGATGGACGTGCCTGAGAAGGAGGAACTCCCGTTCTACGACGCCGACGAGCACGACTCGATGACGGAAACTGAACGCGTCGAAATGTACGAGGCGTGGGCGGCGTATCGAGAGAACCTCCGGACAGGAACGAAGCCGAGCGAGTGATTTCTGCCCCGACATTTTTCGCGGGTGGAGTTCAAGGGGAGGCATGGATCGGGATCGTGCGCGTGGTGTGTTGCTTGGGCTTGCGTGTGGCGACGCACTCGGCCGGCCAGTCGAGTTCGACTCGGCAGCAGCGATCAAGGCAGAGCATGGCCGGCTTGCCGAGATGGTCGGGCACGGGACGTGGAACCAGCCTGCCGGGACGATCACCGACGATACCGAGCAGGCGCTGTGTATCGCGCGCAGCGTCGCCGAACGAGGTGCGTTCGACCCGGCGGATATCGCGGACCGGTTCGTCGCGTGGTACGACACCGGGCCGTTCGACATCGGCCGGATGACGGCCCGGTCACTCCGAGCGCTCAAGCGCGGAGCAACGTGGGACGAAGCCGGGCAGCAGGTCTGGGAGGACAGTCCCGAAGGATCCAACGCCGGGAACGGGAGCGTGATGCGGTGCCCGCCGCTCGCCATCCCGTACGCGAGTGACTGGGAGCACCTCGTGGCGGTGAGCAAGCAGTCTTCGCAGATCACCCACGCGGACCCGCGGTGTACGTACGGGTGCGCGGTACTAAACCTCACAATCACCGGTATTCTCGGCGACGCCGACGCACCGCTGCAGGATGCGCTGGACTACGTCGGGTCGGACGCGCCGGAGGAACTCGTGGCGGCGCTTCGTCCAGTCGCACGTGGTGATTCGCCGGCGACGCTGGAAACGTCAGGGTACGTGGTGCACTCACTACAGACAGCACTCCACGATGGACTACTCGCAGAGAGCGCCGAGGAAGCGATTGTGAGGGCGGTGAATCGCGGCGGCGACGCTGACACGATCGGCGCGATCGCGGGGGCCGTGGCTGGCGCGCGGTTCGGGGCGTCGGCGCTCCCAAACCGGTGGCGTGACGCGATCGACGAAACCGGCGAACTCGAAAACCTCGCCGAGCGACTCGTTGAGGTGGCGTGATGTACGTGTTGGCGTTCGACCGGGACTGGACGGTAGACATGAATCCGCATCCACATCGAGAGGCGGTGCCGCTGGCGTGGGTACGGTACTGGGCGCACGAGGCCAAGCATGAAGTCTGGGCGATCGGGAACCAGGACCTCGTTGAGGAAGCAGACATTCCTGGTACGGTGGAGTCCGTTCGGCAGCGTGACGGCCACATCGACGCACTTGGTGAGCAGGACGAGTACGGGTATTACGAGTGGTGGCCGGAACGCGAGCAGCGCCTGCAGATTCTCGCGGAGTTATTCCCTGACGCTGATGGGCATATCGTCGTCGATGATCTCGATTTAAGCCACGTCGATAGGTGGGAGCACTACCACGCGTGGGACTTCGTCGAAGAAGTCCGGCAGGGAAACCTCGGGGTGTCGCCGCCAGCTTCGACTGACCTGGCTCCCGATGGCGGGTTTGGATCCGAAGACGAAGTGCGGAACGTCCTTGCTGAGGGGTACGTGTTCGAACTCACGCACCAAGCCGACGACGAGCAACGAACACATCTTGTCACGCATTTCGAGCCGAAGCGACCGTCAATGACGCCGTTGAAAGGCCCACCAGCGTTCTGGTTCGAGACCGTCGGGAGCGATGAGCGGTTCTCCGTTCGACTCCCGGAAATCGAGGCGCTACATCCAGTCCCCTACGAGCGCCTCGCGGACCCGTTCGCGGGAGCTGCGTTCGCAGCAGTTCGAGAACGAATCGAAGACGAGTCGGCGTCGGTAGACGAGGGAACACTCCGGACGATGTTGTCCGATGCGGCTGGGGACGATACGAGTGTAGATCGCCGTGAAGCACTCCGGCTAGCGATGACGACAGTAGAACACCGCGACGACACTCGGAAGGTCGCTGTAGAGACCGTGTTCGCGTGGCTAGCCGACGAGCCGACGACGATCGACCGAGCAGCGTTGGAAGCACTCCACGATGCCGCGATGGCTGAGGCAGCGGTGTTGAAACCGTACGTGACGGAGTTGGCGACTCACGCAAGTGACGAGTGGACGGGGCAGACAGCTGCGACACGCTGCTTGATGGAGATCGCGGAGGCTGACCCGGGAAGTGTCCTTGATGCGGTTCCCGCGTTGGAGGCGGCGGCGACGGCGGAAACGGATGCGACGCAGAGTTACGCCGTGTACGCGCTTTCCTGCATCGCTGAAACGCATCCAGAAGCGGTGTCCCCAGCAGTGCCCGCCCTGACCGAGGCGATACAGAGTGAGAACGAAACGACGCAGACGAACGCGCTGGCGGCGCTCGGAAAGATCGCGTCGAACTACCCGGACACCGCGGAACCCATCGTGGACGAACTAGCGGGACTACTGGGCGACGACGCGAAGCGAGTGCGGAACAACGCGGTCGGGTTACTGACTGACCTTGCCCAGGAACACCCAGCGGTCGTGATCGAGCACGCCGATCAGATCGCTGGTCGGCTGGATGACGACAATATCCAAGCACGCGTGAACGCCTCGATCGCGTTACAACGAGCCGGTGAGGCAGATCCAGCAGCGATTCGAGCACAGCAGGAACAGTTGGCGGCTGCGTTGGAGGATCCGAGTCCGGACGTCCGGGCGAACGTGTGTATACTGATCGGGAACGCGAACGGGGACGTGCCGATCGAGACGCTTGAAGAACTGAAAGAGAGCGATCCCGATGAGACTGTGCGTGAACGGGCAGCGTGGGCAGTTTCGCGCCTACGATGAGATATTGAACCTGTCTGGCCCGGTCTGCGCCCGTACAGTACTCCCAGTCGGGTTCTGAGAGCGTGTTCACGATATCCGTGACGGTGAACAAGCAAAGGTCGTCTCGGTCACTGGCTGCTTCTTCGGCTGTACTTGCCCCGTGCTACCCGTTCGCTAATTTGGTCATGCTAGTCCACAAGCGGAACAGGCCGAGTGCCTCGGGGCTTGACCCCGAGGCAGCTCACGTTCCGTGATCCGAAAATCGTACTTCAGAGTATGATACTCTGAAGTATGTTACTCGTCCGACGGTTGGCGAACCACGACGGGGGTCCAGTCCAATGGGGGGTCATTGTGGAGTTGCTTGGCGTACCGGCGGTGTGCCTGTCTTACTGCCATGATGAGTCGGACGAAGCTTACCTCGTTATGGAGGTATTCAGCTGTGTAGTCCGGAAGCCACACGTCTCGGAGGAGGTGTTTTGGCAGGAAGTGACCGCCCCAGACGATCATGCAGCCTTCTGTATACCTCGTCCTGAAGTAGTACTGTCCGAAGTGCAGCGAATCGAATACGCTTTTCAATTCCTGCCGTTGGCCGTCCCAAACAGCGCTGCCTTCTTCGAGCAGTCGGTGTAACAGCTTTACGTCGATCTCGTGTTCTTCAGCGACGTCGGTGACGATGTCCGACGGGATCGGATGCGTCCATTCCGAGTCAGCTGAGTCGGATGTTTTCGTTTCTGGCATAGTTGTTCTGAACGCCTGTAGTTGCTTAGTTGACGTTCAGCTACACCTGCAGAACACCCTTTTTCGTTTAAACCCTCGGCCTCTGAGACCATCTGACTCTTTGACCTACGGAATCTTCAATAGGTATTGAAAGAATCCGGGTTGAACGAAAGACAGCGGGGGAAAGTGACTATCGGGACTACTCTGCGAAGCTCGGAGCACGTGGCGCTTTACCGTCGTTGATGAGCTGCCGCACGTGGTCTTCTACGGCGGCCAATCCGTCTTCGAGTGAGACGGCGTCCATGCCGCTGATCGTGTCTGAAGCGTACAGCGTGATGCGTCCGTGGGTGCTCGGCCCGTACGGATCCTCTTCAAAGATCAGCTCGTACTGGTAGCCTTGCTGCGTGACGATGTCGGTGTCTGCGACGATTTCTGGCAGCTCATCGTTCACCGCGGTATGCCCAGTAACGACGAGGGACCCGTGTTTGAAGCCTTCCTCGCCGACACTGACCTGGGCAACATTCCCTGCTCCTCGTGTGTCGAGATAGCCGATGAGGATCTCTTCGAGGGACGGGTAATCGACTCCGCTATTCGACTGCTGCTGTGCGGTCTCTTGTTCTGAGTCTGTATCGTGTGGCATTTGTTTATACTCTGATTGGGTACCGTTCGACTTCCTTCGTCGATTCACGGCCCAGTTCTGCTCTGCGTGGACACATGCAGTCCCGGTGAGCGTACGGTGCCGTGACCTGCTTTCGTATCGTCATTTTCGAACAGCAACAGTTCTAGCAGTGTGACTAACATAAAGGCTAGCAAAAATAAAGCAGTCAAAGAAAAGTATAGGGCCTATACTCAGTTCTAAACGCGTTATTTCGAAAGACGTCTGTTCGCTTGATGCCGGTTTTCAAAACTTCATTGAATCGCGTCGAACTCCGTCATCTTCCCCGTTCTACCAATGAGCGGTTCACGGCCAGCCGGTTAAACACCGCCGTCCTGGAAGACCTGGGCAAGAAGGGCTACGATAGCCGAGTATTCTCTTGATATCGCTGTTACGAAATCTCAAAAACCGCTGGAAGCAGTCGGGTTCGAAGTAATACGAGTGTTACCGCGGCCGATGTCACAATATCTCGAAAATCGCCCGATGTGACGGCGAGTGGTTCGTTCGCCAGCCATCTAGCCCAGTCGCAGGCGACAGCAATCCCGATTGGATAGACCGCTCCAAATCAGACACCTCCCAGTATGGAACTGGCTGAACCCTGAACATTGAATCATCACCGGCCAAAGTTCTGCGTGAGTATCATGGGGCTCCGTTACTCGCACTGTCCACGATGATTTACCAGAGAATATTTAGTGAAATATGTTCGTGCTGCTAGTCATCTTGACGTACTCGCATTCGGTCATCGGCCTTCCCCGGCGTGCGTTTCCTCGGCTGGATGGACCGAACCATTCCCGCTGCCAAACTACGGAGCAATTGTTCCGATGGCCCTGATACACTGAACTCAGAGACCGAGTTCATTCGGCAACAACCACTACTCTGGTTCAAAACCTGCGCGTCGGGAGCCAGGGCCGGAGGCTTTGGGTTCGATACCCCTAATTCTTCTTTCGGATTGGAGATTCACCCTCTACGTTGCGAGTATAGTGTGAAAGTCTACTGCGAAGCCCGAATGATCGACTCCGAGGCCGTTGGTTAGTCCCGCCGTTCTCATGTAGATACTTCCAGTGGAACTCGACCGTCATTCGAGGAACACCTGCGAACACCTTGCGATATGGTCGTACTGTGAGTCGGCGGATACTGCTGATAATGCGGGATAGAACGTCTTTACTGCTGTTTCTACACTAGCACATTTCCCGGAGGAGGATCTATACTGACGTAATGCGATTAAGTCCATTCGAACAAGGCCTCGGTGACGACTGGCCCGCCGGTGCACCACTTTATGGCCGAGTTGCGACTTGGGGTCAACACCCAGGGTGCGCGTTCGAAGTGTTTCCAGCCCGACCTGGGGAGGAGATCACCAACGCACACCGCATACCAAGACAGGAGGACGAGTACGACCCGGAATCGATCGGGTTCGACATCACGAAACCGGATTCGGATCTCGACCACATTCGGATGATCAATACGTATGACCGCCCGACACTACAGTGGTTCACCCGGGAGCAGTTCGAAGACAGGTTCCGGTATAACCCACTTGATCCGCCGCGGCCACAGGGAGTCCATCCAGAGGAGTGGACGCAGCAAGCAAAAGAACGGGCACAGAATAACTCCAATTCATCTCTCACGTTGACGCGGGACCGGGTCACGCTGCTGAAGCGGATCGGGAATCTTTGGAACGGCGAAACCGTCTGTGGGAAACATCTACTTGCAGACCAGTGCCCCAGTATTACGGACTTCACTGCAGATCTCGACGAAGACGAGCTGCGACGGCTCTACTACAACACGGAACTCGGACGAGAAACTCTCCTCGCGTTCGGCGACGCAGACTGGTTCGAACAGGCAACCGGATTTTTGAAGCCAACAACCGTTTTCCGCAAGCAAGTCTGGTACGACTTGAGCTACAAAACACGGTGGCTATTCAACAATCTCGACGAACTCCCCACGCTTCGCGGCGATCCGAATGAAGGCCTCGTCCACCGCCTCACGGTTGGACTCGTGTGCCTTCGCAACGCACTACGCGACCGGCGATACGGGGCATACTCTGACTGGAGATCATACACGATTGATGCGATTGGAAAAGACGAGCACGGACAAATGTGCGCGTACGAAATCCTCACTGAACACAACAATTGGAAGCTGTATCGGAACACGTACCGGAAAATGCGCGCCTTGAATCAAAACGGGATCACACCGATCGCAGTTTTCGATGGCCGTTCAACAGCGTACACCGTCTTCAACCACTGGCATCGGGAAGGCCTTGCCGAACTCCCGAACGGCCCGTTCAATTCTGACTTCAACGTGGAAGATGGTCAAGAACAAATCGAGACCGCATACGAGGACCCAGGATACGACTGGGCGGTCGCTGACTGGACGACAACGTGGAAACTCAAAGAGAACCTCCTCGGCCAAGATGGCCCGGAACTCACTAAATCGAAGATAGCCTCACTTACCTGGTAAATCGATTTCCGGACCTTTCCTGATCCGCCCCTGAATGGGGGACAGTACAGTAATTATACTGGTCCCTCTCAGTTGCCTAATTATCGTGTTTATGCTGGGTAGAACCCGTTCCGCAGTGTATATTCACCTCGGAGGTCTTTGTTCTGAGAATCCCGTATCAGTTCCTGTATGTATTAGGATTGGCAACGGTTTCCTCGAAATCGCAGGACTCGGATGTGATCGTGTCTAATTGGATATTACGATGGAGATTCAAAAACTGGCGTTCAATGACGTGGGGATGTGCCTGGTCGAGGTTCGGAAAATGACAGTCCGAAACAGCTAGGAAATATTCTCGAAATTGGAAGTAGCAATACTCTGTCCAAAACCGCAATACAGCCCTGTAATTGATATCTGCAATGAGGATTGGGGAACTCGCAGCGGGGGCCGAATTGAGCGGAATCCCGTTCAATCTTCTTTGAATCGGTACCCCCAGTCACGGAGTTCGTCAGCGACCTCGTCAATGTGATTAGCTCCGACCAGAACGAGCGCTTCACGAACATCGGTAAGCAAGACGTCGGTTCCGAGTTCCTGCTTGATTGCGTGTTCGGCTTCGTCTTCGATATCTTGGGTCTCTTCACGGAGGAAATACTGAACCATTGTCCGATCTGTCTTCGCGTTGCTTCGGGCGAAAATGTAAGGAAGTCCATTTTGATCAGACTGGGTTGAAGTATCCGTGGCTGACGAGTGAGAATCTGTGGAGGGGTCCTGTTCTCCTGAGTTGCTGTCAGTCTCGGTCACTTCATCTTCTTCTTGCTCTGCGGAGTCTGTGACCTCTTCTGTACTCTCGTCGTCGGATTCTTCAGCAAACGGGTCACCTCCTGAGCCTGATTTCATCCCGTCCGTCATTCTCCTACCTCCGCGATATGGGCTGCGAGGTCACGAAGTTTATCCAGTGTCTCAACCTCGTACGCTCGCCGACGATTCCGGTGATAGCCAACGTAGTAATACGCAGTACAGCGCTGGTTCCAACACCCGTCGAACAATGATGATCGGTCCCGAATCGCAACTGGGGCCTCATAGCCGAGCTCTCGAATTTGTTCGAGATACTGATCTCGGTCGGTCGTCTTCCCGACGCCGTTCGGAACGATCGCAAGGACGCCGACGTCGATATCCAACGCGTCTTCGAGATTCACCACCATGTCCTGAATTCCTTCTACCGATTGGATTCCTTTACCGGTTGGTTCAACGGGGAGGACCAGCGATCGGGTCGCAGCTACAGCGTTGTACAGGTGTACTCCGGCAGTTGCTGGCGGGTCAACGATGACCGTATCGTAGTTGTCTGTGACGTTCCCCTCCACCAGGACTTGACGGAGCCGGTCGTTCGGCGCGAACGACTCACCGAGATCTTCAGCCATGTCTTCGGCCTTCGAGAGGAGTTTCGGTAGGTTTTCGAGCATATTGTGGGAAGGAACGAGATCAAAGCCGTACGGAGTCTCGTGAACGAGGTCGTCGAAATCGCCTTTCGGTCGATCGATGAGATGTCGGGCAATGTTGTCCACCTCCTCGTCATCACGTGGGGCAGACACCCCCAGTAAGTACGTGAGTGATCCTTGCTGAGGATCTAAATCTACAACGAGTACGTCACGTCCTTGTTGAGCATGTGCATCAGCAAGGTTACTAGCGAGAGTACTTTTCCCAACCCCTCCTGCTTCCGAGTATGTCGTGTACGTTAGCATATACACACATTAGACATGCTTTCTTATAAAGATAATTAGACCAATCAGTTATACTGGGTAGTTAGACTAATCAGTTAGGCTATTCTCTATAGCTATTCAATAAATCTGTATTCGTTAGGTCGTTTAAACTTGAAAGCGCGAGCGAACACAGTGTAGCTCGTCGTCCTCGACTTGAATTCTCAAAGCAATATTGACCGAGTTCGTCGTTGATCCTTCTGTGTCAGTTGGATGCTGTTCCGAGGGATCACCTCGTCAATCATAGGCGAAGGGTTTAAGTATAGAACGGCGACTTTCAATGAAATTTTGAAAATCGCTATACGGCATATTATTCGATATAGGAAGGGTTTTGCGCCAATTTATATTCGAGATTGTCTGGTAGTTGAGGGCAAGGTTATATAAGCAACCACAAGGGAATATAACATGATAGATGAGAAGACAATCACGCTTGGTCGAAACTTCGGCGAAGCGCTCACCCCTCCAGCCTTCCAATGCACATTGACAAACACATCGACACGGATTCGCGGTCAGTAGACGAGACTCGGACAGCCAAAGTCACGAAGACGGAAAACCGAGGCCCGATCGGCGTTCCCGTGTTCTTCTCGGCAGAAGAACTGGAAGGGCACGGCGTTGATCTGGCTGAATTCGACGAGATCGCTGTCCACGTCGAAGACGGGATCATCATGTTCGCACCGCCGGGTGCCGTCATCGACTCAGAGTAACGAGGTATGCCCGGGAACAGTTCCGAGACGCAGGCGACGATGACGTACCCAACGACCGAGCAGCACGCTCGGTGGAAGCGGGAAGCCGACGCGATGGATATGTCGTTGTCGGAGTTCATCCAAGCGATGACCGAAGCGGGACTGAAGAAGTTCGACGTGGATGTCGAACCGGACGAATCGCTGAGCGAGGTGCGTCGGCAACGCAACGATTTGAAACGGGAACTGGATCGGAGTCGAAACCGCATCACGAAACTCGAAGAGCAGCTTCAAACACGGGAGCGACAGCGGATCAAATCGTTCGTCGCAGAAAATCCGGGCGTGGAGCTCAGCGACATTATTCAGGACTTGATCGAGACGACGTCCGACCGTGCTCCGCATCAAGTCGCGGACTTAGTCGCTGTCGGCGAGTTGCATCACGAGGACGGCGCGTACTACCCCAATGACGAAATCAAGTGACCCGCACCGTCGGATCGGCGTGTATAAGACGCTTGATCAGGTTCCCGAGCATCATCGGCTAGCGAACTCCGCGACAACGTTCGCCGGGCGAGACGTGTGGGCGGAATACGTCGAGCATGAACTAGCGGGTGCAGCGGAGACGGTGCAGTACGAAACGGGACTCGTTGAGGAGTCCTGGAAAGACCACATGCAGCAACGTGGTCGTCACCCAGCGCTCGCACGGCCTGCCGATGTCGAGTCGTGGGCCGTCACGCTACTCGACCGAATGCAGCCGAAACGCGCGTACAACCCGTACTGGGTGCGATTAGACGAGTTCTACACGTTCTTGCTGTGGCACACTGAGTACCCGCACTCGTATCACCCGCCGCGCATGGCCGCAGGGCAAGATGGCGCTGCGAGTCGAATTTGGGACTTCAAAGTCCGTGATCGACCTGTATGAGCGAAGACGACCAGTCAGTAACTGATCAGCGACGTCAGATCGGGGACCGGTTCGGCAGGGCAGCAGACCCGTTAGAACAGTACCACGAGGATTTCGTGGCGATACAAGCAGACGGGGTCGAACCGTTTGAAATGTTCCTCGACGATATCGTTCGAGATAGTTATCGAAAGGAGAGCACGGTCGGGGAGTACGAGCGTGCCATCCGGCACTTCAAGGAGTTTGTCGCACAGCAAGGCCGGCACCCAGCGTGCGCTAGCGATACTCACGTGATCGAATTCGCGGAATTCGAATTCGAGCAGCGAGAGAACGGGAAAAGCACGGTGAAAACGAAGTTGCAGAAAGTGAACAAGGCGTACAAGTACTTTCAGAACGAAAACGTCTTCCCGCATTCCAAGGGGTACAACCCGATCGATAGTGCCTGGGTGAAGATCGCGTGGCCTGAGGAGGTGGAGAAGGAGTATCCGAAAGTTACGCGAGAGGAGATGCGCGAAATCGTTGCCGACATCACGCACGTGTTCAAGCGCACCGTGATCCTGATGGGGCTCAAACTCGGGATGCGGCAAGGTGAAATCAGGAACGTACAGCTGCGGGATATTCACATCGAGAACGCTGAACTGCAGGATCACTACCCTGAGTTAGGTACGCACCGGCGACTGGACGGTCGGAAGAACGTGATATACATCCCGCCCGAGTACGAGCGCAGCGGGAATAAGTCGGAGTACCCACGGATTTTGCCGCTTGATGAGGAGATGCGTCGGGTCTTGACGCAGTACTTGCTCATCCGACCGGACTGCGGCGAGCCGTGGGTGTTTCTCTCCCAGACCCATCATGAACGCATCCGCGACAAAGACGGGATCAATCGCCACTGGCGAGAACAAGTTCGGCCGCACATCGACACGGCAGAGTACGAAAAAGCGCTCACGAGTCACTTCGGCCGGCACTGGTTCTCGACGTACTGGAAGATGGAGAACCCGATGGAGAAGGAGTACGTCCAGTACATGCGCGGAGACAAGATCGGTGATGGGCGCGAAGGTGACACGATCGACGAGTACCTCCACGCGTACTATCCCGATATCGAAGATCGATACCGCAACGAGATTTACAAGCTACTCTGACTATTCCCGGATTCTTTTCCTACTCATCGAGGGTTTCGACCTGAGCTGCATAAAAGGAAATACCCGTATCTGGTATAATGTTCAAGTGAAGAGTAAAGCATTAGTTCAATATACAAAGGAACTCGAATGTCGGCTCGGGAAGACGGTAGTACGTCTGCGATCTCCGTGCCGAGATGATCCGGCATCTTGCGACGCCGAGTCTGACTACACCGGTGGGAACAGTTTTTAACTGATCACGGCGCACTGTCGGTAAGCCCGTGTCCGAGACCTCCACAGTGGATTGGGAGTCGTACTTCGGCTTCAGCGACCCGTACGAGAATCAAGGCGACGTCGTTGAGTCGATCATCGACACTGCCCGCGACGACGGGTACCTGGCGATGGAGGGTCCCTGTGGCACTGGGAAAACGATGGCATCGCTCACCGCAGCGAGTTACTTGCTCCGCGAGACCGACGAGTTCGAGAACGCCATCGTCGCCACCCCGGTGAAACAGCAACGCCAACAGTTCGTCGAGGACTTACGAGTCATCAACAGCGGGTTAGATGATCCACTGGCAGGAATCGCCCTCGTCGGGAAACGCGACCTGTGCCCGTACGGCCGTGAAGACGTGTTCCCCGACAAGACGAGCGTGCAGCAACGATGCGATGAGCTGCGCGAGACGACCGCTGACCTCGTCGGCGAGGACAGCAACCTCAACGTCCCCCAGCAGTTCGAATCCGGGTGGGAGCCGAACACGTCACCGACGATCTCGGAGGAGGAACGGTGGTGGGACCCAGCGAAAGGCCGCGTCCTCGTCGAAAACGCACAGATGGACACACTTGATGAGGGGCATACGCAGCTCCGAACTGCTGGTGAGACGTCGCCGTACCCAGACACGCAACCAGCGACGACCCCAGAGATGACGGAGTCTGGGAATCAGCAACTGTACTGCCCGTTCGAGGCTGACTGGTACGGTCGAGACAAGGCGTCACCAGTCACGTTCGAAGTGGGTGAGAATCACGTCATCACGAGCGAGCAACTCCTCCCGGAAGCGGTCGGAATCGGGACGTGCCCACACCGGGCGATGACGGTGCTGATGCAGAACGCGGACATCGTTATCGGGAACTACAATCACCTGTTCGACGACGCGAGTCGGCTCCTGACAGACCCTATTCTGGACGAGCAAACGCTCGTCATCATCGACGAAGCCCACCAGATGGAGGAGCGTGTCCGTGACCTTCTGACGGACACGATCGGGTACTACACGGTCCGCCGTGCGAAAAACGACCTCGAAGAAATCCTCAGGCCTGCTCGGCAAGGACCAGGCAACAAACGTGACGTCGAAGAACGGCTTGCATCGACGGACGTGTCGATTGAGGACGTCGAAGCCGCCGAGAAGTTCTACGACGACGTCATGCGGTGGTTCGAACGGTACGTCCACGACGATCTGACCGACCGGTTCGACAACTACGGATCGGGCCTCGCGTGGGACGCTGTTCCGGAAGGAGATGTCGAAATCCCGCTTCGAACACCGGATGAACCGGAACCGGACGAGTTCACGCGATGGGCGGAGCGGTCTGGGTACGACGGGACGACGTTCCGTATGTTGAGCACGGTCGGGAGCGCCGTCGAGTACGCGTTAGAGGAACTGGACACTGACCGCGACTGTGTTTGTACGGCGGTTGGCAGGCTGTTCCGACAGTGGTGGGAGCGTGATCACGTCGAGTACTTCCGGGAAGTCGAACTGGAGTACTCTGAGAAAGACGATCAGGACGCCGACAAACCGTGGATGAACTACTACAACGCGTCGCTGGTCATGTACAACTGTATGCCGTCGGAGAAAATCAAGGAGATCCTTGATGGGTTCGGCGGCGGCGTGTTGATGTCGGCGACGCTCGAACCGCTCTCGATCTACGAGGAGGTCACCGGGTTAGAAGAGTTGACGGCGGACGGTGAGTCACCTCGGGACGTCTCGACACGGACGTATGATCTGACGTTCCCGGAGGAGAACCGTGCCAGTTGGATCGTCGATGTTGAAGCGTTCAAGAAGCGAAACCGCGGGGATCCGCTTCCCGAGAACACGAACCCGACGCGCGAACGCTACGCGTACGTCGCCCGCGAAATCGCCCAAAGCCACGGCAACATCTTGCTCGCGTGGCCGAACTACGCCGAAGCAGAATGGGCTGCCACTCGGCTTCGAGACGAGATCGATAAGCCAGTCTTGCTGGACCAGTCCTCCAGTCACGAGGAGACACGCGAGTTGAAACGCGAGTTTGTCCGCGGCGAGTCGAAAGTCCTCGTGACAAGTACTCGTGGGACGCTCACGGAGGGCGTCGATTACGAAGGCGACCAGCTACACACCTGCGCCGTGTTCGGGATCCCGCTCGTGAACATCGGGTCGCCGCGAGTGCAGGCGGTGCAACACGCCTACGGTGAACAGTTCGGGGCAGCGAACGCGTTCACGTACGCACTCACGATCCCGGCCGTCCGGCAGATCCGCCAAGCGCTCGGCCGCGTTATCCGCGGCCCAGAGGAACGCGGCGTGCGGATCGTCGTCGGCAAACGGTTCGTTCCGGATGCCCTCCACTCCGTCTACGAGTACTTCCCTGTGACCGAACAGGACGAGTTTGTACAGATGACGCCTGAATTCCTGGACTCTCAGTTCGAGCAGTTCTGGAACGCGAGAGCGTGAAGAACAGCCTAGTGGTCCCGCGATTCCGGCTGAAGGGTGTGGTACTGGCGTTTTGAAGAAAAGTCGCTCCCCAGACGAACGTTTCCTTACTCTCGTAGCCGTTTCACGAGATTGTCAACGGAGACGCCGCTAGTCTCAACCGACTCGGTCCCTTCCTCGGTTTCGGTCGCCGGCACCTCCACGTCCTCGTTCACGACAGGTGTCTGTCCCTGCTGGTCGTGGAGGGCGTGTTCTGCGTCGCCGACCGTTCCGGGCATCGACTCGCCGATGATGTGCCCGTCGCCGCCTCGGTACCCCCAGCCGTTCGCGTCCGTGTTGTCGTGGTGCATGATGGATCGTGTTGCTTAGTCGCGCCGCCAGAACTCGTTCGCCCAGGACTTCTCGACCAGTTTCAGCTGGATCTCCTCACGCTCCTCGTAGGTGCCGTCGATGCCGCCGAAGTAGTACCCGACACCCGCTTCGAGTTCGATGTCCGCCGTCCAGACTGTGCAGACGACGCCGTCCCGTGCCGTGTCGTCGCCCAGCATCACGCGTTGTCGGGGCTGGTGGGACGCGACGTCTTCCACCCAGTTCACGAACCCTTTCGTCGTAACCCAGCCGTTTGTTCCGTCGAGGTCACCGAGTTCGACGAACGGCGGTCCGCTCATCACCGATCACCTCCTGTGACGAGCGTCACGCCACCCGCCGTCCGGTGTGTGGGGAGCGGCGCGTCACACCACCGGCACGTTCCACTCGACTGCAGCGGGTCGTAGAGCCCGTCACAGCTCGGGCAGGCAGCGAGCCCGTCCGGGTCGATGCGGCGGTCGTTGTACAGGACGGTTCGAAGCGTGCCGGCTCGCTCAACGAGGAGGACGTCGTAGGGGGCGTACAGGCGGGTGCTGTCAGCGTCACACTCGGGCGCGTGGACGGGAACAGCGTCTTTCCACGCTTCTGCAAGCGAGATGTCTGCGGGCGTGCGTTCCTCCCAGCGCTCCGGGGCGTGCGGGCGGTTGATTGACGGGACGTACGACTGGGCATGCGTGTAGTGTTCGTACATGGTCGGACGGTGATTCCCTGCTCATCGACGGCGGTACTCGACGACGACGCCGAACTGGACAGCGTCGCCACTGGGCGTGTTTGACTGAAACGGGCAGAACGCCGCTATCGACGACCGGTGGTCGCCGAGTCAGTGACAAGGGTTCGAGTGAGGCGGTGCTGAGCACCACTCGTCGAAGGCTTCGAAGCACACCGCGCGGGAATCGTGCGCGTGTTCAATATCGTAGGCCGCGGCGTCGCTCGCTGAACGTGCTTCACCGAGAAGGCGAAGGATGCCACCCCGAAGGGTGCTTCATTCGCGCGAGCGAGAGCCCAATCCCCGAAGGAATAGTTCACAAAGGGGACGGAGCCCAATTCGGCCGCGATAATGGGTCGGCCTCCGGCACCCCCTTAGGGGGAACCGCTGACCGAACCGCCTCATCCCGCATATTGTCGCAAGAAGTACTTAAAGGAATCTCGAAGGGGTGCAGAACGTCCATGTCCGGGGAATTTTCCGGGTACGCTACTGCAGCGGTTTGTTTTCTCGATCGAAGAACCCGATTCGTTTGAGTTCTCGTTTGACGAGTTGGGTAACGCTGTAGTGATCGTCCGTGGAGACATCGTGCTGAGAACAGAGCGTCTGAAAGTCCTCATCTTGGCTGAATCGCTTCGGAAACCGGCCCGGACCTACGGTCGAAAGATCGAGATCCGCCGGATCCTCCCCGCCGAGAAAGTAACGCATACGTTCGCGGTCAACAACGACGCCGATCGTGCAGAGAGCGACTTTCTCGATGCGCTTCTGCTGGCCGAACCTATCGAGGTTCAACTGCCCCATCGCCGAGACTGTGCGCCGCTGCTGATACGGCGTGACATCGAGCGCTGAACAGAGCGACTGCGTGATTCGCTTCTTGTCACGCGCCGCTTCACGAGCACTATGGTTGCCGTCGCTATGGTGTCGGCCTTCATTCAGTCGGATGAGGCGCTCGATGTCCCCGTTTGCTGTCCCGATCCCGATGCGCGTCTCACCTAACGGATCATATCCCGTGGTGTACGCGTCCGGGGAGTGATCGCGCTCCTGCTGGATAGACGGCCGTAGGTCCGGTTGCTCCTCAACTTCGTCTTCCGCTACTGACTTAGTCTGTTCTGCATGACGGACTCGCTCGTTACTCATTTTCCGGCGAGCACACTATTGGAGACAACAGATACTCCTAATCGGTTAACTGTTTGGCTTAGAGCCACAGCAAGCGGGCCATCTCACAGTATCAAAACCACATAGTGACTGTTTCGCCGTCACGTTAAAGGTTGGTTGAGGCATCATCTCGTGACTATGGGTAGCAATGCTGAGGAGTTCAAGGAGAATCTGGATGCGTTCAAAGAATTCAGCGACGGTACCGGCGGCCACTACCTGATCATGCAGTTTGAGGACGACAGTGGTCTCGTATTCGAGAAGCAATCAAGCGACGACGACCCCGCCATCGCAGAACTTTCACCAGTATATCGAGGATTGATGGATTCAATGAGACGTATCGCGGAAGGCACTGACTTTGACGTAAACGAGAACAGAAACACGCAACAAAACCTGCGAAGCTTAATGCAAGAACCGTAGCTGGACTTCCAAGATCTCGTGTCTACTGTATCGCCAGATTTCTCCACGCCGATAGTCTGGCCAAGTCTATCGCTGCACCCCAGTCCCGGGTACCGCGCTACGATTCGGCACCTGCGGGACTATCGTCTTCATCGGTTGATTTCACCGTAATTGATACGTCGATGTCTTCCACGGAGTTGATTTCCTCCACGAATACGGTGGCCATCCGGATGCTGAATTCGAGTCCACTTGGCTGGAGTGCCTCATAGAAGAATGCCCAAATACGCGCCCACAGAATCAGATCGTTCACAGCCTCATCAGGGGCATCTTCTTCGAACAGTTCTTTCTGGAAGAACAGTCCTGACACAGAACTCTCATCGAATCCGTCCCACCGCTGCAGTATTGCGAAATCGATGAGCGCTTTCTTCACCGCTTCTTCAAGATACCACTGGTAGGGTTCTGCGGGAAGTTCTTGATCACCGTTGATTGAATCGAGAATCGATTTGACGTCAGGCCCTTCCAGGAAACCCCGTAGGTCGTCTTGTGCTGTTTCTCTAACCTCTTTTTCACTCTGGTCGTTGAGGATTGGGAACCCACAGTTCCCACAATACTGAGCTTCAGGCTGTGCCAACTCTTCCTGACAACGGATACACGCTTCCATACCCCCGAGTAGTACTCTACCACATTAACTGGAACCTCGAAGCGCCCTCGCAGCGTTTCAGAATAAACACCAAGATTTCCAGAGTTCAACCCCTGTTTCTGTGATTTAGCTCCCGCTAATCGAGTTGATCGAGTTCCCCACGCCGTTCTCGATGCATGACTCCACCCGCGAATAGGCGGAGTTTTTCGACAAGATCGGCTTCGGTTTCGTACGTTTCGACGCGTAAGTCCCAGCGAACCCGTGCCGACCGAATCATCGCACTCGTCACGTCGTCCTCGTGAACGAAGATCAACCGATCTCCATGCGTCTCGGACAGGGCTTCGAGGATGCTCCCCGCTTCTTTGCCGACACCGAAATTGTGACCGAGGAACGGCAAGACGAACGCCGTTGCGTTACTGCAGCGCGTGAATTCGATGCTTTGCGTTGCAGCGTCCACCTCACTCGTTGGGATATCGACGTCGAGTGCGAGGAACGCATTGACTCCAGGGTTGACGCGAAGCGAGCCCTGGACTCGCCGTAACAGGGCTTGCGCGCCGTCAATCTCGTCTTTACTTTGGAACAGGCGGCGGAGCGGTCCCGGCAAGTCATCGGTGTCGATGTCCCGCCGTTCCTCCTCACTCAGCACGTAGTTGAGATTGAAGGACTTGTACGGGCCCATGATGTAGAAGAGAAACCGGTCGTACGTCACGTCACCTAACCGGTCAACGATCAGGTCACGTGTGATCTCTGTAGTCATGACCGCGAGTACCGCCTATGAATATATAAAGAATGGTGTTTTTGAGAGAATTTGGCTTGAGAACACCTAAGAGTCTCTCGTCCGTACCGTGTTGTACGATGGCGACGAATCCGACCCACTCGGTCGGCGGCGACCTCCCAGACGATCCTGAGGATCTCCTCCCAGAGGACAGCGTCCTCAGTCTCGACGAATACCTCGCAATGCACGCCGCTGTTGGGCATCGAACGCGATACGAGATCCTCTACCGTCTCGTCCACAGCGGCGAGATGAGCCCGACAGAACTGGAAGGCGCGATGGACATTGACGACAGTACCCTCCACTATCACCTCAACAAACTCGTTGAAGTCGGGCTCGTTGAGAAACGCCAGCGCACCGAGCGCGGCCAAGACGGCCTCTACACGTACTACCGCGCCACCGTGTACGGCGAAGTAACGCTTACCGACGGCGTCGATGAACTCATTCGTGGCGAACAGGAGTTCGAAGGGATGTACGACAGTGCCAGCGGTAACTAACCTGATTCGCCCACTGTATAGGAGATACTCTGCCGCAAGGTAAATAATCCAACAGAGAATCCTTTGATGCGATGGCTGTCCGTTATTCAGAGAAATCCGTTCTTCTCTACGTCGGGACTGAGATTGAGCGCATGGGAGAGGAGCTCAATGCTGACGAAGAAACGATGACTGACGCCATTCGGTTGTGTGGGGATGTTCTTCGTTCAGATTATGACTATGATTCGCTGGATAGTGTTGCAGGGGCTTGTTTCTACCTCGCGTGTACGCGACAAGACGAACCAATATCGTTACCGGACGTTGCTGATCACGCTCGGAAGCCGCAAAAGACAGTTCAACACTTGAGTGCGAATCTCATGTCTGAACTGGGAATACAGCCGGAGCCCGTCGATCCTGATTCGTACTTGGAGGACGGGATTGAGGAATTCGGATTTACCGATGACCAGCGATCAGAATGCTACGAACTTCTCGAACGAGGCAAGAAGCGGAATCTCCACAGTGGGTTTGCGCCGACAACCATTGCTGGGGCGATCCTGTACGCTGTCGCCAAGAAACACGGGCTCGATATCCGGCAACGTGATGTAGCGAATTTCGTTAATAAGACGCCTGTCTCAATCCGGAAAAGCTACCGGTCATTTCTTGAATTGGCTGATGACGTGCCTGTTGATGTCCTCCCTCCGCAGACGATAGATGAGGCAGTAACCACTCTGCAGGAAGCGTTCTCCGAGCATCCGTCAGTTTATGGCCAAGATGCCCGTGAAGCGCTAGATGACGTTGACCTCTCCGATGGAGCGAGTAAAGCAGCTGCCGCTGGTGGAGCATACTTAGCGGTCGCTGAAGCGCACGGAAGGGAACTTTCTGCTAGCGAAGTCAGCGACGCGGTCGGCGTTGGCACACAGACAACGGTGAAGTACAAGGAGGAGGTTGATTATGGCCACTAGCGACCAAGACATATCTGAACAACAGTGTGAGGACTGGCGAATTGCCTATCGAAACGGAGAAACACCTTATCAGGTGTCCGTTGAATCTGATGTCCCTCGGAGCGTTGTCCACCAGCATCTGACTGGCGAGTGCGACCATGCGCTAAACACACCCTCGATCACAGGCGGTCGCACTCACGAGGTCTCGAACGCGGAATGCCGAGATATCCGGGATCGGTACGCGAATAACGAATCGATTGAAAGCCTTCAGCAACGAACCGGCCGCCGGTGGAAAACCCTCGTCAAACACCTCACCGGCCAGTGCTCTCACGACCAAGCCGTCGAAGCACCGACAGTACAGAAGCACGAGATTCTCGGACGTGATCACGTCTCAGCCAGCGAATGCGCTCAACTCCGTCGAGGTGTGCGTGAGGCGAGTAGTGTGTTAGACTACGCGGACGGGACTGACTTCGACTACCAGACTGTTCTGGCTCACGTCAACGGCGAGTGTACACACGATATTGAGGAACCACCTCGTGAGACGAATGACCGGAGTAGGGACATCTCCCAGTCTGACTGCCAAGATATCCGTTCGAAATACCGCTCTGGAGCAGATGTGGAGTTCGGAACTATCGCCCAGGAGTACGACTGTTCGGAGACGACCATCGAACGTCATGTCACGTTCAAATGCACTCACCCTCCGCAAGACGCGCTCGTCACCGAGGTAGACGCTGTTCAAGACCTGCTCTCCCCAGAGCCCGAGTCCGGTGACGGGATTCGGACGGTCCGTACGGAAGATATCGTCCAACTGGAAGCTGTTGAGAGCCCTGACCGGAAAGAACCCGCTTCAGACTTGGCTAACCCGGATCCGGATCGAGTTGAGACGACTCGTAGTCGAGTCATTCGAAACACGGCGCTTACTCACGATATGAAGGAGATGTACGACTACGAGTGTCAGGTTTGCGGCGACACTCGAAAAGGGCCGAACGGAACCAAGTACGCTGAAGCACACCATATTCGACCACTCGGACAACCCCATGAAGGACCGGATGAGCCGGAGAATATCCTCATTCTGTGTCCGAATCACCACGCCGATTTTGACTACGGACGGCTAGTCGTCGATCCCGAAACGTTCCGGATCTCGCATGCGTATGAAGACGACGTGGACGGTTCTACGTTGTTCGTTGCGGATGCTCACGAACTTCGTGAAGACTACTTAGTCTACCACAACGAGGCGATCGCAGGAGAATAGGCAAGCGACTGATCGTGATTTGGCGTTCTACCATTGATGGGTTGGTTCCTGATCAGAGTTCAGACGACGGTCTACTAGTAGATCGGAGTCACGCTACCATGCGTTCGACCCCACCACGTCGGGGCAGTTCACCGGGGCGCTCGTCGATGAGTCGACGTTCGTCGTCTGTGACGAGGCCCACATGCTCGAACCGCGTGTGCGGGCGCTCGTGAGCGACGGCGTGGGCGACCGGACGCTCCGTGACGCGGTTTCGGAGCTGACTCGGATCGTCCAAGCCGTCGAGTTCGACGACGCCGCCACCCCGTCCACGGGCGGCGACGACGCCGATCTCGTCCGCGGCGAACTGCAGGAGAGCGACGTGAAACTCGACGAACTCCGGACGCTTCGGGATTTCTGTGAGTCGCTCCGCGAGGAGTTGGACCGGCGGGTGACAGCCCACCTCGACAGCGAGCGGCCGGGTTGGCGGGCGGAGCTGACCGACCTCGACGACGCCGAACTCCCGCTCCGGGACCCCGAAACGCCCGAAACAGACGAGATAACCGAGTGGGCCCAACGCGAGGGGTTCGGCGAGGCGGTCTGGTCGCGCGCCGAGGTCGTCGGCGCGGTCGTCGCCCGGATCCTGAACGAAGTCGAAGACGAG